>Ga0102851_10001725_pt1 | contig 12776 bp, 17 predicted proteins | sample Mud3Dept3metaG_FD_79558 | JGI IMG/M metagenome (GOLD analysis project Ga0102851, IMG submission 79558) | Freshwater wetland microbial communities from Ohio, USA, analyzing the effect of biotic and abiotic controls - Mud 3 Core 4 Depth 3... | ecosystem: Environmental > Aquatic > Freshwater >... | reverse complement strand
CTTTTCCGCTATGTCGGATAGTGCATCCAAACTATCTATAATTATCAACCTCGGTATGTTCTTTGCCTTCTTGTCACTAATCTTATTATAAAGGAATTCGAACAAAGCCTCTACCGTATCGACGTCAGGTACCAGTTTAGCCTCTTTTGGGAAGCCTAGCATTTCAGCATACCCTCTGTCAAAGGCTGCTTCTGCTTCTATGTAGTGTGCTTCTCCCTCAGGGAACGTGTCTAAGAAGTTTCTACATGCCTCTATCGCAAGGAGCGTTTTGCCTGTGCTTTTGTCCCCTACGATGTTTGTAACCCTGCCTAGAGGGTAGCCACCTCCCAAAACACAGTCGAGAAGCACACAACCACTAGAGTAAAATTCTAGCGGACTGTCTTTTAAGAAATATGAGCCTACCTTTTCCTCTTCCCTATTTATCAACTTTCGCTTTATCATTTCCTTTTTGTCTCCCAAATCTTGATACAGGGAGGACAGAGAACACGGTGGTCGGTTTTTCCCATTACGATAACCCAACCATCGGGTGGCTTTGTATCAACCTCACCGAAGTATCCAGGAGTGACATATTTCTCTTCCTCCCTGCCACACATCTCACATACCCAAATGAAAATAATCATTTCTTGCTTCTTAGCTCCCTCAGTTTGTCTTTGTAGGAGTTCTTCTTAGGTGGTTCCAACTTCAACGAATCACAGATAGCTTCTCTCAGATCTGCCTCGTCTGCTTCTTTAATGCTTTCCTCATCAAACCCTAATTCTTCTGCCTTCTCTTCTAAGAAGTCTCTACCTGCCTTTTGCACAAACTCCCAGGTAATTTCCTCCTCTGCTTCTTCCTGTTGTGTTTCCTCAGGAGTTTCCTCTTCCTCTTCTTCGGGTTCTGGTTCCGGCTCAGGAGCCTTCTTTTTGCCTCTTTCTACCGGAGCGTCCTCTGTTTTAACTCTAACACCTTTGAGATCTGCTTCAAATTCCTCAACAGAAGGAATAACAACACAGCCCGAAAGAGGATTATCTTTGACAAACTGCAACCATTCTGTCATAAGTTTGTCGTTATCACTTAATGGTGTAGAATGTCTTGCTATTGTGTAGGCTGTGTACTTTGTCTTTTGATCTGTGCCTTCTCTGTCAAAGGTTAGATCATATCCATCGTATGGATTATCCAGTTCATAAACATCCTGTGTTTTCTTATCAACACAGATCTTGCAGACGTCTCTATCAACTGAGAACGGTTGACTCCACAGCTTAGGACCTTCTTTCTCTTTGTCTCTGTTTACCACCCAGGTTATTACTCTTTTCTTAGGCGCCAATGCTTCCTCATATTCTAGCTCTCCTTCCGCCTGTGCCCTTTTCCTTTCTATGCAACCAGGACACTTAACACCTTTTGGAAGGAGTTGTGCTAGGAGAGGAACGTGCTTCCTTATTTCGTCAAAGCAAATGTAGGCAGATTTATCTGTACCTACATTGAAATGTACCCAAACGTCTAATCCCCAATGCTCTGCGTCTTCTTCGAAAGAAGGCATATAACGTACGGTGTTCGAGCCTGCAACAGGAGTAAATCCTGGGTACTCATCTTTAAGGTACCACATCCTCGTTCCACCGTACTGACTTGCTCTCTTTCTAATCTGGTCTGCAGATTTGCTCTTGTACTCAAAAGGTCTACTTCCACCCGCTTTCTTTAACATCCTTTACCTCCTCTACCTTTCTTTGCTTGGAACCAAGCATGGAATATTAGTCTTGCTGCTGCATAAATGAAAAACAGTATTGCAACTACCTTTGCTAAATCTAATAAAGACTTCCAAAGAATTAACAGAAACTCATTCATCCCGCTCTTCCCTTCCCTTCCGGGCCATTTTTAACCGTAGTCTATTTGCCTCGTGAGACACCTCCTTCGCTCCTTTTGTATTTTGTACAACGGTACCTGCAAAATAGCCAGCACTATATAGATCGCATAGGTCTCGAATCATGTGTGATCTTTGCGAGTACGATTCTTTCTTTGCCTGCCATAGTGCTGCGTTCTCTTTCTCTGCGTAGTATTGATCTTTTACTTTCATGTATTCAGGATCTAATTCTGTTGCCTCTGCTATCCTTCCCTCTGTTACTCTTTCTTGGGTCGTGGTCGATCTATAGTATCTTGCCCTTTTGGCATATACTTCTTCCATTCTTCTCTTTAGCTCATCTCTAAGACTGGCAGAATTCGCTGCCATTTCTGCAACCTTATCAAATAGTAAAGAGTGTTCTTCTATTGTATCGTCCAAGGTGTGTTTATCTAAAACCAACCCCTTTGTGGCATCTTCTAATGTAAATTCCTTTTTCATATTTCAATCCCCCCTTAAAATCATAATAGAAGAAACAGATGATCTCTTTACCTCGTTGTACTTAAGGATGTTATCGGTATCGAGATACCAGAACTCCTTGGTAGCAACACAATTGGTACAAACGGTTACCTCTTCTACAGGAGAACGAAGTTTACCATCTACAACTCGGATATTAAGCCAATCACTTCTTATACCTCTGCACATAGCACATTGACATTCACCATGATAGCTCTTAAACATTTTGCTCCCTCTTAAAGTTATACGGAGCCATTACTATTAAATAGCAGGTCTCCAATGCTTAAAAGTAGATCTGAGAAACCTGTCTGTGGGTTGAAAGGAGTAGAGAAACGGCTTAGAATGTAAAGTATCCTCTCTGCCTCCTTAGGACCGGGTTGGTTTAAAATTACCTTGGCTAGATAATTGCATATCTGAATCCTCACAGATTCTGGATTCATTTCCTTTAATTGTAACAGAATTTCTCTTAACTTGGGCCATGTAAGTTTTCTTTCTATCAATGCCTTGCATAGAGTTATTACCTCAATAGAACCAAAAGGTGTGCTTAGAACCGCTGCCACATCTTCCTTTGTTTTGCAACCCCGACACATAGATAGGCCTACAATAGCATCCCTAGCAGAGCCCTGTGCTGCCGAGGCAATTGGTAATAAGAAAGTTAATGGAAGAGAAATCTTTTCCTCTTCATTTATATATTCTAACAGATCTAGAATGTCGTCTTTGGATATGTCTTTAAGAAAATATTTATGGCACCTTGATTTTATTGTCTCAGGTACCTTCCCTGGTTCTGTGGTACACAGAGCAAAGTAAACATGGTCGGGTGGTTCTTCCATGATTTTTAACAGAGCATCCCAAGCGTTACCTGTAAGTCTGTGGCACTCATCTATAATGATAAACTTGGTAGGGTTGTCTCCTACAAACCTATAGTCCAAATCCTTTGTTAGTTCTCGAATGTTGTCTATGCCTGTGTGTGTTGCAGCATCTACCTCTAATACTTGATATGGTTTGCATCCTAAGAATTTTGCAACGATTCTAGCTAAGGTGGTCTTGCCCACACCTCTATTTCCAGAGAACAAGAAGGCATGAGGAAGTGCCTGTCGGCCTGCCTCAAAAAGAGAAGAAAGGGAATCTACAACAGGCTTTTGCCCAATAATTTCTTCTAAGGAATTAGGTCTGTATTTGATATGTAAATCATTCATTAGGAAACTCCGGTTCTTTTAGGGTGGTTAAGGTTTTGTAATTTTTCCAAGAACGAAAGCCATCTGGATACCTTACCTGTATCTTTGTTCTCCCTATGGAAAGGACAGTTACAAGGACAGGAGCACCTATAATAGGCTTCGAGTAAACCTCGTCTCCTACAGATAATCTTTCTTTTTCGTCTAATGTCATTCTGCATCTTTTAAAAGAACAATACCATGTTTGTTCTTTACCTTCTTTGCAGGAGGCTTGTCAGGCAGGACTTCTTTTAGAGAATTGATAACACGAACTTCCACAGGCTCTTCTGATTCTCGAACAGCAAGATATTGATCGTCTGGATTCGTGTTGTCCACAATTCCTATCTTACCTTTAAGGTAATCTCGACTTTTAATCATATAGCTTATAGCGTCTTCAATACATAATTTAGCTTCTTGTAATGACTTAATTGCCTGCTGATTATCTTCCGTGCTGTACGCTCGATGAAATTTCATTACATCTTTCATCATCTGTACATTGTGGCCTACCACGTTCTTGCAAAACTTAGCCTTGTCAATCCAAACGTCCTCTAGTGTTTTGATCTCTTTATCGGGCATGTATCACCTTAGATGTGAATTTACCTACCTTATTAAGAACACCCCAATTAGGGCCTACGCTTGCTTCTACCTCTATTGGAATGTCTCCTATAAAAGGGAAAGGAACAGAACACATTGTTGTAGACACAAATTCTATGTCGTGTTCTAAAGTCTCATCTGGAATATAGAAATCTAATTCGTCGTGTACATTTAGACGGGCGAGATACTGAGGTTTTCGTTCCTGCCAAGCAATTTTTCTTAACCTGTTCATTGCGTCTACAACTATATCACTTGCAGTACCTTGGATGGGTGAATTGATTATCTCATTCTTTCCTAGTGGACCGTGTCTTCTTCTTCCTGTAAGTGTTTCAACATATCCATGTTCGTTGTAAAACTGGACTACACGTTCTTGCCACTTGAGTACACCAGCAAATGTATCCCAGAACTGATTATAGATTTTAGTTATAATAGGTTTAGATATACCAAGTGTGTCGGCAACAGACATCATGGCAGAGCCATACAACCAAGGAAACACAAGTTGGTTCTTAATTGCACTCCTGAATACATCTAACATTTCATCGGTTACCTCTCTAGTACCTAATATAGTTGGACAATGTTCAAGGACTATTAATGCCCATTCTTTATGAATGTCATACCCCTCTCGAATCTTTTTGCTAAACACAGGATCTTTACTTGCCATTGCAATAACTCTTGCTTCTATTTGACCATAGTCTATAGATACAAACCAGTATCCTGGTGGAGGAATAATTAATTCTCTAACCCACCTACCTTTTCTCTTTGGGAAGTTTTGCATATTTGGATTCTCAGAGGCAAGCCTTCCTGTAGAAGTAACGGTGCTTTTGAACTTGGTATGAAGTATTCCATCCTCATACACCCAACCCGGAACGGGGTCTAGGTATGTGGTCTTTATCTTGTTGACTTCTCTATACTCCAAAGTGTATTTGGCTAGCTTTATACCTTTCTTAGCAAATATGTCTAGTACCTCTTTGTCTGTGCTGTACTTTCCGTCCTCCTGTTCCCCTGTTAATTTTACAGCAGGAAGGTTTAAGATATTCTCCAAAATGTATGCGATGTGGTCGTTCGACCTGAGGTTGTAAGCCATACTTCTTTCTTCCTCGAATTGCTTTACCTCAGGTAGTGCCATGATCTTGTTTTCCAATGCTGCCAACTTCTTTTCTTCGTTCAATTGGAATTTTTCAGCTTTCTTTAGATCTACAAGCACACCACTATTCTGCATAAGTGCAAGGGTTTGGGTTGTCTCTATCAAAGAACTATAGCAATCTTTCAGCTTCTCTACAAGTCTGGGTTGCTGTTTTTTGTAGAGCTTGTGTGTGTATTTTGCATCCATTCCGTTGTATAAGAGGATTTCTCTTAGGGGGGAAAGTAATAGGTTCTTAACATCCACGGAGGACAAACTCTTTATTTCAAAACCAAAATGGAGCAAGGTAAGCGTATCCAAACTGAGCATGGAAGATTGTCTGCTGGTCTTTTCGTTAATGATATATGCCTGTGCCAGCGTGTCTCCCCAGAGTCCTTCGTTTGCTAACTCTGGACCAAAGTAGTGCGTGAACCACTCTAGTTCAAAAGGTAAGAAATGAGCAACTTTTACTTGGTTAGGATTCAATAAGAATTTTTTAGTTGCTTCAAATACGTCTTGTCTACTTCCGTTCCATGCCTGTGGATGTTCTAAAGGAAACGCTATAATTCTTTCATCCGTACCAACTGCAATAGATATCAATTTAGGATCTAATTTAGACCAATTTGCTTGGTGGCGGCGTGTTGCTTGGAAAGGTCTTAGATTCACTGTTTCTATATCAATTGCAATAACCTTTTCTTTTTGTAGTTGGTTTAAAGAGGAGAGTAACTTTTGAAAGTCTAATGAGGAGTTGCCTAATATACATTCAATGTTATCAGTATATCCATCACTAATTACCTCAGGTTCTTCCCAACTATTCTCTAGGAATTTTGATACTTCATATAAATCTGATTCGAAGATCTTTTCCCATTCTGATTTTGGGTTTCTTAGAATAAATGCAGGATGTAGAAGAGGAAAATACCAGGCAGAATGATTACCTACTTTTATTGGTAGTCTTCTGCCACGCCAAGTTTGTATTCCTTCCTGACCTATAAGGAATTTAAGTGGTACACCTCCAAATCCCAAAATAACGAGTGGTTTTGTTTCCTCTATATCTTTGACAATAAAATCTTTGCAGCACTCTAGAATAAACTCATTTGGAGTTTCGTTCCTTGGAGGTCTACATCTAGCACAGTTGTTCCAACGTATGAACCGTTCTAAATTGCCTTTAAAGAACTCAGAATCTTTGAAAGCAGTCTCCAGTTTTCTTCTTAACAATTCTCCTGAGGGGCCACAAAACTGTATTCCGGTTTCGTCTTCCTCTTTACCTGGTGCCTCTCCTAGAACATAAAACAGAGGTGATTTTGTCCCTGTAGGGGGCATTTTTGGGTGGTACAGTCTTTGACTTTTAAGTGGACAGATCTCACACGCATATTCCTTTGCTAGGTGCAAGATCGTTCGATCACCCGAAGATTTACTAACGCTAGATTCGTTAAAGAAAAAACTCATTTCGACCTCCTTCTTACCATAGGGTTAGAAGGAGTGGTAACAAAGAAGATCTTCCAATAGATACAAATAAGAATAAATAGAACAAAGATTGTTGTGGAAACAATGTCAATAATAAATGCCGATGTAGGATAACGTAGCATCCATTCCATTAGTATCTTTCCCAAAAATATCATGTTGAGCCTCCCTAGATATTAGGTGAATTAAGCAGATAACAAAAATTGCCCTCCTTTGCAACAAAGGCTGCCGTGTCGTTAACATATACGAAAGACATCTCCGTTGTAACGAGCGCGCCTGCCTCCATGTATTTTGCGTCCATTTGAAAGATAAAAGGTTTTCCAGGAATGGGTTTGGATAGTGTAACCGTTTCGTCCATAACACCTAAGGTACACCTAGTATGAATTGATACTTCCTTACCTTGGACCTTAACGGTTACAAATTGATCTAATTCGTTGGAGAGGAAGATTAAAGCCCGATTCAGTGTGTCATATAACTCAGGTGGGATTGGTTGTAGTTCTGTCTTTTCGTTGTAGTACATCTTTATGTTCTCTTCGAAAGGGAGAAACTTAATGTCCTGTACTACCTTGGAGTACAACATCATAGATGGGAATCTAGCACAAACAAAGTCACTGCCTATAAAGAAATCCCCTGTCTTGTATGCTTTGCCCAATACTGCCAGTAAGGCTGAAAACAGTTTTGGTAGAAGAACTTTAAAGGAGCCTTTTGCGATAGGAGTTTGAAGTGAATATTTAGATATGCGAATTGTATCCGTGGAGTATAATGCGGTGTTTCCTGGTTTGTTGTCCAATGTAATGCCATATTGGTTTTTAATTACTGGATTGTCATTCACGGACATGAGGCACTTATCTACGCCTTGTATAAACTCTTCGTTGATAGGAAAGAAACGTGCGTCCTCTAGTGAGGGCATCTTAAATAGAAATTCTGTAGGAGCGAGGATTGCAATCTTTGAGACGTGTTCCCCCGATTTAACTTCTATTGTCTTTTCCTTTTGTTCTATTTGAATTGTCTCTGTTTGGAAGCTACTGAGCAGTCTGTAAAAGATGTCACCCGGTATGGCACAATTTAGATCTGAGGCAAAGTTGATACTCAAACCTTGGGTGCCATTAAAAGTTACTATCTCCTTGCCTGTAAAGCAGAAGTGCGACAGGATAGGAATCATCGGATGCTGGGCAAGGCACGATCTGGCAATATTTAACGCTTCTAATACCTCTTTGGTCTTCATCAAACAGCCAGCCTCCTTCTAGGAAGAGAAAGTCTTCTTCTTTCTACTGTCTTTTGCAAATCGAGTAGGATTGACATGTGCTTCTTGTAAAAGAAAGTGGGTAGATATTTCACACCCTCTGGGAAATGTGTACTTATACGTCTGAATGAGGGAATTGTGCTTGAAGCACTAGGCTGGCCTGCGAGATATACATTGCCTCCTTCGGGGAAATTAAATCTTTCAGCATAGTAGTCCTTTAACTCTCTTTCTATGCCAAGGTAGAACTTTATATTTATGATATCTCTAACCCAATATTCCTTTGCTTGCTCAGGTTCAAATCCACAATCCCTAATGTATTGCTCAATGACGCGCTTTGGTAATTCAAATTGGTTTGTAAGGTGTTTCGTTTTGTGCATCGATCTGTCTCCTACAGGAACAGCATATGGAGGCTTAAGGTAGGTAAAGCCTATCACATTTCTGTTTTTCCAAATGGGGACAGGAATGCAGATAACTCCATTTCTTGCAAATGTAGTCCAGCTGCTTGCGTCTACGCTATAGTACGGAAACCGCTTTAGCATCGCTACAGCATTGACGGCAAACCCATGTACCTTAACTCTAGGTCTGCCTTTATCCATTATATACTTGAATGCCTTGTCACCAAAAGGCATGAAACGTTCCATCGGAATATCCTGCCCTAGGCCACCCAAACCTATATAAGAATAACTGTCTGCATACCTTTTCCAGTATTCCCATGGTTCGTTAAGATGAAAAACGGGAAGGGGGGTCAGCCCTTCCCTCTCCATGATTTTTTGCACTTCGATGGATTTCTCTGCGCTCATAATGATATCTAGATTTACATAGAAGTCAAAATCCTTTCCTCTTTCTAAGAGGAATTCCATGTACGCATCCAGATATTGCCGAAAGCGGGGCGTATCAACATACTCGAAGGTGACGTGTTCTCTTTGAACCTTTGCACCCGAGTCTGTTCTAGAGAATACGAGTTTATAGAGGCTATGCGCCCCGCTGTCTAACCCTAACCGAATATTCATTAGCTGTTTTTGCTTACGGGTTCTCCAACCTTGAACCCAAGTGTTGCTACCCTCGGTTCTCCAACCTTTAGAACAATGTTGTCGGTAAGTCTTTCAGAGGTGCCGTCTCTCCCGGGGTCGAAGTCTGCGGAAATCTCATAAGCGGTGTTTCCCATTACAGAACCGGAAATTAGCCAGAAGTTTTTCACATCTACTACCAGGAAGGTCCCGTCGCCCGAAAGAACTCTAAGGATTGGGGGTGCTATAGGATCTACTGGACTGCCTCCTGTTGTTTCTGCACTGATTGTAACCAATACCTTTTCATCTGATGTAACGGTAACTTCTAACATGGTGCCTCCTTCTTTCTTTAATGTTGGTCTACCAACAGACCAATTGAAGTTAAGTTCTTGTTTCTTTCTACCTAAGACAATATTCAGTGTTGGAACAATTCTAAGTCTTTTCCCTCGTTTCCTCTTCTGGGGCTTTCTTCTTTTCATTCTGGTACGCTTGAGGTTGTCTTTACCGACGTTGTTGTTTCCGTAAATAAAATTATCTTAAAATTCTGAGGACCAGTTAAAGTAATCTCCAAGGATGCCTCGTTTGAAGGTGCGCTTTCCACCTCTGCATTGTATGTTGTTGCTACCCAATAAAATTTGCCTATCGGGACACCTGTAATAGTAGCTGTGTTATTTGGTGTGGCAACGGTCGCTTTGAGGTTGGGTGAGGCTTGACCAAAAGTGTATTGTCCAGATGTACTAGATTGATAAATTGCCACTCCTGTTGCTACAGGCAGGTTATTTGGATTTCCATCTGGAAGAGGAGTCAACTCCCATTGAAAGGTAACATTTGCAGCAAGACCCACCGCTCCGGGAAGCATAAGTAAGAAACATGCCAACAGAAGAACTAATTTTTTCATTTTGTCTCCTTTCTGACAAGCTGCATTTCTAACAACATATTATGTATGGCTTTCGCTCCGTTCTCAAGTATAATTCCCCGCTGTATTTGCAGTTCTTCTTGATAGGCCTGTCCGTTGCTCATAAATTCTATTGCCATTTCTCTCGATTCTTTCATTGTATCATACCTAAAAACCGGAAAGTACATTTCTTCATAGGAAAGCCTATTTGGCACGATAGGCAAACAGCCACTGATGACAGATTCTTGCATGGCAATACCCCATGTTTCTTGTAAGGCAAAAGAGATGCTAATTTTGGAACGATTTAGCAAATCGTAATATTCCTTCTTTGTCTTACAAAGATCCTTCGATCTAAAAAACTTCCAACCTGGAGGTTCAGTAATTCTTCTTATCAACTCATCAAACAAATGAGGCTGCTTCTCAGGATCTAATCTATGAGGAAAGAGAAGAATGTTCTCCTTCTTAACATCTGCATTCGACCATTCATCATAAATTGGAAACCCCGTAACTCTTATCTTTGAGGGATCTACATCTCGATTTTCTGTAAGGAGCTTCTTGTGGAAATTGGTAGCAACGAAGATTAGATCAACCGCTGCAAACCAGCTTTCCTCTAATGATTTAGCCCATATCTCTGTATTCCAGGCCGCAAGCCTATCATATGGATCATAGCTGCCTGCATGGAGTATTCCTGCTATCTTGATTTTGATGCCTAAGGCATCACGCATATATGCCAATGCTTCTAGACCAGGAAACCACATGTCTCCAAACAAGAACCAATCTCCATCTTCAACTATCCCCCTGTGTATAAGGTCACTTATCCTAGCTATCTGGCTACTCTTCCAGTAATGGGTACCACAAATATCTAAAAAGGAACCTTTTTCTATTTTAGTGGTTATATTTTGACCCATTATACCTCGATGGGGTATTCTTTTCTTCTCAAATTCCTTGTTAAACCACACCCACCATTGTCTCGAATATCTTTCCTCTATTGGCTCGATTGGTACCCAATATAACATTTATGGCCTCCAAATGAAGTTTGACTTAATGATCTGTTCGTGGAGGAGATAGGGGGACCTCATGTAGCACCTCCTACAAAAGTTTGGTGTGTCTTTACCACCCATCCTCATTCTCTCCCTAAACTCCTCCACTTTTCTCCCCTCCCAAATTATACGGAGTGCCTTCTCTTTAACGTTCCCATAAACATAGTCCTTACCAAAATATAGACAACAAGGAACAACATCTCCGTCTGCTTGGATGCTAACACTGAAGTAGGGATTGAGGCAAAGTTCGTTGCATTCAATTTCAACCTCTGGATGTAACCAACCAATGAAACAGTCAGGTACAGTTCTTAGCTCATTTATCTCCCATTTTCTATCATTTACGAACTCTTGTAACTGTGTGAGTCTTTCAGTTGTGTACCCACTTATTTCTACAATCTGTAGATCAATAATTGGTTTGCTTGTTCTCTTTTTCAGGATAAGTTCTATATTATCAACCAGTTTCTGAAAATCGCCTCCCTTTCTTATTGAATAGTAATCCATTATTGAATCTACAGAGATTGTTAGGTAGTCTAATTTGAGTAAGGCAGGTATTTGCTTGTCAATGAGTGACCCGTTTGTACTCAGGCCTATGAGAAGTTTGCCTTCGAAGAATTCTAGTATCCTGTTGAGGTTTTTGTGAAGCAGCGGCTCCCCAGACATTTGGAATTCTATAAAGTCGCTTCCATAAATGTCTCTTTCTGATATCTTCCTTGCTACTTCAATTGGCAGATGCCTTGTTTTTCTTTTTGATAGCCTTCTCAAACAGAAGTCACAGGAGAAGTTACATCCGTTGGTAACCTCTATTTGATAGATAGAGGGAAACAGGCTGCCAACCTTCCAAAAAGAGGGTGAAAGATCTATTTTACTCTCCATATTCTATATCCTCCCTGTACTGTGCGAATGGTATATTTTCTATTATATTTCTTACCAGCAATGTTACATTGGGATGCCAAGGATTTTATTTTCAATTTAGGTGTCGCTTTAAGGAAAAATGAATCATCTATTTCCATTTCTCGCCAGGGATACTTACAGTTGCTCTTTGGTGGAATAGGAATTCCTTTGTCAATTAAAATCATTTCTCCTCCTTTTACATGGGGTCGTATTCATGTATCGCTCCATTCTCATTGTCCTCAAACACACCTACCTGGACCACATTGGTGTATCCTTTTTGAAATAATCTATATTGGAGAACATCACAGATGGTCTCACAAGAGGAAGAATCTAGATCCTTCCCTTTATATTCCTTTGTTATTGACTCTAAATCCTCGAGTGCATGAAAGAATTCTACCTGTCTGTCTGCTGTTACCTCAAATCGGACCTCTACATAGAATTTATGCCTATGTAGAGATTTGAGAAACTTCTGGGCAGGATAAGGACATTCTGGCCATTTGTGAAATGCGGTAAAAGACGTTCTAATTACGATTAAGGATCTTTTTGCAAGCATTGTTCCTCCTTCTGCCTGTTCTTTCATAGAACCTACCTATTATCTACAAGGTTTACCTGTATCGTATCTCCTACAATCAACTCCTTAGGAGGAACACCATTCCAACTACTAGCAAACTGAAAGGTTACTCTTAGATTGAACGCCGGAAACAGAAGCGTATAGAATCCTCTTGCTGTGTTTGCCTCACGCCAAATATCCTCTACAACCGCTGTCAAAGGGCTATTCGGAGCCAAGCGTGTGGCAACCAAACGGTGGGTTGTCTCTAATCTATCAGCTTCTTCTATAGATAGGGCGGCATTCATAGCATTTCGGATAGCCCTGGCACGGATTCTTTCGATCGTCTGTTCTCTTTCTGTTTCTGTTGCTAAATGGCTTTGCCGGTGTGTTTCTAATGGAGAAACTCCCCAATAAGCATCTGAATCAGCTGTATGAGTT
>Ga0102851_10001723_pt1 | contig 12779 bp, 6 predicted proteins | sample Mud3Dept3metaG_FD_79558 | JGI IMG/M metagenome (GOLD analysis project Ga0102851, IMG submission 79558) | Freshwater wetland microbial communities from Ohio, USA, analyzing the effect of biotic and abiotic controls - Mud 3 Core 4 Depth 3... | ecosystem: Environmental > Aquatic > Freshwater >... | reverse complement strand
TTATTTCTTTTCCTTTCAAGGGAAAACACATGAAAGGATTCTTCTTTATTTGGGAGAATATTAATTATCTCATCATTAAAGCAGAAGTGGTCCGAAACGGAAATACAACTCTTGAACTTGATTTTGTATCACCGGGAGAATAATAATTCTCATTGAAAGAAAAAAATTCACTCTTTAAATAAAAAACAAAACCCGATCTGATAGGATCGGGTTTTGTTTTTTTAACTAGTAAAATATGTTATCCTTTTTTGCTCCACTCATCTATCGTTTCAGAAATATAATCAACCCAGCCCTGGTTCTTTACTTCTTCAGCCATTGCTTTCGCTTCGTTGGCTAATTTAATAGCTTCTTTTTTCTCGCCTTTTGCATATAAGATTCTTGCTTTCAAAAAAACATCTGTATGCGCCTTTTTTATTCCGATAGACAGATCAACATATTCCAGCGCTTTAACCAAATCATTTTTAGTAGTAAAATAATAATTGGCTGCTGATGAATAAACTTTGTCCAGGTCTTTTCCTTCGGCAATTGCCTTTTCAATATTAGCAATTGCAGTTTTGTCCGTATCAACTGTAAATGGAATTACCAATTTGATGTTATCCCAGGCAATAATAATAGACGCGGAAGAAGTTGTGACATCGTTGATATCAATTAGTAATGTCTCTGTATGAGGATTGTTTTGCACAGCCTTAATCCAAAGCGTAACATGATTTTTAGTTGAATCATAAGAACCCGATCCCCATTGCTGGTAATTGGTATTAAAAACAATTTTCCAGTTTCCGTCAGCTGCCGGAAAAGCGAAAATAGCAAACGTGTCAGCCGCTAAAATTTGCTTTTGGCCATTAGTTTCAAAAATCATTTCTTGTGAACAAATAATTCGGGTCGGGTCATTGGCACCAAGTCGCCAGACTTCATTGTATGGAACAAGGTCGCCAAAAATCACTCTCCCCCTGACGCTTGGCCTTGAATATTGAAGGCTGATTTTATTTAGTCCGACAACATGTTCTGATTTTGACAAGGGACTTAATTTCGGAAGTTCCTGTCCGAAAGAAAAATTCACTGCTATCGTAAGCACAAATAAAGCATAAATAGTTTTCATAGTTTTTATTTTTTTGCTGTGTCTTCAGCCAGCGTTAGTTTCTATCCAAATCCTGAAGCGATTTGCGATCCTGATAATATTTGCGTTTAATTAATATTTCAATCTTTGTATTTTCCATTTATTGAATCTTCCTCATCAAATATTGATTTAGCATCCACAATTTCATCTTCATCAAATGTAGAAACCGGATTTGCAATCAAAGCAAATTGTTTTAAATTTTTAAGTGACACAAAAGCAACTATTGATGCTAAAATTAAAATTACTGCTGCGGCCATAAAAGGTGCACCGGGAAAATAAACAGGAGCATCAGTTGAACTGAATTTAGAAAACAATGTGGTATAAATCAATGGTCCGGCAATTGCCATTAATGCGATCATTTGCGTCAACGCTCCTTGTAAATTTCCCTGCTCCTTTTGAGAAACTGAATTCGAGAGAATACCTTGAATAGTTGGCCCTGCTATTCCTCCCAACACATAAGGAATTAATGCTGCATATAATAACCACTCATTAAAGGCAAAACAAAATGAAATCATTCCGATTGTCCAAAACATAAATCCGGCAATTATAACTTTTTTATTTCCGTACCGCTTCACAACTTTTCCAATCAAACCAACCTGGACAAGACCAACTAATAATCCGACTACACTCAAACTCAATCCAACAGCAGCTTCTTTCCACCCATACATTTCCATTGTAAAGAAAGTCCAGATTGATGGCATTACCTGGCCGGCAAGATTTACTAAAATGAATGCAATGATTAAACCTAAAAGAGCTTTATATTTTCCGAGATGAGCAAGCGAAACACCCGGAATCATACTTGAAAAACGAATCGGTCTCCTTTTATCAAGAGGCAACGATTCCGGAACAAAAAATAAACCGAATAAAAAGTTAAGAAGAGTAAAACCCGCGGCTACAAAGAATGGAAGTTGGGTTCCCCATTGCGCGCAAATACCACCAATGGTTGGACCTAAAACAAAACCCAATCCAAAAGCGGCGCCAATGATTCCAAAATTTTTGGCTTTATTTTCCGGTGTGCTTACATCAGCAATATACGCAGTTGCAACAGAAAAGCTTGCTCCCGTCATTCCTGCCAAAATCCGGCCAACAAATAACCATGCAATTGTCGGAGCAAACGCACAAAAAATATAATCAATACCCAGACCTAATAATGAGAAAAGTAATATTGGCCTTCTGCCAAATCTATCACTCAATTCTCCCAAAACAGGTGCGCAAATAAATTGCATTCCTGAATAGGCAATAGCTAACCAACCACCCCACCACGCAGCTTCCGCAATTCCTTCACCGGTAAGACTTTTAATTAATGTCGGAACCACCGGAATAATTATTCCGATTCCAATTACATCTACCAAAATGGTAAAGAAAATAAAAGTTAAAGCTGATTTTGAAGATTTTGCCTGGGCCACAAAAATAATTTGATGCAAAGCTAAATTGAATTTTCAATGAGACTTCTTCAAAGAAAGAAAAAATAAGTAGCTGAAATTTTGGATGTACTCATTTAGATCAAACTTTTAAGTAATGAAAGTTTGATCAATGACAGCGTTAGACAGACAAACTATATTTTTTTTCAATCTGGCCGGGATCATTAATTATTTACTATTAATCATCTGAACTGTTCCTTGTCCGCTCTTCATTATTCCATTGAAGGATGTGTATTCGTACGTATAGAAATAAACACCATCGGTGCATAAATTTCCTTTTGAATCTTTACCATCCCATGAATCTGCAATAGAAGTCATTTCGTACATTTTTACTCCCCAGCGATCAACAATAATGCAAGAGAAAAATTCGATTGATTGTGCTTTAAAATTAAATGTAAACTCATCATTAATTCCGTCACCATCAGGTGAAAAAATATTTATCGGAACAAATAAAAGCGGATCATAAATAATAATCGGGATGCACATCGTATCAGTACAACCGTTGTTGTTATAAGCGACCAAACACACATCATAAGTTCCACCTGTTGTATAAGTCTGATCGAACGTTTCAAATACATCATGACTCAAAATCCAGGATGCGCCGGCCATTCCGAAATTCCAGAAAAAGGTTGTGTCCGAATTTGGATCATTTGGATTTGAAAAATTGGTTGACTGATTTTCAAAATGAACATTTACGATTGCGTTACCGACATAATCAGAAGAAAATTCCGGAGACGACAAATTAAAATCTGCGACAGGATTTAATGAATCAACTGTTATCACATCTGTTAAAACACATCCGTTATCATCTGTAATTGCGATTTGATAATTTCCGGGATTTAAACCACCCCACGTTGAATTGTTGGATGTAATTCCGGTTTGCAAATTTGTCCACAGGTAAGTATAATCAGGTGTTCCACCAGAAGCGGCAGCAAATACAACTCCATTTCCGGATTGATAAGAAAATACTCTGCAATAGGCAGGTTCATATCCAAACTGAATAAAATAAAGTGAATCAGGATAGGTCAAAATAAAATCAAAAGATTCAGAACAACCATTTTCATCATTGATTACAAGATTATAATTTCCTTCGCCGATATTTTTCAATGAGTCTTCTCCAATTCCATTTAATCCGGTTGTATTTGGATTCCAGAAATAACTGATTTGATTGTACGAACCAGTATAATTATAAACAGAATCACAAAATCCGTAACCGTTTGGAAGCCCGTAACACGATGGTTGTTTTATTTCCAAATCAATTGTCATTTGCCCGGGCTCAACCAACAAAACAGAATCAATTACCTGGCATCCCAAATCATCAGTTACATCAAAATAATACCAACCTTCAGAAAGATTATTTGCCGCATTTGATCCACCGGGGTTAACAATAGTTCCCAATGCATCTGTAATAATAAAAACCGGGACACCAGTTTCGTCTAGAATATTTACCGTCACCGATCCATCCGAAAAACCAAAACAAGTAGGGTTATTAAATATTGCAGACGCCGTCATCAAACAAGCATTATTAAAGACAACAATATTGATACATTCCTGGACCTGGCATGGAATTGTTCCTGCGGTATAACAAATACTCCAGGTTCCTACTCCCGCAGTTGCCGGATTAAATGCACCCGTCACAGAATTTATACAAGCTCCGCAATCGGCCGACCAAACTCCACCTGCCGGCGAACTGATTAAATTTTGAACTCCGTCTGAAACAGAAAATGGTCCGGCCGAATTTATTGTCACAACAGGAACATCAACAACAGTAACATTTACAACATCAGTATTTGAACATCCACTTCCCGGATCTGTCGCTGTAACCGTATAATTTACTGAACCAACAACAGGTGTAAAAGCAACCCCATCAGTAACACCATTATTCCATGAAATGTTTGCGCCATCCGGATTATTTGCAATTAGCGTCACCGCATCGCCTTCACAAACATCCTGATCAATTCCTGCATTTACTGTAGGCAGACCAACTGTGACTATGATAGATTCTGTTTGTTCGCACACAGGTGCGAAAGAAATATCATCGAGCGCAAAATCATTTCCGGCGACATTTGTATTTAAGTTAGTGATACAAATTGTTGCAGAAGTTGATACCCCGGAATTCCATGTGCTGAAAAATTCATCCCAAATACAAGTAATTGGTGATGCATTTAAGTTTGCTCCAATTGGAATTCCATTAATTGTAAATTGAAGCATAGCCGGATTTGTTGGATAAACTGATGCAAGCCAGGCAGAAAATAAATAATCTGTATTAGCTGTGACAGCAATTGTCTGACACCAAACAGACGAACCCGCTATCGACGAACCATTAACAACCATCATATTTCCAACACCTGTTGTATGATCTCCGCAAGCAGAAAAACCTCCGTTGTAATTTTCAGGATCAGGAATCACATTGTACTGCGCTTCGCCTGTGTTAGTAGGAGTCACAAAATTGTACGAAGAACTGAAATCTGTATTTCCGGATTCAAAATCTCCGTTCAAAATTAAATTAGATCCAATGGTATAAGACGTGACATTGTAAGTTGTTGTAGAAACAGGACAAACATTTTGACTTGTCAGAGATGAATCAGTAATATCAACATCCTGATCCCATACAAAAAAATCACCCCCTGTTACAGTTAATGTAGCACAATCTCCAGGACAAATTACATCATCAGGACTTACAACAATCGGAATTAGATTTAAAATTGAAATAGTAATATCATCGGTATCAACACAACCGGATGCATCAATAGATAAAGTATAAGTAGTGTTTCCAGCCGGCGTTGCAACCGGATTTAAAATAGTTGTCGATGATAAAGTTCCACCATTGTTCCAGCTAATTGTTCCAAAACCGGAACCGTTCAATACCAGGCTTGATCCGGGACAAATTGTTGCATCGGCTCCTGCATCTGCAACTGCGCCACACGAAACAGTTACATCATCAATCAACCATATCTCTGCACCTGCCCATGTTTGTACTGAAATTCTTAATTGCAAAGTAGTTCCGCCAATCATACATCCGGTAGAATAATTTACTGTTCCTCCTACCACATCATCTGATTGAACAACATTCAGATCAGCACAAGGTCCTGCACAAAAAGTTGAATTGCCCGGCGTTTGCCAACCTGATCCATCAATATTATATTCAAGTTGAACCCAGTCAACAGAATTGCAACCGGTACCACACGCTTCCATTACATCAACACTTGTAATAGAAAAACTAATAGCGATTTCTCCGCAAGTGCTGATATCTATTAAACCGGTCTCCCAGGTTGCGGGACCATTTGTATCCTGACCTTCTAAAGCATTGCTTTGCACTTCATAATGATCTCCTGCCAAACATGCGGTGCATGTGGTTGCCCATAAAACGCCACCCATATTATCAACGCCATTTGCAGAGCCGTTCGCTTCATCAAAAGGTTCGTCGAAAATAAGTTGAGCCTCACTATTTTCCTGCAAAAAAATCAAGATAAAAAAAATGAAAATCATTCGTAGAAATAAATTTCCGATTTGATTTTTTCTTAGCAAGTTTTTTGGCGATGAACTCATAATTGGTTTTGTTGTTCTTAAAAAATTCACAAGTGAGACGAAAATAATTGCTTGAAAGATGTCTGTTGAAAATCAACCGAATTAAGACTCTGCGCATTCAAGGAAGTCTCAACTATATTTTCAGAAAATTCACATGTAAAATTGACAAAAGATTAGAAATTTCAATCAATGGTTTCAAGCTAAATTTTTTAATTCGCTGTCAAGGATGTCACTGAAAGAATTAAAGCAAAAATAACGTTAAAATTATGAAAGCAGGTTAAGTCATCATTTTCAATGCAAAAATAGCCTTGTATATATTGATTTAACTACATCTTATTGCAATTAAGGAAAGTAAATTTACCCATGTACTTTTTTCTCCGTACTTTTAGGTAGCAAAACAATTGATCCATGAAAATCAAACTTTTACCTATTGCCACCTTGTGGCTATTTTTTTCTATTTCTTATAATCTATTTTCTCAACAAGTTTTTGAGGGAGAACAAGCGGGCAAGATATACTCAGATGCGAGCATGATCAGAACAAGCAAATATTCTGAATTGCCCTCCTATATACATTTTAAAACAGGATCGGAATTAGATGCAGATGCGGCCATTTCATGGATGACAAAAAATTTCGGATTGGATCCCTCAATAAATTTTAAACTTAAAGATTCAAATAAAGATGAAATCGGATGCAATCATTTTCGCTTTCAGCAAACATACAATGGAGAACCAATTCAGGATGCCATCTGGATCATTCACTCAAAAAATGATAAGGTTTATTCGATGAACGGTTTAATTTATAAAAATCTAAACGGAACGGGAAATTTTGGAATCGGGGAATCGCAGGCATTGAATAACGCTATGGAATTTGTTGGTGCTGACTCGTACAAATGGCAAATTGAAGGAGAAGAAGAACATCTTAAAATTGAATCCGGAAATCCGCAAGCAAGTTATTTTCCGGTTGCCGAAAAAGTTTATTTTTCTAAAGAATTAAATTATGGTTCTTTTCGCGCCGCCTATAAATTTAATATCTATGCACATTCAGAACTTTACCGCGCATTTATTTTTGTTGACGCAGAGACAGGTGAAATTTTATCTGAAGAATTAATAATTCATAATGTAAATACTCCCGGACCGGCAACAACTGCATACAGCGGAACGCAAACAATAATTGCCGATAGTTTTGGTGGTTCGTACCGGTTAAGAGAAACAACAAGAGGTAATGGAGTCAATACTTACGACATGAATACAGGTACATCATATGGTGCTTCTGTTGATTTTACGGATGCGGACAATAGCTGGAACAACGTTAATGCGCAACTTGATCAATATGCTACAGATGCTCATTGGGGCGCAGAAATGACTTATGATTATTTTTTCTATATGCATGGAAGAAACAGCATTGATAATTCCGGATTTGCTCTTAATAGTTATGTTCATTATGACGTAAATTATGACAACGCATTTTGGGATGGAACCAGGATGACCTATGGTGATGGAAACGGTACAACGGATAATCCTTTAACATCAATTGACATTGCCGGACATGAAATAACTCATGGACTCACAACATTTACGGCAGATCTGAATTATGCTGCTGAATCAGGCGCACTCAATGAATCATTCTCAGATATTTTTGGAACATCAATTGAAAATTACGCTCGACCAACAAACTGGAATTGGTTTATCGGCGAAGACATTGGTGGTGCTTTCAGATCCATGTCAAACCCCGGATCGTTCGGTGATCCTGATACTTATTTTGGAACAAATTGGGCCTCACTGACCGGACCAGACAACGGCGGGGTTCACAGTAACAGCGGTGTTCAGAATTATTGGTATTATTTAATGGTACAGGGCGCATCAGGCACAAATGACAATGGAGATGCTTTCTCAGTAACCGGACTTGGTTTTAATGATGCAAGCGCAATTGCTTTCAGAAATCTTACGGTTTATTTAACACCGACTTCAGATTTTAGCGAGGCGCGTTTTTTTGCAATACAATCGGCAATTGATTTATTTGGAGCATGCACACCTGAAGTTGAAACAACAACAAATGCCTGGTATGCTGTTGGAGTCGGAGCAGCTTATGTTGCAACAGTTGTAGCAAATTTTACCGCACCGGTTGTCACATCGTGCAGCGCACCTTTTACGGTTAATTTTAATAATACAAGTAACAACGGAACTACCTTTGCCTGGGATTTCGGAGATGGGGGTACAAGCACGGCAAACAATCCTTCTCACGTTTATAACACTACCGGAACATATACAGTGACACTTGATGCGAACGGAGGAACTTGCGGTACGGATAATATAACCATGGTTGATTTTATTACAATCGACAATCTTTTACCTTGCATTGCCACCATGCCAGCCTCAGGAACCGGTAATCTTCAGACAGCATGTTCCGGAACTTTATATGATAGTGGCGGACCCTCTGCAAATTATGGCGCAAACCAGGATGCTCAAATTACTATTACACCTTTTGGAGGGACCAGTGTAAATCTTTCGATTATATTATTTGATGTTGAAGCAGGAAGTTCAGGAACAAATTGTAATTACGATTATGTAAGAATTTATGACGGCCCGGGCACTGCATCGCCTTTATTAGGGACTTATTGCAATAATAATTTACCTCCCGGAACAATTAATTCAACAGGAAATTCAATCACAATTGTATTTCATTCTGATGCGGGTTTAGAAGTACCCGGATTTGAAATTTCATGGAGCTGTGTTTTGCCTACTACTCCCCCAGTAACCGATTTTTCCGCAGATGTTTTGACAAGCTGCAGCGGTTTAATTTCATTTTCTGATCTTTCAACAAACGGGCCAACGGGTTGGTCGTGGGATTTTGGTGATGGGAATGTTTCATCCTTGCAAAATCCATCAAACGTTTATGCGCTGAATGGAACTTATACTGTTCAGTTAATCGCAACAAATTCATTCGGAAGTGATCCGGAAATAAAAACGAATTACATTGTTATTAATAAACCTATAGCTCCGCCTGTAACCGGGGCTGCAATCTGTGAAAATAATTCAGCCGATTTAACAGCAACGGGCTCCGGTGTTTTAAATTGGTACGATGCTGCAACGGCAGGAAATTTAGTTAATACAGGAACAAATTTTACAACCCCGGTTTTAACAACAACAACGACTTATTATGTTGAAGAAGAAATTGCCGGAAGTACAGGAAATGTTGGTCCTCTTACAAATTCTTTTGGAACAGGTGGAAATTTCAATGGTGACCAGCACCAGGTTTTCACATGTCTGACCCCGGTTATTTTAAAATCTGTTTTAGTTTATGCAAACGGTGCAGGAAACAGAACAATTGAGTTGAGAGATAATGTTGGAACAGTTCTTCAGTCAGTCGTTGTAAATATTCCTGCCGGAACAAGCGTGGTGAATTTAGATTTTAATGTACCTGTTGGAACGGATTTACAACTCGGAACTTTAGTTGGAAGTTCTCCTTCATTATACAGAAATAATACGGGAGCATCTTATCCGTACTCTTTGCCGGGAGAAGTTACAATTACCAGCAGCAGTGCCGGTGGTGCATATTATTACTTCTTCTATAATTGGATAATTGAAACGATGCCTTGCCTTAGCGAACGTGCAGCCGTGACTGCAGATGTAACAGTTCAGGATGATGCAACAATAACTTCAGTGACTCCGATGTGTTCTACTGATTCGCCTGTGACTTTAGTGTCTGCTGATCCCGGAGGAACCTGGTCCGGAACAGGAGTTATAGGAAATACATTTGATCCATCAATTGCCGGAACCGGAAATCACATAATTACATATACAATTGCTGGAACCTGCGGTGCAATAGATACTGAAACTATTGCAGTATCAGATGGTTTTAATGCATCCATTAACTCAACAACTGCCATGTGTTCCATTGATGCTCCGATTAATTTAAGTGCAATTGATGCCGGTGGAATTTGGACAGGAACAGGAATTTCCAATGGCGCTTTAGGAACTTTTGATCCTGCAGTTTCAGGTGTGGGAACATTTACAATAACCTATACCATTGGCGGAGGGTGCGGCGATACTGATACAGAAGATGTTATCGTCAATCAACAATCTGACGCAACAATTACGAATGCCGGCCCGTTTTGCCGCCAGGAAGGAATCTTTGCATTATCTGCAGCAGAAACAGGTGGCACATGGTCGGCAAATTGTGTAGGATGTATTGACGCTGCAACAGGTGAATTTAATCCTGCAATCGCCGGTGTCGGAAACTGGACAATTACTTATAATGTTGGCGCGGAATGTGCGGATTCAGACAATACAACAATTTCCGTCATTGAATGTTTAGGAGTTACCGAGGAAGAATTGAATTTAATTCTTGTCTACCCAAACCCTGCTCACGACAATGTTACAATAACGACCGGAGAAATTACATCCGGGCAAATAATAATTACAGATGCTCTTGGACGAGAAATTATGAGATTAACAATTAGTTCAAATTCAACAATTATCTCATTAGAAAACATGGCTAGCCGGGGAACTTATTTTGTTAGTCTGCTTAATGAGGATGGAGAAATTTTGGTGGTTGAGAAGTTGGTGATAGAATAGTTATCGTTGTATTCCAATAATCGCTCTATTAATTACGAGTGCATATGATGCCAGAATAGTTGCTGTTTTCCTTATTGATCTGTTCGAATGTTGTAGTATTAGCATGATCTTACGGGCAAAATACAATCATTGAACTCTGATTTGAATTCAGTTCAACCTAAATCCAGTTTATAGTGAAAGCACATACTTTCTTGTTCGTATTCACAGTTATTTTTGTTTGAAATTCAGCCAGAACCCTGGCCACTATTATAACAGCAAAATTGTGATTAACAAATTAAAAATAATTCTACCAGACAAATTTTAACCCAAAACCTCTATCGTAATATTTCGATTAACAATTCCAAAATATTTTCAATCAAATCAATTCTTACCAAAAACCTATATCGCAATATTGCAATATTACGATTAACAATTTCAACTAATACAAGCCGGACCAATTCCAGTCAAGACCTATATCGTAATATTGCAACATTACGATAAACCATTCCAAAACATTTTCAATCCAACCAATTCTCTCCAAAAACCTATATCGTAATATTGCAATATTACGATTAACAATATCAATCAATACGGAACGGAACAATTCTTGCCAAACACCTATATCGTAATATTACAATATTACGATTAACACTATCAATTAATATGAGCCGGACCAATTCCAGTCAAAAACCTATATCGTAATATTGCAATATTACGATTAACAATTTCAAAATATTTTCAACTATAATCTTTATAAACTAAAACCTTTATCGTAATATTGCAATATTACAATTAACCAAAACTTAAATCAATTAATTACATTTATGGGAGCAACTAAATCAGCCTCTTTTTCAATTTCGCAAAATGAAATTGCAACATTGACCAAAGCAATCGGTCATCCTGCAAGGGTTGCTATCATTGAATATTTGCTTAAGGTTGACTCGTGCATTTGCGATGATATTGTTTTTAAACTGCCACTTTCTCAGCCAACTATTTCTCAACATTTGCGGGAATTAAAAAATGCCGGACTCATTAAAGGAAGTATTGAAAAAAATTCAATTTGTTATTGTATTGATAAAAAAGCAATCAACAAGCTTAAGAACTACGTGGACAATTTATCGCTGAAACTTGAGAAAAAAAAAGATAATTGTTAATTAAAATATAAGAATATGAAACTATCAGAAATTAAAAAACATCTTTCGACGCTGACAGAAATTAAATTTGAATTACCGGACGGATCGTTCGTTCCGCAACATTTTCACATTACTGAAGTTGGACAGATTACAAAACATTTTATTGATTGCGGCGGAACAGAACGTCATGAAAAAAAGGTAAATTTTCAACTTTGGGAAGCCGGCGATTTTGATCATAGACTGGCTCCTCAAAAATTAACTAACATCATAGCTCTTTCCGAAAAAAAACTAGGAATCGAAGATGCTGAAATTGAAGTAGAATACCAGTCTGATACAATCGGTAAATATAATCTTGGATTTAACGGCAAAAATTTTTTACTGCTCTCAACACAGACAAATTGCCTGGCTCAAGACAAATGCGGAATTCCTTCAGAAAAAATAAAAGTAAAAATGAGTGATCTTTCAAAAACCTCCGGATGCAGTCCTGATGGAAATTGTTGTTAATGTTCGGGTTTATGTTTGAGCCGGTTGAAAATTTTGTCGAAGCGAGAGAAAAAGAATTTAACTTAATTCCGCATGACAGGAAATTAGTTCTGGATAAAATAGCCGGATATATTGCAGAAATGCAAAACTCAGATAAGCCGGTTAACCTGGTTTATATTTGTACTCACAATTCACGAAGAAGCCATTTTGGCCAGGTAGCTGCATTAGTGGGCGCTGAATATTATGGCATCCAAAATGTCTCTGCATTCTCTGGCGGAACTGAGGAAACAGCTTTCCATAAAAACGCAATTGATTCTTTAAAAAAAATTGGCTTTGAAATTGAAACCAAAGATCAATCAAAAAACCCTGCCTATATTGTCCGATATTCTTCAACAAAGTTTACGACCTGTTTTTCAAAAATGTACGATCACCCATCAAATCCGGATTCAAAATTTCTGGCAGTCATGACTTGTTCAGAAGCTGAGAAAAATTGTCCGTTTGTTCCGGGAGCGTCATGGCGAATAAGCACACCTTATGAAGATCCTA
>Ga0102851_10001721_pt1 | contig 12785 bp, 12 predicted proteins | sample Mud3Dept3metaG_FD_79558 | JGI IMG/M metagenome (GOLD analysis project Ga0102851, IMG submission 79558) | Freshwater wetland microbial communities from Ohio, USA, analyzing the effect of biotic and abiotic controls - Mud 3 Core 4 Depth 3... | ecosystem: Environmental > Aquatic > Freshwater >... | reverse complement strand
TTCCTTGAGGCGAAGAATACACCAGATGTTCCGCTGAAACGGCGTTTACGGAAGCTGCAACTTCTGCGCCTCCCCATCTACCTGTTTCGTCCCCGTGGACTTTCGGTTTTAAGCCTGATTCTTTCGCTTTTGTCAACACGCGTTTGGCTTGTTCTGAGGTGAACGCACTTTTTTCGCAACAAACGTCACAGAATTCTGCTAGTCCTTTTGAGGCTGCCTTTGGAACCATTTCCGTGAGGACTAGATCGACATACGCGTCTGGATTCCCGCTGAACTCCGGAGGAACAAAATTTGCTCCCATTAGTGTCGAAACCACGTTTACGCTATGTAGCTGGTTCAAGCGTTTAGTTGCTTCCAGTATGTTTAGTTCGGATGCAGTTGTCAAACCATATCCGCTTTTTGCTTCCACCGTCGTGGTGCCATGCATTAGCATTGCGTCGAGTCTTTCAAGGCCCAGCTCAACCAGCGTTTCTACCCTTGCTCTTCGAGTTTCCTTAACCGTCTGTAGGAGATCAAAATTGGAGACGGAGGTGTCCGTGTTCGATGTGCTTTCTACGCGTGTTTGGAAGTCTTCTTCACGAGAGCCTGAAAAGACAAGATGTGTGTGTGGATCCACAAAGCTTGGCATAACAGTTTTGCCCTGTGCGTTAACCAGGTACCCTGCTTTGTAAAGTCTCGAGACCTCGCGTGTAGTGCCGACGGCAATTATTCTACCTTCTCTTATTGCTAGGGCGCCGTCACGTATTATGCCTAATTCGCGCATACGTTTTCCTGTTCGGGGACCAGCTTCTGTATCGACTAGTGTAAGGAGTTCTTTAGCGTTGATGATAAGAATGTCCACGTTGTCTCGTGTTTTTGTTCGAGCAGCCTTACCCAAGAATAAGCCCCTCTGTTATGCTCCCAGGCTCACTCATGCTCCAGTATGGGTTGTCAACAGTAATATACGTTACCGAATCGATGCCCAGTCGAAGACACAACAATCACTCTTAAGTCTCGATGACACAGTTGATGGGTGAGGCGAAACTGTGACGACTGTGCGTTTCGAATCGCCAACATGGGACGAAGTGCACACCTTGCTTCGGTGTCAAGCCAGCAAGATACGAGCAGACGGCTTCGAGGTCGAAGTAATTCTCGGCGTCTCCCGTGGGGGTTTGGTAGCCGCAAGAATACATTCCGATTTGCTAGAGAACGCAAATATAGTCACCGTTCGAACGGAATGTTACGCTAACTTCGGCAAAGTCAAGTCAGAGCCCACTTTGAATGAGCCGCTTTCGGCATCTGTGGATGGAAAAAGCGTGCTAGTGGTTGATGACGTTGCCGATACAGGAAGAAGTCTGAAACTCGTTAAAGAGCACGTTGTTCAAAGAGGGGCCAGAGTGGTTAAAATTGCTACCCTTTTCCAGAAACCTTGGAGCACCCTGAAACCAGACTATTTCGAGAAAGAGACTGAAAATTGGGTCGTGTTTCCTTGGGACTTGAAAGAGACTGTTCGAGGAGTCTTTGAAAATCGTGGCAACGCAACTTTATCTCAGCTTGTTTTGAGTCTAGTGAACTCTGGCTTGCCCAAATCGCTTGTTAGTGCGTTTTTGAAAGAGATGGCTGAGGAAAAGCCATGCTGAAACGCATCCAAGAGCACGATGCGTCGGTAATAATTGCAGGAATTCGAAATGTGTCGATTGAAAAGCCCGAGCAGCTTCTCAAGGAATTGCGCTGTCGCAACGAAACTGACCTGTCGGTTCAGTTCTTAAATGCCGGACTAATTGCGACTTGGGAGCATCTTTACTTCGCCGTCCTCGATTCGCTGACAGCTTTCGGCACGAATCGAAACATCTCCAAGAATCTCTCCGTCGAGATTATGCTCTATGCGTCTGCGCAACGTCAAATCAAGAAAGCTATCCGATTGCTTGGCGTAAGCCACGATTGTGCAGACATTGCGGTGGTGGTTGTGGGGAAGGCGACTCAAGACATTGAAGTTGTAATGGTGTCACTTTTGAAGCAATTGGGCAAAGATGTTGATGATAGTGTGCTCGACCTTTCACCCAGAAAGATGCGGAATATTTGCAAGGCATTCGCTATAACTGAGACCGAGTTTGAGGTCGTCGCCGAGCATGGCGATAGGAAGCAGGGTTTGGTTGATATAATCATCGAACGAATGGCGCTGCTCGCCACACGGGTTTAGAGCATTTTCTCCTTGGGGATTGAGAGAACTAGATCGGGTTTGATTAGAGATAGGCCGGTGAATTTACCGACGACCTCAACTAGAAGTACTCTGTCGGGTTTTTCCAAGTCCACCCGATTTTGAATTTTTTCAGCAACGGTTTCAATTATCTCATTTGAGTGTAGGGTCGTGAAGCGTTTCTCCACGGTAACTCTGAATGTTTCGTTCTCTTTGAGTTCTTTCGCGGCCAGTTCTGCAGCTGCCAGCCCGATTGTTTCAAGTTCGGTCGCGACAACTCTTTCCACGGGAAAAATCCTCAGGGCGTACCGAAATTCGTAGGGGCGTTCATGTAGGATCGACTTGAACTTCCCGATCACGTCGCAAGGGTTTAGTGCTGTTCTCGCAACAATTAATCCTCGCACACCGGTTTTACTAGCTTCTGCCGTCTTGTCGCCCAGTGCCTCTTTGAGTAAGAACAGGATTTCGTATATCATTTGGCGTTCGTTTCCGCGGGCAGTCGTAGCTAGCAAGTTAAAGTCAGTGAGCAAACTTTTCACCCAAGGTTTCAGCGGTCAGTGTAAGTACGGCTTTTCTCACAGCCGGTTGGCTCGTAGCCGTCGCCTCACATCATCCCAGATAGAAAGGGACGACACCTTGATTTAATGATTGTGATGCAATGTCGAAAATTTGAGAAGAAGGTGACGAAAAACAAGGGATTTTCGCGCGTTTTTTGCGAGAAACTTCGACAGTTGACGAATACAAATGCTTATCCTGATCGAGTGTGCGGTAATGTATCTACTAAGTGCAGATGGAGGTGAATCTGGAAAATGGTGTTTGAGGAAGAGGAATGGGAAGAAGGCGAAGAGGAAGAATGGGAGGAAGAAGAGTGGTGAGTAACCGCAATTTTGCACTTTAATTTTCTTTATCATTTGTTATATCGATTCCGTGGTTGCCCTTTTCTTTCAGGTTTAGGTTTATAACTTACCAGCCAACTTCACTTTTGAATTCAGAATGACACGTATTGCTGTTCTCGACGCCGACCGCTGTAAGGTTAAGAAGTGCGATCAGAACTGTCTCCGCTTCTGTCCTATGGTGAGAAGTCGGGTGGAAGCCGTCCGTATTGTGGGTGGCAAAGCCGTAATCTCTGAAAGGCTTTGTAGTGGTTGCGGCATATGTGTCAAGAAGTGCCCGTTTAAAGCCATCAGCATTGTGAACCTTCCCGACGAGTTGGATAGGGATTGCAGCCATCGTTTTGGCGAGAATGCTTTCAAGCTGTTCAGGCTCCCTATGCCCTCTCCGGGCACCGTGCTGGGTTTGTTGGGACAAAACGGCATTGGCAAAACCACCACGCTCAAAGTGTTGTCGGGGGAGATTAAGCCCAACCTCGGAAATATCCAGAACCCACCCGAATGGAATGAAATAATTGAGTTCTACCGAGGCTCAACACTGCAAGATTACTTCAAGAAGATGAGCGAGAACAATCTGAAAATCGCACACAAACCCCAATACGTCGACAAGATTCCAAAAGCTGTGTCTGGCAAAGTCGGCGATCTTCTTGAGAAAGTAAACGAAAGAAAGAATCTGGAGTCTTTGGTGAAAGAGCTTGAACTCGAAAAGATACTAGAACGCCCGCTAGATGTTCTCAGCGGAGGTGAACTCCAGCGCACAGCAGTTGCTGCAGCCTTAAGCCGTGAAACGGACGTGTACATGTTCGATGAGCCATCCAGTTACCTGGACGTAAAGCAAAGACTGCAAGTTGCCAAAGCGATCCGTAGACTCAAGGATGCTGGCAAAACCATTATCGTAGCTGAACACGACCTTGCAATAATTGATTACTTGTCCGACCAGATCTGTGTCTTTTATGGCGAAGCTGGAGTTTACGGTGTTGTCAGCCACGTTCATGGTGTTCGAACAGGCATCAACATCTATCTCCAAGGTTACATTCCAGATGAGAATATCTTGTTCAGAAAAGAAGCTATAGTCTTTCATGAAAAACCTCCAGCCACCAGTACGAGCGGCTTTGAACCACTGCTGAAATGGAACAGAATAGAGAAAACCCTCGGTAACTTCAAACTTGTAACCGCACCTGGCGACATCCGACGCGGTGAAATCGTCGGCATACTCGGACCGAATGGCATCGGCAAAACGACCTTCGTAAAAGTTCTCGCTGGCTTAGAAGAGGCAGACGACAAACAAAAACTTGGTGAGTTGACCGTCAGCTACAAGCCTCAGTATATAGCGCCTGACTACACTGGAACTGTTCAGGAACTCCTCATGAGCGTGGCAAAAGAGAACTACACATCCAGTTGGTATAAGACCGAAATTCTCCAGCCCCTCAGAATTGAGTCTCTATTGGATAGATATGTGATGGAGCTTAGTGGTGGTGAACTTCAAAAAGTCGCTATCGCTGCCTGTTTGAGCCGAAAAGCCGATCTGTTTCTCCTCGACGAACCTAGCGCATATTTGGACGTTGAAGAAAGACTTAACGTGGCGAAAACCATCAGACGCATCACCGAGGCACACAGTGTTACTGCCTTCGTAGTCGAGCATGATGTAGTCACTCAGGACTTTGTGGCGGACCGCCTCATGATTTTCACGGGTGACCCTGGCGTAAGCGGCATAGCAAACTCGCCCACGAGTCTCCGTAACGGCATGAACCAGTTCCTGAGAGAGATGAACGTTACGTTCCGCCGTGACTCAACAACCAAAAGACCCAGGGTAAACAAAGCTGACTCAAGGATGGATCTGTTTCAGAAAGATATTGGCGAGTATTATTATACAAAGACAAAAGAAAAATAAACCTATCATGGCAATGGTAAGTGTCCCGAACTTATGATGTAAATGCCAAACTGATTGTTTGGTTTTTCATGTCCCTTCCTTTTGCCTTGAAACAGGTAGTTAACTTAAAAAACAAGACCCAACATAACCTAACCAAATTCGCAAGAAAAAGGCAAAATTGGTGAAGGCAGCAAGTGGCTCAGGCAACATTTGAAGAGATCTCAGCGTCAGACTTTTTCTACCGCAACCGCGACATCGCGGGCTTCACAAACCCATCCAGAGCCATATTCGCTGCTATCCGTGAACTTGTTGAAAACTCTCTTGACGCGGCAGAGACCACAAAGACTCCACCCGACGTTTACGTACGACTTTCGTTTGAGGGGGAAGCCACAAAAGAAACCCAAATCTACAAGCTGAGGGTCGAAGATAACGGGTGTGGAATACAACCTCGATTTATTCCATCTGCTTTTGGGCAGGTCCTATATGGTTCAAAGTACAAGCTAAAACAGATGCGTGGCACCTTCGGCTTAGGCGGGAAGATGGCCGTGCTTTACGGACAAATAACAACCCATCAGCCCGCAATTGTGACTTCAAGTACTGGCGCTGCGAAGACTTATCAGTTCAAGCTCATGATCGATATCCAGCGGAATCGGCCAGTCATTCTCGACCGAAAAGTGCAAATTAACAAGGAAGGATGGCATGGTACCATCGTGGAGTTTACCCTCGAAGGAGATTACCTTCGGGCGATGCCAAAAATTATCGAGTACTTCAAACAGACTGCCATGGTGAACCCGTACGCGAATCTGACCTTCGTAGACCCAAAAGGTAGGCTCTATAAATTCATACGGGGCACAACCGTCATGCCTGAGCCGCCTAAGGAAACCGATCCCCATCCTTACGGTGTTGATGTTGAGCTGTTGCAGAGATTGATCCAGATAACAACCGACAAGAACATGCAGGACTTTCTGAAGCATCATTTCCACAGGGTTGGCGACATAACGGCGCAGAAGTTTCTGGAATTTGCTGGGTTGAGCCCTTCAAAGAACCCTAAGAGGTTGAGCCACGAAGAAATTGTCAGGCTCATGCAGAATCTTAAGAAATTCAAGGATTTCTTGCCTCCAGACGCCAGCTGCCTCTCGCCTCTTGGCGAAGAATTGTTAAAAGCAGGCATAGTGAAAGAACTTAAGCCCGAGTATCTGGTGGTGCATCAGCGGAAACCTTCCACTTATGCGGGTCATCCGTTCATCGTCGAGATGGGCATTGCCTACGGAGGAGATATTCCTAAGCGAGGATGTTTTATGATTTACAGGTTTGCCAACCGCATCCCTCTACTTTATGATGAGGCAAGTGATGTTTCCTACCGAGTGATAACGGGAATGAACTGGCGACGCTATAAAGTGGCACCCGATATGCCTATCGCCATTGTCGTGCACATCTGTAGCACCAAAGTTCCCTATAAGACCGTAGGTAAAGAATTCATCGCTGATCGTCCTGAAGTTCGCCGAGAGGTCGCGAACGCTTTGCGAGAGATCGGACGGCAGTTACAGCACTTTTTGAGCAGACAGGAGCATGTGCATATGGAGAAACGCCGTTTGGGCGTGTTCTCAAAGTACCTGCCGAAGATTGCGCAGTTCAGCGCGAAATTGGCGGGAAAGGAGAGACTTCCGGACATTGACAAATTGTTGAAGAGCGTGCAGAAATATGGAGAAGAAGAAAGCAAGCATAGCGAAGAGGAAGAATGAGGTCGTTAACAGTCTGAAGAATTTCGGTACGACGGTTTACGATCAGTTGGACAAAGGCTCATTTCCGACGATTAACATGCCCAGCCGCAGCACTGAGAACATTAACTACGACCCAAACCTAAGACAATACGTGCTCGGTGAGAAGATCGTCAGTAGAAGCGCACGAAACATTAGGCATGTCAAACCTTTCACTCAACTGGCTTGGGCTGCCATGTTCAGCAACGAACTAACCTCCCAACGGAAAACCAGCACGTTAAGAGACGTGTATTACTCAGCACAGGCTTATGAAATGACGTTTACGGATCAGCAAGAAAGTAACAACATAATAACCGACTTGGAGACTATGACCGGTTTCGCTCGCGAGGACTTTAGCATCTTCCCCGAAGAACGGAGCGCAATTTTTGGAGACCTAACGATTGGTTACACGGTGCCGGGATACGAAGGCAAAACCTTGAATCTTACGAGCCACCCAGATGGCGTCTTGATTGGACCTGCGTTGACGTCAGCCGAGTTGTTGAGCACGAAGGCCGACAAAGTCATAGCCATCGAAAAAGGCGCCTTGTTCACACGTTTCATCGAGGAAAATGTCCACAACAAACACCATTCCCTTCTCATTTCATGCGGTGGTCAAGCGCCTAGGCAGACTCGCAGCTTCATTCGCAGATTGCACGACGAACTGAACCTGCCAGTCTATATACTTACTGACGGCGACCCGTGGGGTATGCACATCGCTCAAGTAATAATATCTGGCTCGGCGAACGCTGCGCACCTTCGTGAGCTAAATACGCCTGATGCAGTTTGGAGCGGAGTATGGGCAACCGATATCGTCGAATACAAACTGCCAACCGACCCGCTGGACGAAGTGGACGTCAAACGACTCTACGAGCTTCAAAAGGATCCACGGTACCAGAATGACCCGTTGTGGCAGCGTGAGATAAAGTTGTTTTTGAAGATTCGGCGAAAGGCGGAGCAAGAGGCTTTCAGTCGCTATGGGTTAACCTACATAGTGGACGAATATTTGCCTACAAAACTGAAAGGCTCCACATAACCGGAGTGTTGAATCGACGGAGGTGGTTAGTGCTTTGAAGGTTTCAGTCCGATTCTTCACAAGCCTTAGAGAAATAACAGGCAAAAGAGAACAAACACTGCAGTTTTCCGCCGACGACCGAGTCACAATAGAAAGAGTTCTCAAAGCGTTGTCCCAGGAGCACGGTGAACGATTTATTGGGTATGTTTACGTCAAGGAGACTGGTGAGGTTAAAGGGTTTCTACAGTTTCTTGTAAATGGGAAAAGCGCTTCACCCCAGAAACGATTGCAGGCTGAGCTCAGGGACGGCGATGTTCTGGCGATACTCCCGCCAGTTGGAGGCGGCTGAAGGCAAAAATAGCGATGACCTTTAGTCTTACCTGAAAATCGCAACCCAAAAAAAGAATCATGCGGCTGGCAACTTTTCCAGTTAGTGGATTTCGCAAAACGGTTTAGAAACCACCCCAGAACGGGGTCTTTTTCTGCATCAGCTGGATAAACTCTCGCATCACGTTCTGCTCCTCTTCAGACAATTTCTCTAGGCAAGTTGACATCAGAATCTTTGCGTCCGACTCTGGTACTTTCACATACAAAATGTCTTTCTCGAACACGTGTCTTCCGACTATGGGGTCATCCATGGATATAGCCACCTGCATGCCCGATTTTGCGTCGGAGACTGCTTTTCCCTTGTCCTGTATCTGTTGCACTTCGCCTACATCTTCAATTGTTTCAGCACGAATCAGTTTGTTTTTGGGTTTGACGAGTCCGCCAAGAACTTCCACTCCGAAAATTGCTGGTTTCGCCCTTCGGAAAACGAAGCCTTGCAGCACCTGAACCTTGCCGGGTTTAACGAGTTTCTCGAACTCCAACTCAACCGCGGCCTCCCTTTGTGCTTTGTTCCATTCTAAGTAGTTGGTAATCATGTTATAGATTATGGGTTCCGAGAAGAGTTTGATGCCTCTAGCTTCCGCTTCTTGTTGGGCGTCGGGTAGAACCTTTACGCCAAATGCAAGAACAACGCCGAGAAGAGGCTCATGTTCTTTCACCACGGAAGCCTCTATCACATCGCGTTTAGATACATCGCCGACGTCGGCCATGCGGATTTGCACGTTATTCTTCTTCAAAATCTCGGCAACAGCCTCAAGCGAACCCAAGGTGTCAGCTTTCACGACGACTCCAGCCATCTCGGTGGCTATTCTCACTCTTCCAACTTCTTCGGTTACAAGCTTCGCGTACTCAGATGCCTGTTCGCCAGGTGGAACAGCATACAGTGGTGCCCCAGCCAACGCACCTTCCAACTCTGAAGCTACAATTTTGACACCAGCGGCTGCATAAACGTAATCAACCGAGCTGAAGCGGTCACGGGGGTCACGAATTTCGTCCAGAGGCTTCGGAACCAGAATTGCTCGGATAGTTGTGATGACAGGTTTTTCTCTGCCACCCACTACAATTACATCGTCCTTTTGCAGTGTGCCATCATAGATTATAGTGTTCAAGGTTAAGCCCAGTCCCGGTTCCTCTTTGACTTCGAGGACGGATCCCTTGGCAGGACCCTCAGTTGTGAATTGCAATCGCTTCTTGAGGTACTGCTGTGTTAATCCTACAAGTACCATTAAAAGTTCTTTTAGTCCTTCTCCCGTCTTGGCGCTGCACGGCACCATCGCAATGGTTGACGAGAAGTCCTCACGGCGAATGCGATCAAATCGGTCTGTTCTGAAGCCCAAACGAGAAAATCCACCCATTATCGTATAAAGCCTGTTGTCCAAATCCTCACGGACATATGCATCCTGAGCCGGATACGATTTTAGGAACGGCGCAGACGGTTGGGGTTTCCATCCCGGAACGCGATCAATCTTGTTAACGGCGATTATGAATGGCGTTTTGCGAGCTTTGAGGATATCGATACACTCAAAGGTCTGTGCCTCTAACCCCTTGAGGATGTCTACAACGAGGATAGCTATGTCAGCAACGCTTCCACCTCTGCGTTTGAGATTGGTGAAGGCCTCGTGTCCAGGCGTATCGACGATGAGCAAACCAGGAATTTCGATGTCGCCTTTGAGATTGGAAAGTAATGGACCGATGAGTTGCTTGAGAGTATCTAATGGGAAATAGCTGGCACCGATGTGCTGAGTCATTCCTCCTGCCTCGCGAGCTTGAACGCTTGTCTTTCGAATCGTGTCGAGCAGAAGCGTTTTGCCTGTGTCCACGTGTCCGAGCACACAAACGATTGGTTGACGGATGGGCATTCATGTCTCTCCTTTTTGTGGTTAATGATAAGCCGATGTCTGGATGTAATGGACTTTGGGTTAATAAACGCTCAGATTTGGCTTGGAGAAAGGTTTTAAGCAAAAACTCATTATTGCTGTTGAGGTTGAGGTTATGACTTATTGTGTGAAATGTGGTTCTCTTTTGAAGGAAGGCGACAGGTTCTGTGCCGTCTGTGGCGCTCCAGTTGCCAAAGTGAAGCGTGAGGAGTACACTGTGTCTGGCAGCAGTCTTGTGGATCGTGTTCGGGAACTTCTGCATGAAGGTAATGTGACAAGAGTAATGGTCCTGGATGAAAAGGGAAAAACGTTGCTGGAAATCCCTGCAACCGTGGGTGTCGTTGGAGTGGTTTTGGCTCCTTGGCTTGTGGCATTAGGCGTTATAGCTGCATTGGTAACTAATTGTCGGCTTGTTGTTGAGCGAAGAGAATAACCGGTTTACTCCGGCGGCTTGAATATCATGAGAACGACTCCTAGCGCGATTATCACGATCGCTAGGAAGCCGAATAATGCGCTGAATGCTTCGAGTTCTGCGAGGCTTGTGACTGTGAAATAGAGGAGTATAGCGCCTACAATTAACAGAATTAAACCGAAGAACCTTTCGCCAAATTTTATCCAGAATGTGTCTTCTTCGCTCATGCGGGTTTGTTTCCTTTTCCGTTGATTGTTTGTTGCTACTTAACAAATGAACGGTTATTTTAAACTTGTTCTACTAATCAAAATGCGGTACAGTCTCTTGTCCCAAAAATCAGAAAACTTGCATACGCGGCAGTCCTATTCTGAAATAGCACGCATTTCATTTCTCTATGACCTTGTTAGACTACATCCACTATGCAAAGGGCGTCAACATTGGGTTAAAGTTTATATTTTCGTTTGAATTCTGCATTGTTCCGATAAAAAAGGTTCTACACTGGAAAAATGGTGTTAGTGATATGGCATACTTAACAACAACAGGTTCAGGACAACCAGTCCTCATCCTAAAAGAAGGTACAACTCGAAATAGAGGCAAGGAAGCTCAAAGAAACAACATAATGGCTGCACGCACAATTGGCGAAGTCCTCAAAACAACGCTCGGGCCAAGAGGAATGGACAAAATGCTTATCGACTCGTTGGGCGATATAACGATAACCAACGACGGCGCAGCAATTCTAAAAGAGATAGACGTTGAACATCCAGCTGCAAAAATGATGGTGGAAATCAGCAAAACACAGGATGATATGGTTGGCGATGGAACAACAAGCGCTGTTATCCTCGCCGGTGAACTCCTCAGGAAAGCCGAGGAACTTCTCGACCAAAATATCCACCCCACGATGCTCGTGAGCGGCTACCGCAAAGCAACCCAGAAAGCAATCGAAACTATAGAGAAGATTGCTGTACCGGTTGAAATCGACGACCGCAAAACCCTTCTCAAAGTTGCTTTGACTTCTATGAGTGGCAAAGCAGTTGGTGCAGCGCGAGAGCATTTCGCGGAAATTGCCATAGATGCAGTCTCACAAATAGCGGAACAGCGCGGCGACAAGATGGTTGCAGATATAGATAACATTCAGCTCATCAAGAAAACGGGCAAAAGCCTTCTTGAAACCCAACTAATCCGGGGAATAATAGTTGACAAAGAAATCGTTCACTCTGGCATGCCAAAGATGAAAGAGAACGCGAAAATTGCCCTGTTGGACTCAGCCTTAGAGATTGAGAAGACCGAGATGAGCGCTGAAATCCGGATCCGCGACCCCACCCAGATGAAGGCTTTCTTGGATCAAGAAACCAACATGATGAAGGAAATGGCAGACAAAATCAAAGCATCTGGCGCAGACATTGTCTTCTGCCAGAAAGGCATAGACGATATGGTTCAGCACTTTCTCGCCAAAGAAGGCATTATGGCAGCACGCAGGGTAAAGGAATCGGACATGGAAAAGCTTGCAAGAGCAACCGGCGGAACAGTCACAGACTTAGATAACCTTAAGGCACAAGACCTTGGTAAAGCAGGTATAGTTGAAGAACGCAGAATCGGCGAAGACAAAATGATATTCGTCGAGAAATGCAAAGATCCCCACAGCGTTGCCATACTAATTCGCGCAGGACTCGAACGAATGGTTGACGAAGCCGAACGTGCCATGACCGATGCGCTCTCGGTCGTTTCTGATGTTGTCGAAAACAACAAGATCGTTGCAGGCGGTGGTGCTGTAGAAATTGAAGTTGGCAAAGAACTCCGCAAGTACGCAACCAAAATCGGCGGCAGAGAACAACTCGCAATAGAAGCTTTCGCTGAAGCAATAGAGGTCATTCCCAAAACCCTTGCTGAAAACGGTGGATTAGACGCCATAGATGCGCTAGTCGAGCTAAGGTCAGCACACGAAAAAGAAGATGGCAAGAACAAAGGTATTAACGTCTTTACCGGAAAGGTCCAAGACAGCATAGCCAGCGGAGTAATCGAACCAATCAACGTCAAAGAGCAAGCAATCAAGTCGGCATCGGAATCAGCCTGCATGATACTTCGCATAGATGATGTCATAACTTCTAAAGCTCCCAAGGGCGGTCCAGGTGGACCAGGCGGAATGCCTGGCGGTCCTGAAGGCGAAGATTAAACGCCTCCTTTCTTTCTTTATTTTTTTCCTTTTCCGAATTCTGCTAAATCGTCATAGTGAACTTTTCAACCGGGAATTGTTTGAAGATATGCCAGGTTTTTTTTCACGGCTGCAACTCAGGTATCAAGTTTTCAAGGCTCGTTGTGCTGTAAAATTAGATCAGTCTTCCATGAAAAAAGTTAGTCAAGAAATCTTGACTAACTTTTAGTCAAGGAAGCTTTACAAGAACGCTTT
>Ga0102851_10001720_pt1 | contig 12785 bp, 10 predicted proteins | sample Mud3Dept3metaG_FD_79558 | JGI IMG/M metagenome (GOLD analysis project Ga0102851, IMG submission 79558) | Freshwater wetland microbial communities from Ohio, USA, analyzing the effect of biotic and abiotic controls - Mud 3 Core 4 Depth 3... | ecosystem: Environmental > Aquatic > Freshwater >... | reverse complement strand
TTTTTATAATAAGGTACCCCACATTAATAAGGTTTCTGAGCTCACAGATCTTTTTCGAAATAAGGGATCTTTTATAAAGGCTTTCCGTTTCATCGTATAAGATCTCGAGTCGCACCAGTGCTCTTTCAAGGCGGAGATCTGATCTCACAATTCCGACATAATTGCTCATTATCATCTGTACCTCTTTAAGGCTCTGGGTAATAAGCACCATCTCCTCGAGGTGGGTAGTCCCTTTGTAATCCCAGTCCGGTATCTTTTCTTCATAAGCAAGTTTTATTATGCGGTTCCCTGAATGAATCGCAGCCCGGTGGGCATAAACTACGGCTTCAATAAGTGAATTTGAAGCCAGCCTGTTGGCTCCATGAAGTCCGGTTGATGATGCCTCACCAAGTGCGTAAAGCTGATCAATAGTGCTCTGTCCATCTGTATCGACTTTAATTCCGCCGCAGGAATAATGTGCACAAGGAACAACCGGTATCATGTCTTTTGTAATATCGATGCCTTTTAAAAGACAGTGTTCATATACATTGGGAAAATGATCCTTTAATCCTTCCGGATTCAGATGAGTACAATCGAGCCAGATATGGTCATCACCCCAGATTTTCAGTTCATTATCAATAGCCCTGGCAACGATATCCCTGGGAGCTAACGAACCGCGACTGTCGTACCTGTTCATGAATTTCTCTCCTGCCATGTTTTTCAGAACAGCTCCGTATCCTCTCAGTGCTTCGGTTATTAGAAAAGATGGCTTTTTCTCAGGATCATATAATGAAGTAGGATGAAACTGTATAAACTCCATATTTTCAATGGTACCCTTAGCACGATAAACCATTGCAATACCATCTCCAGTAGCAATTTCCGGATTTGTGGTTGTAAGATAAACATTCCCTACCCCTCCTGTTGCTACAACAGTAACTTTTGAAAGGAAAGTCAGGACTTTCTGACTTCCGAGGTCAGCGACATATGCGCCATAACACTTTATTCCGGGATAATTTTTTTTTACTTCAACACCCAGGTGATGCTGTGTAAGGATTTCAATTGCAAAATGTTGTTCAAAAACCTCGATATTGGGATTTTTTAACACCCTGTCAATTAAAGTTTTTTGGATAGCCTCCCCTGTCTTGTCCTTTGCATGAAGAATCCTGTATTCAGTATGCCCTCCTTCTTTTGCCAGGTCATAAGTCCCATCATTTTTTTTATCAAAAGGTACACCAAGTTCAATCAGATCTTTAATCCTGTCAGGTGCTTCCAGAACAACAAGTCTGACAACTTCTTCATTGCAAATTCCATCTCCTGCAATCAATGTATCCCTTATATGTTTTTCAAAATTGTCGGGTTCACTGAAAACAGCCGCAATCCCTCCCTGGGCATAACGTGTATTTGTGTCATCAAGTTTTGCCTTGGTCACAACGGACACTTTCCCATATTTTGAGGCCTTCAATGCGAATGTGAGTCCTGCAATTCCGGAACCAAGAACAAGAAAATCTGTTCTTTTCTTCATAATAAGGTAAATAAAGAATGCACTAAAGATACAAATTGATTTTGAATACCCCCGGGATTAATAATATACCTGAATTACCACTCCCTTCGGGGGGCAGGGAGGCTGCACCCTCAGCGGGCAGGTGGCTGAAAGTATGAACCTGAAAGCAAATCCCTTTGTGATTGCCAAGTTTTTAACTTACTTTTGTTTCCGCTTAAACAAAAGTTTTCATGGCTCAGGAAGATGTTTTTAAAAAATTAGTTTCTCATTGTAAAGAGTATGGTTATGTTTTCCCATCCAGTGAAATATATGACGGATTAAGTGCAGTTTATGATTACGGACAGTATGGTGTTGAACTGAAAAATAATATTAAGAAATACTGGTGGGACAGTATGGTACTGCTTAATGATAATATTGTTGGTATTGATTCTGCAATTTTTATGCATCCCGCTATCTGGAAAGCATCAGGGCATGTTGATGCATTTAATGATCCCCTTATAGACAACAAAGATTCCAAAAAGCGATATCGGGCTGATGTCCTCATCGAGGAGCATATGGCAAAATATGAAGAAAAGATTACCAGAGAAATCGATAAAGCCCGCGAAAAGTTTGGTGATGCTTTTGATGAGAGCAAATTCAGGGAAACAAATCCCCGTGTACTCGCAAACCAGGCAAAAATTGATGAACTTGATGCACGCTTTTCAAAAGCCATGAATGCTAACGATCTTGCTGAACTTCGACAAATTATAATTGACAATGAGATTGTTTGTCCAGTCTCAGGTACCCGTAACTGGACTGAAGTAAGGCAGTTCAACCTTATGTTTGCAACTGAAATGGGATCGACTTCTGAAGGAGCAAGCAAGGTTTATCTTCGTCCTGAGACAGCACAGGGAATTTTTGTTAACTTCCTTAATGTACAGAAGACAGGCAGGATGAAAATACCCTTTGGGATAGCCCAGATAGGCAAGGCATTCCGCAATGAAATAGTTGCCAGGCAGTTCATATTCAGAATGAAAGAATTTGAACAGATGGAGATGCAGTTTTTTGTACAACCGGGAAGTGAGCTTGAGTGGTACGGTTACTGGAAGGAAGCCAGGATGAAATGGTTTAAAGCATTGAGATTTGGAGATGATAAATATCGATTCCATGATCATACAAAACTTGCCCATTATGCAAACGCGGCAACAGATATTGAATATAAATTCCCCTTTGGATTCAAAGAGGTCGAAGGAATCCATTCGAGGACCGATTTCGATCTGAAGCAGCACCAGGAATACAGTGGTAAGAAAATGCAATACTTTGATCCTGAGAGAGGGGAATCGTTTATACCATATGTTATTGAAACATCTATCGGTGTCGACAGAATGTTCCTGCATGTAATCTCCGCCGCTCACCGGGAAGAAGAGTTGAAAAAAGAAGATGGCAGCTTAGATATGAGAGTTGTTATGAGTCTTCCGTCCTTCCTCGCTCCGGTCAAGCTGGCTGTTATGCCGCTTGTAAAAAAAGACGGTTTGCCTGAGATCGCGGAAAGAATAGTACATGAGCTGAAGTTTGAATTTAATTGTCAGTACGATGACAAAGATTCTATCGGAAGACGTTACCGCAGACAGGATGCTATAGGGACTCCATACTGCATAACTATTGATCATCAGACTGTTGAAGACAATACTGTTACCATCAGGTACCGTGATTCTATGGCACAGGAACGCCTGCATATTAACCGTCTAAAAGAAATTATTTCTGAGAAAGTCAACATCTCGAGCTTATTAAAAAAGCTTTGAAATGAACAGGGTGCTGATTATCACCTATTACTGGCCGCCCAGCGGAGGCGCCGGAGTGCAGAGATGGCTTAAGTTTTCCAGGTACCTGCCACAGTATGGCTGGGAACCTTATATTCTGACTGTCGATCCCGATTATGCATCTTACCCGGCTTTTGATCTCTCCCTTGAAAGGGATATTCCGGAAAGTACAAAAGTCTTCAGGACTAAGGCAACAGACTGGTTCAGGTTGTATGGTAACGATAAATCGAAAGTGCCGTCAGCAGGTTTTGCCAAAAATAAAGACGATTCATTCCGGGGAAAAATATTGCGCTTTATCAGGGGAAATTTTTTCATACCTGATCCACGAAGAGGATGGAACAGGTTTGCAATCCGGAAAGCTTCTGAGCTTATTGAAAAAGAAAATATTAAACATATAATTACAACAAGTCCTCCTCATTCCTCACAACTTATCGGATTAAAAATTAAGAAAAGATTCCCTGAAATAAAATGGATGGCTGATATAAGGGACCCGTGGACAGATATTTATTATTATGAACTTTTCTACCCGACATTCATATCCAGAAGAATAGATCTATATTATGAAAGATCCGTTCTTAAAAATGCTGATGTTATAACGACAGTGGGACCAACGCTCGGGAAATATTTTGAATCTAAGATACCCGGAACATCAGAAAAAATAAAGATCATTCATAACGGGTATGATGAAAGTGATTTTGAAAATGTGCCCTCCTCAATACCTGAAAAATTCACAATATCTTACACCGGAACAATTTCCGAATCATACCCGGTCGACGGATTTATCAAAGCTATCCGGGCTGTTATTGATGTGGAAAACAAGATTTTAATAAAATTCACCGGGCACATCACTGATAATCAGAAGGAGCATTTTATCTCAGCCATAGGAAATGATCATCTTGAATTTATTTCTTATTCTGACCATAAAACTGTAATCAGACAAATGCTTTCTTCCTCTCTTCAGCTGATGGTTCTTGCCAGCCATCCCGGCAACAGGAGTTTTCTTCCGGGCAAGCTTTTTGAATACATCGCATCAGCCAAACCGATTTTGTGCCTTGGGCCTGCTGATGGAGATGCAGCCCGGATACTTGAAAACACCGGATGCGGGAAATGCTTTGACTATGATGATAATAAGGGAATAGCTGATTTCATCATAAAATCGACACAGAAAAGAGGTACAGAAGACAGGAATCCCCCGCCTGAATTTTCAAGAAAAATGCTGGCAATGAAGATTGCCTCGTTACTTAAATGAAAGCACTTCGAAATGTCTTCGCATTATGATATGTTAAAAAACTTACCGAAATTTGAAAGCCAGTACTGTCTGATTATCCTTTTCTTATCAGATTTACAGTACAGGAAGTGTTTATAAACTATTAAAATAATGATGACCCGTAAACCTAATAATATCCTGGTGCTGGCTCCCCATACTGACGACGGTGAGCTGGGTGCAGGTGGTGCAATAAGCTATTTTCTTGAAAAAAAGGCAAAGGTATATTATGCAGCCTTTTCAACTGCAAAAGATTCTGTTCCACGCGGACTGCCAAAAGATATATTAAAAACCGAAGTCAGGAAGGCGACACATCAACTTGGCATTGAGGAAAAAAACCTCATAATTTACGATTATCAGGTTCGTAAACTGAACTATTTCAGGCAGGAGATACTTGAGGATCTGATAAAACTCAGAAACAAAATTCATTTTGATCTGGTGCTGATGCCCAGTCTTAACGATATCCACCAGGATCATCTGACGGTTTCCCAGGAAGGTTTGAGAGCATTTAAAACAAGCTCAATATTAGGATATGAACTTATATGGAACAATCTGACCTTTAATACAACCTGCTTTATACGGCTTGAGGAACATCACCTGGAAAACAAGATTAATGCACTGAAGAGCTATAAATCTCAAAAGGACCGTGATTATGTTTCAGCTGAATTTATCAGATCGCTTGCAAGGGCAAGAGGAGTTCAGATCGGTGCAAAATATGCGGAAGCATTCGAAGTTATCCGGTGGGTGATCTGACTTATGCCTCACTGGCTACAGAACCTGAAATGAAAAAACTGAAAAGCATAAAAGTCTTTATTACCGGTGCAGGCGCCCCCGGAGCACCGGGAATTATCAAATCCCTCCGGAAAGTCAGCGAAAGAGAAATCACTATAATAGGTGGAGATGCCAGCCCGGGAAATTCTGTCGGTGCCGGACTCCTTGACAAGGTATATCAGATACCGTTTGCCGAATCATCAGATTTTATTGAAAAAGTTCTCAAAATATGTATGAGTGAAAAAGTTGATGTCGTAATACCCCTTGTAACCAGAGAATTACTTGCTTTTGCTTTAAATAAGAAGCTTTTTCTACAAAAGGGAATTTACGTTTCTGTCTCTGATCCACGATCTCTTGAAACAGCAAATAACAAGTACCTGCTGATGAAATTCTGCAGAGAGAATAAAATTCCTGTACCGGATTTTCATCTTGTACAATCACTGGACGAGTTTCGCAAAGCTGCCCGTAATTTGGGTTATCCGGGGAAAAAAATCTGCTTTAAACCTCCCGTATCCAATGGCCTTAGAGGATTCAGGATAATTGAAGACGGTCAGGACAGACTTTATTCTCTTATAAATGAAAAACCTAACAACATATATATTGGATTTGAAGAATTTGTCTCCATCTGCCTTCCAGGGAAATACTTTCCTGATCTGATCGTAATGGAATTCCTACCCGGAGAGGAATACAGCGTGGATGTTCTGGCCGATAACGGCAAATTCATTTCTGCCATTCCAAGGAGCCGAGATTTTATAAAAATGGGTATTAGTTTTGTCGGAACCGTTATCGAAGACAAGGAGATCATTGAGTATTCCAGCAAAATTGTTGAAGGTTTGAAGCTAAATGGTAACATCGGACTCCAGTTTAAAAGGGACAGCCATGGGATACCCAGGATCATAGAATCTAATCCAAGAGTGCAGGGCACCATCGTATTATGCACGGCAGCCGGAGAGAATATGGTTTATGAAGCTATAAAAATCGGAATTGGAGAGAAGACTGGAGGTGCAAAGATAAACTGGGGTTTAAAAATGATACGATACTGGGATGAACTTTTTTTAGATACTAATGGCAATAAAGTCGATTTCTGATCTGTTTAATTTTTCATTGTTCATATTTGACCTGGACAATACCATCTATAAAGAAGAGGATTACCTGTTCCAGGCATACAACGCGATTGCAGAAAAATTTGCCGGGATTCTTCCTTCCTGCACTACAAAATCGCTCTACACCACACTGAAAGATCTTTATCTTCAGCAGGGACGCGAAAAGTTGTTTGATAAATTTCTTGATATAGCTGGCCTGGACAAAAACTATTTGCCTGAATGTCTGAAAATTCTTCGTTCTTTTAAACCCGGTAAACCTCTTGAATTAGATAAAAAAGTCAAAGAAATCCTTATTTCATTATTAGGTCGGAGGAAAAGAATATTCATTCTGACCAACGGTAATGTGGATCAACAAAAAAACAAAATAAAACATCTTAAATGGGATGGGCTGGACAAAAAGATAGGTTTCGTCTATGCAAATGAAATTGAACCTAAACCCTCCCCGGCGGGTATCATTTATATACTGAAATCAACAGGAGCTGCAAAGGACAATGCCATTATGATAGGCGATTCAGAGATTGATCTTAATTGTGCCTCAAACGGTGGAATAAAATTTATTAATATTTCGGATCTTGTACTAAAGCTTGATAGATAAGGTGAGCCAGAATAAATATTATACGGAGTTTGCTTTAAAATATAAGGATGAAATAATCCATTCGGACGATCCCTCTGTCTGGACCAGTGATATTATAAACAATGGTCCTAAATCGGTCACAATGAAGATCAGGATAGAAACTCTGAGGGAAATTATCAAAGAACACTTTTCTGAAGAGCATGAAGTTTTTGATATCGGGTGCGGTTTTGGCAGGCAGTCATTTCTTTTAGCAAAAGAGGGTTTTAAAGTTACGGGGATCGATACGAATCCCGATTTTATTAATATTGCTAATGAAATATTTAAAAGACATTCGCTTGAAGGGAACTTTCATTGCATCGAACAGGGTAGTAAACTCTCTGATGAAAGATATCATCAGATTGTCCTGCTGGACGTATTCGAACATATACCTCCTTTTAAAAGGAAGAAGTTTATCAGATCCATATGGTCAGTTTGCTTGCCTGATTCGACGTTAATAATAAGCCTTCCAATAATAAAGCCTCCGTTTAGATTATTGATTACAAATATTTTAAAGTATTTTATATCATCCCTTTTGATAAATAAGGAACACCCTTATCCCATTCCTGATGAGAAATCAATAAAACGTATACTTGGAAAGTTGTTTAAAATTTCGGGCATCATAATTCACGGTGACACGGCGTTTTATATATGCAAATCATAATTATTTTTCCGCAAAGCGGTAAAATAAAAAGGTTAATATTTATCTATGAAAATACTGATGATTCTTGATGGAGAATTCCCGCATGATGACCGGGTTGAAAAGGAGGCCCTTTCTCTGATTTCTGAAGGTAACAATGTATTTCTTCTCTGTCTGAATTATGGAAAATTTAAAAAATCTGAGAACTATAAAGGTTTAGAAATTACGCGGATAAACATTTGCAAATCAATAAGAAACAAGCTTCAGGCCACGTACTTAATATTCCCTTTTTACCGCCTTCTGTGGAAGAAATATATTATGCATCTTATTACTCAACATTCTGTTAATGTTCTTCATATTCACGATCTTCCATTGTCCGATTTAGGACTGAAGCTACGGAAGAAATATCCCCTGAAGGTTGTTTGTGACCAGCATGAGTTTTACAGCAGCTGGATCGTAAAGACTGCTCATTATAACACTTTTGCCGGAAAAATTATCAGATTATTCAGCAATTGGGAAAAATATGAAAAAAAATACCTGCCTCTTGCAGATCTTGTTTTAACAGTCGAATCACCATTGCTTGATCTCTATGTTACAACCAGGAATGTTGACCAGGGGAAAATTACAGTGCTTCCCAACACCCCTTCACGAGATGTCTTTAATCCATATAATATTGACAATGCTATTGTCGATAAATACAGGAAGAGTTTCGTCCTGTTATATACGGGACATATTGATATCCTGAGAGGTATTAATACCATTATCGAATCTCTGCCGCTTATTAAGAATTTCATACCGGACTTCAAATTTGTTCTCGCGGGGAAATTCAATAAAAAATATTATGATCCACTGAAATATTCACGGCTGCTTGGAGTCGATGACCTGATTGAATATCATGAATGGATCCCTTTAAATCTTCTTCCGTCATATATTGCAGCAAGCAGTGTCTGCATTCATATTCCCCCGTCAGTTACCAGGGAAGTAAATAGTACGATTGCATCAAAGATCTACCAGAATGTGGTCATGAACAAACCAACTATAGTCGGTCAGGCCATAATGATGAAGGATTTCATTGAAAAAAATAAAATCGGACTAAGCATAAAAGAATCTGATCCGGTTGACCTGGCGGAAAAACTTAAACTCCTCTATCTTAATCCTGAAATGGTCAGTACGTTTATAAATAATACAAAATTGATTTCAGAAAGATATTTCTGGGAGGTGACTTCTGAATCATTCCTGAAACATTATAAATCTTTTCAGAAAGAACCTGATACTGACAAAATTTTTAAATCCGGCACCAATGACAGGGAATTTCAATCTCAGAATTGAAATTAAAGGTTTTGGTATAATACTTAAATAAATACTTTTTAGTTGTAATTTTATTCACTGATAAATACCAATGAACAGACCGGATATGGTGACAAGCTAATAATTCCGTTGATAATGAATATCCATATTTTTAACAGTGAAAATCTCTATAGTTTCACCTTTCTCAGTTTTCTTGAGCGGAATTTTGACCTGTCATCGAGCAAAATTGTTTTTCGTAAAAAAAGAAGTACCCGGTTTAACTATAGCCATTATCTGAACGACAGAATTATTTATACCGGCAACAACTTTGAATTCTATTCAAAGCTTTTTGCTGAGTTGAAAAAAACGTCAGGAATATTTTTTCATCAGTTGCCTTATGGCCCATCGCTTTTTGTTTTAAATTTATTTTATCAGCACCTCTCAAAAGCTACCTGGATTATCTGGGGAGGAGATCTTTATACTTACGAACAAGGGAATGAGAGTCCTGTAAAATTTGTTTATGAGCTTTTAAGAAAAAGAATCATACAAAAAATACCAAAAATTGCTGCACTCATCCCGGGCGACTTTGATCTTGCATTAAAAATATATAAACCAGAAGCTGTTTTTCTCCAGGTCGCTTATCCTCCCCCACTGGATTTCTTCAACTATTCCGGATCCGCAGACAATTCCCTGCAAAAAGATGAAGTCAGAATACTTATCGGGAATTCGGGCAATTCATCGAATAATCATCTGGAAATATTATCAAAGCTCAGGCTGGTTAAAGATTCCAATATCAGGATTTTCTGTCCACTTTCCTACAGCGGAGACCTGGTTTATATAAACCATGTCGTGAATAGGGGTAGTGAATTGTTTGGTAATAAATTTGTTCCTTTATTAAATATTATTGAACCGGCGAAGTATCTCGATCTTCTTTGGAAAACCGATATTGCGATCATGAACCATAAAAGGCAGCAGGGACTCGGGAATATTCTTCCGTTGCTATATTTCAGGAAAAAGGTCTTTATACGAAGCGATACAACCACCTTTCATTATCTTGCAGGCATTGGGTGCAGGTTATTTGATATCCTCACAATTGATACTTTTGACGATTCTTCTTTGTCTGTTGATAATGGTGAACTGATTGCAAATCAAGAGATAATTGGAAATTTATTAGCTGAAAAGAACTGCATCAGGATGTGGGAGCAAATTCTGAATCAACAAAAAAGATGTTTTGAAAATTAACTTTAAGATGAAAAGACAATTTTTAGAATTAACCTGATACAAAATGTTAATGAAATCAGATAATAAAAATTATATAGAATTTATAGATACCCCGTGGAATTCAAAGGTACTTGGATTCAAAACAAATGAAATAACTCAAATCCGTTTTACAAAAGAGGAAATACTGTCAGAATTAATGAGAGAGTTCGAGGAGTTCTCCTGCAGCAACAACTACTTCTTTTCAGGCATAAGGATTCAACCGGAAAATTTAACATTACGAAAAGTTTTGACCAAAACCGGATACAACCAGGTTGAAACTATATTTGAGCTGACAAAAAAATTTGACAGCATAAAATATTCCTCAGATATATTAGAAACAGATATTAATCTCCGGATTGCAGAAGAATCTGATACTGAAAAAATAGTTGATATAGTAAGGTGCATTTTACATCATGGGAGATTTTTCGAAGATCCGAAAATAGATAACCAGATAGCTGTTGAACGAAATATAAACTGGGTCAAGAGTTTTTGTGACAAGAAAACCGTATTCGCAGGTGAGTTTGAAACAGATATTATTGGTTTTTTAGCTTTTGACATCAATAAAGATTTATGTGTTTTACAGCTGGGAGGAGTAAAAGAAGAGTTTAATTTTCTGGCTTATCCCTTCTGGCTGAAATCATTTATTTACCTGCATGAGTTATATAATGTTACCCGGTTCAATACAATAATCAGCGCTTATAATCTCCCGATAATTGCTTTGTACAATTATTTTGGATTTATTTATAAATCCGTCTCAATTGGATTTCACAAACATAGGAGCCCTAAAGATGATCCCGTTCAATAAGCCATTTCTGACAGGAAATGAGATAAAATATATTAAGGAGGCCGTAAAATCAGGTAAGATTTCAGGGAATGGGATTTTTACAAAAAGATGCCAGACATTCTTTGAACAACAATTTGGATTTAAGAAAGTTCTTTTGACTACATCATGCACTGATGCACTGGAGATGTGTGCTATTCTGGCTGAAATAGAACCGGGTGACGAGGTTATTGTACCTTCCTATACATTTGTTTCTACTGCCCTTGCTTTTGTCAGGCAGGGTGCAAAAATAGTTTTTGCGGACAGCAGGAAAGATCATCCCGGAATTGATGAAAATGCAATAGAATCGCTTATTTCATCCAGAACAAAAGCTATTGTCCCGGTTCATTATGCCGGAATTGCTTGTGATATGGATAAGATAGCTGCGTTAGCACGCAGGTACAACCTTATAGTAATTGAAGATGCGGCTCAGGCTATTGATTCATACTATCAAAATAAGCCGCTGGGCAGTTTTGGAGACCTGGCAGCTTTCTCCTTTCATGAAACAAAAAATATCAATGCAGGAGAAGGAGGAATGCTCGTAATTAACAACGAAATGAACATCAAAAGGGCTGAAATAATTTGGGAGAAAGGTACAAACCGGGCTGAGTTTTACAGAGGAGAGGTAAACAAATATGGTTGGATGGATATTGGCTCGTCATTTTTACCTTCTGAAATAACCTCTGCTTTCCTATGGGCACAGCTTGAGAACCTTGACAAAATTCAGAAAAAAAGAAAACTGATATGGAATTACTACTGGGAGAATCTTAAAAACTGGGCACAGGATAATGATGTAGGATTACCGGTTGTTCCGGACTATGCAACCCAGAATGGTCATTTGTTTTACCTGGTTTTTAAAGATCTGGATAGTCGCAGCAGAGTTATAAGCCGGTTAAAAGAGAATGGTATCATATCAGTTTCACACTATATAAGCCTGCATTCAAGTAAATTCTATCATAATAAACATGACGGCAGGATTTTAAAAGAATCAGACAGGTACACTGACACTCTGCTCAGATTACCATTATACTATGATCTGACTGAACCGGAACTCAGACGTATAGTTCTGGCCTTAACAGGCATTAATACATTAAGAAGCTGAATTTATAATAGTATCATTTAAATAGTGGAATCAGTATCCCAAAATAAAGACACAACCATGCTTTCAAAACTTAAGTCGACAGCAAAAAGCTCTTTTATTTACGGGATAGGCAACCTTTCAACCAAGTTAATCGGGTTGATTCTTTTACCTCTTTACACAAGAGTCCTTCCGGTGGGTGAGTTTGGAATGCTTGCCATGCTTGAGACCACATCGCAGATATTAATAACTCTTTTCGGTCTGAGTTTATATAATGCCTTTCTTCGCTGGTACTGGGAAAAAGAATATTCTGAGCTGCGTAAATCACTTTTTTTTACTGTCCTTGTATTCCTGACATTCGTTGTGGCTCTGATGGCTGTCAGTCTCATCAGTACTTCAAAAACGCTAGCAACATTTTTACTAAATAACAGTCAGGATTACCAGCTGATAAGACTTATGGTTATTACGGCAGCTCTTGAGATTCTGGGTGTTTTGCCATTCACACTGATGAGAGTCCAGGAACGTCCGGTTCTTTTTATTTCATCAAATATTTTAAAATTCTCCGTAAACCTTGGCCTGACTATATTTTTCATTGTTGGATTGAAGCACAGGATTGAAGGAATTTATGAAGCTCAGATAATAGGTAATATCGTTTTTTTCCTGTTTATTTCAA
>Ga0102851_10001719_pt1 | contig 12792 bp, 9 predicted proteins | sample Mud3Dept3metaG_FD_79558 | JGI IMG/M metagenome (GOLD analysis project Ga0102851, IMG submission 79558) | Freshwater wetland microbial communities from Ohio, USA, analyzing the effect of biotic and abiotic controls - Mud 3 Core 4 Depth 3... | ecosystem: Environmental > Aquatic > Freshwater >... | reverse complement strand
CTGTAAAGTTACCTTGCTCAGCTTGTCCGGCAAGGGCTCAATGCTACAGCCCAGCTTCCTGCACACGGCGAGCATCTTCGTGTTGTCCGACTGGACAAGCGCATACGTCTCGTCCAGACCCTTCTCCTGAGCGATGCCGATCATCATGTCGACGAGTTTGTAGCCCAGACCCTTACCGTGAAAATCGTCATGGACTACCACGGCAAATTCTGCCTTCTTTGAGTCCGGCTCGAGGATCAGCCTCCCGATGCCAATGATCCTTCTCTTCTCCCCCTGGCGCAATTCTGCAACGATCGCCATCTCCCTGTCGTAGTCTATATTGCAGAACCGTACATGCATCTCGTGCGTTATGTGCTTGATTGCCTGGAAGAACCTCTCCCTGAGGGTCTTCTCCGAAAGGCTCATCAGCATCTCATGTTCCGCCGGCTCGTCTTCGGGCCTGATGGGCCGCAGAAGCACCTCCGTACCGTCATTCATCTTCCACGTCATGATGTACTTGGTGGGATACGGAGTGATGATGAGGTGAGGGTACGGGGACGTGTACTCAAGACACGTTTTGTCTATGACGATGCGTGCATCAAGCGCATACGTGGTTCCGTTCGTGACGGCAATGGGATTGATGTCGACCTCCTTGACTTCCGGAAAGTCGATGATCATGTTTGAGAAGCTGACAATGATCTGTTCCAGTTTCGTGAGGTCTGCGGGCTGTTTGCCCCGGTACCCCCTCAGCAGCCGGTAGGCCTTTGTCTCCTGAATCAGCCTGCGCGCCAGTGTCTGATTCAGAGGGGGCAGGCCGATGGCAAAGTCCTGGAATATCTGAACAGCGGTTCCGCCCATGCCGAACATGATGATCGATCCGAAGTCCTTATCTTTTTTCGCACCAAGGATCACTTCATAGTCGATCTTCTCCAGCATCTTTTGCACGGTGACGCCTGTTATCTGCGCGCTCGGAGCATTTTCCTTCACACGCAGGATCATCCGCTCATACTCCGCCCGGAGTTCTTCTTCCGAGTTGATTCCTGTGACCACTCCACCCACATCGCTCTTGTACGTGATGTCCGGTGATGCAATCTTGAGGACGAGCGGATAGCCGATGGCTGCCGCCGCACCCACTCCCTGTTCAGGTGTATGGGTCATGTAGGTCTTGATGGTAGGAATACCATAGTTGATGAGAAACCTCTTTGATTCCTCTTCGCTCAGCACGATTCTGTTGTTCGTAACCGCCCGTTTGATGAGCGTCTTCAAGTTGTTTTTCGGGGGCGCCTGATCAACAGAGAGATCAGACGGGGTTTCGTACATCAACTCCAGGTTCCGTTCGTAGCTATACATGTAGAGATACGTCCTAACAGCCTCTTCCGGGGTGGCATAGGTGGGTATGTTATTCTCAAGAAAAATTTCCCGCGCCTCCCGTACGTCTCCACCCCCCATCCACGTGGTAATGATAGGCTTCCATGCCTCACGCGCCAGCCGCCCCATGGCTTGCGCGACCTCATGAGGCTTTCCTATTCCCTGGGCCGTGAATATGACAAGAACCCCGTCAACCCCAGGGTCGCCGAGACAGATCCTCACAGTCCGCTCATACTGATCAACATCTGCAGACCTTAACAGGTCTATAGGGTTTGTAGCATCGTGATGAGGAGGCATCGAGGCCCTCAGTTTGGCCGCATTTTCCTCCGTGAGATTGGCCAGCTTTCCTCCCATCTCGCAGAGCGCGTTGTGCGCCATGACGCCAACACCCCCCGCATTGGTGACAATCATGAGCCTCGGACCCTTCGGAAGGTGTCTTGCGTCCAGAACGCCTGCTGCATTGAAGAGGTCGGCTGCAGACTTTACCCTCACCACGCCCACTCTCTTGAACACAGCATCGTACACGCTTTCGTGGTTGGCCATCTGTCCGGTGTGTGAAAGAGCATCACTTTTTCCAACGGGAATGCCCGGCGGCTTCAGCACTACAATCGGCTTGTTTCTGGCGAAACCCCTCGCAGCGCTCGCGAATTTTTTTACGTCACCAATCTCCTCCTCTATGTACAGCATGATGCTGCGTGTGTGCGGGTCGTATCCGAGGAAGTCAATGAGTTCACCAAAATCGATGTCGCACATTGATCCCAGGGAGGTATACATGCTGAAACCGATGTGCATGTCCATACCCCAGTCGAGCAATGCCCTGCCGAAGGCCCCGCTCTGGGATATGAAGGCGATGTTGCCCTTGTCAGGGCTTGTTGACAAGGGCGTCGCGTTGAGGCCGAGATGAGGACGCATGAACCCAAGACTGCTGGGTCCGAGAATCCTGACCCCGCTTCGTTTTCCTACAGCGACCACTTCGTTCTGTAGCTTCTCTCCTTCAGTGCCCGCCTCCTTGAAGCCTTCCGAGTAGATCATTACCCCGGACACTCCCACCCTGCCGCATTCCTCGATCAAGCCGGGGACTGTGGGCGCAGGAGTCACTATCAGGACCAGGTCTATGGGCCTGGGCACGTCGGAAATACTGGCGAAACAATCAAGACCCAGTATCTGTTTTCGGTTCGGGTTTACCGGAAAGATTTGGCGCCCTTTTTCTTTCAACGGTAAAAGATTTTCGAGCAGGGCTCGACCTGGAGAACCCTCTCGTTCTGTGGCACCTACAAGAGCAATCGCCGCAGGGTCAAACATCTTCTTGAGATCACCCATGGGTAATTACGTCCTCCGTTTTGCGTGGTGGTTTGACGATACTTCTGGTGCTACTCCCCTTGAGCTCATTCTATTCTGCAACGTTTTGTTTGTCAACCAATACAGTAAAGTGTGTGCTGTCCGCTCCCTGACATACGAACTGGAAGGCCGCGGTGTCTTGGTTCTTGACACAATGTGCACGTGAGGCACGAGGTATGGTTGTTGCAAATTCATTCTACGAAGCGTAACCGAGTTTCAAATACCTTACAAGACAACGAATGAGCTGATGGGTATATGACATCCCTTCTGGGTCACAATGTTCACGTTCACACTGGGGGCAGCAATGGATAAGATCGATCTGAGACCGTTTCTGAGGCAGAAGGTACAGGAGTGGAAGAGGGCTACTCAAAGAAATCCACATTTGAAATCTATCGAACAGATAGGCAGGGAGCTGCTGGGAGTCTACCTGAGCGAGCATCAACGGAGCGACCGCCTAGCCAGCAAGATAATGCATCAACTGGACAGCATGGGAAAAAGGAACCGGATGGAGAAGTATATCAGCCAGATGTCCGGGGAAGAAAGGAAATATATCAGCCTCGTTGGCATCCTCGAAGAGTTCAGGCCCACCAGCCTCGAAGGATAAGCAGCACAACACGTCGTTCATGATGTCAATAAAGCACCGTCACCGATGTCAAGTTTGACACCTCGCACCTTAGATCGCTTTACGATAGGCCAGCCGTTTTTCCAACCAGCGTGAAAGGCTTGTGAAGGCAAAGCAGATAACGAAGTAGACCACCGCTATGAATCCGAAGATCTCAGCGGGATAGACCATGGTGCGATTATTGATCTGCGTAGCCACGTGCGTCAGCTCGGAGACTCCCACGATGAATGCAAGAGACGTGTCTTTTATGAGCGAGACAAACTGGTTAACAAAAGACGGGATCATGTTGCGGAGTGCTTGTGGCAGTATGACTGAGATCATGACATGAGAGTATCTCAGGCCCGTGGAAAGTCCCGCTTCCATCTGACCCCTGGGAATGCTTTCCACGCCTGCTTTGACGATCTGGGACATGTAGGCAGACGTAAACAATGTGAGCGCAACAATCACGGTGCTTGTCTCGGGAACCGGCCTGCCCATGAACGCGGGGAGGAGAAAATATATCCAGAAGATCATCATGAGAAGGGGCATGCCCCGGATTGCGTGCACAAGAAGAAGGGAGCCATACCTGATGACACGATTTCGCGAGAGGCTGAGAAGCCCGAGGATCAGTCCCCCGAAAAACGACAGGATGCAGGAGGCCAAAGCCAGGTACAAGGTAAGGGCGATGCCACCGAGCGCTCCGTGCGGGTAGCGACCTATAAAGAAGTAGATAATGTTGTCATAGACTGCCTTGAGGTCGAATCCTGTCTCCATCAGTGCGTCCGTATAGGGTTGAGGACCTTCATGCTGTATAGCGTGACCAGTCCGGTAATCGCAACGGACATGACCAGATAGACCAGGGTTGCAGCGGTAAAGGCTTCGAACCCCTTGAACGTGTAACTCTCGACCTGTCGCGCCTGGTATGTCAGTTCAGCAACTCCAATGGTCATCGCGAGCGAGGAGTTCTTGACCAGGTTCAGAAACTGGCTGATCAGGGGCGGAATGGTAATCCGCACAGCCTGTGGAAGTATGATGTGGCGCATCGAACCGATGTAAGAGAAGCCAGAGGAGCGTGCGGCCTCCATCTGCTCTTTCGGGATTGAGCGGACGCCTGAACGGATATCTTCCGCGATGAAGGCAGATGTGTAAATGGTGAGCGATATCACCGCCGCCGCGAACTCGAAGTTCATGCCGGTAAGCCAGTCATTTACTGCGCGGGGCAGCACCTGATACGAACCGAAGTACCAGAAAAAGATCTGGACGAGCAACGGTGTGTTGCGGAAGAACTCGAGGTAGGCATGAGCGAACCAGCGAACAGGCTTGACGGTGCTCATGCGCATCACGGCTACGAGAAGACCGAGAAGGAAGGCAAGAACGATGGAGACAAGGGAGAGTTGAATGGTCACCTTGATGCCTTCGAGCAACCACTCGGCATATTTTCCGGTTGTGATGACTCCCCAGTCGAACGCGTAGTTGAACACCGAATGGACCCCTTCTTAGTCCGACTTTATGACGAACGTCCTCTGGAGAGGTATGTCCGATTTGGGGCCGAACCATTTTTCGAATATCTGTTTTGCCTCGCCACTCTTTTCCATCTCCAGTAAGGTCTTATTCACAAAATCGACAAAGTCTTTCTCTCCCTTGCGCATGCCGATGCCGTAGGGCTCATCCGAGATCCTGATGTCGGGGATCTCGTACTTTGCCTTATCGGGTGCCTTGCCCATGATAGCCGCCAGGATCGACTCATCCGTGGTCATGGCAAACGCCTTTCCCTGCTGTAAGGCAAGGAATGCCTGGGGGTAGTCGTCGAACGAGAGGATGGTCGCTTTTGGCAGGGCCTTCTTGGCGTTCTGCTCTGAGGTCGACCCCTTGGCCGTCCCTATTCGTTTTCCGTCAAGCTCCGCAAGGCGCTTGACCGTTCCTTTCTTTACGAGGAACTTCTGTCCGGTGAAGAAATAGGTGTAACTGAAATCGATCTGCTGCGCCCGCTCGGGCGTCTTTGTCATGGTGGCTGCAATCATGTCGATGTTGCCGGCCACGAGCTGGGGCATGCGTGATGCCGATGTGACCGGCTTCAATTCGAGTTTCACACCGAGCTTCTTAGCGATTGCCTTGCAGAAGTCAACATCGTAGCCCACTATTTCCCGCGTTTTCTCATCGATGAAGCCGAAGCCCGGGGTTGAGTCCTTGACCCCTGCAACTAGGACGCCTTTCTTCTTGGCGTCGGCAAGCGTGTCAGCGGGTGCCGGGTAAGCAACCATAGGGCATAGAAGTAGTAGTACCACAATAACAACTGAGCGTTTCATTGATCCCTCCACGTATCAGCATATTTAGTGCATGGGCGACAGCACCTGCTTGAGAAACTGCCGCGCCCGCTCGTGCTTCGGATTCCCGAAAAACTCGTGAGGATGGGCTTCCTCAAGTATGACGCCATCGTCCATGAAGATGATACGGTGCGCGACCTCTCTGGCAAAGCCCATTTCGTGCGTGACCACCACCATGGTCATGCCTGATTCCGCAAGGTCCTGCATCACGGCCAGCACTTCTCCTATCATCTCCGGGTCGAGTGCCGAGGTGGGCTCGTCGAAGAGCATGATGCGCGGTTTCATGGCCAGCGCGCGAGCTATTGCAACCCTCTGTTGCTGGCCGCCTGATAGTTGTGCCGGGTGGACGTCTTTCTTGTCCGACAGTCCCACTCGTGCAAGAAGCGCCAGCGCCTGCTCCTCTGCTTCCTTTCTGGGTGTCCTGCGTATCTTGATTGGGGCGAGCGTTATGTTCTTCAGGGCCGTCAGGTGAGGATAGAGATTGAATTGCTGAAACACGAACCCGATCTCGGCCCTCAATCTATTGATGTCTGTTTTTGCGTCTGACAGATCCATGCCGTCGACAATGAGCCGCCCTTTCTGGATCGACTCCAGCTTGTTGATGGTCCGTATCAGTGTCGACTTTCCCGAACCTGAAGGGCCGCACACCACGACAACCTCGCCCGGCTTTACGTGAAGAGTGATATCCTTGAGCACGTGCAGGGTACGGAACCATTTGTGCACTCCTTCAAACCGTATCATACCAAGGCGCCTTCATTCATATAGCTTCCATATAGCTTCATTGTCTCCTCGTCGCGCTCCTCGACGTACTTCAGCGTACGCCTGCGTTGTCTCCTCGTTGCCGCCTCGCTCTATTTTTGAATGCGCCTTGGCATCATCCGTTCGCCTTCGCCGGTAAGAATTGCTAAACCGCAATATACTACCGGTTTTTAGTTAGCGCGAAAAGAGAAATATGCGGAGTCTAAACATCTTGAAGGGAAGGAGATGGAAAAGAGGCCTGATGTAAGCGGCGATGCGCTGGTCAGGCGAGCCGGAGCTTGTTCGCGCTTTTTGCGGTTGCCGTGGCATTGGCCGCGGCTCTTGGCTGCTGAGGCGCTCTTGCATTTCCAGGTGGCGCCACCGGCGCTGCTGCCGTGGTCAATTGTTCGTCCGGCGCCTCATCTTCGGTGGCACCGAGTGAGACCGAAAGCAACGGGTAGAGTTTTGCTATGTTCGGGATCGATGCATACAAGGCTGATACATAGTCAGACCGCACCCTGGCAGGATATGCGGGACCGAGGGTGGCGACTGCTTCGCGCACGCAATCAACGACGCTGGGCATGTAAGCTCCCCCGCCGGTAATGAGGATCTCAGTGTGAGCAGGGTCGAACCGGTGCATCCCGAGTGCCTTGATAGCTTCCTTTATGTAAGTTCTCAGACCATCCCGTATGCCAAAGAGGGCAGCCTTGACAGGAAGCGAACTTTCCAATTCGGCTCGCTCGATCATGACGGGTTCCGGCAGGACCGGAGACACGTCAACAGGAACGGCCTCATTGGTGGCCAGTAGTTGTTCCTTGATGTCTCGCACCAGTAGCTCCACGCGGGCCTTGAACGTACGGAATTCGTTTGTCCTCCTTCGAGCTGCCGGCACGTCTTTCACCTTGTTGAAAAGCAGGGTCTTTAGCGCATTGTCCCAAACCCCCAAGCCTGTTCCAACGCCGCCTTTATAGGCCACCTGGGCGGTTGGCTGCGCGCCCTGGTTTTCATTGTTGGAGAGGGAGAAGAGGGCGAAGTCCGTGAATCCAGCTCCCACGTCGACGATTAGCAGCGTAAGAGGACGGGCCTTCTCATGCGCAAGGCCTATCAGGCGAGAATTTCCTCCTGCCACCGACTCCGTCATGATGGAGCCTACAAGATTATCCTCGAGCTTCAGTCTGTACTGGTGCGCTTCGTCGAGGGCAGTTTTGAGATCGTGGAGTTTTACGCCCTTTACCAGGTCGTCTTTAAGCCATCGTTCCAAGCAGAATGCGGAAGCCGCAGCACCGCGAAAGAGTCGTTTTACATCTTCTTTATAACGGTCTTCGATCCACGTGGGAATCGCGAAGGCCCGCAGTGTCGAGTCGAGATCGGTCGGTATCTTTGATGCTCGCTTGGTCAGGTAGTGGCGCGTGAGTCGCAGCAGATACGCGAGATACACGGCCAGGACACTCTGCGAATCCATGCTCTCTGACGCAGGGAAAAAATCGCTGTGGATCTGGAGATTTGCCCCGCCCCGCACAAGGAACGTCTTCAGGTTCTGTATGGCTGGCCTTCCTTCACCGGACTCGGAGGCTTCCATGGAGAGTTTCTTGGCAAGCGCCCCACAGAACACGAACTCATTCTGATCAAAATAGACAAGAGAATCCTCGACGTATTCGTTCTCGCTTTCAAAACGGCTCATCAGGCCGGCCTTGTGGAGGATGTCATATGCAGTGAGTCCGAGGGGTATCGCCGTTGCTGGGCTTGCCGCATCCGGTTTCAGGGCTACCTTGCTCAGTGCACTCCCGAAGTCTATTCCGAGGACCGCCCCGCCCCGGGCTTCCACCACATCTATGGGTTGCCACGAGGCCGGATCGGACGATGCAGTAGCATCAGGACCCGTTCTCGGCATCTCTTCAACCAATACTTCTATACCTTCCTCAGCAGGTGTGCTCTCCAGGGAGGGTTCTACGAACGCAGGTGCACCCTGCGCTTCAGGCGCGTCATATAGTATCTCTGGGCTTGCTGGTGGTGCCTTCTCAGGCTGTGCCGCTGAGGGAGGTTCCCCCGCCGCTGCACGTTTCGGCTCTTCACCTAACCGGGGATGCTCAACTGTCTGTTCGATGCGCTGTTCGGGAATTTCCTTGACGTCCGCGACAACGGGCTCTGCTCTTGTTTCAAGAACAGGAGAAGTTTCCCCACGCGCCTTGACTGAGGCTGGCTCCTCTTGCGCTGCGACAGGTTGCGCTGCGACAGGTGTTGGTTCTTCGACGCGGCCAGTTACTAAATCGGCTACGGGTACATCAATAATAGTGTCGACCTGAGTTGCGGCCAGGATTACCGACGGTTCCACCTGCGCCGTCGGCTCCACGTGCATGGCCGGTTCCACCTGCGGAACAGTAGCACCGGGTACTACCTCTCTTGCCGCCGGCGCCATCTCTTTTTCGACCGCCGGCACGCTGGTTATGTCACCTGCAGTGTCACTTGGAATGTCACCTGCAATGTCCCCGGTCGTGTCCCCGGTTATGTCATCGATTACGTGTTCAACAGATAGTGTCTCAGTGCTTGTCGCCAGGGCAGAAGACTCGGCGGCTGTGACGTCTATGGCTCCGGTGGTACGGATGGTCCCGGTGGCGTCTGTGAGGTCTAGGGCATCTATGGCATCTATGGGGTCTATGGCGTCTATGGCCTTGGTCACCTGTTCGGGCGGCTCTTGTCCAATCACGCTGTTCAGGGAGGACTCGGTGACCGGCACAGGGTCCTCGTAGAACTCAGGAGAGATGTTGTCATCTGGTACCGTTTGAATCCCGGACCCATTTGTTGGCGGACCCGTAAGCAACAGCCTTTCATTGACTGCGACTTCGTCGTACGGTCCTGCGGTGAGTTCCTCTGCGGGAGGGGACTCCATGGGCAATTCGGTGACCTCAATCCTGACCGGTGATCCGCCCATTCCATGCGGAAGATCTTCCGTAAGATCACTCAAAAAGGAGAAGTCGGAGACCTTGACTGGGAAATCGGGAAACAGCTCATTTTGTGGCCCGTCTTGTGGTCCGTCCTGCGGCGTGAGGGGTTCTTCCTCTGCAGCCATCGTGCGATGCATAGTGTGGACCGGTTCCTCCGAAGCTGCTTTAAGTCCCCCGGCTTCTGACACCACCCGTTCGTCCTCTGCTCTCATCTCCCAGAGGTTTTCGGGACTCCTTTCTGTCTTGTCCGGATCGACACCTATCTTGGTGGCCCTTGACGACGGTGCGGGATCTGTCTTTTTCTTTTGGATGTGTGCTGTTGCAGTGATGGAGGAAAGGTTGCAAAGAGTATCCAGTTTCAGCGATATGTTGTCCATTTTCTGGAGGAAAATCTCGAGGAAGCATTTTCCAAGAGACCATCCGGGACATTCACGGCCGATGCAACTGCCCGGGATGAACGGACATTTCATAGCTTGCCTCCATGCAGGGCTGCCATGCGCCCCCGCGTATGCTGCGTTCGCCTCAGGCGGAATGCCTGTTCCCTAAGGCCTGCTGAGCCTCTGTGCAGGTATGTGGCGCCCTCACAGCGTATAGTATTTGCCCACGTCAAATAGTATTATCGGTCGCTTTATGAAATTCTGAATAAAATTATTTTCTTCCGATGGTTGGGCCTGAAGCCAGTGACATTACAAGGGCTTTGTGTTATTCGGACGTGCCGGCCCACGGTAGCGGCTTGTGAACGGAGGGGTATCCTTCTTAGGAGTATAGTCTGTATAATGTAATCTCAGGCGAATAGCCAACCTTTGCTCTTGCCATGCCTCCCAAGGGTTTTCCAATAGCAGGTATCACCGGCAGACCCCCGATTGTATAGTTTTTGTATAGTTGCCATTCAGGGCCTCATCCAGGATTTCCACCGCCTTCGCACGGTGCGCGGGTGCCAAATGCGAGTATCGCATCGTCATCGCAATATGCTTGTGACCGAGGAGCGAGGACACCGTGGCAAGGTCAACGCCAGACATGACTAATTGACTCGCGAATGTGTGCCTACAATCGTGAAAACGGAAATCGATGATCTTGGCTCTTTTGCAGGCCAGGTTAAAGGCCACGTTCACGTTGCGAACAGGTTTTCCTGTCCTGGGTTTGGAGAACACCAAGCCGCCGTCTAACCGGCGTGGTAGTGTGAGCAGGGCATTTCTCGCAGTTGCGTTGATCGGGATTTCGCGGCGCTCGCCATTCTTGGCCCGATCCAACAGAATAAGGTTGTTTGCCAGATCAATGTTCGACCACTTGAGATTCAAAATCTCAGACTTTCGCATGCCGGTGTAGAGCGCGATTATAACGATCGGTCTCAGGTACGGCGAACAGGCATTGATCAGCGCCTGACACTCGTCGATCGAAAGATATCGCAGATGTTTATCCTCTCGAAGGAGCCGCACCTTGCGGACCCGCCGAAGTGTCTCGTCTTCGACATAGTCCCACTCCACCGCTTTCGTAAACATACCCTTGAGAACTCTCAGAACTTTGTTGATATACGCGTTCCTGTAGTCCTTGCCAATGAGTTCCGACTGGAGTTGCTCGACAACCGCCGTGGTGAACATTCGAAGGGGTATGTTTGCATACCTTTCTAGATGCTTGCTGATCACGCTTCGCTTCACGTTGACCGATGCCTGCCGCCCTTTTATCCATTCGAGATACTGCTCGGCCAATTGCCCGAAGGTGTAGTTCGCGATCCGCTTGATGTGGGGCTGCTTGCCTTCTTTGACCCCCTGTTTTCTCCGGATCAGCAGGGCTTCGGCATCCCTGAATTTCTCGCTGCCGCTGGACTCGTAGACGATCTTCCCGTCCAAGCCCGCGTACCTGATCCAGTACCTATTACCGCGTCTGTAGATGCCTTTAGCTTTTGCCATGCTTCTTCACTCTCCTTTCACGTTGCCGTGTCCCTTCCTTTTTTCACCTCCTTCTAGTTCCAGGCATCTAAGGGCGAGATGCAGAAATGGGGGAATCTTCCTTGTGCCTATTTCCCACCTTGCAACGGCGATAGGGTGCACACCCAAGACCTTCGCCAATGTAACCTGGGTGTGCCCGTTCTTCTTTCGCCATTGTTTGAGTTGTTCCATAGTCACAAAACAATATTAGCCATTGGTTAGATACATGTCAAGGGCAATCATTGACCGATCTGCCACGTGCTCACCAGCCCCAAGAATACGATCCACAATACACCGCATGAAAAGCCCTGATTTATCAGTTGCTTGCAACAGTGCTCTTACCTCTATGAGGTAATCGCTTTTCCTTGAGCAGTCGCATCAGGCCGGTCGGCTCAGATGTGGCCGGTTGGGTAAGACCTCTTAGCCAATCGTCGATCTCTGACCTCTTAAACCGGAGTGCTTTAGCTGTCAATTTGTAATGTGGGATCGCGTTGAGGTGTGTTTGCTCATAGACCCACTTAGGTGTGACCTTCAAGTATTCGCACAAAGCCTTGACATCGAAAATGGTATCGGAGTGCGTGGAGGTTTTGTCAACGCGCCCGAGGAATGGACGAAGAACCTCCAGGACATCGAGTGCCAATGCCTTTCTGTCTTCGGGATCAAATTCAATTCGCATTTTAAGCCTCTTGTGGGCGCTCAATCCGACCTTGGCACTATGATTTGTAAAGTCTCTGCAGCGGCGGAAGGAGTCTGCTCTCACTTCCATCCGCATCCTTCAGGTCTTTCCATACATCGTAGCCGTGCTGCTCATACCTTTGACGCGATCTCTCTTCCGTTTCGCGGTACTGCATCATGTTGGGCCGTTCGTCTTCGGGATCGCTTGCCAGGGGCCGGAATTTCGGTTTCTCATCAGTCGCCTGGTCGGCTACAATCTCAGCATCGATCACGAGCTTCTCTGGCGCTGGCAGTGCTCGGATCGGCTCTGGCTCTGCCCGCGCACGCACTCGTAGCGGCGGAGTGGCGCGTTGGGGGCCACAAACTTCCGCCATGAGCCGTTCCATTTCTGGCCCCAGATCACAGCTTTTGACCGCTGTCGTGTCTTGAACGGCAACGTCGCGACGGTCGGTCCACCCGAATTGTTTTAGAGCAAAGATGTTTCCCGCGACATTACCGCTGTACGTGGCCAGGCGCAGTTCGTACGCTTTCTCAACGCGCAGCTTTGCTGTTTTTACCGTGTCTGCGAAATCCTCTCGCTCCTGATAATCGAGCAAGCCCTGTCTGGTCATACCGAGCGCCAGAGCCAACCCCGTAATAGTAAGCGGCTCTTTGCTCTTGTGGCATTCTGCAAAGTACCGTTCATCTTTTGCTCCATATCGGAAACCTTACTGAACTTCCGCGGACGGCCTCGTGCCCGCTTAGCCTTTATTTTCTTTCTTCGTCTCAACATGATTCATCCTCACAAAAATGCCCTGCAAATAAAACGGGGTGGGAAATAGTGCGCCAGTCTTAAAAACATGCATTCTGCGGCCAGCCAAGGGCCTTCTTGCGGCGATCTCACGCATCCTCGAACCCTCCAT
>Ga0102851_10001718_pt1 | contig 12792 bp, 11 predicted proteins | sample Mud3Dept3metaG_FD_79558 | JGI IMG/M metagenome (GOLD analysis project Ga0102851, IMG submission 79558) | Freshwater wetland microbial communities from Ohio, USA, analyzing the effect of biotic and abiotic controls - Mud 3 Core 4 Depth 3... | ecosystem: Environmental > Aquatic > Freshwater >... | reverse complement strand
GGCCGCGCCCTAACCCCGCGCTGACGCGCGGGTCTATTCACTTCCGGCGCTTCGCGCCTCAGCCTGCCGTGGTGCAACCGTTGGACGCCGTCTTTAGCCCGCTCGCTTCCAAACGGATAAATATCCAGTCGGGGAAATAAGGAATCTTAAAGCGCGCGGGCTTCAGCTGTGAGAGCGGGCTTTAGCCCGCTCGCTTCAAAACGGATAAATATCCGGTTGGAGAAGTAAGGAATTTTAAAGCGCGCGGGCTGAAGCCGGTGCCACTGATAGACTCCCGCGCTCACGACCCGGGTGACATTTGGAAATTTGACCATCTCAGCCAGAGAAACCGGCTGCTATTCGTTGCCGAGGCTCCGGACGATGTCCGACAGCTGCGCGAATGCGGGCTCGTCGAAGGGGCCGGCGTGCAGCCACCGGATTGTGCCTTGCCGGTCGATCAGAATGAGATAGGCATCGTCCGGTTTGTCGTATCCCACGCGCTGCTTCCACGGGTCGACACTGCCATATACGGTGATGACATTCTCGTGCCGCTCCTTGGGAGTGCCGCGGCGCATGCCGCTGTCGATGAACCAGCGCGCGATGCGGCCGATGCCACCGATCAGGGGAATCTCATAGAAGGTGAAGTCAGGCGTTTTTGCGAACTCGCCGGCAAAGCGCTCAGACCATTTCTCGACCTCATGCCGCGATTCATAGGTGAATCCGAGCGCCAGCAGGGCGATTTTGCCTTGTGAAGCCTCGGGAAGACGCGCTTTCTTGCCAGTCAGATAACTCCCTTCCAGCACTGGGAGCGGTATCCCGATAGCGAGGCGCGACTCCTTTTCTCCCGCAAGCGGGATCATGCCCGCCCCGGGCAGAGCGATCAGCATCGAGAAAGATACTGCGAGTAACGCAATGAGTCTCATAAACCCATCCTACTATCTTCCGCACCTCTATTGCACCGGGAATTCGCGGCGCAGTGAACAAACAATTGCCACCGGATGGACCTGGTTTTTCCTGTCGGGGCATTTGCCGGGCAGGCTTTAGCTCAAATGCCGGACGGTTTTTCTGAGACGTGCCCTACCAACCGTTGCCCGGCGGAGGGGGCGGCCTGCCGATGCAGGCCATCGGTCGCGACACTGCGCCGACATCCCACATTTTGAATATTGCAGTTGCGGCCGCCTTTTCATACACTGCTGCCTGCCTGGACCACCCGGCCAACCGTCATAAGGAGGACACGTGTCTGGAAAACGGTCGTTGTCATTCATCGCAGTCATCCTGCTGGCGATCGCTGTTTCAGCGGGCGCCGGCCGGATATTCCCCCAGCCTCAGGATGATCCCGTAGTCGCGAAGATCATCGAGCTGGGGACCAAAGACAACCAGGTCATGGCCTGGAACGATTACGCCAGCAACCGTTTCGGCGGACGGGAGACGGGAACGAACGCATACACGGATGCGACGGAATGGGCGGTCTGGCAATTCAGGCAGTGGGGATTTGATGCCGAGCTCGACGAGGTCGGTGAGCTTCCGGTCGGCTTCAACCGCGGCCCCTGGTTCGGAAAGATGACCAAACCGGCCGAGAAGGCCCTGTTTTTCGGGACGCCGAGTTTCACGGCGGGGACCAAGGGTGTGCAGCGCGGCCCGGTGGTGATCCTGAAGACCGACCCGTATTCGATCCCGGGACGCAACGCGAGTGAGGAAGACAAGGAGAAGAAGCGCGCGGCAGTGCAGGCGGCGATTGCCGAGGTCAACGCGAACACGGGCGCTTACAAAGGCGCATGGGTGCTGATCCCCGGCATGAGCACCGGGTTCGCCCGGGACGGCCGCCGTGCCACCCCGGAATATGCCGACTCGCAGCTGATTCCGCCGCTCACCCGGGCGATGGTCGAAGCCGGGGTGCTCGGCACGATTCAGGCTTCGGCGAGGGAACCCTTCCGGATCCTGGATGGCCATGTCGTGTCCTGGGACAAGCTCCCGGTCCTGCCCGACATCAAGCTGGTTCAGGAGCAGTACAACGAAATCAAAGCGCTGGTCGAGAAAGGCACGCCGGTCGAGCTCGAATTCGACATCCGCAACTGGTTCAAGATGGGCCCGATCAAGTATCACAACGTGGTCGCGACGCTGCGCGGAACGACGTTTCCCGATGAGTACATCGTCATCGGCGGCCATTACGATTGCTTCAGCGGCGCCACCGGCGGTGTGGACGACGGCTCGGGATTTGCCCCGGGGATGGAAGCGGTCCGTTTGATCAAGGCGGCGGGCGGACGGCCCAAACGCTCGATCATCATGATGCTCTTCGCGGCGGAGGAGAGCGGGCTGCTCGGCTCGCAGTCCTGGCTGAGGAAGCACCCCGAGATCCATCCCAGGATTGTCATGATGATCAACCGCGACGGCAGCCCGAGCTCCATTACCGGCGCGGCGGTGCCGGAAACCTGGTATCCGGATTTTCAGCGAATCACGGCGCCGCTCACAAACCTGAATTCGAAGTGGCCGTTCCGGCTCGAATTGACCATGCCGCGGGCGCACGCTACCACTCCTGGAGGCACCGACTCCTCGTCGTTCGAGATTCAGAGCGTGCCGACGCTGAACTTCCGCACCCAGACCGACTACGTCTACAACCATGCCTCGCACACGCTCTTCGACCTGTACAGCGAGCTGGTTCCTTACTCGGTGCAGCAGCAGCACTCCGCGCTGGTGACCGCCGTCGTGGCATACGGTGTGGCGAACCTTGACAAGCCCCTGCCACGCGAAAGCGTCTACCTGCCCGACGGCATTTTCGCGGAAATTGCGGTCGGCCCTGCGGATGCGCCGGCGCGCATCATGACCACCCTTGACTATGCCAATACTCCTTTGTTTGCGGCGCAGTTCATCCGCATCGTGGAACGGCCGGCTCCGGCGGGCGGCAGAGGCGGGCGGGAGGGAGGCCCCCCTCCAGGGGGACGAGCGGGGGTTCCTGCGGCAGGAGACGCCGGCGGCGGCCGCGGAGGGCGTGGGGGACAGCCGCAGGCACCTCCTATCGGACGGATCATTGACACGACCGGCAACGTCGCGAGCGGAGTGATCGAGTCTGAAATTCAGAAATCCGTCGCCGGAGTCAAGCTGGTCAGGGAGCTGAACATGGTCCAGCGGCACGATGCTGCGGGAGTGCTCGGCATGAACGGAGAAAACCAGTTCTACCTGACTCTCAAGCCCAGGCCCGATCTTGATGTGAAATCCGCCGCCATCGGCAAGGTGATCGCCGGCGCCTCCGCCCTCGAAAAGCTGGCGAAAGGGGATGAGATCCGGAGCATCCGCATCGTCCGCGTGGGAAAGGCGGCAGCCGGTTTCAAGACCGACAACGAATCGTTCCAGAAGCTGCTCGCGGAGAAGTCAAAGACACTGGCACCCCTCCGCAAGTAGGGGCCCGGAGGTTGTCTCTGCCTTCAGGAAAAGGGGAACTGCAAAGACCTCAAAGAAAACAATTCGAGGCCTTTGAGGTCTTCGCGGTTTCCAATTGATTGTTTTGGTGGTTCGCCCGGGAGGGATGCCGTGGAAAAAATATCACGCAAATTCAACGTTCGTATTGTTGTGTTTCTGGTTCTGATCGCGTTGCCCGTGATGGCGCAGTCGATCCGGACGCCGGCAGAGGACGCCGCCTGGAGCCGTTACACTCAATATGAGGATGTCGAAAAGTTCCTCCAGACCATCGATCGGGCCTCCATTGAGGCGAGCCTTCAGGTCATCGGCAAATCACTCGGCGCGAAGGAACTCGCCTTTGCCAACCTATACCTGTGCATCATCAACGATGAGGGTGCGGCTGCCCCCGAAGCCCTGAATCGCAGGAAGCCCACCTTCATGATTACGGCTTCGCAGCACGGCAACGAGCAGTCGGCCAAGGAGGCGGCGCTGATGATCGTCCGCGATCTGGCCACAGGACCGCTCAAGCCGATGCTGAAGCAGCTGAACTTCCTCGTGATTGCGCAGGCGAATCCCTACGGCAACTTCGTCAACCGGCGCCAGAACGAGCAGAACCTCGACCTCAACCGGGATCACGTGAAGCTCGAGTCGCCGGAGACGCAGGCTATCCACAAAGTTTTCCGCGCCTGGATGCCCGAGGTGACCCTCGACCTCCACGAGAAAGGGGACGACTACTACCGGGTTTCGACCGGGTGTGTTTCCAACATCAACATCCATCCGGCTCTGGAGCGCTTCTCGCGGGAGGTGGTGTTCCCGGCCCTTGACCGCAAGGTGACTGCGGACGGATTCACCTGGCACGAGTACCTGGTGTCGGAAACCATGGGGAGCAATCAGGCTGCCGGAGCGCCGGACCAGCCTGCGCAAGGGCAACGGAGGGAAACCTTGTTGCGCCCGAGCACCACAGATTTGAACGACGGCCGGAACAGCCTGGGGATCTACGATACGCTTTCCTTCATCCAGGAATGCTCGTCGCGGCACGACGTCCCAACGCTGCAGGAGAGGACGCGCTGGCAGTACTCGGGAATCAAAGCGCTGATGGAGACTGTGATCGAAAACAGCAAGCAGGTTCTCTCCATGGCGCGGGACCGGCGCGCCGATCTGCTGCGCAGGGCGGCGAAGCCCGCCTCCGGCAACGTGGTGCATCTCAGGATGGCATATGTCCGCGACCCGAAGCAGCCGGAACTGGTCCTGAAGTCCTTCGAGCGCCAGCCCGGCGGCCGCGGCGGCGCTCCGCAGGAACAGAAAGTAGTCACCCAGACGGTAAAGAACTGGTTCCCGATCGTGGAATCCCGCTTTGCGGTGCCGCGGCCGGTGGGATACATCGTTCCTGCCGATCGCCGGGATGTGATCAAGACTCTGCGCGATCACGGCATCGTTCTCGGGGTGATCAGCGTGGATGCTGAGCTCGAGGTCGAGAGCTACAGGATTACGGACATCGTTCCCTCCACGGAAGATTATGTGGCTCCCTCGAAGATCGAAGTGGAGGCCCAACGCGGGAAAGTCACGGTGAAGCAGGGCGATTTCTATGTGTCCGGGGAGCAGCCGGCGGCGAATCTCATCCCATGCCTGCTCGAGCCGCAGTCAGAGTACGGGTTGATCCGCTACCAGATGTACAAGCTTGTGCCTCAGAAGGGCGACACCTTCCCGTTCCTCCGTGTGCTCAAGGGCAAACCTCCGATCACCCCGGCCCCCGCTCCCAACCGGTAAATAATATAGTGAGCGCGGCCAAGAACAGTGAGCGCGGGCTTCAGCCCGCGCGCTTCAAAACGAATGACTAATCTCCCCGCACACCATCGATCGGGCCAATGCCCTGATGTTGGTCTAGGCCATCTCAGATGCTGCATTGGGGGAAGGTACGACGTTCTAAAGCGGACGGGCTAAAGCCCGTCCTCACAGTGAGCGTGGGCTTTGGCCCGCGCCCTTTAAGCCGGATAACTATTCCTCCCCAGGAGACAAGCCATGCACAGAAAGCTGAAAATGGGCATGATCGGCGGCGGGCGGGACTCCTTCATCGGCGCGGTGCATCGGATGGCGGCAGCGCTGGACAGTGAGTGCGAGCTTGCATGCGGCGTGTTCGGCAGCACTGCGGAGCGTTCGTCCCGTGAAGGCGAGGCGCTCTATCTGCCTCCCGGCAGGGTCTACGGCTCATTTGAGGAGATGGTGGAAGCTGAGCAGCGGCTGCCGGATGGAGAGCGCATGGACTTTGTCTCCATCGTGGTGCCGAACCACCTGCATTTCGGTTTCGCGAAGTTGGCGTTGGAGAACGGTTTTCCGGTGGTGTGCGACAAGCCCATGACTCTCGACCTGGACCAGGCCCGGCGCCTGGCAACGGCGGTGAGCGAAACGGGATTGCTGTTTGCTCTTACTCACAACTACACCGGATATCCGATGGTCAAAGAAGTGAGGAATATCGTGAGAGGGGGGCAGCTCGGCAAGATCCGCAAGGTGGTGGTCGAATACCTCCAGGGTGGGATGGCGACGCGCGTGGAGGCGGCGGGCAACCGGCGCGCGTTGTGGCGAACGGATCCGGCACGTTCGGGAGCCACCTGCTGCATGGCCGACATCGGCACCCACGCGGAAAATCTGGCTGAATACATCACGGGGTTGAAGATCGTGGAGCTTTGCGCCGACCTCACGACCTTCGTCGAGGGGCGCCGGCTCGACGACGACGGCGGCGTGCTGCTGCGCTTTGAGAATGGGGCCAGGGGAATCCTTCACGCGAGCAAGGTCGCGGCGGGAGAGGCAAATGCGCTGCACATCCGGGTATATGGGGAGCTCGGGGGAGTGGAGTGGGATCAGCAGCGGCCTGGATACTTGCGGGTCAAATGGCCGGGCCGGCCCGCGGAAACATGCACAGCCGGAGCGGCCTATCTTTCCACTTCTGCGAAAAAGAGTGCCCGGCTTCCCGCGGGTCATCCCGAGGGATTCATCGAGGCCTTCGCCAACATCTATCGCAGTTTCCTTATGGCCTTGCGAGCGCGTCTGGAAGGCAGGGATCCTGACCCGGACAACCTGGATTTTCCGACGGCCCGCGACGGCGTCCGCGGCATGGCCTTCATCGAAGCAGTCGTCGAATCCGCCCGGAGCGACCGCAAGTGGACAAAGCTCGCCTCCCTGTGAGCCTTGGCCACGTGAGCGCGGGCTTCAGCCAAGTGAGCGTGGGCTTCAGCCCGCGCGCTTCAAACCAGGTTATTCACACCTCTCCTGCGGACTCTGCAGCCGCGGCGCTCCGCGGATTCCGGTTCGCAGGAACGCGCACCCGCACGAGCACGATCTTCATGCCATCAACCTTATCGATAGAGAAGCTCAGGTCCTGATACCGGACGGTTTCGCCTGCCTTGAGCAGCCGGCCGGTGCGGGTCTGGAGGAATCCGGCGACGGTGGAGTAATCCCGCGACTCGGGTATCTTAGGATCAAAGAGGCGGTTAAACTCCCGGACCGGCAGGTTGCCGGTCACGGAGAAAAGATCGGGACCGAGTTCGTGCACCGGTTCGGCTTCGGTGTCATGCTCGTCGCGGATTTCCCCCACGATCTCCTCGAGCAGGTCTTCGAGCGTGATGATTCCTTCGACGCCGCCGAACTCGTCGACCACGATTCCCATATGCAGGTGCATGGACTGCATCTGCCGCAGCACCGGTTCGAGGCGTGCGGTGTCGGGTATGAAGTGGACCGGGCGGAGCAGGACCTGGAGGTTGATATCTGCGGGGTGCTGCATGAACTGCGCCAGGTCCTTGACGTAGAGGATGCCTACAATATTGTCGAAGCTCCGTCGGAAAACCGGGATGCGCGAATAATTGGTCTTGCGAAAGACCGACAGGGTATCCGCGATAGGCGCCTCGATATCCACAGCGGTCACGTCCGTGCGCGGGATCATGACTTCGCGGATCTGGGTATCGCCTATTTCGAAGATGTTGTGAAGCATCTTCTTGCGCGCCTCGGCCATGACCAGGCCGGAGGAGTCGGCGATGATCGAGCGCATCTCATCTTCGCTCAGGGCATGGGCGAAGGGGCTGCCGGCAGTGGAGAGTCCTGCCAGGCGGACGATGCGGTTGGCGATGAAGGCGGCGAGGGCGGCAAAAGGCGAGAGGAGCCAGATGCACACCTGGATGGGCCAGACCAGCTTTCGCGACGCCGCTTCGGCATGAGTCGCGGCGATGATTTTGGGGGTGAGTTCGCAGAAGATCAGGATCAAGATCGTCAGGGCGGCCGAGGCCAGCAGGCCGAACAGGCTGAGCCTGTCCGGCGGGGAGTAGCTGGCGACCAGGTAGGTCACCAGGCTTGCGGCGCCGATATTGGCAAGAGTGTTGCCGAGCAGGATGACTCCCAGGAGGCGGTCGGGATTTTCCACGATGCGCCGGATGAAGTCCGCGCGTTTATCGCCCGACTCTGCCAGGTACTTGAGCCGGAGGCGGCTCACCGCCATGAGGGCTGTTTCCGAGCCGGAGAAGAACAGGGAAAGACCCAGGAAGAAGAACAGGAGTATGAAATATGCGGCTGGCGCGTGCAATGGGTTAGGCGGAAGCCTTCACTGAACGTGCGTAAGCTTCGGCTAGCGCCCTGTCAATGTGATCCTCGACGGATTTTTCGCTGACCCCGCGGACGGTCGCGACTTCGGTGATGATCAACTGTTTGGCGCGGTCCAGCATGCGCTTTTCGCGGAATGAGAGGCTCTTTTTGAAGCTGAGGTAGACCAGGTTCTTGAGCACTTCCGCCACCTGGAAGATGGAGCCGGTACGCATCTTTTCGCAGTGCTCCTTGTAGCGCCCTTTCCAGTCCGATGCCGGCTCGAAGAAATCCTCCTGGAGGATTTTGTACAGGCCTTCGCAGTCGCATTTGCGGATGATTTTGCGAAGCCCGACGCTTTTGACATTGGTGGTTGGAACCATGACCAGGGACGCATTGGAATGAATCCTGAGCATATAGAATTCTTCGGGAACGCCATTGACCGGACGGCAGGTGACTTCTTCTACGATGCCGACGCCATGGTTTGGATATACGACCTTCTCTCCCACTCGAAATTCCATAAAACCTCCGGGAAACACTCATTATAACGCAATCGTCTCCCCGAGTCAAAACGCATGCCGCTTCAACGCGGATTCCCGGCGCGGGGGCATGTCCCGTTTCGATGCGCCGCGCATTTCAATAAACCATTTCATATTAACCACTTCCGTCAGTCATCGCCATCGAGCACGGATTTTAGCCAAACGAACACAGGCTCCAGCCAAGCGAGCACGGGCTTCAGCCAAGCGAACACGGGCTTCAGCCAAGCGAGCACGGGCTTCAGCCAAGCGAGCACGGGCTTCAGCCAAGTGAGCACGGGCTTCAGCCAAGTGAGCACGGGCTTCAGCCAAGTGAGCACGGGCTTCAGCCCGTGCGCTTTAAACCAAGGTATTTCAAAGAGCTCGCGCTTCAAAACGCCGCCACAGTAAAACACGGAAGATCCTCCAGCACTCCGCCCCTATTTCCCCCATCGCCAGCCGCGATTGTCCCCGGAATCGACGTTCGCATCCCGGATTCGCCGGATCCCCCTGCCCAAAATCGACAATTTTCGCTGTTCCATCCCGCTGTGCCCCGCTATCAGCCACCGACGGGGGTTCTGTTACCGCATTGTTCAAAGAGGCCGCCCGAGAGTCGCATACATCCGGGGCGTTCCTGATTCTGGAGATATTTGCGCCTGGGTACTGGCAGCAGGGTTTAGGGCCGGCTTGGATTGACTCGTTGCCACCGATTAGGCTACCATGCAACGCCTGCGCTTGGCTCAGACGCTGTAGCGTGCCGAAGTGGCGGAACTGGCAGACGCACGGGACTCAAAATCCCGCGGCCCTTGCGGCCTTGGGGGTTCGATTCCCCCCTTCGGCACCAATAGAATCAACTACTTAGAGCAGTCCACCTTACCGGCAAGACTCAGGAAAACCCTCGACTTTGTCTGAGACTTTGTCTGTTGCCGCCGAACTCGACCGCATGCAAGCACAGTTCGATCGACACAGGTCTATACCCTTTGCTCACAAATGGAGTAGCACCAGTCCGTCTCGATGCACGAATTCAGATCACCAGACCACTGGATTTACCTGCCTAGCGCCTGGTTCGCTTCTTGGCTTTGGGCGCGGGCTTTGACTTGGCCACCTTCGCCTTCTTTTTTGGTTTGGCTTTGGGCTTCGGTTTAGGTTTCGATCTGCGGGGCGAAGGAGGTGGACTAAGCTGCTGCAATTGGCCCAGAGCATCAAACTGGACTAATTCTTCCGCGATCTTGCCTTCAGTAATGCGGAAAATGGATATACCCGATCCCGATAAAGTCCTTCCCGCCGGTTTAACCCCAAGCCATTCCCCCTTGTGCGTTCCGGTGACGCTCCAGTGGGCGACGACCTTGTCGCCTTCGGCGATAAGGTCCTGGATGGTATAGCAGACGTCAGGAAACGCCTTGTATATCGCCAGGACGAGCTGCCTGCGTCCCTCATACCCCCTGGCCTCGGGCATGTTGGGCGCCCGAAATAGCGTATCGCCGGTGAAGATCTGCTCAATGGCATCCAGGTTTTTCTTGTTCAGGATTTCCTCGTAATCAAAACGAACCAGATTTTTGTTTTCTTCCAACATGGGCGCACATTCCTTTCCCCGGGATCAGAACGCGACCGGAGCAGGCACTAAGGACATGTATCAGACGAGCGCCTGCTGAACGACTTTCAGGACCTTCTGATTTCGATCATGGGATTCGCTCCCGCCGTTCGTCGATGGCCACACGACAACATCCGGAAACTCAGCATGGATGAGACGGCTGAATGCCGTAAGTTTATTTAAGACGTGCGGCTTCGTAAAGCGTTTTTCGCCGAAGGCAATCGAATAGAGGAAACCCCAAATAGATATTGCCCGGACAGGGCAGAGACGGTACGTACGGGCACGTCCTTGCCACCTCATTTCCCGGACATCACGCTGGCAGTACCATCCGCGTTGGACGTGATCTGGGTCGCAAATTCATCTAGCCGACGGGTCGCATCTTCGAGGTCGCTCTTTGACACAATCGCGTACCGCCGGTAAACGCTTTCCGTCTTGTGGCCAGTAAGCTTCATTCCCACCGATCGGGATATGCCCGCCTGCTGCAGCCGACGGACTGTGGTGCGGCGGAAGTCGTGGACGTGACGACCGGGAACGCCCGCCTTTCGGCATGCTGAGCGCCATGCCTTGTCGTAGCCTTTGATCTGGGCGCCATTCCGATGGAACACCCAGGGACAGACAATGCCTTTCTTGCGCCGAAGCTGATCCCTTGCCGCTTTCTGAGCGACCAGCAATTCACGCCACTCCAGGGTAAAAGGGAAGACCCTTTTGACTTCATCCATGATGATCAGATCCCACTCCACGAATCTGAGATAAGATCAAGGATTCTCCTCTTGAGTTTGAAAGAAAACCGCCCGTTGGCGAGCATTTGCTCCAGGGGGTCTTCTATTACCTGCAGCGGACAACGCTCCAAAAATCGCAGTATCTCCAGGATCCACTGCCTGGTAGTGTTGTCGGACTTCGTGCGGCCGAGTTCTTCCACAAGATACGGCACAACAGCCTCCTTGTGTTTGGCAGAGCTCAGCTGACGGAGGATATGCGACTTCAGGTGGACTTCCCTCAGCGTTGTTGGAGGGGGCAAGCTCACGAGAAACCGAAGCAGTGCCTGAAAGGCCTCCAGGTTCTCCAATGCAATTAAGGCGCCCAGGCTGGAGATGGCCTTGTCACGCTCTTCGGGAATACCCCTCTCGAGTTGCCGGGTATATTGGCCGACCGGCTGCGTCTTCCAGTCGATATGCTCTACCCGATCCTCGAAGATCGCAGCTTCCACGGCCTCGGGCGTCAACTCCCCTTTTTCCGCCAGATCCCGCAGTCGCTGGCCGAGGAGAGTGCTGTCCTCGATTTCAATACTTTCGATTTGCTGGAAATTGGCGCATATAAAGTGCGTCTCACCTTGAAACTTCTTTTGCTCCACGAGTGCCCGGCACGAATCTGGAATCGGACCATTCAACAATTCCTCCACAGACGGCTCAAACGCGTCGTCGTTAAGACAAATGCCGAATTCCGTGGGCTCATCGTTCGATGCCGGCAGATAAGCGCTGCATTCGAGACAGGTCTTGCGGTTCAGTGTATCGGCATCAACGTTTTGGTCATTATGGGGCATATGGTTCACCTTAAGGGAAATCCTGCACCGCTCCATGGTCCGAGGCCATTGACGTCAGGCGCTCCTGGGTCGGAAGACCAGCGCTGGATCGAGCCATACTGGAAGGGACCGGACATCGCGACCGTGATCGAGCGGGCTTACAAACTGAAACCTTGATCCAGTTTTCCGCCCTTTGCCTCGGTACCGAGCCGAAAGTAACGAACACGGCGCATGGTTATCTTCGGAGACCGAGGAATAGTTCCCTATTCGCGGGGGGGCAAGCATGCAAGTCATGCGGCGACGTAATCGCGGACAGAAACCTGCACACCGGGCTTGACGGCCTCGTCTGCAGTTCTAAGAAGAAGCTCGGTTGTCTCCGAGTTGACATATTCTTCGCCGCAGTTGGCGCAAATGTCCGCGGGAACGTTTTTGATCACGAGCGTGGTTACATTCCGCTCCAGGGTTACCGTGGCTCTCCCCGGTCGCGTTTCACCCACCTTGCAGATCAGACACTTCATGGTTTCCTTCTCCTTCTGAAGCCTGGCTCCCACTCCGCCAAATCGGGCTGATAAACCGTGACTACAATCCTGATTCCTTCCTCGATGTTATCAGCCACCACCACGTATATTGGTCGCGAGGCCCACCAGCCGAGGATAAGCTTGCTTGGATACGGGAAATCATCCGGATATTGCTCAACCGTGGCTCCGGTATCCAGCACATGCAGAACTGCCGCGTTGCTTATTTATCGTTGATAACATCCGTTTGAGCGCAAGAACCCGAAACTCAACTCGTCCTTTATGCATAGACTGGTTATCGTCCACCGGACCCTGGCTGCCTCCATTACCAGAGAAATATTATACGCGGACCCCAGAGAGGTGTCGCATGCAAAAAGGACCATCTTCAACTTCTTCTGCGCAGATGGAACCGAGGGTACTGTCGACTGCAGAGCGGCCAACATTCCGGTGCAGTCGACGCGTCCATCCTGGCTCCGACGCGCGCCGGTTTGTCCGAGGAACATGATTCCCAGGACTCCTCCGGGAATGTGGGGAAATGGTTGTATTTCGCCAAAACCCCGGCCGCATTGAAACGATTGACATTCCACGATCCAAGCCGGACACTCCCGGTCATGATTCTGACCATTTTGCGGCTGTTCTCGTTAATCCCAAGCGCCCTCAGGCTGCGTTCAGACCTCGCCTTGGAAAACCTGGCTCTTCGCCAGCAACTTGCCGTTC
>Ga0102851_10001717_pt1 | contig 12793 bp, 6 predicted proteins | sample Mud3Dept3metaG_FD_79558 | JGI IMG/M metagenome (GOLD analysis project Ga0102851, IMG submission 79558) | Freshwater wetland microbial communities from Ohio, USA, analyzing the effect of biotic and abiotic controls - Mud 3 Core 4 Depth 3... | ecosystem: Environmental > Aquatic > Freshwater >... | reverse complement strand
TTGGAAAGATCTTTTACGATGTTCCTAATTTTATCCTGTCCTGAACCGGTAAACTCTGATATTCTTTTTTCGTTTTGTCACGCCATCACAAAACGGATAGTTTTTATATAAACTTGGCTTTATCAAATAGTTACACGCAAGGCCGAATGCCCATTTCTTTATCTCAGGTTATGAGAGCCACTAAGCTCACTAGTAGGTTTCTCTTGGCACTTTTCTTGCTTACACTAAGGAAAACTCGACGAAGGATGGAACGATGAAAAACGAACAGGGTTTAACCGCCTTCGGCGGCGCCAGAGGCGACCAGGGCTTTACCTTGCTCGAATTGTTGGTCACAATGATCATCCTTTCTATCTTGTTGGGGATTACCATTCCGGGTTTTTCAAGCTGGCTCCCTAAATACAGATTGAGGGGTGCAGCCCGCGATGTTTATTCCAATCTTCAGTTGGCCAAGATGACTGCTGTCAAAGACAGAGCGCGCTGCGGGATTTTGTTCAACGTGACCGGCAACGGTTATCAGATGATTAGCTCCGGGCCGGATCGAAATTGGGACAGCACTTCAGGGAGCAGGGCAGGAGACGACGAGATCTTGAAGGAAGTGAGATTATCCGAATACGGCAGTGGGGTGGGTTATGGTCATGGCACTGCAATCAAGACCGCAACCAACAACCCGGATACGAACTGGGACAACAATGTAACATTTCCGGGCGACGGGGTCGTGTTTGATTCCAGAGGAATGGTCTTGAGTCCCTCCGGGGCGGCTTCTACGGGCGGATATGTGTACTTGCAGAACAGCAAGAACAGCACCCACGCTATGGGTGTGTGGAGCTCCGGCGTGATCGTCATGGCGAGGTGGACAGGCTCCGCCTGGCAATAGTAAGGGAGGAACTGATGAATGAAGATAGAAGCAAGGGGAGCAGTAAAGTACTCTAGTGATGGAGTGATGGGTGAAAATGCCCAATGCCGGGGTTCATCCGCCTCAATTATGGAGGGTTATCTCGCCAGCCCTGTGGCTGGATTCACCCTCCTCGAGGTTCTTATCGCCATCGCGCTGGGCTTGGTCATACTCGCCGGTCTTTTCAGGACGTTCAAAGTCCAGCAGGATTCTTACCTGCTCCAGGATCAGGTTTCGACCATGCAGCAGAACCTCAGGGGTGCCATGTACCTGATCACCCGGGATTTGCAGATGGCCGGGTACTACACGAATCTTGATCGGAACAACAGACAGATGGACTGGAATGATCTGGATGGGGACAGCAATCCGACAACCAATATGGAAACCGGAAAACCTTTGCTCTTTGGCGTGAACAACGTTCCCGCCGGAACCGGGGTCGACATCAAGGACAATACAGACGTGATTGTGATCGTCAAAGCGAGCATGGAGGAAGGCCGTGCCTTGGGCAGCGGAGAGGGCGCATCAGCCAGCAGTATCAGTTTAAATCCCCCAGACTATGACCTTACCAAAGGCATGAAGTACGGCGTACTGGTCAAAAACGATCTCAGCTATGCAGAGTTGTTTCACCTTGACAGCAGCGGCAATATCACGCCGCCCTTGACTGAAAACTACACTGCCAATGACCGGGTTCACAGGGCGGATATCATTATTTACAAGGTGGACGATAGCACTCCCACTCGCCCCTGCCTTGTCAGAAAGAACCTCGGCAGCGATAACGGGTATCAGGTCATTGCGGAAAACATCGATAATCTCCAGTTCCGCTATCAGCTCGTCGACGGGACATGGCCAAATGACCCGGCAGGGAATCAGGCCAGGGTCAGGGCTGTGGAGGTTTTGTTGATCGCAAGGACCGCCTTGCCCCAAAAAGGATACAGGGATACGAACAGCATCCCCTTTGGAGACACGACCATCCCTGCGCCCAACGACCATTACAGAAGAAAGACTCTCAATTCCATTGTGAAAACCAGAAACGTGGGGCTGTGAAAATGAAAAAGCATTTTGCACAGGATCGGAAAAGCAAGGACGAGGCGTTCACTCTCATCGAGGTCCTGATAGCCATCGTCATCCTGATGGTGGGACTTCTTGCCGTAGGAACTATGCAGATTTCCGCCATCCGCGGGAATTTCATGAGCGGAAACACAAGCATCGCCCTTTCCCTCGCGAGCGAGAAGATGGAAGACCTTCTCAGCAAGGATTTCAATCACACCGATCTCAGCGACAGCGCTCCCGGCAACAACAACACTCTTTCCTCGATTACGTCGGTGGACCATTATGACGAGCTCTCTGAAGAAGGCGTAGTAAGTACAGGGGGATTTTATCGAAGGATCTGGAACATCGCGAACGAGACTTCGCCCACCAGAAAGTCCGTCGTGGTCATCGTAACTTGGGATAACAACAAACACCGTGTATCGATCCCTTGCATCAAGAATCAGATCGTTTATTAGGAGGCTAGAGCCTTTTGGGAGGAGTTATGCGTTCATTCATCATTCGACTCAAGAGCGAAGAAGGCAACGTGACGGTTATCGCCTTCATCTTTCTGGTGGTTCTGACTTTCATCGGTGTTTTCGCAACCAGGACAGCGCAGATCGATTTGCAGACCGCATACAACGAAATCCCTTACAAGCAGAACTTCTACATCGCAGAGGGCGGGGTAAACCGGGAAGCGGCTGAACTGGGGGGAGGCATGTATCCGGTCACCAACGCGAACCAGCCTCAAGTGTTGGCCACCCAGGCGAGCGGCAGCCTGCCGGGAGGTCCTCACGTCGTAGCAGGAAACGCCTACGATTTCACCGTCCGTTTCATGGGGGCTTACCCCGCCCCAGCCGGTTACTCGGCCCTTCACTTCAGCCGTTACGATTACAATGTGGAGGCAAAAGCCGGCAGGACCGATTCGTCTGGGGAAGTCCGAGTCGGCTCGCGGCTGTACAAGATCGGCCCCAAGGCAGAATGACTTTTTTTTGGAACGGAGTGCCATGAGAGGAGTGGAGCCCATGAAATGCAGCAGCCACAGCCAAAGTGGTGAGACTGACTTGACCGGCATCGGGAAAGCACATCTCCCTTCAGGAAAGACAGGAGGCCGAATGCTTCGATTCCTCGGGATACTGACGGCTGCAGTCGTGACCCTGCTCACCAGCAGCGGCCCTATGCTTGCTGCCCCTGAAGCAGCGAATGACTCCTACACTGTTGACGAGGACCGCACCCTCAATGTGGACGCGCCCGGGGTTCTCATCAACGACAAGGACACGGAAGGCTACCCATTGGAAGCATCCGTCTTAAGTCCTCCTTTTGGTGTACTGAATTTGAGACCCGACGGTTCATTCACCTACACTCCAAATCAGCACTTCAATGGCTCAGACACCTTCGATTATTGGGCATATAACGAAGCCAGCGCTTATGCTACCGCGCGGGTGACCATCACGGTCAACGCCGTGAACGACCCGCCGACATTTTTTCCGGTTTCACCTCCAGCATCTGTTCTTGAAGACTCCGGCGCCCATACTGTGCCCCTTTGGGCTAGAGGTATGTCCGCGGGTCCGGCGGATGAAGCAGCCCAGACCTTGAGTTTCGTCGTCACGGCAAATACACGCCCCAGTTTGTTCTCTGTGCAGCCGGCCATCGATGCAACGACCGGCAATCTCACCTACACCCCTGCAGCCAACGCGAATGGTTTTTCAAACATCACGATTGAACTTCACGACAACGGCGGTACGGCCAACGGCGGCAACGACAGCTCCCTTCCTCAGTCTTTTATCATCAGGGTCACCCCCGTGAACGATCCACCGTCATTTGACAAGGTTTCAAATCCGCCGCCGGTTCCTGAAGACTCCGGCGCTCAGACTGTTCCCTCCTTTGCCACAGGCATGTCCGCTGGGCCGGCGGATGAAGCAGCCCAGACCTTGAGTTTCGTCGTCACGGCAAATACAAACCCGGGCCTGTTCTCTGTGGCACCGGCGGTCAATGCCACGACCGGCAATCTCACCTACACCCCTGCGGCCAACGCGAATGGTTTTTCAAACATCACGATTGAACTTCACGACAACGGCGGTACGGCCAACGGCGGAGACTACATCTCCGATCCACAGACTTTTACCATCACGGTCGCTCCCGTAAACGATGCTCCAGTTGCCGTCGACGACACGGGAAACACCAATGAAGACGCTGTCCTAAACGTCTCGGCCCCGGGCCTCCTATCGAACGATACAGATCTGGAAGCCCAAGAGCTTTCTGTGGTTGCAGGAAGCCTGACCACAGCCAGGGGAGCTCTGGTCACGCTCAATACGAATGGAAGCTACACCTACAATCCAAACAGCAGATTCGAGGACCTTGGCTTTACAGGATCCACTACAGACACGTTTAGTTACACCGTCACCGACGGCACGGATACTGCAGAAGGAGCAGTGACCATCACTATCACCGGTATCAATGACGCGCCGGTGGCCAGCTTCACTGCAAATCCCACTTCAGGGACTTCTCCCCCTGCAGGACTCAGTGTGACCTTCACCGATACCTCAACAGATATTGACAATCCCATAACCGCATGGACTTGGAATTTTGGGGATGGAACTTTTCCGAGCACCGCCCAGAACCCCTCTCACACCTACACTCAAGCCGGCACCTTCACGGTGACCCTGAAGGTCATCGACGCCGCCGGCGCACCCCATTCCACCACAGGGACGGTGACGGTCATGGCGGGCGTCAGCATCGATGACGTGGCCGCTACGGAGGGGGGGAGTGCCGCGTTCAACGTGTCTCTCACCGTGCCGCCTTACACCGGCAACAGTGTGACCGTCCTTTACGCCACCGCAGACGGCACCGCCTCAGGGGGCGCCGACTATGGTGCCGCCAGCGGGACCCTCACCTTCAACGCGGGAGAATCTGTCAAGTCGGTCGACGTGGCGGTAATCGACGATACGAAGGTCGAGTTGGCGGAAGACTTCTTCTTGAACTTGAGCTCTCCCAGCGCATACGCCCAGATCAGCGACAATCAGGGCCGCTGCGAAATCGCTGTTGACGACATGACTTCCGTGGCCATCAACGATGTGACTGTGGATGAGAGCGCTGGAACAGCCGTGTTCACGGTCACCCTCGACAGAGAGGCCGATTTCGTCATCAGCATGGATTATGCCACGGAGGACGGGGATGCCACAGTAGGCAGCGACTACACCTTCACCGGCGGAAACCTGCTTATCGCTGCCGGTGACACTTCAGCGCCTATCCCCGTAACCATTCTGAATCCCATCGATCGGGAGCCCACGGAGACTTTCTTTGTCAATCTCTCCAACTTGGGACCTGGAGGCAGCGCTGTAGTGTTTGCAAAGCGGGAAGGGATAGGCACCATCAATGACAACGAGGTTCGTCTCACCATCGTAAAGCAGGGAACAGCCTCCGACGGCAACTGCAACATCAGCGCCAGTGCAGGCTCAGTGTCCGGCGCCGGCGGAAATTCAGGGCTCAGTTTTGTTGCGGATTACGACAGCGCCGATGTGGTCACCCTGACGGCGTCCGACACCTATCCTCAAGCAGGGTCTGTCTTCAAGGGGTGGAGCGGAGACGCCGCAGGCGCCGACGACACCACCACGATCGCCATGACGTCAGACAAAACCGTCATAGCCACCTTCAACGCCACCCGTACCTTGAGCATCGACAAGACAGGATCAGGCGCCGGCCAAGCTTCTGTCACGGCAGGGCCTGGATCAGACTCGCGATTTCCCGGCGGGACGGCCTTCGGCACTTACCTCTACGAGCAGGGGAGCATCGTTACCCTTACCGGCACGGACCAAATGCCTACAGCAGCCGTCACAGGATCACAATTCGACTACTGGGATGTGTACGGAGATCCCGGAGCAGGCTTCAACCGCACGAACAAGAACACCACGGTGACCATCACCGGAGACATCTCCATCACGGGCAATTTCACCGGCAAATACATGATCACCTCCATTGCCCGGACCGGAGGGACGATCGACCCTCTTGGCTCCACCATTGTGACCCACGGTGAGAGTCAGTCTTATTCCTTGGCGTCTTTGACCGGGTATGTCCTGTCCGACACCGTCATTGACGGGTCATCTCAGGGAGCTGTCCCGAGCTACACCTTTGACAGCATCATCAGTAACCACGAAATCATCGCCGTGTTCCAGTCAGGGAGCTCCGTCTTCGTGGGACAGACTGCCGGAGATGAGCAGATCTACACAGCCAGCGCCCCCCCCATCGTGCTTCTTGTCATGGGCAGGGATCACAAGCTCTATTATGAAGCCTACAACGACTCCTCCGATCTGGACGGCGATGGAACCATCGATGTGGGCTACAAGCCGGCGATTGATTACTACGGCTATTTTGATTCTTACAAGGTTTACAAATACGCCGGTACAGGGTACACCCCCACAGTCATACTGGGCACGTCGGTCGCAGGATTCTATGCTGTCCGCACCACCTCAAACAAGAAGGTAAATCCAGCAGCTTCGGACGTATGGAGTGGCGACTTCCTGAACTATCTCACCATGTCCAGAATGGATGCCCTAAGGAAAGTCCTCTACGGCGGGTACCGTTCTATAGACGACGCCTCGCTCACTGTGCTGGAGAGAGCGTATATCCCGCAGGATGCGCATTCCTGGGGGAAGGAGTACCACAGCGTTGACAGGGACGGTTATGACATCGCGGAGTACACCCCGCTCAATGCACCGGCCGAAGGGACAAGACATCTCTTCGCCTCCACGAACCCTGGGGACAGTAGACCCTTAGGCACCGGGGAGCCTTACCTCCACAAACCCCTGTTGCGGGTCCTTCCTGACAGCGGTTACCGGGTCTGGGAATGGGTGTCCATTGACAGGCCTGTGGCAGGAATTTGCTGCTTTTCCGGGGATTTCAACAACGATGGCAGGTGCAACGAGGATATCGACGGTAATCTGATTGTTGATAATCTGATGTGCGAAGCAAACGCAGCTCCCGGCAACCTGCATCCGTCGCATCCGACCAATCACAGAACTTTTGAGCTCCTGGCGCGAAAGTACGGCGATCCGGATGTGACACCCACCGGGCCTGCCAGATCCAATATGTTTGGACGGGGCGCTGTCCCGTCCGGCGTGATTAATGGGACCGGAAATCCTTTCGGCACAAGCAATAATTTCTTCACCATTTTCAAGGCCGATCTCTGGATCAAATCAGGAGAGGCAGGGAGCTACCGCTTCGCCGTGACCGGAGGTGATGCCGTGGAGGTGCTTATCGACGGGGTCTTTCGAGCTAACGCAGGGCATTACGGCGTGCACGCCAATGACAATAGACCCGACAGCCACAGCTCAGGTTCGATATACATGCCCGCCGGCAAGCATTCCATTGAATTCCGCCATGAATTTCAACAAAACTCCAGTACGGACACCAGTTCCTACCAACTCTGGTGGACACCGCCATGGGACAGCGTCTACACCATCATCCCGAAAGCGACCTTTTCCGATCCTGATGATCCCAGCGCAAGCACCATCACGTCGGCTCACGGCGGCCTGCACAATTTGTGGCAATATACCTGGAATCTCCTCATCGATAGGCCAGCTTCAGCGATGAAGGACTATGAGGTAAGGGTGGCAGTTGCCGACTCATCCATGCCTGAGAGCAATTGCAAACAATATCCCAACGGGAACTACAAACCTATCGGCCTCCTCCAGCGATTCGGCGAGCCGGGGAAACTTCATTTCGGCCTTTTGACAGGCTCCTATGAAAAGCACCTGTCCGGCGGCGTGCTGAGAAAAAACATCGGGCCTCTCACCGGAACCGGCGTGGCCGCCAACGATGAGATCAACAGGAACACGGGCCAGTTCACGAGTGCCAACGGCATCATCAAGACAATCGATAAGCTGCGCATCGACGGCTTCACATACAGTGATTATTCCTATAGTCAGAACTGCGGTTGGGTCACCGACGGGCCCATCACCCAGGGGACGTGCAAGATGTGGGGCAACCCCATTGCAGAAATGATGTATGAAGGTCTGAGATACTTTGCCGCGCAACCTTCGGGCCAGCCTCCCTCGCCCACTTCCGCCTTTGATACAAATTCAGGCATTGATGTTGCATTGGGACTTCCTCATGCAGCCTGGGACAACCCCTTTGTGACCAACGGCGCCTGCGCCAAGCCGTTCATGCTGGTCATTTCAGACATCAATCCAAGTTATGACTCAGACCAGTTGCCGGGAGTCTTCAGCCCCACATTCGGTACCGGACTCACCCCGGCGCTCACCTCATTCGACGCCACACCTGAGGCTTTGAATGTGGAAAGAACGGCCAACGAGATCAGCGGCGGACTGAACGGCGAGGGAATCACGGGGAACCATTACATAGGGCAAGTCGCCTCCGTTGCCGACGGCTCCTGTTCACCCAAGAACATGACAACAGACAACGGGTTTGGAAGGATCCGGGGACTCTGTCCTGAAGAGCCGACAAAACTGGGAAGCTACTATTCGCCCAGTGTCGCCTATTTCGGCCGCACCCACGACATCAGCGCCTCAGGGGGTGAACAGAACCTGCTCACCTACGTTGTGGGGCTTGCCTCTCCTCTTCCCAGATTCGAAATTCGTGCAAGCAACAACCGACTCATCACTCTGGTTCCCTTTGCAAAAACAGTCGCCGACTCGGTGGATCGTTTCTTGTTTCGGAACTTTAAGCCCACCAACACGATAGTGGATTTGTATATCGAGGCCCTCTCACCCACAACCGCTACCTTCAGGGTGAATTTCGAGGACGTGGAGCAGGGCGCCGACCACGACATGGATGCCATTGCGGTTTATTCTTATGAGCTTCTGGATGACAATAACGATCCGGTGTCAAATCCTGCGGACGGCACCAAATTGAGGGTGACGGTCGTTTCGGAATATGCGGCCGGTACCTACGTTCAGCACATGGGTTACATTATCTCAGGGACCACAGCCGACGGAACCTATCTTGAGGTTAGAGATACGGATACGCTCGACACTCAAGATGTGGATTACTTCCTCGATACGCCTCCGTCCGAGCAGTGGCAGGACGGAAAGCCGTTGCCACTCGTCGCAGGCAGGCTTTTCACCGTGGGGAGTACGACGACCGCGACGCTTCTCAACGATCCTCTCTGGTATGCTGCCAAGTGGGGCGGATTCGTAGATCAGGATGACAACAAGAAACCCAACCTGCAAAGCGAGTGGGACGCCGACGGGGACGGCAGCCCGGACACTTACTATTACGTGGTCAACCCGCTCAAGCTGGAGCAGCAGCTCACCTGGACCTTTTACGACATCATGAGCCGGGGTGTATCCCATGTGGCGCCCGTCGCCTCGGTGGATGAGGCCAACCGGACGCAGAGCGGCGACAATTTATACATGGCGTTCTTCAAGCCTATAGCCGACAACTACTGGCAGGGCAACCTGAAGAACTACAGGCTCGATTACGTGCCTAGAGGCGACTGTGGCCGCCCTGGATTCGAATGGACAGTGGTGGACGCAAACGGCGAGATTGCCGGTTTGTGTGACGGAACCTTCAAGGCAAGCAGCCGATCCTACTGGTCTGCAGAAGCCGACGGCGGTTCAGTGGACAAGGGCGGTGCGGGCGGCAGGCTGAAGGCCAAGATGCCGGGACCCGATCCAAAAATCCCGGCGAGCCCCTACTACAGCTGGAGACATATTTACACTTACAAGGGAGCCCTGGACGGATCCATGGTGCCCTTTACTAACGATTTCGTCGACAACGCGGACCTCGAATTGACTGACACTGACGACCTGACCCGGTTCAGGATCATCAACTTCATGTACGGCTACACCTATGATGCGGTATCCTCGACCGATTCGAGTCCCTTGGCCAAGAGGGAGTGGATTCTTGGCGACATCATTCACTCGGAGCCCCGGGTCATTGACTACTTCGATGACGAGGGCGTTGTTACCCACCGGTTAATTGCGGTAGGAGCAAATGACGGCATGCTCCACGTGTTTGTGGATGGAATCGAAAACAGCACTGCCACTGTGAACATCGGAGGCAGGACCTACTCCGTCGGCGACGAGATCTTTGCCTTCATTCCGCAAGATCTCCTTCGTCGGCTCCAGGAGTTCAACAGACCGAATACCCACCTTTACACGGTGGATGGTTCGCCTGCTCTTTACCGTTCCAACACCAGGAAATCGGTATCGGGCAAGGAACACTACGAAAAGACACTGGTCTTCGGTGAACGGGCTGGCGGCCGAAGCTACTGGGCCCTTGATGTCACGGCTCCCGATCCTTCGACCTGGAAGGTGAAGTGGCACATCGAAGGCGGGGCAAGCGGGGCTCCTGAGTTCCAGGAACTGGGCTACACCTGGAGCAAACCCATCTTCGCCCGGCTTCGGATTTCTCCGACTACGATCAAGGAGGTGGCCATCTTTACGGCCGGCTACGACCCGATCGAAGACGGTTTCCCTGAGGGGTTCGACGACCAGAACAAGAACGGTCAACGCGACCCGAAGGAGATTCACGGAGTAACCCCGGGGGGAACCGAAGGGTACGACAAGTGGAATCCCGGCATGGACAGCATGGGACGCGGGATTTTTGTGGTTGACCTGTCGAACGGACAGAAGCTCTTCGAGGCGACCTATGGAGATGATGACCTGGATGGAAACGAGGCAGAGGACGTGACCACCGGCACCAACCAGAAGTACGCCAAGATGAAATACTGCTTCCCTGCGGACATCTCGGTGATTCCTCTCTCCGATTCGCAGATCATCATGTATGCAGCAGATGTCTACGGTCAGATCTGGAGAATCCGGTACGACTATTTTGCCGATCTGAGTAAGGACTACACCAGTGCCTCTTCCACCAAGTGGACGGTAAAGAGGATTTTTACGGCCAATCCCGGGTCCGGCCTCGCTTCAGGGGACGCTGAGGCTTTCCCCACAAATACCCTTGTTTCCACGGATGCGGGACGTAAGATGTTCTACTCACCTGACGTTTCCCTGTTCGGGAACGATTGGACCAGTAGGCCGGTACTCTACTTCGGCACAGGCGACCGCCAGCATCCCAAGTACACCATGATTTCAAACAGGATCTACTTTGTGAGCGATACAGGCACCCTGGCGGACGAAACAGACCTCCTGAACCTGACATGCAACGAGCTGGATGACGACGCCCCTGTCGATCCCGATACCAAGACGGCACTGCAGAACATCATGGAGGCCGGCATCAACTCCGTGAGAGGCCTTTACCGTGTCCTCGACAGGCAAGGAGAATGCCCTGATGATAACCTTGATCATACCGGTGAGCACGTCCTGAGCCAGCCCACCGTGTTCGGCGGGGTAATCGAGGGTGAATTCGTGCCTGTTGTGTATTTCACAAGCTACCAGCCGGTTCTCGATGATCCCTGCAACCCGGAAGGCAATGCCTTTATCTATGCGCTCAATGCCTCCTACGCCACATCGGCTCTGAACTATGATATCAAGAACGATACCACGGAAACCAAGGTCAGAACACTCAGAGACACTTATCGGTTCATCTCCGGCAGCTCCATTCCTTCGGGAGTACGGGTAATTATGCGGGACGGCCATGCAGCTGGTTTGGTCAGTGCCGGCGGCGCGCTGGTCGGCGTCGGTGAAGAGGGCTCAACCACAATTCCCGGACCTCCGGGCGGCATCACCCCGCTCCTTTGGGAGACGGACTAAGATGGGTTCGGAGTAATGGAGTGGTGGAGCAATGGAAGAATCACAGAAAAACATAAGAGAGGACCTGTAGAAAACAGGAGACAGAAGACATAATAGAGAAAACAGAAGTAGGGGAGGGCTTTACGCCCTCCCGGATGCGGGCGGGGATAAATCCCGCCCCTACATGAGATAACAGCCATGGTATCAAGGCCTGTACGAAAGAGAATTCGTCTTCCTCTCGCCTCTTATGAACAAGGAAATGCTTTTTTCATTACCATCAGCACCTATAGGCGGCATTCGTGGTTTGGCTTGCATACTGAGCTGGCAGCAGAAGCTCAGCGATTCCTCTCAGAATTGAGTTTTGAACGAGGCTCAAGAGTGTACGCCTGGTGCATCATGCCGGACCACGTGCACTTACTCTTGCAGGATCCAGCCGTCGTAGATTTTGTTCGTCTGTTTAAAGGGCGATTGACTCCCAGAGCTACCCGTTTTGAACCAGGCGAGAAAATGTGGCAAAGAAGCTTTCATGATCACGGACTGAGAAAGGAAGAAACCCTAGAAGGTGTTGCGCGATACATCTGGGAGAACCCGGTTCGCAAGGGTTTGGTGGCTCATGCGACAGAATACAATTGGTCCGGATCTGAAGTGTGGTCCAACTGGCGCGATTTCTTCGGGCGGGGGTAAACCCCGTCGGACAAGCCCCCCGCCCCTACGCCAAATCATTGAACCTGTCTTTTGGTATGTAGGGGAGGGCTTTATGCTCTCCCGGTTGCGGGTGGGAATAAATCCCGCCCCTACAATGAGATTACTATGACGGTGCGCAGAGGAGACATCGTAGAGCTTCACATTGACCGCGCCGCATTCGGCGGCCAGGGGATCGCTCGGCTGGACGGGCTGGTGATCTTCGTGAACGGCGCTGTCCCCGGAGACAGAGTGAGAGCCCTCATCTTCAGAAAGAAAAAAGCCTATGCAGAAGCAAGAATCGAGGAGATCCTTGCTCCCTCTTCAGACCGAATTCAAGCCCCCTGCCCTTATTTCGGCACTTGCGGGGGCTGCCAGTGGCAGCACGTGACCTACACGCGGCAGCTTGAGTACAAAAGGGCTCATGTGGAGGAAGCCCTTTCCCACATCGGATCTGTCGCCGGCATCGAGGTTTACGATCCTATCCCCTCAGAAAAGCGTTTCGGCTACCGGAACAAAATGGAGTTTTCCTTTTCGGACCGGC
>Ga0102851_10001716_pt1 | contig 12794 bp, 8 predicted proteins | sample Mud3Dept3metaG_FD_79558 | JGI IMG/M metagenome (GOLD analysis project Ga0102851, IMG submission 79558) | Freshwater wetland microbial communities from Ohio, USA, analyzing the effect of biotic and abiotic controls - Mud 3 Core 4 Depth 3... | ecosystem: Environmental > Aquatic > Freshwater >... | reverse complement strand
TCCCTCCTGAAACAGGACAGTTACGTGCTGGGTGCCACCATCTTCTCCCTGGAGATCCCCAACTGGGATGATTTTGACATCACCCCCCTCATGCCACAGCTTACGGCCTACGTGAAGGCCGGCGGGACCACGCCGCCTCCGGCCACGGCGGACAACACCCAGTTCATCACCCAGCAGGTACCGGATACCATGACGGCCGGGCAGAAGTACACCGTCTCGGTGACCCTGAAGAATACCGGGACCTCCACCTGGACAGCGGGGAACAACTACCGGCTGGGTTCCCAGAATCCACAGGACAACAAGATCTGGCTGGGCACCTCCAACCGGGTGTACCTGGCCAGTGGGGACTCCATCGCACCGGGCCAGCAGAAGACATTCACGTTCACGGTGACGGCCCCTTCGACAGCAGGCACCTATACCTTCCAGTGGAGGATGCTCCGGGAATCGGTGGCATGGTTCGGGGATTTCTCCACGAATAAAGCGGTCACGGTGGTGGCACCCGCCCCCAACAACGCCGGGTTTGTCAGCCAGTCTGTACAGCCCGTGATGGCTGCCGACCAGAAGTACACCGTCTCGGTGACCATGAAGAACACCGGCTCCGCGACCTGGACGGCCGGGAACAACTACCGGCTGGGCTCCCAGAACCCCCAGGACAACAAGATCTGGCTGCGCACCTCCAACCGGGTGTACCTGGCCAGCGGTGACTCCATCGGACCGGGCCAGCAGAAGACGTTCACGTTCACCGTGACGGCACCCTCCTCTGCCGGCACCTACCACTTCCAGTGGAAGATGCTCCGGGAGATGGTGGCATGGTTCGGGAACCCGTCGGCCGATCTCTCCATCCAGGTCCTCCCGAAGACAGCCCCGGTCTCCAACGCCGGCTTCGAGCAGGGGACCACCGGATGGTCAGGGTACCGTGCGGCCGCTTCCGCGGTGGGATCCCCGGTCCATTCCGGAGGGAAGGCGCTCTCCCTCACCGCCAGCGGCCCCGCCTACCTGGTAAAGGGCGGGGTCAGCTGTAACGGCGGGTCCAATACCGCACCCTTCGTTGCGGTGGCAGGGAACACCCGCTACACCGCGTCGGTGTGGGTACGGGGCTCCGCCAGCCCGGGAGAGGCGATGATCTATGTCCAGCAGTTCTCTGGCCCCACCTACGCCGAGAAGGTCAAAACCTCCACGGATGGCTTCGCGTACGATGTCCTTGCAACAAAGAGCGTGCGGTCCAGCGACGGCTGGGTCCAGCTCTCGGTTCCGCTGACCACGACGGCCACCACCAGGTACCTCAGCATCTCCCTCAACGGAAATACTGCGGGAGTGCCCCTCACCTTCGACGACGTATCGCTGGTGGCGGGATAACCCCTCACCCCCTTTTTCTCTTTCCCGTATCCAGGATGATGACGCAAGGGGGCGCTGCCCCCTCCCGGTCCCACTCCCGATGAGGATCACCATCCCCCCGGTTCATCCCCATCCAGTTGTACCTGTGTCCCATCCATGCGGTTGTACCGGAAACCTGATGACCCCCTGGTATCCATTGACGCATCGGTGAGGGAATGTCCCATGCCACTCCCCGCAGCGATACGTCCCGGACCGGCTGAGGTGAAGCGGATAGCACGTGCCGTTGCGAACCGGTGCGAGCTCTGCGGGGACGAGTGCCCTGCGTGTCTCCTGGAGATCCATTTCATCACGCGGGGCAGGGCAATACCCTCCCGGAGGGAGGACCTCCACCGGTGTATCCTCGCCCTCTGCTCCCGGTGCCACCGGGATGTGCACCGGTACCGCTGCACCCTCCGGGACCAGCAGTTCCTTGTCTCCCTCCGCGATCCGCGGGTGTCCCGGGAGGTCCGCCGCATCCTCAGCTCCCCTCCCCGACCGTATTCGGCGCCGGATACCTTCGATCCCGGGCGGTTCTTCCTGGACCCCTCTCCCGTGCCGTGGGGCTGGGTTGTCTGAACCCTCCCCGAAGACTGCCGCCCGTGACCGGTGGTCCCGGGAAGGGTAGCCCCCGCGGCACTCCGCCATCATGACTTCAGGATGTGGCGCCACGGTCCCGCCCCTCCCGCGGGGTGCCGGGGCCCGTCGCAGCCCCGGAACCGGCCAGCCCCGGATCACGCCCTGATTGAATCTTTGAACAGTTCTGAACGGTTTTTCCCCGCCAGCACGGGATGCGGACGGTCGCCGGATCGGTGGACTCTGGGGAGCATTATCTCCCCGCGGATACCAGACTGGAATAGCAGAACATAACCGGATACCACAGGGAGATACCCATGCATCACAACCGCACCATGCCACGGGGCCTTGCGCTGCTCGCCCTGATCTTTTGCCTTCTGCTCTGCAGCACGGGGGCGCAGACCGTGGCCAGCACCGATTCACTGGTCGATGATGTGCCTGAGTACCAGGGAACCCTGGGCCCGGACAGCATCTTCTACGGCATGAGACTCGCGATGGAGAACCTGGACGAGGCCTTCACCGCTGATGAGACGGAGCGCATGGAGAAGATGATGGTCCATGCCGAACTCCGGATCTCAGAGACCAAGACCATGCTGAAGTACCGGGAGTTCACCTCGGCGGACAGGGCCATGGAGGCCTACCAGGAGAAACTGAACCAGGCCTCCGGCGAGCTGGACCGCCCCGGTGTTGATGAGGAGGACCTGGTCCCGGTGCAGAAGACCATGTTCAGGTACCATGCCATCATAGAGGACCTGCAGGCGGCCTACCCGGACAGTGCAACCCTGGCCGAAATCCTGGACGACAGTACCGCCGTCCAGGACCGGTTCACCGAGAGGACGAAGGTGAAGATCCAGCTGAAGGAGGTGGGCGGGAAGGAGATGGTGACCGTCATGGTCCAGGAGAAGGAAAAGAATAAGCCGAAGGGAACGGAAGGATCTGGTACCGAAACCCCGACGGCGAGTCCTTCTCCTGACGAGACCGGGACGACGGAACCCGCCACGGTCCAGACCACCCCCGGGGATCAGAAACCCGGAGCGGGACAGGGCCATGGCCAGGACAAGGACAAGGACACGCCGAAGGGAACGGATGAGGTCATCACAGGAACCCTGACCGCAGCCCCGTCTCCCACGGTCGAACCCACCACGGTCCAGACCACCCCCGGGACCCCGCAGCCCGGATCGGGAGACCAGGGGAAGGACAAGGACAAAGAGAAGGACAAGGACGCTGATGGGAACGCCAAGGGATCCGGTAACTCTGGCCAGGAGGGCTGACGCCCGTATCCCCTCAGCGTATCGATCTCCCCCAATTCTCACATCACGTTTCAGGACTTCGCCGGGTACCGGGGCGTGTACATGAAGAGGGCAGGGCTTCCTGGAGCGGCAGGGCTCCTTCTCCTCTGCATTTTCCTCATCGTCGTGGCCCCCGCGGCCGGCCAGACCGGATCCCGGGAGATGACCACCTACAGCCTCCAGATCCAGGAGGATGGATCTGCCGTCTGGACCGTGGAGTTCCGAACCCTCCTCGCCGGTGCTGCCGATGAGACCGCCTTTGGTAACTACACCCGGGACCTGAGGTCGGTGCACCTCCCCGAGTTCCAGGCTCTCATGGAGCGGTCAGCCAGCCAGGCCGGGGTGGCTACCGGCCGGCCGATGCATGCACGGGATTTCACCTCCGATTCTGCCATCCAGACGGTGCCGACCGGCACCTACGGCGTGGTCCGGTATACGTTCACGTGGGATGGCTTTGCGGAGAAGGGCGAAGGCCTGGAGGTGGGAGACGCCTTCGTGGGGGGCCTCTACCTGACCCGGGACCACACGCTGATCATCCGGCCGCCCGCCGGCTATTCCGTCCGTCAGGCGGATCCTGCCCCTGACCGCGCCCAGGATGGCCTCGTCTGGTACGGGATGCGGTCCTTCGGCCCCGGTGAACCGGAGGTGTTGCTTGCGAGAGAAGGCCTCCCCATCACCGTCATCGCGGCCGCCGCTGCAGCCGGCGCCATCATCCTCCTTGCCGTCTTGTTCCTCCTGCGGAGGAAGAAGGAGGTGCCTCCCCTGCCGGAGCCTGCCATTCCGGATACCCCCCCGCTCCCCGAGGTGGATGCCAGGAACCTGGAGGACCGGATTCTCCTTCTCCTGGAGGGCAGCGGCGGGGAGATGTACCAGTCCGAGATGACGCAGCGGCTGGGCATGCCCAAGTCCACGGTTTCCGCTGCCCTCGCGGTCCTCCATGAGAAGAAGGCCATCATCAAGGTGAAGAAAGGCCGCGAGAACCTGATCCGCCTCTCCCGGGAGGACACCGGGCCCCGGTGAACGGATCGCCTTCCTCTCCCTATATCTCCCCCCCCGCAGTACAGAGGGGTATGAAGCTGGTCGTGGCCCTGGGCGGGAACGCCATCCTGCGACGGGGGGAGCAGGGGACCGCAGAGGAGCAGCGGACCCATGTGGAGTACGCGGCCGCCCACATCGCGGGGCTCGTGGCCCTGGGGCACCAGGTGGCCATCACCCACGGGAACGGTCCGCAGGTGGGTGATATCCTGCTCCGCATGGAGTGTGCGCAGGAGATCCTGCCCCTGATGCCCCTGGACATCTGCGGGGCAGAGAGCCAGGGGCTCATCGGGTACCTGATCCAGCAGGCGCTGGAGAACGCCCTCCGCCGGGCAGGCGTGCACCGGCGGGTCATCACCCTCGTCACCCAGACCGTCATCGATCCCGCGGACCCTGCCTTCGGCCGGCCGGAGAAGCCCATCGGGCCGTTCTACACACGGGAGGAGGCGATGGCGCATTCCGATCGCCCGGGCTGGACCCTGCATGAGGTGGAACCCGGCAGGTTCCGCCGGGTCGTCCCTTCACCCGAGCCGGTGCGCATCGTGGAGCAGAACTCCCTCCGGATCCTCAGCGACGAGGGGTTCATCGTCGTGGCCGCCGGGGGTGGCGGGATCCCGGTCACAGCGGACGCGGACGGGACCCTCCGGGGCGTGGAAGCAGTGATCGACAAGGACCTGACCGCCGGACTCATGGCCGACGCCCTGGATGCCGACGTCCTCCTGATCCTCACCGATGTCCCTCACGCCTCCCTCTTCCATGACACCCCGCAGGAAGAGCCCCTGGGGCGGATCACCGCGGCGGAGGCGGAGCGGTACCTAGCGGAGGGGCATTTCCCGGAGGGCTCCATGGGCCCGAAGGTGAAGGCCTGCATCCGGTTCGGACGGGCCGGGGGGAAGGCCGGGATCATCACGTCTTTGGAGGATGCCCCCCGGGCCCTGAAGGGCCTAGCCGGCACCTGCATCACCCCGTGATGGTACCTGCGGTACCTACATACTCCCATGCCGGTACCTGCGGTACCTGCATTCCCCCATGCCGTCAGCGGGAGAGGGTGCAGGTCATGCAGTGGGCGCCGCCGTACCCCCCGGTAGCGTTCGTCAGGAGGAGGGGGGTCATCTCCAGGCCCTGGCGGTGGACTGCCCGGGAGTGGGGGAAGAACTCGGCCTCTGAGGAGAGAGCGATATACTCATGCTCTGCCTGCCGGAGCAGCGGACCGTACTTCTCCGGCGCGCACGCGGCCTTCTCCCTGAGCCGGGAGAGGACGAGGGGGGCCAGCTGCTCGGTATCCGGGGTGATGCAGGTGCCGCTCCTGATGCAGAGGAAGTTGGTGGCAAAGCAGAGCTGCTCCAGGGTTGAGATCTCCACAAGGTCCATCCCCTTCTCCCGCAGGTATGCCTCCAGGTCACCCGGTCCCCCGGCCGGGACGTACCCATCCCCGCTCCGGTGCAGGACCGTCACCTTTGCCGCCCGGAGCAGCAGGGGGCACCCCACCGCCACCCCTTCTGCCGGGAAGTTCAGGTACGTGTCCAGGTGCATGCAGACCATGGGATCCCGCCCATGGATCAGCGGGTGGACCGGTTCCTCCACCACCACCACCTCGTCCGCCCCGACCCCGTTTTTCAGAACTTCCTCCACGCCACGGACGTCGGTGCGGGATCCCCGGCCGATGAAGGCCACGTCCCCCGCCGGGATGAAGTCCCCGCCCTCGAACCTGCCGTCCGGGACCCGGGCGGCGGGGGTGATCCCCAGGGCCGAGAGCCCCAGGCTGCAGAGGGCGACCTCCCCTTCCCGTTCCGAGGTGGCCATCCGGCCGGTGCAGATGCCCCGGTCGGTGGCCGCCTGCTGGTCCCGCATGAAGTAGAGGTTGTGGAGAGGCTTCCCCAGCGTGACCCGCACACCGTCCCCGGAGAAATCCAGGTGGGGGTCCAGGAGGGCGATCCGGATCAGGTGGCCGGGATCCCGGAGACGGAGGGCCAGGGGATCCCCCTCCGTGGCCCCGGTGAACTGTGCCTCGCACCGGATCCCTCCCGTACCCTCTGCATGGATCCGGGAGGCGGCCAGGGAAACGAGTGCCCCGCGGATCTCCGGCCGAACCACGGTCTCCTCCGTGATCATATCCGTCAGCCGGTGCACGCGGACCCCGAAGGATCCGTGGAGGAGGTCGCAGAGCTGCCGGTGTTCCCGCCGGGCCTGGCCCTGGTCAAAGAACCTCTCGTAGAGGTGGTGCCAGGGTGAGAGGAGTGCAAAGAAGACCTCGATACCGGGCTCGTGGACCATCACGTGCCGGAGTGGATGCCACTCGGCCCGTGCACCGGCCTGCATGGGGGTCAGGTGGGTGCTCCTCCCTGATAGCCTTGATCCCGCAGTCCATGGCACGGAATCGCGGCCTTTTTATGGCAGGCAGGCGAGATACTCCACGAGAAGTCCTGTCCCATGGACAACGAAATCCCTGTGCAGGTCCCGTGGGTCACTGTCACCGGCTTCGGGAGCCATATCCGGTCCACGCAGTCCCAGCTGCAGATCCAGAAGGGCGGCCGGGTCCAGGCGCTGCCCCTCTCGGGCGTGAGCCACCTCCTGATCGTGGGAGGCCATCACCTGCACACCTCGGCGGTCATCAACCTGCTGAAGCGGGGGGCCTCCCTCTCCTTCTTTGATGCCGACGGGACCCCGCTGGGGTTCCTCCACCCCCACGGGGATCGCCCGGACGAGCAGGTGCGGGCTGCCCAGGCCTCGGCCCCGGCCCACCGCTACGCCGTGGCCATCACGACAGCAGCCATGCGGGCCAGGCTCATGCGCCTGGAGCAGCTCCAGGAGGAGAAGGGGGATCCCCTCTTCTACCAGGGTGAGCGGGAGGTGCTGCAGCAGTCCCTGGCCGAGGTGGAGTTCCTGGTGAAGCTGGACGAGATCCGGCGGATTGCCACCCTCACCTCGGACATGTACTACGAGGTGATCTCCCGGACCCTGCCCCCGGAGCTGGGGTTCCGGCGGCGGACCCGCCGGCCCCACCAGGACCCGGTGAACGCCATGCTCTCCCTGGGGTATGCGGTGCTCTACTCCCAGTGCTGCCTCTCCCTCACCGGTGCCCGGCTGGACCCGGAGCGGGGGATGCTCCACGAGGGGGCCGGGGGCCTTGTCTATGACCTGATGGAGTCACTGAAACCCCGGATGGTGGATGAGGTGGTGTTCGGGATGGCGAGAGCAACCCTCTCTCCGGACGACTATGAATGCAGCGCCCCCCGCTGCCACCTCTCCGAGGGCACGGCGCACCGGCTGGTGCAGCAGCTGCATGCTTCCATCGGCAGGGACGAGATTGATGCCTACGCAGGCAGGCTGCTGGAATCGGTGACCGGCCGGCATCCCTTCAGTGCGATGGTGTGACGGGACAGGGAGATCCCTGCCAGAGATCAGTGGCCCCCCGTCGTGAGGTGGAGCCATCGCGGAAGGGGTGGACCTTTCCGGGGAATGATCACTCCACCATGCGCCGGATCGAGAAGCTGGGATAGGACTGGGGTTCCCGGTCGGTGATGGAGAGGGAGCGGATCACGACCCTCGGGCATTCATGGAGGAGGGAGATGAACTTCTCGAGCAACGCCGGGTCCGCGCTGGCGCAGATCCGGACCCGGCCGTCCGGGAGGTTCATGACTTCCCCGGTGATCCCCAGGTGGGTGGCTATCTTCCGGGTGCAGGCCCGGAACCCGACGGACTGGACCCTTCCGGAGACGTGGATCTCCACCGTCTTCACGCGAGATGCTCCTCGATGATGCGGAGCGCCACGTCCAGCTCGTGGAAGATGCTGTCCCGGAGTTCATCCTCGCGGATATTCATGGCCGCGTACACGGCCATCCCCAGGATATCACGGCTGGTCTCCTCGTCCCCTGCGGAATAGACATTGAGGGCCAGATCCCCCAGGACAAAGGCCCTGCGGGAGAGGGGCCGGATGATGGAGGCCTCGTCGAGGGCTGCCTGCAGCATCCGTTCCGCCACCCGCTCATCCTTGGCCTTCAGGTACAGGGAATAGAGGTCCACGTAGTACCTGGCACGCTTCGCCCGGTCGGGCAGGCTGTTGATCAGGTGGGTGACCGCAGAGATCTCGGCCATAGTGTTCTTCCCTTCCCGGATCTTCTCCCGGAGGGACCGGAATGCCTGGGGGATGGGGCCCGGCTGGGCCTCCCGCCGGTCCACGCCCATCTGGGACAGGAGCTGGGCCCGTACCGTGTCGTCCTCGATCTGGGAGGCCACCTCCCGGGCCCACTTCGTCATGGCCTCGTCCCCCCGCTTGAAGGCCACCATCTGCATCACCTGGACGAGGCCTTTCTTCGCCATCGTGGAGATGAAGGGAATGGAGATGGACTCGATGTCTCCGTTCGCCTGCTCCAGCAGGCGCATCGCATCCCCCCTGTCCCCGTACTGCTCGGCCATGGGCACGACGGAAACAAGCATCTCCACCCGCTCGTAGATGGAGGGGATCCGGGCGATGGCATCGTAGATCGACTTGAGGATCTGACGGCTCCTGGGACCGGGGATCACCATCCGGAGGATGGAGATGAACGCGTTCACGTACTCCACGGGATCCTCAATCTGTTCCACCAGGGAGAGGGCCGTCTCCACGTTCTCCTCCCGGGGTGTGATGGCATGCAGGCTCACGATGGAGAAGATGATATGCCGGCGGACCACAGACCCATGCTCCCCCTTGATACTGTCCAGGAGCTGCTGGGCCTGCTCCAGGCAGGAGTGGGCGAGGCTCTCGTCCACCCGTGCCAGCATGCCGGTCAGGTCTGAGAGGATCAGGGCCTTCTCGTAGGGGTTGGTAAGGGTGTCCCGGGAGGCATGGACCCGGAGCAGGATCGCTCTCCCCCTCTCGTTCTCCTTGATCGCCAGGTACGAATCCGCCAGGTTGCAGAGCGCAGAGAACTTTTTGTACGAATCCGGCGTCTGCTCCAGCAGCCGGTAGATCAGGTTCAGCACGATGGGGGAGATGTGGTCGCTCTGGAGTCTCTGGAGCACCGTTGCAATGATCTCGTAGGGATCCGTGGAGTCCAGGCTCTCCAGCACGTCGCTGAAGGTGCCGACGATCCGGAAGAACATGGCATTCCTCTCCAGGCTCTCCTCGATCTCCAGGATGAACATGGTGAGGGGGATCAGGAAATCGATCCGGTTGGACTTCTGGGAGTATTCCAGGATGATGTCAACATACTTGGAGATCTTCAGGGAAAGCTGGGCCCGGTTCACGCTCTCCATCAGGAGGTGGAGGGCCTGCTCGAAGGGCTCCACCTGGAAGGCCATGGCGTCGGGGGTGGGGGGCGTCTCTGCGGCAGTGAACCGGAGGCACCCCACCCGGATCAGCCCCTCGATGATCGACTCCCTCTGCTGCTGTTGGAGGGAGGGATCCTCCACCGTGTGGGTGATCCCGTAGGCCTCGTTCAGGGCCTTCGGGGACCGGTGGTGAATCCCGTAGGTGATCATCCCCTTGATCACGCTGTCAATGGCGTAGAGCTTGAAATCCCGGTCGAGGAGCGATCCCGTCCACCGCATCATGCGGTGCAGCAGGTCCAGGTCACCCTGTTCCACGGCAAGGATGGTGGCCTGGTCGATGACATGCCCGAGGGCCTCGGACCGGGGGCGCTGTTCCTGGATCTCACAGGAAAGCCCCACCGCCCGCTGCAGCAGGTCCCGGTTCTTCAGGGCCACCCCCACCTTCGCGATCCCGATGACTATCGCCGAGATGATCCCCTCCCGGTCCGCCCGGTTGGGGATCCGTTCGGCGAGGGTGAGGAGGGCCGACGGGTCCTGGGACTCGATGAATCCCCGGTCGATGAGGATCCGGATGCACTCAGGGATCACGGCTCCCGGGGCGGAGTGCTCCTTCGCAAGTTCCTGGAGAGAGGGCAGGTGCTGGACCAGGTCCGGGAACTGGACATCCCTGCAGAGGTCAGCGAGGGACCGGGAAATGACCAGGTCCCGCTGCCCCGTCTCCATCGGGGCGAGGATCTTCTCCTTCACCAGGGGGATCTCGTCCCTGACCACACCCTCCCGCAGGATCCGGACACACGTCTCGGTGGCATTCTTGTTGGCGGTCTCCCGGGGACCCCCGATCCGGGCAAAGATCTCGATGGCGTTCCGGATTTCCCCGCGTTTGAGGAGGGTATCCGAGAGGAGGAGGTACTGGGAGAGGAAGGACTCGCTCGAGGTCCCGGCCGCCACGTCCAGCAGGGGAACGATCCGGAGGAGGAGCCCGATGTCACCGGTCCGGTCCACGACCACGCTCGCCGAGGAGACGATCTCCCGGATGGGGTACCGGGTGCTGTCGGCGATCCGCTCGTTGAATTCCAGCGCCCGCTCAAAGAACCACTTGTCCCCGCTCATCTCTGCTTTCCGGAGCAGCTGGCGCACGATGCACTCCACCGACTCGGGGATCTGCCCTTCCAGCACGGTGAGGGTGTGCTGGATCTGTTTCTTGTCCTTCACCCGGTTCAGGAGCTGCTCCAGGAGGATGGTGAGGATCTCGTATTTCCGGGGCTGGGGGATCTCCCCGATCAGGTTGATGGCCCCGACGATGTCCTCCAGGTGCTTCCCCAGCGGTGATGTCCAGGCCCGCTCCAGGATATGGGTGACACAGGACATCCGCCGCTGCTTCTGCTTGATGATGATGGCGATCCGGACCGCTTCCCGAACCACCGAGAGGTTCCTCTGCAGGATCCCGATGGTACCGATGGCTTTCGCGAGTTCCGAGTGGAGAATGGACCGTTTCGAGACGTCCCCGATGACATCGATCAGCTGGAGGGAGGTGTACAGGTGCCGGTCATCCTCGGTGGAGACCGACCAGACGATGATCATGGGGATGATGTCCATCATGATGCTGGAACGGTGCTTCCGGAAGCTGATCATGTGGAGGATCGTCATCCCCTTCTCGATCAGCTGGCGGTCCTTCTCGTTCACCCCCGCCTCGATGAGATCCTTCGCAATCACCGAGAAGATCTTGGACTGGTAGTTCTTCCGTTCCAGCGATTTGCAGAGCTGGATGGTGCGGGTCAGCCAGGCCTCGTTCCTGGTCTCGATGTACAGCTGCACCGCGCGGTTGATCACCTCCTGGATCTCCGGGAAGGGGACCTCGCCCAGGTAGACGAGGAGGTCCGGGAGACCTTCCTCGAACATCACCTCCTTCAGGGCAGCATGCACCACCGAGAGGTGGGTTTTCCGCTCCTTTCTCCTCTGGACGGCCCTGATGTCCTGGATCAGCTGGTCGATCTCCTCAAAATTCTTTGTGGAGACGGCCTGCTGGATTCGTTTCCGTATCTGCGCCGTATTGAGATTCATGGTCCGGGACGGTCCTTTCTTAGAATAGTATATTGCCCGAGTGCCCTACTTAAATATTACGAAACGATTTTTCTGATTTAATGGATACAAAACCATATTAGGGCATAATTTAGCAGTATAACGGGTGTGACGGGAAAAGGGGGTCCCGCGAATGGGGGCAGAGGAAAGGATCTCTCCAAACCGCCCCCGGCCCCGGTTCAGATGCCTGCATCCCTGAGGTGGTTCCGGATCTCCCGGTGCAGCGCTTCCGCCCGTCCCCGGTCCTCTGCCTCCACGAGGATCCGGAGCAGGGGCTCGGTTCCTGACGGGCGGACCAGGGCCCATGCATCGTCCCGGTTCAGGCGGATTCCGTCGGTCCGGTCCAGGTCCTCGCCGGAGAAAGCCTTCTCCAGGGCCGCCACGGCATCCCTGGCCCGGGGGGACCGGATCTTCTCCTTGATCAGGATCATGGCCGGGAGTTCATCAGCCAGGGCCGAGAGGGATTGGCCGGTGGAGGAGAGGAGGGAGACCATCATCGCAGCAGTCATGCCGCCGTCCCTGCAGAATTGGTGGTCCGGGAAGATGAGCCCCCCGTTCCCTTCCCCTCCCATGACCACCGGGGTACCTGCCGCGAGGAGCTCCCTCATCCTCCGGGCCACGTAGATGGAGCCCACCGGTGTATAGTCCACCCGGCACCCTGATGCACAGGCCACCTTCTCCACGAGACGCGAGGTGCTCACCGGCATCACGATCGTCCCCCGCCGGTTCCTTAGGAGATGCCGGGCGATCATGGCAAACTCCCGGTTCTCCTCCAGGTACCGGCCCTTCCCGTCCACGAAGACCGTGCGATCCGCATCGCCGTCATGGGCAGCCCCGAACGCAGCCCCCGTGGCTTTCACCATCTCGGCGAGGGGAGCCAGTGTCTCGGCGGTGGGCTCGGGATCGCGCCCGGGGAACGTCCCGTCCATGCGGGCGTTGAGGGTGTGGACCCGGCATCCCAAGCCTGTCATGATCGCCGGTGTTGTGGCACATCCGGCACCGGATCCCGGATCCACGACCACGGTCATTCCCTCTCCCTCGCCCCCCGGGAAGTAGCTGCAGACCCCCTGCACATATTCCTCCGGAATGTGGGGGGCCGGGGAGATGGTACCTACCCGGTTCCACGGCACGGTCGGGATACGGTCGGCGAGGATTCTGTCCTCCAGGAGGATGATCTCATCATCACCCATCTCG
>Ga0102851_10001715_pt1 | contig 12796 bp, 9 predicted proteins | sample Mud3Dept3metaG_FD_79558 | JGI IMG/M metagenome (GOLD analysis project Ga0102851, IMG submission 79558) | Freshwater wetland microbial communities from Ohio, USA, analyzing the effect of biotic and abiotic controls - Mud 3 Core 4 Depth 3... | ecosystem: Environmental > Aquatic > Freshwater >... | reverse complement strand
TCGACCAGGAAGGTGTGGGCGTTGTAATAGGTGTGGAAGTCGTTGGCCAGGTCGCGCAGGTAGTAGGCCAGCTGGTGCGGCTCGTGGGCGAGGGCCGCGATCTCGATCACCTCCGGGTAGCGGGTCAGGGTCGCCATCAGCGCCTGTTCGTGCGCTTCGGTCAGTCGGCCGAGGCCGGCGTTGCCGCGCGCGATGTCGCGCGTCAGTCCCTTTTCCTTCAGCTGCCGGAACACGCTGTGTACGCGCGCGTGTGCGTACTGGACGTAGAACACCGGGTTGTCGTTCGACTGGCTCTTGGCGAGATCGAGATCGAAGTCCATGTGCTGCTCGCACTTGCGCAGCACGTAGAAGAACCGCGCCGCGTCGTTGCCGACCTCGTCCCTGAGCTCGCGCAGGGTCACGAACTCGCCGGAGCGGGTCGACATCTGCGCCTTTTCGCCGCCGCGGTACAGGATCGCGAACTGAACCAGCAGCACGTCGAGTTTCGAGGGATCGTCGCCGAGCGCCGCCAGAGCCGCCTTCACCCGCGGTACGTAGCCGTGGTGGTCGGCGCCCCAGATGTCGATCACGCGCTCGAAGCCGCGTTCCAGCTTGTCCATGTGGTAGGCGATGTCGTGCGCGAAATAGGTCTTCTGGCCGTTGTCGCGCACCAGCACCCGGTCCTTCTCGTCGCCGTAGTCGGTGGAGCGGAACCACAGCGCGCCGTCCTTCTCGTACGCATGCCCGCTCTTTTTCAGGCGCGCGATCGCGGTGTCGGCCGCGCCGCGCTCGACGAGCGCGCGCTCTGAATACCACTCATCGTATTTCACGCCGAACTCGCCGAGGTCCTGGCGGATGTCGTCGAGGATCACATTGAGGCCGAGGTCGAACACCTTGCGGTAGTCCGCGGGACCGAGCAGCTGCTTGGCGCGCTCGATCAGGCCGTCGATGTGCTTTTCCTTGTCGCCGCCGGCCGGCTCGTCGGCCGGCACGCCTGCGAACACTGTGGCGGCCGGATGGCGGTACTGGTCGGCATTCTCGCGGTGCAGGGTGGCGCCGATGTCGTAGACGTAATCGCCCTTGTAGCCGTTCGAGGGAAACGTGAACTTCTCGCCGGCCAGCTCCAGGTAGCGCAGCCACACGCTGGTGGCGAGGATGTCCATCTGCCGGCCGGCGTCGTTGATGTAGTACTCGCGGTGCACATTGAAGCCGGCGGTTGCCAGCAGGTCGGCCACACAGGCGCCGTAGGCGGCGCCGCGCCCGTGGCCGACATGCAGCGGCCCGGTCGGGTTGGCCGAGACGAACTCGACCTGCACGCGCTTGCCGGCACCGACGGTCGAGCGGCCGTAGCGCGCGCCTTCCGCGAGGATGCGCGGCACCACCTGCTGGTAGGCATTGTCACGGAGGTAGAAGTTGATGAAGCCGGGGCCGGCGATCTCGACCCTGGCGACCAGTGCCGAGGCCGGCAGCGCCTTGACGATACGCTCGGCCAGTTCGCGCGGCTTGGCCCGGGCCGCCTTGGCGAGCGCCAGCGCCACGTTCGACGCGAAGTCGCCGTGTTCCTTGCTGCGGGCACGGTCGACCTCGACCGCGACCGAGAGATCGCGCGGCAGGCCGCCGTCGGCCTTGAGGCCTTCGATGGCGGCCCGGAGCAGACCTTCGATTTCGGTTTTCAAGCGGATATCCCGGACCGGCAGGGTGGGCGATAGCGCGCTATTCTACCGGCCCCCCGAAGGGCGGAGAAGCGCAAAAAAGATGGGGAGGCAAGAGCCTCCCCGTTGCGCCGTCGGTGCGCGCCCCTACTTGGCGTCGCCAAGCTTGGCGTTCATGCCCGGTGACTGCATCCACCCGGCCACGTCCTTGCCGATCGCCTTGGTGCAGCGGCCGAGGATCGAGCAGGTGTTCTTGTAGGCACCGAAGGCACCGCCGCCCGAGCGGCGTACCGCCCGGAACGTGCCGGCCAGTTTGCCGTTCTTGTAATACTTGCCCTCAACCGTCACGGACTTCGGGCCGGACCAGGCGCCGCCCGCGACGCCCTGGACACCGACGATCTGCATGGTAAGCGCGTCGCCCCCGCTTTGCGGCGACACCTTGTCGACCAGTTTGACGCTGTCGAAATTCTTGCCGGCGTATTCCTTGACGAACTCCGACACCTTCTGCGGCAGTTGGCACTCGTCGCGGACCGCCTCCGGCACCGAAGCGCCCCTGGCGAACTCCGTCTTCTTCGGAATCGTGAGCGTCTGGCCGGCCGTAGCCGCAAGCGGCAGCGCCAGGGCAATCAGCAGAACCGCGGATCGAATCGGCTGCATAGGTCTCCTCGCATTTTCTATGGTGGCGGGATACGGTCGGGAGCTTCCGGCCGGCGAACGACAGGCGTCAGCGCCTTCGGAGGCTGAGTATAGGCGGCCGCCGCGAGGGTCGGTAGCGCGGAATCGACGGAGGCGGGTAGTGGCAGCCGTGCCCTGGGTGGGCTCAGAATGCCGGGCGCTGTGCGCTCGCCGCATCCAGCAGCCGCTCGACATCCTTGAGGTTGGCGCGCCGCATCGGCCGGGCGTCGACCGGGCTGAGCGGCGCTTCGCGCGCCGCCTCGGGCGGAAACGCCGTGACGTCGATCTGGGTGTCGCCGGCAACGAACCGGAATCCCGGCACGGTCTCCTGGCGGTCGCCGCCGAAGCGCAGCCGGCGGTTGCTCTCCTCGTACGGGATGCCGTGTTCGTGCAGCCACACCGCCAGCTGCTCGGGGTCGTCGGGGAAGGTGTGGATCGGGATCTCGGCGAACGGTGTGACCAGACCGTTGAGCAGCGGGCCGGTCAGCCGCGGCGAGAATCGCTCGAGCAGGTGCATGGCTTTGACCGCCACCTCGAGGTGCGCGCGCAGCGCGTCCGGCAGCTCGCGGGCATGGAACAGGTGCAGGTATTCGGTGAGCGCCTCTTCGATCTCGCGATTCGACGGCAGGTGGTGGTTCTCGTCCTGGTTGAGGCGGGCGGCGGCCTTGCGCTTGGCGGCGGCGAAGTCGCGCACCCCGTCCTCGGCCATGATGCGCGCCGCCTCCTGGGCGACACGGCGGCGAAGCGCGTCGTCGTTGCGCGCGTGGCGGCCGGCCATCAGAACAGCCCTTCGCGGACGTTGTCCGGGGCCGGTGCCGAGCCGTCGGCCGGCGTCCCGCCTTCCACCACGTCGGTACTGGTTCCGACCGTACCCTCCAGGAAGTACTCCGGCATCCCCTCCGGGTCGTCGGCGCTGGTCGGTTTGCCGGTTTCCTTGTTGATGATGGCGGTGACGATGCCGCTCGGCCGGACCAGCGGGGTTTCGGGCACGCCGTCGAGGGCGGCGCGCATGTAGTCGATCCACATCGGCAGCGCCGCGCGCCCGCCGGTCTCGCCCCTGCCGAGCGGCTGGTTCTGGTCGAAGCCGACCCAGGAGATCGCCACCAGTTCGCTGTTGAAGCCGTTGAACCAGGCGTCGCGGTGATCGTTGGTGGTGCCGGTCTTGCCGGCCAGGTCCTTGCGGTTCAGCACATTGGCCGCCTGCGCGGTGCCGTAGCTCACCGTGTCGCGCAGCATGCTGGACATGAGGAAGGCGTTCTGGGGCGTGATCATGGCCTCGGCGTAGCGCGGCGCCGGCACGGCCGGGTCGGTGCTCGCCGGTGGCGTGCAGCCGGGGCAGACCACGATCGGGTTGGCCTGCTCGAGGACGTTCTTCTTGGCGTCCTCGACCCGCTGGATGAACCACGGCTCGATGCGGTAGCCGCCGTTGGCGAACACTGCGAACGCGCTCGCCATCTGCAGCGGCGTGGCCTCGGCGGTACCGAGCGTGAGCGACAGGTTCTTTGGCAGCTTCTGCGGGTCGAAACCGAAGCGGCCCATGTACTCGGCCGCGTACTCGGGGGTGATGGCGCGCAGCAGCCGCACCGCCACCAGGTTGAGCGACAGCGCCAGCGCCTTGCGCAGCCGGGTCGGGCCGAAGAACTTGCGCGAGTAGTCCTCGGGGCGCCACTCGTCCTCGAGCGATACGTCTTCGATCACGATCGGCGCGCCGCTCACCACGCTCGCCGGGGTGAAGCCCTTTTCCAGCGCCGCCGAGTAGATGAACGGCTTGAAACTCGATCCCGGCTGGCGCTGGGCAAGGTTCACGTGGTTGTACTGGTTGCGGTAGAAGTCGAAGCCGCCGACCAGCGCCAGGATCGCGCCGTTGCGCGGATCGAGCGCCACGAAACCGCCCTCGACCGCCGGCGGCTGGGCGAGCTTCCACTCGGTCTCGCTGACCCGCTCGAGGTAGATCACGTCGCCGACCCGCAAGACATCGGTAGCCTTCTTCGGCGCGGCGCCGACCGTGTCCTCGTCGATGTAGCGCGCCGCCCACGCAAACGCCGCCGGCGGCAGCTCGATGCGCGCGCCGTCCTGGGTGTAGGCGATTGCGAGCTTCTCCTCGGTGTGCACCACCAGCGCCGGCATCAGTCCGCCGAGTACCGGGTATTCCTTGAGCAACTCGTCGAGCCGGCTCGGTTCGGTCTTGCGGTTGATGTTCTCGCGTGCTACCGGCCCGCGCCAGCCGTGGCGGCGGTCATATTCGAGCAGCGCCTTGCGCAGTGCCGCCTCGGCGGCCTGCTGGTCCCTGGCGCGCAGCGTGGTATAGACGTTGTAACCGCCCTCGTAGCTGAGCTCGCTGTACTTGTCGACCATGTACTGGCGCACCATCTCGGCCAGGAACGGGGCATCGACGCTGAAGCGCAGCGCGTGGCGGCTGGCGCCGAGTGGTGCGTTCTTGGCGTCGGCGAAGGTGGCTTCGTCGATGTGACCGAGTTCGAGCATGCGCCGCAGCACGTAGGCGCGGCGATCGAGCGCATCATCCGGATTGGTGAGCGGGTTGTAGCGCGACGGCGCCTTCGGCAGGCCGGCGAGCAGCGCAATCTCCGGCAGGTTAAGTTCCTCCAGCGTCTTGCCGAAATAGATCTGGGCAGCGGCGGCAAAGCCGTAGGCGCGATTGCCGAGGAAGATCTTGTTGAGATAGAGCTCGAGGATCTGGTCCTTGGTGAACTCGCGCTCGATCTTGAACGCCAGCAGCACCTCTTTGAGCTTGCGGGTGTAGGTCTTCTCGGGCGTGAGGAAGTAGTTGCGCGCCACCTGCATGGTAATCGTGCTGGCGCCCTCGGCGGTGCGTCTGCTCCGCAGGTTGCTGAGCGCGGCGCGCGCGATACCCATGAAGTCGACGCCCTTGTGGTAGTAAAAGGCGTCGTCCTCTGCGGCTAGCACCGCCTGAATCAATTGCGGCGGCACATTCTCGGTCTCGACCGGGATGCGCCGCTCTTCGCCGAACTCGGCGATCAGCGTGCCCTCGGACGTGTATACGCGCAGCGGCACCTTGAGCTTGTCGCCGCTCAGTTCATCGAGCGATGGCAGGGTGGGAGTGAGCAGCAGCGCAACCGTGGCGGCCAGCAGCACCGCCAGCGTGAACAGGCCGGCCATGGCGACCAGGGCCAGTTGCCAGGCCTTCTGGGGAAGGAACCGGGCGAGGCGTCCCTTAAGGAATGTCATGGAGTGGATAGCAGGTAACTTGCTTGAAAATCAGTGGGTTGGGACCGAACGGCGGCACGCTACCGGCAGTATAAACAGTTTTGCCGGTGTGCCAAACGGAATTTGTCATTTCCGTTTGTCATGATCTATATTTGGGGGTAGCATTTAATCCAAAATTGCATATAGTCTCCCTAAGCTACTGGGAATAAGAGGAAAATAACACAGATGCTGGGCGAGCTCCTGGCGAAGTTGAAGCCTGCCAAAAAGGGAGGCGGGGACAGCAAAGAACCGGTATCCGAGCCGTCGGAGGCGTCGTCGTCGGCGCTGTTCGGCAAACTGCTGGTCAAGAAAAAGCTCCCGCTGCTCGGTGTCGACCTCAGCGCCTCCTCGGTCAAGGTACTGGAGTTGAGCAAGGCCGGCGAGCATTACCGGGTCGAGCGCTACGCGGTCGAGCCGATGCCGCAGAACGCGATCGTCGAGCACAACATCACCGAGGTCGAGCAGGTGGCCCAGGCGATGAGTCGCGCGGTCAAGCGCTCCGGCAGCCGCCTCAAGCACGTGGCGCTGGCGGTGCCCGGCTCGCACGTGATCAGCAAGGTCGTGACCATGCCGGCCGGCATGAGCGAGCGCGATCTGCAGACCCAGATCGAGATGGAGGCCGACCGCCACATTCCCTACCCGCTCGATGAAGTCAACATGGATTTCCAGGTGCTCGGGCCAACGTCCGAGGGTTCCGACCAGGTCAACGTGCTGCTCGCCGCCTGCCGCAAGGAAATCGTCGACGACTACGTGGCGGTGGCGAACGCTGCCGGCCTGATGCCGCTGGTGGTCGACATCGAGACCTACGCGATGGAGAACGCCTGCAGCCTGATCGCCCGGCAGCTGCCGGGGGCGGGCATGGAGCAGACGGTCGCGGTGCTGGACGTCGGCGCCACCACCACCACCATCAACGTGATGCACAGCAACCGCTCGGTGTACACGCGCGACCACACATTCGGCGGCCGCCAGCTTACCGAGGAGATCCAGCGCCGCTACGGCCTGTCTTACGAGGAGGCGGGCTTGGCCAAGAAACAGGGCGGCCTGCCGGACAACTACCAGACCGACGTGCTGCGCCCGTTCATGGAGGCGATGTGCCAGGAGATCATGCGCGCGCTGCAGTTCTTCTACTCCTCGAGCCCGTTCAACAGCGTCGACCAGATCCTGCTGGCCGGCGGCTGCTCGCAGATCCCCGGCATCGATGAGCTGGTCACCGCGCGCATCGGCACGGCGTCGGCGATCGCCAACCCGTTCTCGACCATGTCGCTCGCCTCGCGCATCAAGCCGCAGATGCTGAGCGCCGATGCACCCTCGCTGATGGTCAGTTGCGGCCTGGCGCTGCGGGGGTACGACTGATGGCCACCCGCATCAACCTGCTGCCATGGCGCGAGATGCGCCGCAAGGAACAGGACCGGCAGGTCCTGTCGATCGGCGTCGGCGCCTGGGTCCTGATGGGGCTCATCATTTTCTACGCGCACCTGCACGTCTCGAACCTGATCGAGAACCAGGAGAAGCGCAACCAGTTCCTCGAGGCCGAGATCAAGAAGGTCGACGAGGAGATCAAGGAAATCCGCGAGCTGCAGGCGGCGCGTGCGGCACTGCTGGCGCGCATGCGCGTCATCCAGCAGCTGCAGTTGGACCGTACTCAGGTGGTTCACCTTTTTGATGACTTGGTGCGACAGACGCCGGAGGGTGTCTATTTCACCAGCCTGAAGCAGAGTGGCAAGGCGATCACCCTGCAAGGTAATGCCCAATCCAATGCGCGAGTATCGGCGCTGATGCGCAAGCTGGATGCCTCCGACTGGTTCGCGACCCCGGAGCTGGACGTGATCAATGTCACACCGAAGGGTAACGAGCGTATCAGCGTGTTTACGCTGCGTGTCAATCAGAAGGTTAAGCAGGACAAGGACGAGGCAGCGCCATGAACCTCGACGACCTCAAGAACATCGATATCAACAATATCGCCGGGTGGCCGACTCCGATCAAGATCGTCGGGATCGCACTCATTTGCGCTCTGCTATTGTTCCTCGGCTGGTACTTTCTGATCGCCGACGAGCTGACCGAGTATGATCAGGTGCAGCAAAGGGAGCAGTCTTTGCGGCAGACTTTTCTCGATAAGAAGGGGCTGGCCGTCAACTTGCCGGCATACCGGCAGCAGATGGAGGAGATGCAACAGACCTTCGGCACACTGCTGCGGCAGTTGCCGAACAAGACAGAAGTGCCAAACCTGCTAGTCGACATTACCCAGGCCGGTCTCGGGCGGGGCCTGAATTTCGTTTTGTTCAAACCGGAAAAAGAGAGGCCGTTGGAGTTCTATGCGGAGCTTCCCATCAACATCACGGTAACTGGCACGTACCACCAACTAGGCGAATTCGTTAGTGACATCGCGGCCCTTCCTCGTATCGTGACCGTGGGTAACATCAATATCGGCTCCGGTCAAAAGGGTGATGTGCTGTCGATGTCGGCAGTGGCGCGCACGTATCGCTATCTGGAGCCAGAAGAAATCGAGGCGCTCAAGCCGAAGACCGCGCCCAAGGGCCGCAACTAATGCGACGCAACCTGGTGGTATTACTGAGCGCACTTCTGTTTGTCGGTTGTACGAGCGACGGTCTTGATGACTTGCGCGACTTCGTCAAGAACGCGCACGCGGACAAGAAACCCAGGATCGAACCGCTACCCGAGATCAAGCCGTACGAGGCATATGCTTACGCGGCTTCTGATCTCGCGGACCCATTCTCGCCCGCGAACCTGAGACCAGTGCTCGCGCAGGGCAAAGGTGGCGGTCCGCGGCCGGATATGAACCGCCGCAAGGAGCCGCTCGAGGATTTCCCGCTGGATGCGCTCAAGATGGTCGGCACGCTCAGCAAGGGACGTCAGACCTGGGGCGTGGTCCAGGCGCCGGATGGTACTGTCCACCGTGTACAGAAGGGGAACTTTGTCGGGCAGAACTTCGGCCGTATCACGCGCGTTAGTGAAGAAAAGCTCGACGTCGTCGAATTGGTTCAGGGCGCGCTCGGCGATTGGGTGGAACGCGAGGCGAGCCTCGCAATTCAGGAATAGTAGAGGGTGTCACCATGAATTCGACCACACTTATCCGCAGTAGCAGCAGCGCAGGCCACGGGCGGAGCTGGTGGCTGCCTCTGGTCTTGGTGCTGGCATTGTTCAGCGGCACCGCAGCTGCCGGTGAGCTGACCGCCTTGGCGTGGGATGAAAAGACTGCCGAGCCGACTCTACTGGTATCCGTGACCGGGAGTCCGGCTTACGAGGTGCAGACTTTTGAAGGCGGTCAGCGTTTGCGTCTGGTGCTGTCCGACACCAACCTCGCCGGCGCGAGTGATCTCGAGGGGCGCGGTGTAGTGAAGGGGGCGTACCCTTATCCAGCGGAAACCGGCAGTGCGGTATATATCGATTTTCTGCTCAACGTACCTGGACAGCTCAAGGTCACCGCTGGTGCTGACGGAATGCGAGTGGTTGCGGTGACCGCAAACGGCACGGTTGCCGCTGCACCGGCAGAGGCGCTGTCGGCAGCGGCCGGCAATTCGATCGAGGAAATCGTGTACGCCAAGCTGCCGGGCAGTCGTATCCAGATTCAGGTGCGCATGCGCGGCACGCCGCCGAAGCCCGCGGTGTTTACGACCAGCAGCCCGGCACGCATCGCGCTCGATTTCCCGGCGACTGACGTGAAGATGGCGGTCAGCAGCGTCAAGGTCGGCGAGGGCGCAGTACTCGGCGTCAATGCGGTGCAAGGCAAGGATCGCAGCCGGGTAGTCGTGAACCTGGTGCGCGCTGCCGGATTTTCCACGACCTCCGATGCGCGCAGTTTCACCATCACCGTCGACAATCCGGCCAGCGGCATTGCCGGTACCCAGGCACCCAAGACCACACGCTTCGCGGCCGCGCCCCGGCCGGGCAAGCACAGTCTGAAGAACATCGATTTCCGCCGCGGACCGCAAGGCGACGGCAAGATTGTTATCGGGCTTTCGGATACCGGTGTGGGTATCGATATCCGCGAGCAGGCCGGTGAGATCATCGTCGACTTTCTCGATACCACCATTCCTGCCGAACTGCAGCGCCGGCTCGATGTCACCGATTTCGGCACGCCGGTGCACAACATCGACACCTTCGTTCAGGGCAAGAACACTCGGCTGATCATCGCCGCCAAGGGCAAGTATGAGCACCTGGCGTATCAGGCCGGCGACTTGTTTACGGTTAATGTGAAGCCGATCATCGAGAAGCCGGGCGAGGTCAAGAAGGACGAGTTTGGCTACTCCGGCGAAAAGCTTTCGCTGAACTTCCAGAATATTGATACCCGTGCCGCGTTGCAGGTGATCGCGGATTTTACCGGTCTGAACTTTGTCACCAGCGATTCCGTCAAGGGTAACCTGACGCTGCGACTCAAGGATGTTCCCTGGGACCAGGCGCTCGACATCATCGCCGATGCCAAGGGTCTGGCCATCCGCAAGAGCGGCAACGTGGTGCGAGTCGGACCGATGGACGAGGTGGCTGCGAAGGAAAAGGCGGCGCTCGAGGCCGGCAAGGCGACCCTGGAACTCGAACCGCTCGTCTCCGAGCTGATTCAGGTCAATTACGCAAAGGCCGATGACCTGGCAGCCCTTTTAAAGTCGGTGAAAGCGGTCGAGCCCGGTGGCCAGGCATCGCCTTTCACCAGCGTCTCCAAGATTGAGACCACATCCAACTCGTTGCTATCACCGCGCGGCCAAGTAACCGTTGATGAGCGCACCAACTCGTTGCTGGTTCAGGATACGGCGACCAAGATCAAAGAGATTCGCAAACTGATCAATCAGCTCGATCAGCCGGTGCGGCAAGTGATGATCGAGACGCGGCTGGTTGAGGCTACCGACCAATGGGCCAAGAACGTCGGTGTGCGGTGGGCGGCAGTGAAGCGCCCAGACGCATCGCTTGGGAACGACGGCCAAGCCGTTATTTGCGGAACGCTGGAGTGTACTGTCGATGCGCTCAACGGTGACCCCATCGCCCTCAACACCAACGCACTCAGTGTCAACATGCCAGCCGAGGGTGTGCGTGGCCAGGCCGCCGGTACCCTGGCGATCACCGTTGCCAAATTGCTCGACCGTAATCTCCTTTCTCTCGAGCTATCGGCGCTGGAAAGCGAAGGCAAGGGCAAGATCATTTCGAGTCCGCGGCTAATCACCAGCAACCAGAAGAAAGCGAGAATCGAACAGGGTCAGGAGGGTCTGTTCCGGGCGCTCAGTGCCGGTCTCGGTACCACGTCATTCGTGACCCGCAAGGCCGTGCTGGCCTTGGAGGTCACACCGCAGATTACGCCTGATGATCGCATTATCATGGACGTGCTGATTACCAAGGACACCTTCGCGGACCCGATCAATGGCCTGATCGACAAGAAAGAAATCACTACCGAGGTCCTGCTGGACAATGGCGAGACCGTCGTGATCGGCGGCATCTATGAAGAGCAGCAGGCCAACCGGGTGGACAAGATCCCGTTCTTCGGCGATCTGCCGTTGCTCAGCTGGCTGTTCACCGAAAAGAACAACTCCGACGAGAAGCGCGAGCTGCTGATCTTCCTTACCCCGCGCATCATGTCCGAGCGGCTCAGTCTCAAGTAGACCGCCCGTCAATCCACAAGACCGCAAGAGCGCCGGACCCGCCAGGGCCGGCGCTCTTGATTTATGGGTCCGGTACTGGCATACCCGCGCCATGAGCAAGGCCGACAACATCTTTCTGATCGGGCCGATGGGCGCCGGCAAGACCACCATCGGGCGGCAGCTGGCGGCGATGCTCAAGCGCCGCTTCGTCGACGCCGATCACGTGATCGAGAGCCGCACCGGGGTGTCGATCCCGACCATCTTCGACATCGAGGGCGAGGCCGGTTTCCGCAGCCGCGAGGCCGCGGTGATCGACGACCTCACCCGCGACCACGACCTGGTGCTGGCGACCGGCGGCGGGGCGGTGCTGCGTGCGGACAACCGTGCCGTCCTCAAGGAGCGCGGCACCGTGGTATATCTGCGCGCCGACCTGGAAACCCTGGTCGAGCGCACCCGCCGCGACCGCAACCGGCCGCTGCTGCAGACCGCCGATCCGCGTGGCAAAATACAAGAACTGTTGCAGGCCCGCGAGCCGATCTACCTCGAGCTCGCCGATATCATCGTCGATACCGGCGAACGCGCCCCGGCCAGTGTCGCGCGCGACATCCTCACCCGTCTCAAGCAAGTGGCCCATGACCCAGACCCTGAAGGTTGATCTCGGCGAGCGCAGTTACCCGATCCACATCGGGCGCGGGCTGCTGGCGCAGCCGGACCTGCTGCAGCCGCATATCGCCGGCAGTCGCGTCATGGTGGTCACCAACGAGACCGTCGGACCGCTGTATCTGAAGCCGGTGCTGGCGCTGCTGGCCGGATGGAAGCCGGTGAGCGTGGTGCTGCCGGACGGCGAGCAGTACAAGACCCTCGAGATCCTGAACCGGATCTTCACCGCCCTGCTCGAAAACCGCTGCGACCGCAAGACCACGCTGATCGCGCTCGGTGGCGGGGTGGTCGGCGACATGACCGGTTTCGCCGCCGCCACCTACCAGCGCGGCGTTCCGTTCATCCAGATTCCGACTACGCTGCTCTCGCAGGTGGACTCCTCGGTCGGCGGCAAGACCGGGGTCAATCATCCGCTCGGCAAGAACATGATCGGCGCGTTTCACCAGCCGCAATGCGTAATCATCGACACCGACACCCTCAACACCCTGCCGGACAACGAGCTGTCGGCGGGACTGGCCGAGGTGATCAAGTACGGCCTGATCGGCGATCCGGAGTTCTTCGCATGGCTGGAGCAGAACATCGACCGTGTGCGCGCACGCGACCCGCAGGCGCTGGCCTACGCGATCGAGCGATCCTGCGCCGATAAAGCCAAAGTAGTCGCGGCCGATGAACGCGAGGCCGGCCTGCGCGCGCTGCTCAACCTCGGCCACACCTTCGGGCATGCGATTGAAACCGGCGCCGGCTACGGCGCCTGGCTGCACGGCGAGGCGGTGGCAGCCGGCATGTGCATGGCCGCCGATCTGTCGCGCCGGCTCGGCTGGCTGACGGCCGCCGAGATCGAGCGCATCGAAAAACTGGTGCAACGCGCCGGGCTGCCGACCCGGGCACCAAAGTCGCTCGGCGTGGCGCAGCTGCGCGAGCTGATGAGCGTCGACAAGAAGGTCGAGGCCGGCCAGCTGCGGCTGGTGCTGCCGAAGGGGCTCGGCCAGTCGGTCATCACCGCCGAGTTCCCGCCGGCGGCGC
>Ga0102851_10001713_pt1 | contig 12800 bp, 8 predicted proteins | sample Mud3Dept3metaG_FD_79558 | JGI IMG/M metagenome (GOLD analysis project Ga0102851, IMG submission 79558) | Freshwater wetland microbial communities from Ohio, USA, analyzing the effect of biotic and abiotic controls - Mud 3 Core 4 Depth 3... | ecosystem: Environmental > Aquatic > Freshwater >... | reverse complement strand
TAAATATAAAGAAATGGTTACGCGCGTGCATATAGCCTATTCTGAAAAGATCCGGCCGGGCAGAAGGAGTATGGAGATGATAACTCATGGCCTCTCCATCCACCATGAGTTTATACCGTTTGCCGACCTGAAGCGAAAAATGCACATCCTCACCAAAGCCGTATCCCTCAAAAAACTCAGAGTATTTGACATGATCGAAAACTTCTTTCCGATAAAAGGCTATTCCCTGCAAAAAATCCACCGCCTTTTGGCCGCTGAACGGCTCCTTCAGATAATGAAAGCGACCCTTTGAAGAACAGTATGTACCCTCTGAGTCAGAATGCAGAAACAATATCCTGTCGACCCATTTCCTCGCTTTCGATCTCTGCATAATCAAATGAGGAGCGAAATACGCCTGCATTAAGCCGGAAAAATCCTCTTTCCCTGATATCTTGCCGAGCCGGCTGTCGATCTCAAGAATTTTAGCATGATCCACCTGGACGATAAAACCGGCAGCTCCTCCAATTTTGTTCTCCGTATCTTTTTCAAATATGGCGATAATCCTTAAAAAGTAGTCAGGCTCGAACAGGCTGTCATCATCGGTAAATCCGATTATTTCATATTGCGCCTTTGATATCCCGAAATTTCTCTGCCTTGTCAATCCCTTTTCATGACTATAATAGCTCACCGGATATGCAAAGCCGTCCATATTGTTTTCAACAAACAGCCTGGTCTCAGACGTCTCAGATGCATCAACAATAATCACCTCATCAGGCTTTCTGATCTGAAGATTGAGATTCCTGAGCAACCGCGCAATGTCATGCGGACGATTATAGGTTGGTATGATAAGTGACAATTTCATGACAATGTCTCTGGCACGATAAGCCGCTACTTATCGTGATGTCGCCTGCCTCACCGCCTGCCACACCGTTCGGACTAACGGCAAAACCGGCGAAATCCTGGCGAGCAACTGAACTTCTGCGACTTCCTTGGTATAAGGGTAGTCTTCGCAGATAAATCGACCAAGCAATTCGGTCGCCTGTTTTTTTTGCCCAAGCATGGCATACATCCTTGCTTTATTCAGCGCCCAGAACAACAGATGCTCCCGAAGGATATGTTGCGTATCCAGAGGGCAGGAATTGATAATTGCATCCGGCTGCTCCAGAAAAGGCTCAAGCGAAAGTCTATTATTGTTTTGAGTACCCCACAAATCAGATGCCTCAGTATGATAAATCGCAAGCGGTTCACTGATAATGCCAAATCGCTCATTGAACAGCAGTTTCATGAATAAGTACTTGTCCTCTCCAAGAAGACATATATATCGCTCGAAAAAACCTCCCCATTTAATAGCGACCTCGGTCTTCATTATGGCTGAGCACGTCCAGATAAAGCTCATTATGCTATTTACAAACGATACGCCAGTATTGTGACTTATTTCATAAATTCCTCCGAGGTCCTGATTGCCATGAGTTCCCTTTTCCATATCAGGAGCTTTCAGAAATCCTGTCCATACTGCCGTGATATTCGCCGACCTATCCTCAAGAAGTGATACTCCTGTCTCGAGAAATGCCGGCATCCACTCGTCATCTGCATCCAGGAATGAGACATATTTGCCTTTTGCAATTGCCAGTCCTGCATTTCTGGCCGCTCCTGGCCCCCTATTCTCCTGTTTTATCAGAACAATTCTGGGGTCATTGTGTTTCTTTACTCTTTCGGGACCGTCATCGGTAGAGCCATCGTCAACAACAATTATTTCAAGTGGAGGATAAGTCTGGGCAAAAACAGAAGACAACGCTCTTTCGACATATTTCGCCTTATTGTAAAGGGGAATGACAACAGAAACACTGGGCTGCGTTACGCTGTTTGCCGATAATCCCATATCCGCTTCGATCCAAACAGTGTCATTATTCATGGGCAACAAACCGCAATATCTCAGAAGCTGCTCAAGAACTCTTTCGAAACGGCACCGGTCTGCTCATGCTCAATTATCTTCCCGAATATTCTTCCCAATTTTTTCGATTCAATTATTACATTAAAATCTTTCGCTATCTTTTTCCTGCCTTCTGCGCCCATTTCACGTCCGAGACCGGGATTCTCGAATACTTTCACAACGGCATCTGCAATAGCTGCAGTGTCCTTAGGAGAAACCAAAATGCCATTAATGCCATCATCGACCAATTCCTCTATGCCGCACATGTTTGACGTAATAACCGGGAGCTCCGTTGCCATAGCTTCTTTCAAGACATTCGCCAAAATGTCCCTGTTCCCCTGTGAAGCAATGACGCTCGGCAGTACAAATACCGTTGCGCGGTTCAAGTGTTCCTTGATCTCGCTATACGGCATATAGCTGATGAATCTGATGTTTGGGACTCGCAGTTCGTCAATCAGTTCATGGATGCGCTTTTCATAGTCGCCGTTCTTCGGCCCTTCTCCGATTATCGTGCACTCATAATCAATGTTCCGTTTATTAAGGATATGACAGGCCTCGATAAGATAAATAACGCCCTTGTCCTCTTCCAGTCTGCATACCGAAAGTATCGATTTATTTGACCTCAGTATATGTTTATCCGGCTTGAACAGATCCGTGTTAATTGCACTGTGAACAATTTCCATGTCCCCATCGATGTCAATTTTATCTCTTAAATATCTTCTATTGTAATCTGCAATAGTAATGACTTTCGCTGCCTTTCTGATAACGTTGGTTCTTTTCTGCAATTCAGCAAGATTATCCCTGAAGTAAATATCATGCGCCCTGAAGCACAAAGTAAAAGGCACGTTAAGCACCTCTGACAGCAGATACACTTTATCTATTGCATTCGGCGAGGAAAAAGGAGAATGTATGATATCAATTTTCTGATCAAGCATATCTCTCACGTCAAAATAATTGATGAATCCATATCTGGGGTTCTGATAGTTCTTGAAAATAAATCTCATTATCTTCAACGTGCGCATTGGATGGACAAGAATGTCATGCATCAGCATCCTGACAAAGTGGATATATCTTTCCTTTTTTTTGGGATAGTAATAGCTGCGGTATCTATGATATTTGTCTTCAAGCCCATGCCGAATCAACATAGGCTGCAGAATGGAATTAAAGACGCCTTCAGAATAAAACGCCAATAGCGTCACATCATTATCTGCCTGTAACTCGATGACCTCATTCAGGATAAAGGTGATCAGCCTGTCGCAAACGTAGAGTATTCTCATTTGCCCTTTATGATTCTCCTCTTGAAGAATTGCAGCGCGTAATAAAGCACATTTCTGGTCAGGAGAAAATGGAACGGAGAATAGGAATATGCGAACTTCTTATAGACAATAGCGTAAGAGTAAAAGCGCCGCATCGGAGACTGAATTCTCGCAGCTCTATCATAATTTTGAATACTGAAATACCGCATTCCACGACTTCTCAACAAACCTGCGTCATTCGGCGCCAAGTCGCACATCACGTTAAGAAGAAACAGGCTGTCTTCGCACCAGTCATTGACTTTTGCGGCAGAACCCATATTGTCAGTGTGCCTGCGAAAACTTGCCTTCACTTCAGACACGTCTACCCTCCCGTATCTCGCCGCCAGCTGAAATTCCGCTACGACGTCCTGGTACAGGTTCGTCCTGGACCTGAAGCCGCCGATCTCCTTCAGCCTCGCTGTGTTAAACAGACTGTTGCAGAGGAAGAGAGGCGTTTTTCCCGTAAACCAGTCTAGAAACAGATCTTCAATGGTCGATCCGGTGACCAGATTCCGGTGTTCACTTCGTATATTTCCTTCGCCGTCGATTATCCGTACGCCGGTCCGTATGAGCCCCACATCGGTCCGGCAGCCAACAGACCTCATGCACGCCTCCATGAAATCTGCGTCAATAGCGTCGTCATCATGAAAGAGGAGAAAATAGCTGCCTTTCGCCTTTTCGACGCAGAAATTGAAATTATTGTTCGCGCCGATATTGACGTCCTGCCGGAAATACCGTATGCGCGGGTCAGCGTAGCCCGTGACGATCTCTTCGGTGTTGTCGGAAGAGCAGTTGTCTGAAATCACGAGCTCAATGTTCGGGTAGGTCTGTTTCAGCGCGCATTCAATTGCGTTTCTCAGATAGCCGCTCGCCCTGTTATACGTAGGGATGGCAATAGTGACCAATGGGGCTGTCGTATGTTCCATGATGATTCGTATCAGCTCAGAATGCAACAGGGGCCGGCAGCGGTGCCGGCCCCTGTCATGATACTTCTGCAATTACGGATTGATCGTAAAGTAAGCGTCGCTGGAATCCTGTCCTATGGTAGTACCCGCCGCATCCTTCAGCGTCACCTTTACCAGACACTCTTTCTTATCTTTCGTAAAAGACGGTACTGTCCAGCTGTAAGAGCCGGGATTAACAGGATCACCGGGATTTGCCGGAAGAGATGCTATTTTCTTCCACGTTGCTCCGCCGTCTTTTGTATATTGCAGAACGACTTTTGCCACGGAGCCGCTGACTGACGCGCTGGTCTGCCATTCGATCGTGTAAGATTCTCCGGATGCCAAGTTCTTACCGCCGCCGTTCGGCGCTATCACCTTGACCGACCCTTCTATTGTGAAAAGCCCTGTCACAATCTTTCCGACTTTTACTCCTGCGCCGGTAAATCCGACCACCTTGAGAAGACATTTCTTCTTGTCCTTGACAAAGGCGGGAATATCCCAGAGATAGGTCCGTGCCAGAATATCCTTCTTGATGAGCGTCCATGTCACCCCACTGTCCAGCGAATAGAGCAGTTTGAAGTTGACCGCTTCAGGCGGGGCGGTCCACTGAATGAGGGTCTGCTGCCCCGAGGGGACTCTTGCGCCTGCCGCAGGAGCGATCACGGACCAATACGTGATGGCGGTAAAGCTCGCGGTGACATTCTTGTTCCCGGTCATGGTGATCCATTGCGGGTTTGCAGTTCCCGTCAGATCGCCGCCCCATGCGGTAAAGGTGTATCCTGTGTCAGGGACAGCGGTCAGTTCCACATTCGAACCCTCGACGAACATCGTCTGATCGGGGCTCTTCTTGACCGTGCCGTTGACTGCGGTGATGTTCAGCGAATATGCGGGAAGGCTCCCAACCGTGATGACAAAGGATTGCGAACCAGAACCTGCGCTGTTGCTCGCCGTCACGGTCACGCTCCGGGCCCCGGCCTGTCCTGCTGCAGGAGTCCAGGAGATCAGCCCGGTTGCAGAATTTATGGTCATGCCTGCCGGAGCTACCGAGAGGCTGAAGGTCGGAGCAGGATTTCCTACGGCAGAAACAGCGTACGAATAGGGCACGAGTTCATTCGCCGTGGTCACGGGAGTCGAGATGATCGACGGTTCAAGAGGATCACAATATCCGAGATCGGATGTCCCGGCGGTGAAATGCTGCAGCACCTCCTTATCGGACAAGGCCCTGTTCAATATCGCCAGATCATCTATGGCCCCCACAAAATGATAGCTTTCGGTCAGATTGATCCATCCGATGTTCACCGGCGCTGTCCGCGAATAGAACCCTTCCGTATAGACCGCAGCCGCTGTACTTTCGAGGGCCCCGTCGACATACAGATTAACGGTGTTGGAGCTTGCATCCCGCGTCGCCGCAATGTGATGCCAGGCGCCGTCGGTCAGGTCTGTCGTCCCTGTCACGACGGCTTCGTTTCCCTCCCTGTCCACCAGATAAAACCGTGCGCGGCCCCCGGTCTGGCTGCATCCCAGCCACCACTGCAGCGAGGTGGAGCTGTCATCCCTGCCGATGAAAACCTGGGTGCCGGAACAGGTGCTTGCAGCGTCCGTTATCATCCAAAGTTCGATCGAGAAGCTGTCGCCGGCCTCCCAGTCAAAGGTCCCATCGTTCTTTACGTTCACCATGCTGTTTTCGCGAAACAGTTGCGCATTATTGCTGATGCCGGCAACTGCTGAAGGACAGTCAGTGCATATGGCACTGTTTGCCCAGCGCAGATCCGCGTACGAGCCTGCGACCGTCTCATCGAATCTCCAGTAATGGGAAATATCCGCCGGACAGGATGACGGATCGAGAACCGTTATCGTAAACGTCTGATCGTCGGTCCCTTCACTGTTGTCGGCAGATACGGTAATGGTATCCGTGGAGCCGGGTGTCCACTGGATGACCCCTGAACCAACATCAATGGTCATTCCGGCAGGCGCTCCCGTCAGGCTGAAGGTCGGGGCGGGACTTCCTGTTGCATCAACATTGTAGACGTAGGGCCAGCCTGCAAAGGCGGTGGTAACAGCAGGTGATATGATCTGCGGAACAGCAGGCGGAATGTCGGCGCAATATCCCAAGCCACTGGAATAGTGCTGCTGTATCTCTGTTTCGGTCAGCGCCTGGTTGTATAAGGCAACTTCGTCTACTGCCCCGGCAAAACGATAATACCCATCCAGGTTCAGCCATCCGATGTTGATCTTGGCTGTTGCAGCGAAGTCGTCACTATAGACAACAACCTTCGAATCTTCCAGCCTGCCGTCAACGAAAAGGCTGTTCTCGGTCGTTGCGCCGTTTCTTACCGCAACAACATGGTGCCACTGTCCATCGTTCAGAGGGGTGCCGCCAAAGAGAAGCACACTCTTGCCGGTCTTATCCCTCAGCCGGAAAGCCGCCACACCGCTATTGCCCCAGCAGCCGACCCACCAATGAACATTCGAGACGTCTTCATCCCTGCCGATAATGACCTGGTTTCCGACGCACTGATTGCTGCTGTCCGTCTTCATCCAGAATTCGATCGAAAAATCGTCCGTGGGACCCCAGTTGAACGCAGCATCTGACGGCACGGAGACAGCATCATCAACGCCGTCGAACAGCAGCGCATTGCCGACCCTGCCGGTTGTAAAGTCAGGACAGACCGTACATGCAGCGTCATGACCTCCGACGGAATCCAGAAATGTCGTGCCTGACGTTTCCTCCAGTTGCCAGTAGGAATTAATGGCCGGCGGACACGCCGCCTCTGTCTCTGGCGGGTATGAACCTGGGAAACCCGAGAACAGGACAAGAAGAAATACCCCGATAAACGAAAGGATCTGCCTTGCAACACTCTGTCTTTTCATGATAAGCCCCCTTTTGACGTGTTCAATATTTTAATTCTAGACCGCATATTATTCCATCGAAATCTTTCCTGCCGGGGAGCAGGCAATGCTCCGCCTGCTCAGTTACAGTACCTGTAAGGAGCAGGAATACCCGGAAAAACGCCTGACTTCGGGCAGTGCTCAAACAGCGTTGCCCTTATAAAAATAGCAATTGCTATGCCAATGTCCGGCATATAAAGAGGAGGGGAGTACGTGTACAGGGGAGAGGTTCAGGTCTGCATGATATGTAATGGCTCAAGAATATATCCTGTTGATATTTAAGCATATTATTGCCCAGCATACTGCAGGTCCACTTCCCACACCGGAAAGCGAAACATGTGACGCCACACAACCGTTTTTAGTGTATCCCTCAGCTACAGCGAATATATCTGATTTGTATCTATTAGAAACAGAAGAATACGCCTGCCATGGTGCAGCCTGCATGCGTGATACCCTGTAGAATTCTGTTATTTCAGGCCGGCCCAGCCCTCTTGAAGTGAAGCAGTTTCCGGCTCAGCGAACATGACCTTCGGAAATGCCATAATTTTTGACTATAAAAATATGAGTTTCCCGGGATGTGTGTTTTTTAAAGATACAGGCGCCTCCTTGATAAGGAGACCTGCTGCAGGATTGCTAACAAGCCCCTTCGAAAATTTCAGGCGCCGGTCTCTGCCAACTCCGTTTCCCGGAATGCTGGATGCCGGTCGGTAAACTGGGGTAGGAAAACCTGTGCGAACAGCCATGCGATAACACCATCCACAGCAGCCTGGAGGCTCATTCCCCTGACCATAAATCCGATAATCAGGACCGCAAAAAGGAGATACGGCAGCGTCATCTTCTTCTTATAGAAAAGAGGAGACCCTCTCATGATTAAGAAACCGAGGACTGCCAGCTGAAGCAGGTGGAGTGAATAATACATGGCATTGAAGGTTTCAGGCACGATCAAACTCACTTTCGGCAGAAACGTGAATAGGTTATACATCGAGCCCAGAGAGCAGATGGCAAAAAAAACTGATACCCATGCAAAGGTCCTCCTGCTGTCAGCCCCTGAATTCAGATACTGCCGCAATGATCCCAGAGAAAGAACGATGTAAAGAGCTGCCGGGTACAGCACGAGCGGGTTGCCGCGGTGCCTCGGAAACTCCATGACATAGGGCAGAATCATGCTGGCAATGACATGGATAATCATGCCGCAAAGGATGATCCTGTTCAGATGTCTCATCTTATGCAGATTCGGAATTGCATTCTGCCAGGAAGTGCGGCCTCCCGACTGCCGCTGCATCACCACACCCCAAAAGAGCAGGAATGTCCCTACAAGCTCTGCACCTTCTTCAACTCCCACCCTTATCCCCAGTGACCAATCAGGCCAGGTCAGGCTGTGCTCGAGTTTTTCCATGCCAGCCACTGCTCCGAACAGCACAAAACCGCTCAACACAAGAAATGATGTTCTTCTGGTTTCTGCTTTTCTGTAAAGCATGATAAGCGCAAAGGTGAGAAGCGAGGCCGCCGCAACCCCATACGGCAGGAGTCTGGAGAATCCCCCGGCCCGTTCATGAAGAGAACCGATCTCGTCGCAAAAGAGCGCGGCCAACAGGATTGAAAGGGACAGCCAGGCCATCCGTTCGGGCATGTTGTTGCCGGTGCAGAAGTGTTCATAGGCAACAACAGAAAGGACGACAAAACCGATACCGGACCACCATACCGCGATATTCATCTCAACCGCCAGATTAAAGGGCCCCATCAGCCGGGATTTGCCGTAGATATCCGGAATATGGGGATATAACGCCGTCATGATGACAAGAAAAACATCAACGACAATAAGCCATATCCACCACGGAACTGATACCGGTCTCTTCGCTGTGTTCATAGCATATCCCCCTCCCTTATTGTCCAAAACAGATGATACGAGATTATCCCTGAATGGGCTGGATGCCGAAGAAACAGAATGCCGACACCCTAAAAGAAAACTCTTCCAAGGCGAACTGACCGTGGTGATTGCCGATTTGGACTGATCGCTGAATGAGGTCTGCCATATGGTTACCTTGTCGATGCAGGCTGATTATAAGGTGTCCAGCCCATGCTCTTACTTTGGACAGATCTGGGTGAAAGCAAAGAGTATATCCTCCAGATTATGCTGACAAATTCATCTTTCGGCTCCTGTTATTTCCGCTCCGCCTTCATTCGTTACGCTACGGTTCATATCAGCCCTCATCTTCACCACCCGGGCAGGATTGCCGAGAGCAATGGCGCCGTCAGGTATATCGCGGGTTACTATTGAACCGGCGCCGATCGCAGCGCCCTTTCCTATCCTCACGCCGCCGAGAACGATGGTGCCGTAGCCGATCCATGCCTCATCTTCAACGATAATGTCGCCCTTTGACTGCAAGGGCTGTTTTCGTATGGGCTGATCAGGAAGAAACCCGTGGTCATAGGGATAAAAAGCGCAGCTCGGCGCGATCATCACGCCGCTGCCGATGTGAATATGTGACACGTAGGCATTGATCTGGCACCGCGGATGGATGCTCGCATCGTTCCCGATGCTGAGAGAACCGCCGTATCCGGTTTCCAGGATAGCATCCCGGTAAATGCATACCCTGTCTCCTATGGCCAGGGGACCGCCTTTTTGTCTCTGAAATATCACGACCCGGTCGTCCATGAAGACATGCGCGCCGAGCATGAGCTCGGCATGATAGAGAACGGCTTTGGCCGAGATATATCCCCTGCGATTCATATTTGCCAGACGCTGCCGTGCCTTATGCGGAGGCGCAGTCCACGCTGCAAGGCGGGTCGCCGTCCTTCCCAGAACACCGAGCCCGGCAAAACGCATCCAGAATCTGGTCCAATGGTATTTAGCTTTTTCCAGGGTGTGACCTCTCACAAATCAGAGGGGGTACCCGGGCTTCTCCCATCATAACCCCCCGGTTAAAATTGGCGCCGAGGATGACCACTATTTTCTGGGCTACTCCTCCGGCAAGCATGCAGAACCCCGTGAGCGCAACGACCAGGTGACGGATTCCGGCATCATCGGGTTCTGCCGAGGTCAGTGCCAGCCATGCCAGCAGTATCAGGGGAAGCAGATGCCCCAGTCCTGTAACAGAGAACATCGCAAATGGCCGCCTCAGATAGGCTGTGGCTTTGCGGAAATGGCTATCGCGGGGAAGCCGGACATACAGGCCCCATACCACAATGTCCGCGATCAGACAGACCAGTACGACCCTGAGGAAATTGTCATCGTTCAGCGATGGCTGAAGACCGCCTAAAGCCAAGAGCACTCCTCCTCCCAGGACCAATGCCGAGGAAAAGAAAAGGAACGGAATGGCCGGCACATTCCACGCAGTCATTGCCCTGGCCCGATAAAGTATGAAGCCGTGGCTGATGATAAGTTCCAGCGCGGCACAGACTGCGGCCACCCTGAGCGCAGGTAAAGAAAATACGTAATCAAGCATCGCCGCTGCCATAAAGAGCGCCCCTGACAATATCTCTACAGACATCCAGGAGCCTCGCAGATTGCTCAGCAGGTACATCGCTCTCCACGGGCGACCGCTTTCAAGAGATACCGCAAAAAACCCGAGACCCACCATCACCGCCGACGCAAGACCGATGGGGCCGGAATGCATCACCGGAGCGGACTCCGCGCTGAACAGAAGCCGCAGAGAATCAAGGATATACAGGCCTGCACCGGCCCCGCCGAGGATGAAATTGGCGATTGCCGGCAGTCTCCATGCCCTTTCCTTGACCGGTTTCAAAAGCTCCGTACGCATGGTTTCGGGGAGCTTCACGGCGTCTCTCCCGGAAGAATAAAGAACACCGACGAATCGGTCCCGAGTTCCTCCTGGAGCCGGGCTGTCTTGTTTCTTCTGATAAGATCCGACACCGTACTTCCCGGGTCTTCCAGATCGCCGAAATGGAGTGCCTTGGCGCTGCAGGTAATGACGCATACCGGGGAAGCCTCGGCATCAATTCCCGGCTGCAATCCCCGCTTCAGGCCTTCATCTATCCGGGACATGCAGAAGGTGCATTTTGTGCAGACCCCAAGCCGGTCACTGCGCTGTTCCGTCATCCTGCTCATGTCCCAGTCCCTTGTCTCGAAGTCGAATCCGCGGGTGAAGATAGTCCTCGCCCGGTAGGGGCAGGCTACGATGCAATACGAGCAGCCGACACATCTCTCGTAGTCTATGCCGACGATGCCGTCGGGCCGTTTGTAGGTAGCCTTTGTCGGGCAGACGGAAAGACATGGAGGCTCACTGCAGTGCATGCAGCTCATGTGCAGGAAGAGCCTCTGTCTCTCAGGATATTCGTTGGAGCCGCAATCGTGCACGCGGCGCCAGGTATTGCCGGGGACCTTATGCACCTCCTTGCAGGCCACGGAGCACGAACTGCACCCTATGCACTTTCTCAGATCTATGACCATTCCCCAGCGGGCCATTTATGGTCCAAACGATTCCATGTTTTTTTTCACGTGATCGCCCAGCCTCGCGGCGAGGGCCACCGTTGTCAGCACAGGATTGGCATATCCGCAGGTGGGAAATACCGACGGCCCGGCAATGAATAAGTTGACGATCCCATGGACTTTGGAATTTGCATCCACCACTCCCTTTTTGGGGTCCATATGCATACGCGTTGTCCCCATATGGTGCCATCCGCCGGTAATGTCCGGGGGCACGGATTCATCCTGCATCTCGATATGCAGCCTGCCCAGCCCGGCATGGCGAAGTTCTTCGTCGATGAGCTGCTGTGCACGCCTGATCGTCCATATGTCGGTTGCAGTCAGCCTCCAGTCGATGTTCACCCGCCGCTGCCCGAGGGCGTCCTTCTCCTCAGACAGCATGACCCTGCTGTCCGGATTGGGCGCCTGTTCCGACATGTGATTGAGCGCGAACCCCTCGATCTTTCTTTCGCCTCTGAACTGACGGGATATCTTCTCTGTTATGCCCGGAGCTCCCTTTGTTGCGCCGGTACGGCCGGCCGGATCAACACACAGTCTCGGATGAATGGAGACCGCATAACTCAGCAGCTTCTCGCTCCGGAGCACGGCGTCAGACAGGGTCAGTTTCCCGAGGACAGGCACCGTATCGACCGTATGCACCCGATAGAGACCGGTTGCCCTGAACAGATGATCGCCGGCGGGAATGAATACGCCTGACCAGAGATGGGGGCGCTCCATGAAAAATCTTCCCACAAGATCATGCTGGTTGCCGAGACCTTCTTTCTGCACCTTATTTGATATCAGCAGCAGGCGGGGAATTTCCATGGCCCCTGATGCCAGAATGTACAATTTCGCTGCAATGCGGAACTTCGGGCCGTTCAGGCATGCGACCTTGATCCCTGTCACCTTTTGGGCTGTATCGTTTGTTTCTATCTCAACCGCATTTGCATGGAGAAAGGCCGATATATTTTCCGCTTTTTCGATCTCTTCGCGATATTCCTGAAAAAACACTTCGCGGCGGACAAAATGAAACATCGTTGTCTTAACCAGTCCCTTGCGCAACGGCAGCTGAGGACTACGCTCAGGGTATGCCCATGATTCGGCGTCGTAATCATATCGCCCTGTCCGGCATATGGCATGGGCGCGTTCGTAATAAGGATCGAGGTGGGCCTTTGCAAACGGCCAGCCGCTGAACGGGACCCAGTCCCGCTCTTCAAAGTCTATCGGATCGAGCGGATGCAATCTGGCGCCAAGCTGCCTGCCGCCGGTCCCGACATGCCAGCAGTTGCTTGTGCCGCCGAAAAAACGCGCCTGGGACACATCGGGCGAATAATACG
>Ga0102851_10001709_pt1 | contig 12806 bp, 8 predicted proteins | sample Mud3Dept3metaG_FD_79558 | JGI IMG/M metagenome (GOLD analysis project Ga0102851, IMG submission 79558) | Freshwater wetland microbial communities from Ohio, USA, analyzing the effect of biotic and abiotic controls - Mud 3 Core 4 Depth 3... | ecosystem: Environmental > Aquatic > Freshwater >... | reverse complement strand
GTCTGACTGCGCAGCGTTTGGCGCACTTCACGCTCGGACAGCGCATTCTGATGATCGCCCCCGAGCTCCACCGCGCCAGCCTCTGCCTCGCGCGCGGGGAGGTGGGCGGCCTCGAGGCGTGCTACGAGAGGGCGCTCCGGCTCACGGACCTCACCGTGGCCGTCGCCGACCGGCCGGCTCTTCGTCGCGAGCTGCTGCGCTGGCGGGATCTGCTGGCCGAGCGGTTCGCCGGTGGCAGCGACGCGCCTGCTCACCGGCGCCTGCTCGAGGCGCTGCTCTGGTTCACGCCCGAGGCCGCCCGGCAGCGGCCGTTCCTGCTCGGTGCGGGGGTGTCTCCCGCCGAGGGAGAGTCCTCTTGACCCACGACAAGATCGCGGTCGTCGATTTCGGCGGCCAGTACGCGCACCTGATCGCCACCAAGATCCGCCGCCTGCACGTGCTGGCCGAGATCCGCCAGCCCGAGGATCCGGTCGAGGCGTTCGCTCCCTACCGCGGCATCGTCCTGTCGGGCAGTCCGTCGCTGTCCTCGTTCGGCGAGGACTCCGGTTACACGAAGGCGATCTACGACCTCGACGTGCCGATCCTCGGCTTCTGCTTCGGCCACCAGGAGATCGCCAAGCACTACGGCGGCACGGTGGTGCACGGCGGGCGCGAATGGGGGCCGGCCGACCTGCACGTGGCGCGCGAGCATCCACTGTTCGCCGGGCTCGGACGGGTCGAGCCGGTGTGGATGAGCCACTTCGACTCGGTGACCTCGGTCGGTCCGGAGTTCGAAGAGCTCGGGCACACCGTGCTCGGCGCGGGCGGCGGCGAGCACCGCTTCGCCGCGATCGGCTCGGACCGGCTGCGCCGCTTCGGCTTCCAGTTCCACCCGGAGGTCGACGACACCGTCCACGGCGACGAGATGATCGCCAACTTCGTGCTCGGCATCTGCGGCTGCCGGCCGACCTGGACGATGGAGAGCTACGTCGAGCAGGAGGTCGACGCGCTGCGCGCACGGGTCGGCGAGCGCTCGGTCTTCCTGCTCGCTTCCGGCGGTGTGGACTCGACCGTGGCGGCGAAGCTGCTCGCGCGCGCCCTGGGCCCCGAGCGCGTCCACCTTCTGCACGTCGACAACGGCCTGATGCGCAAGGACGAGAGCCGGCAGGTGGTGGCGCTGCTCGACGAGCTCGGCCTGGGCGCCAACCTGACCTTCGTGGACGCCAGCGAGACCTTCCTCGACGCCCTCGCGGGCGTGGTCGAGCCGGAGCGCAAGCGGCGCATCATCGGCGACACCTTCATCGAGGTCTTCGAGCGCGAGGCGCGGCGGCTGGGCCTCGAGGGCCACCTGCTCGCGCAGGGCACGATCTACCCGGACACGATCGAGACCGGCGGCACGAAGCGCGCCGACACGATCAAGACCCACCACAACCGCGTGCCGGTGATCCAGGAGATGATCGCCGCCGGCCGCGTCGTCGAGCCGCTGGCCGAGCTCTACAAGGTCGAGGTGCGCGAGCTCGGTCTGCGGCTCGGCGTGCCGCGCGAGGCGATCTGGCGCCACCCCTTCCCGGGTCCCGGGCTCGGTGTGCGCCTGCTCTGCTCGACCGGCGTGGAGGACCGCGAGCACTTCGACGAGCTCGAGCCGCGCCTGGCCGAGGTCGCGCGCCGGGCGGGGATCGAGGCGCTCGCGCTGCCGATCCGCTCGGTGGGCGTCAAGGCCGACCTGCGCTCCTACGAGCACCCGGTGCTGATCACGTCGGGCGCGCCCTGGGAGCGCCTGCTCGAGGTCGCGGGCACGATCTACGGCGAGGTGCCGCACGTCAACCGCTGCCTCTGGTGGACGGGCGGCGGCGCGCCCGGCCGGGCACGTCCGCTCGCCGCCACGGTGACGCGCGAGCGGCTCGAGCTGCTGCGCGAGGCGGACCACCTGGTCATGGCGGCCCTCTCCCGCCACGGCCTCTACGATTCGATCTGGCAGTGCCCGACCGTGCTGGTGCCGCTCGAGATCGACGGCCGCGGCCGCGAGCTGGCGATCGTGCGCCCGGTCCACTCCGAGCGCGCCATGACCGCCACCCCCGCGCGCCTGCCCGCAGCGCTGGTCGAGGAGCTCCGCCACGAGCTCGCGGCGCTGCCCGGCGTGGCGGGGCTGGCGCTCGACCTCACCACCAAGCCGCCCGGCACCATCGAGTGGGAGTAGGGGGCGGCAGCCCGCGGCCGCGCGGCCGGGGCGGGCCGACGGTTCGCCTCCGGCTCAGGATCCGGCCGGCGCGGAGGGCAGCGGGGCGAGTTCGGCCTCGGCGCCGACGACGCGATCCCGTCCCTCCTGCTTGGCGCGGTAGAGCGCGGCGTCGGCGCGCGCGAGGGTGGCGTCGAGCTCGTCTCCGGGGCGGTGCTCGGCGACGCCGAAGGAGATCCTGACCCGGATCTCGAGGCCGCCGTGCTCGACCCCGCGCGCGGCGACCGCGACGCGGATCGACCCGGCGACGTGGAGCGCGCCGGCGGCGGGGGTGTCCGGGAGCAGCAGGATGAACTCCTCGCCGCCCCACCGCGCCACCAGGTCCTGGGCGCGCAGGGAGGAGCGGATCGTGGCGGCCACGCCGCGCAGCACCGCGTCGCCGGCCGCGTGCCCCCAGGTGTCGTTGACTCTCTTGAAATGGTCGACGTCGGCGATCGCGAGCGAGAGCGGCAGGCGCGAGCGGCGCGCGCGCGCGAGCGCCCCCTCGCTCGCTTCGAGGAAACCGCGGCGGTTGGGCAGGCCGGTCAGCTCGTCGGTACGCGACGCCTCCGCCAGCCGCTCGCTCGCCTCGGTGAGCGCGAGAGTGCGCTCCTCGACGCGGCGCTCGAGCTCCCGGCGGAGCCCCTCCAGCTCCTGCTGCTCGCGGCCGGCGCGGTCGTTGAGGGAGCGCGCCGAGGCCAGGAAGAGGACGGTGAAGCCGAGGACGGGCAGCCCCGGCCGGGCGGAGATCCAGCGCAGCTCCATCGCCACGTCGAGCAGCAGGCAGGCGGTCAGGAAGACCAGCGCGCCGGCGACGATGCCGGATTCCGGGTCGCCGGCGAGCGCGGCGCGGAAGGCGCGCACCATCGCCCAGACCAGGAGCGCCCCGCAGGCGAGCAGGGCGGCGCCCAGCAGGCGCGGCTCCCACAGGCCCGCGACCAGCGCCAGGACGGCCGCCCCGGCCTCGAGCAGTCGCGCCCCGCGGTGGGCGGCGCGCGTGCCCAGCCAGGCGACGAGCTCGAACAGGCAGATCGTGGCGCCCGCCACGGCGAGCAGGTTGGCGGCGGCGAGCCAGGGGGCGACCTGGCCTTCGCTCCTGCGCAGGGCGAGGCCCGTGAGATCGACCGCCAGCGCGAAGCCGGCGGCGCAGGCGAGCCAGAGATGTCCGCGGCGCTCCCGGCGGCGCAGCCAGAGGTCGAGGTGGATCGCTCCGAAGAGCAGATAGACCCCCGCGCCGAAGGCGTCGAGCAACTCGGGAAGCGGGTGCACCGGCTGCCATTCTGCGGCGTTTTCGCGCCCGGCTCAACGGCCGCCGGGCGCCGGGTCCGGCGGGCCGGCACGGCGCGCTGCGATACGCTCCGGCGGCGGCCGAGCGCCGCTGGAGACCGAGCATGGCCGGCACCCGCATCGAGCGCGACAGCCTGGGCGAGATCGAGATCGAGGCCTCCGCGTACTGGGGCGCGCAGACCGAGCGCGCGCGCCGCAACTTCCCGGTCTCGGGGCTGCGCTTCCCGCGCCGCTTCCTCGCCGCGCTCGGCCGCATCAAGGCCGAGGCGGCGGCGGTCAACGTCGAGCTCGGCATCCTCGAGCCGCGCCTGGGCGAGGCGATCCGCGCCGCGGCGGGCGAGGTCGAGCGCGGCGCGCTCGACGCGCACTTCCCGCTCGACGTCTTCCAGACCGGCTCGGGCACCTCGACCCACATGAACGTCAACGAGGTGATCGCCAACCGCGCCATCGAGCTGCTCGGCGGCGAGCGGGGCTCGAAGCGCCCGGTGCACCCCAACGACCACGTCAACGCCGGCCAGTCGTCGAACGACGTCTTCCCGACCGCGCTGCACGTCGCCGCCTACGGCGCCCTGGTGGAGGAGCTCGAGCCGGCGCTCGCCGGCCTCGCCGGGTCGCTCGAGGCGAAGGCGGCGGAGCTCGACGACGTGGTCAAGATCGGCCGCACCCACCTCGCGGACGCGGTGCCGGTGCGCCTCGGCCAGGAGCTCGGCGGCCACGCGCGCCAGGTGCGCAACGGCATCGCCCGCCTCGCCTCGGCACGCCCGCGCCTGGCCGAGCTCGCGCTCGGCGGCACCGCGGTGGGCACCGGCCTGAACGCGCCCGCCGGCTTCGCCGACGCGGTGATCGCGCGCCTGGCGGCGGCCACCGGCCACCCGTTCGTGGGCGCGCCCGACCGCTTCGAGGCGCTGGCCGCGCGCGACGCCGCGGTCGAGGCCTCGGCGGCGCTGGCGGTGGTCGCGGTCTCGCTCACCAAGATCGCCAACGACCTGCGCTGGATGGCCTCCGGCCCGCGCTGCGGGCTGGGCGAGATCGCGCTGCCCGCGCTCCAGCCCGGCAGCTCGATCATGCCCGGCAAGGTCAATCCCGTGATCCCGGAGATGGTCCTGATGGTCTGCGCCCAGGTCATCGGTCACCACCAGGCGATCACCCTCGCCGGCATGTCGGGCAACTTCGAGCTCAACGTCGCGATGCCGCTCATCGTCCACGATCTGCTCGAGTCGATCGAGCTGCTCGCGCGCGCCGCCCGGCTGCTCGCCGAGCGCTGCGTGGCCGGCGTCGAGGCGGACCGGGAGCACTGCGCCGAGCTGGTCGAGCGCTCGCTCGCGCTGGTCACGGCGCTGGCGCCGCGCATCGGCTACGACCGGGCCGCGGAGATCGCGCGCGAGGCGCTCGCCACCGGCAAGACGGTGCGCGAGATCTGCCTCGAGCGGCGCCTGCTGCCGCCCGAAGAGCTCGCCCGGCTGCTCGATGCGCGCGCCCAGACCGGGGGCGGTGGCGGCGGCGGAGGAGGAGGTTGAGCCAGTGCTCCGGTTCCGCACCGCGGGTCTCCCGTCGGGAGCCCTGATCGCCATGACCCTCGCTTCGGCATCCGTTCGCGCCGCGGAGATCCGGCCGCCCTCGGCCCGGCAGGTGCCGCACCTGCGGACCCTCCACGGCGAGCGTTTCGAGGATCCCTGGTTCTGGCTGCGCGAGCGCGACGACCCGGAGGTGCGGGCCTATCTCGAGGCCGAGAACGCCTACACCGAGGCGGTGATGGCGCCCACCCGGGCGCTCCAGGACGATCTCTACCGGGAGCTGCTGGCGCGCGTCCGCGAGGACGACGAGAGCGTCCCCTACCGGCGCGCCGGCTGGCGCTACTTCACACGCACGGTCAAGGGGGCCCAGCACAAGATCCACCTGCGGCGGCCGCTGGGGGAGGGACCCGAGCAGGTGCTGCTCGACCTCAACGCGCTCGGGCGGGCCGAGAAGTTCATCGCGCTCGGCGCCTTCGAACCCTCCGACGACGGCGCGCGCCTCGCCTATTCGCTCGACACCACGGGCTTCCGCGACTACACGCTGCGCGTCGTGGACCTCGCCACCGGCGCGGAGCTGGCGCCGCCGGTCCCCAAGGTGACCTCGGTGGCGTGGGCCGCCGACGGCGAGACGCTCTTCTTCACCGTCGAGGACGCCGCGAAACGCTCCTTCCGGGCCTACCGGACGAGGCTCGGCGGCGCGGGCGCGGAGCTCGTCCACGAGGAGGGCGACGAGCGTTTCGAGGTCGGGGTCGAGCGCTCGCGCAGCGGCGCCTGGATCTTCCTGTCCGCCGCCAGCCACACGACCTCGGAGGTGCGCCTGATCGACGCCGCAGCGCCGCGCGAAGCGCCGCGTCTGGTCGAGCCGCGGGAGGCCGGCCACGAGTACGACCTCGACCACTCCGGCGACTCGTTCTACGTGCGCTCGAACGCCGCGGGCAGGAACTTCGCGCTCTACCGGGCGCCCGTGGTCTCGCCCGGTCGCGCGAGCTGGCAGCTCCTGCGCGCCCACGACCCGGGCGCCCAGCTGGTGGCGGTGCAGGCCTTCGCAGGGCACCTGGTGCTGACCGAGCGCGCCGCGGCGCTGACCCGCTTCCGGATCGTCGCGCTGCCGGGCGGCGCCGACCACCTGGTGGCGATGCCCGAGGCGGCCTACGCCGCGCAGCCGGGTCCCAACCAGGAGTTCGACACGGCCGCTTTCCGCTACCTCTACGAGTCGCCGACCACGCCCGACAGCGTCTTCGACTACCGGATCGCCGAGCGCCGCTCGGAGCTGCTCAAGCGCGACGAGGTGCCGGGCTACGACGGGACGCGCTACGAGGTGACGCGCCTCGAGGCGGCGGCCGGCGATGGCGTCCGGGTACCGGTCACGCTCTTCCACCGCCGCGGGCTGGCGCTCGACGGCCGCAACCCGGCGCTGCTGCGCGGCTACGGCGCCTACGGCATTCCCCAGGCGGCCGGTTTCGATCCCAACCTGATCAGCCTGCTCGAGCGCGGCTTCGTGGTGGCGATCGCGCACGTGCGCGGCGGCGGCGACCTCGGCAAGCCCTGGCACGACCAGGGCCGCATGGCGGCCAAGATGAACACTTTCACCGATTTCGTCGCCTGCGCCGAGGAGCTGGTGCGGCGGGGCTACACCGCGCCCGAGCGGCTGGCGATCACCGGCGGCAGCGCCGGCGGCCTGCTGATGGGCGCGGTCACCAACCTGCGGCCGGACCTGTTCGCGGTGGTGCTCACCTACGTGCCGTTCGTGGACGTCATCAACACCATGCTCGACGATTCGCTGCCGCTCACCGTGGGCGAGTTCGAGGAGTGGGGCAACCCGGAGATCCCCGAGCAGTACGCCTGGATGCGCGCCTACAGTCCGTACGAGAACCTGTCCGCGCGCTCCTACCCGGCGATGCTCGTGCGCACCTCGTTCTGGGACAGCCAGGTGATGTACTGGGAGCCGGCCAAGTACGTGGCGCGGCTGCGCACGCTCAAGACCGATGCGAAGCCGCTGTTGCTCAAGGTCAACCTCGACGCCGGCGGGCACGGCGGCTTCGCCGGCCGCTACGACCGCCTGCGCGACGTCGCCTTCGACTACGCCTTCCTGCTCACCCAGCTCGCCGTGCCGGCCCGCTGACCCGGCAAGCCGGTGTCGAAAACCGGTGTCAGAGCACCGGTTTCGGCGGTTCAGCGAGCTCGAGACTGCGAGAACCGGTGCTCTGACACCGGTTTCTTACATGTGGCGGATGACGGCGTCGCCGAACTCGCTGCACTTCACTTCCTTCGCGCCCTGCATGAGGCGCGCGAAGTCGTAGGTGACGGTGCCGGCCTGGATGGCGCCGTCCATGCCCTTGAGCACGAGGTCGGCGGCCTCGGTCCAGCCGAGGTAGCGCAGCATCATCTCGCCCGACAGGATCACCGAGCCCGGATTGACCTTGTCGAGGCCGGCGTACTTGGGCGCCGTGCCGTGAGTGGCCTCGAACACGGCGTGGCCGGTGACGTAGTTGACGTTGCCGCCGGGCGCGATGCCGATGCCGCCGACCTGGGCTGCGAGGGCGTCCGAGAGATAGTCGCCGTTGAGATTCAGGGTGGCGATGACGTCGAACTCGTCGGGGCGGGTGAGCACCTGCTGCAGCGTGATGTCGGCGATCGCGTCCTTGACCAACAGCTTGCCGGCGGCGAGCGCGGCCTTCTGCTCGGCGTTGGCCGCCGCCTCGCCGCTCGCGCGCTTGGTGCGCTCCCACTGCTCCCAGGTGTAGGCGCGGTCGCCGAACTCGCGCTCGGCCAGCGCGTAGCCCCAGTTGCGGAAGGCGCCCTCGGTGAACTTCATGATGTTGCCCTTGTGCACCAGGGTCAGGCTCTTCCTGTGGTTGGCGAGCGCGTATTCGATCGCGGCGCGCACGAGCCGCTCGCTGCCGTCGCGCGAGACCGGCTTGAAGCCGACGCCGGTCGTCTCCGGAAAGCGGATCTTCCTGTACATCTGCGGGAATCCGGCCTTCAGGAACTCGAGCGTCTTCTTCGCCTCCTCGCTGCCGGCCTCGAACTCGATGCCGGCGTAGATGTCCTCCGTGTTCTCGCGGAAGATCACCATGTCCACCTTCTCCGGGTGCTTCACCGGGGAGGGGACGCCCGTGAACCAGCGCACGGGGCGCAGGCAGACGTAGAGGTCGAGCAGCTGGCGCAGCGCGACGTTGAGCGACCGGATGCCGCCGCCGATTGGCGTGGTGAGCGGACCCTTGATGCCCACCAGGTACTCGCGGAAGGCGTCCACGGTCTCGTCGGGCAGCCAGGTCTGGAACTGGTCGTAGGCCTTCTGGCCGGCGTAGACCTCGGCCCAGGCGATCGAGCGCCGGCCGCCGTAGGCCTTGGCGACCGCGGCGTCGAGCACGCGCACGCTGGCGCGCCAGATGTCGGGCCCGGTGCCGTCGCCTTCGATGAAGGGGACGACGGGGCGGTCGGGGACGCGCAGGCGTCCGGCGTCGAGGGTGATCTTCGCGCCCCCTGCGGGGACGACGGGCTTGGGGCTGCTCATCGGTGTCGCTCCTTCCGGGAACCGGCATTCTACGGAGCCGGTGGTGCGCGGGTGCCACTCCTACGGGTGGGGGCGGCGCCTCACTGCCCCGGCCGATGCAGCCGGCGCGCCGCCGGATAGGGGAAGAAGTCGGGGAACTCGCCGGCGCGGATGCGCTCCTGCACGGCCAGCCAGTAGCGCGGCGTGAGCAGGTCGGCGTGGGCGTCCAGGAACGCCTCGCGCAGCGCCCCGCGCAGCCCGAGGAAGCGCTCGAACTCCTCGGGGAAGATGTCGTTCGCTCCGACGAAGAAGGACGGGCCGTCGGCGGCGCCCTCCTCGTCCGCCGCCTCGGGCAGGTCGCGGAAATTGCAGTCGGTGAGCGGGCAGAGCTCGTCGTAGTCGTAGAAGACCACGCGACCGTGGCGCGTGACGCCGAAGTTCTTGGGCAGCAGGTCGCCGGGGAAGACGTTGGAGGCCGCCAGGTCCTTGATCGCCTGCCCGAGCTCGACTGTTGCCGCGTGCGCGGCGTCGGGCGGCGCGCCCGCCAGGAAGAGATTGAGGGGCACGATGCGACGCGCGGTGTAGAGGTGGCGGATCGCCACCCGATCGTCGCTCGCGGTCACGCTCTCGCCCGCGTCGGCGAGCAGCCGCGCGAGCAGGCGCGGCGAGAAGCGCGCGCGCTCGAACTCGAGGTGCTCGTATTCCTGGGTGTCGATCAGGCGGCCCGCCCGGTCGTGGCGGAAGACGAGCCGGTACTTCGCCATGACCTCCTCGCGCGAGGTCGTCTTGGGCGGCCCGAAGGTGTCCTTGATGACCTTGAACACGAAGTCGAGCGACGGCATGGTGAAGACCTCCATCACCATGCCGCGGTCGCCGGGCGCGATCACGAACGGCTCGTCCGATTCGGCGAGGTGGCGGAGCAGGTCGCGGTAGAGCTCGGTCTTGCCGTGCTTGTTGTAGCCGATCGCGATGTAGAGCTCGGCGACCGGTTTGGCGGGCAGGATCGACTTCAGGAAGCGCACCGTCTCGAACGGCTGGCGCACGTCGACGTGGAAGTAGGAGCGCGTGAAGCCGAACACCTGGCTGACCTCGTCGGCGTCGAGCAGGACGGCGTCCACGGTCACGCCGCCGGGCGGATGGGTGAGGGCGAGCACCAGCGGCACGATCCCGGAGCCGGCGAGCACGCGACCGACGAGATAGGCGGCCTTGTTGCGGAAGAAGAGCGGGCGCACGACCTGGACCGCTTCGGCGCCGGCGGCATCCAGGGGGCCGCCGAAGCGGGCCTCGATGGCTGCAGCGGCGAGCCGCACGTCGTGATCGAGGTCGCGCCAGGGTGCGTCGAGGGCGCGCTCCTCGAGCATCCGGCGCACCAGCGCGGCGGTATCGCCGCCGGGCGGGTAGGACGAGGTGACGGGCGCTCCGGGCAGGCGCAGGAGAGCCTCGGGCGCCGGCGCCACGAACTCCACCGCCGGGTCCACGCCCACGGTGGTGAAGACGCGCCGCGAGGCCGAGCTGAAGAAGGTCTCGGCGAGCTCGACGTCGCTGCGGCCGGCGACGCGCGGCAGGAAGGCCTCCTTCATCGCGCTCCAGACTGCCTTCTCGCGCAGGTGCGCGCCCAGGCAGCGCTCGAGCTCGGCCAGCGCCGGGGTCAGGGTGCGCGAGTAGAGGTCGAGCCGCTCGAGGGCGTCCGCCTGCATGCCGTGCCAGTCCCGCCGCGCGAAGCGTCTCGGGGCGCGCGCGGTGACGCGCGCGAAGACGGTGCGGTAGGCGTCGAAGGCCTCGGCGAGGATCTCGGCGCCAGTTCCGGGGAGCGTGCGCTTCACGCCTGGCCTCCGCGATCGTTCAGAGGAGGCTCGCCAGCGCCTCGGGGTGGAAGCCGACCAGCAATCGCCTGCCACGGCGCACGATCGGCGCGCGGAACTTTCCCGTGGGGCCGAGCAGGTCGCCGGGGGCGACCTCGCGCGCCGGCCGCCGCTCGGCCCTGCGGCCGCGCACGATCACGACCTCGTCGACCGCGGCGAGCAGGGCGCGCACCTCGTCCTCGCCGAGCGGGGCGCGCGTAGAGCGCTCCTCGCCCACCTGTGCGTGTAGACCTTGGAGCACCGCCCGGGTGCGCTGGCAGCCCGTTCAGCCCGTGCGGTAGTAGAAGAAATCGACCTTCGCCACGCCGGCGAGCGTAGCACCGGAGGCACTCCGCGGCCGCAATCGGAGCTCCCGGCGAGCCCCGTCCGGCGAGGAGCGGAGGAGCCGAATCCGTCCTCGGGGACATGCTCGGCTCTCCGCTCCGCTACGATCGGCGGGTGACCGCCTTCGCTCCGCTGCCGGATCGCGCTCGGGACGTGCTGCGCTCGGTGTTCGGCCACCGCGACTTCCGGGGCGAGCAGGCGGAGATCGTCGCCTGGGTCTGCGCCGGCGGCGACGCCCTGGTGCTGATGCCGACCGGCGGCGGCAAGTCGCTCTGCTACCAGCTGCCGGCGCTGCTCCGGCCGGGCACGGCGGTGGTCGTCTCGCCGCTCATCTCGCTGATGAAGGACCAGGTGGACGCCCTGCGCCAGAACGGCGTCGCGGCGGCCTGCCTGAACTCGAGCCTGGGACCGGAGGAGGCGAGGCGTACCGAGCGGGAGTTCGAGGCGGGGGAGCTGCGCCTGCTCTACATCGCCCCGGAGCGGCTGGTCACCGAGCGCTTCGAGTCGCTGCTCGGGAGCGCGCCGGTCTCGCTGTTCGCCATCGACGAGGCGCACTGCGTGGCGCAGTGGGGCCACGACTTCCGGCCCGAGTACCTCGAGCTCGGGCGGCTGCGCGAGCGCTTCCCCGCCGTGCCGCGCGTGGCGCTCACCGCCACCGCCGACCCCGCCACCCGGCGCGAGATCCAGGCGCGCCTGCTCGCCGCCGGCGCGCGCGTCTTCGTGGCGAGCTTCGACCGCCCCAACCTGCGCTACCGGGTGAGCGAGCGCGAGCGCGGCGGAGATCAGCTGCTCGCCTTCCTCGCGGCGCGGCCGCCGGGCGAGAGCGGCATCGTCTACCGGCGCACGCGCGAGGCGGTCGAGCGCACCGCGGCGAGGCTGGAGGCGGGCGGGCGGCTGGCCCTGCCCTACCACGCGGGGCTCGCGGCCGAGGTCCGCCGCCGCCACCAGGACCGCTTCCGTATGGAGGAGGGGGTGATCGTGGTCGCCACGGTCGCCTTCGGCATGGGCATCGACAAGCCGGACGTGCGCTTCGTCGCCCACCTCGACCTGCCCGACAGTCTCGAGGCCTTCTACCAGGAGTCGGGACGCGCCGGCCGGGACGGCGTGGCGGCCGACTCCTGGCTGGTGTGGGGCCTGCAGGACCTGGTGCTCGCGCGCCAGCGCATCGCGTCGGGGGGGAGCGACGAGGCGCGCAAGCGCATCGAGCGCGCCAAGCTCGAGGCGATGGTGGCCTACTGCGAGACCGCCAGCTGCCGCCGCCAGGTCCTGCTGCGCTGGTTCGGCGAGGAACGGCAGGGCGGCTGCGGCAACTGCGACAACTGCCTCGAGCCGGTCGAGACCTGGGACGCCACCGAGCCGGTGCGCATGGCGCTGTCGGCGGTCCATCGCACCGGCCAGCGCTTCGGCGCCGGGCACGTCATCGACGTCCTGCGCGGGGAGGCGGGCGAGCGCATCGCCGCGCGCGGCCACGACCGGCTCTCCGTGCACGGCATCGGCCGGCACCTCTCGGCGGTGGAGTGGCGCGCGATCTTCCGCCAGCTCGTCGCACGCGGCCTGCTCGCGGCCGACGCCGAGGGCTACGGCACGCTCGCGTTGACGCCCGCCGCGCGCCCGGTGCTCACCGGCGCCGTGGCGATCGAGCTGGCGCGCCCGCGGCACGCCCCGGCGCCGCCGCGGCGCAGGCGGGGGAGCGCGGCGGCGGCGCCCTCGGCGCTCGAAGCGGGCAGCGTCGAGGAGCGCCGCTTCGAGCGCCTGCGCGCCCTGCGCCGCGAGATCGCCGCCGAGCAGGGAGTGCCGCCCTACGTCGTCTTCCACGATTCGACCTTGCGCGCCATGGCCGCGCTGGCGCCCGCCACCGAGGGCGAGCTCTCCGGCATTCCGGGCGTCGGCGCGCGCAAGCTCGAGCGCTACGGGGCGCGCTTCCTGGCCGCCCTCGCGGCGGCGTCTGCCTAGTCGTCCTCGCCGGACGGCTCGCTCAGGAAGGCGTCGATGCGGCGCCGCTCCTGCTTGGTGGGGCGGCCGGCGCCGCGCTCGCGGCGGACCGGCGGGCGGCGCAGGGCGCGTTCGAGCGGGTCGGCGGAGGGCCGCGGCGGCGACAGATCCTCGTAGAGGCGCGGCACCTCGGCCTT
>Ga0102851_10001708_pt1 | contig 12806 bp, 10 predicted proteins | sample Mud3Dept3metaG_FD_79558 | JGI IMG/M metagenome (GOLD analysis project Ga0102851, IMG submission 79558) | Freshwater wetland microbial communities from Ohio, USA, analyzing the effect of biotic and abiotic controls - Mud 3 Core 4 Depth 3... | ecosystem: Environmental > Aquatic > Freshwater >... | reverse complement strand
TTTCATTTCCAAGAACCTCCAGAACTTCCGTAAGACGGCCTGTTCTATTCTCAAGAAATACAGATAACTGATGGATTATCATTACTTTATATCAATTTAGCAATAATTTTGAAGTTCGAATATAATAATTATACCGATTCATCGGAAGGAGAAATGTAAAAGATCACTTTTCAATCCTTATCCTGGCATCCACTACAGTAATTGCTTCAGGGCTGCCAATCAACGGATTCAGGTCCATCTCCTTTATCTCGGTGGCAAACCTCAGGAGGCTTGAAAGCCTGACAATGATCTCGGCAAACTTCTGTTCATTGACCCCCGGCTTGCCGCGTGTTCCATGTATTATCCTGTAAGCTCTCAGGCTTCTTATCATTGAAATTGCCTCGCTGAAGGTAAGCGGGGCCAGACCTGATGATATATCTCCCAGCACTTCAACAAAAATCCCTCCGAGACCGCACAGTATGACATGTCCGAATTTCGGCTCATATTTGGCACCGATAAACAGTTCGGTTCCCGTCAGCATTCTCTGCACAAGAACTGCCTCAACGCCCCTGATCTTCATCATTCTTTTGAATTCAGCCTCAAGGTGAGCCCTTGATTTTATATTCAGGGTGACTCCGCCCACGTCAGATTTGTGAACCGGTCCGACAACCTTCAGCACTAACGGATATCCTGTCTTGTCTGAGAGTGCAACAAGTTCCCTTCTGTTTTTTACAACTGCTTCCTTTACTGTTGGAATATTTGCGGCATGAAGCAGCTTTTGAATAATATCAGGCGCAGCATATCCGGCAGGTGACTTGTCGATAATGCTTCGGATAAGCGGCACGTCGATATCCTTCAAAAATATCTTTTCTTCTGCAGGATACGGAGTGTTTGAAATCCTTGTCAATGCCCTCCCCAGTACAACCTCGTCGGGAAAGTTCACGTGTCCTTTGTTCAGAAAATATTCAAGCTCAGTATGGGAACTTGAAACAGATGGCAGTATCGGAAAGAGTGGTTTGGTACATTCCCATATCTTTCTGTGCAGAAGATCGTATATTACAGCCATATCGTTCAGCCCGTTACTGCCGAATATGACTATCATGCCGTCGATCCGGGGCATCTGTTTGTCGACATAGTCAATGATCCTGTCAAGCTGTTCGTCCGTTGCCGTGGCGATCATATCGATCGGATTGCTGGCTGATGCGCCCGGATTCATCATTGCAAGCAAATTATCGTGATGCTCACCCGTAATCCGGGGTATGGTCATTCCACCTGCCGCAAGGGCATCTGTGAGCATTACGGCAGGTCCGCCGGCATGTGTAATGATGGCAACATTCCTGCCTTTCAGATGTTTATGAAAAAAAACAGATGCCACGGTAGTAAGTTCTTCCCTACCGGAACACCTGACGATGCCGGCTTTACGGAACAAGGCTTCAACGGCTGAGTCGGATGCAGCCAGTGCTCCGGTGTGGGATGAAGCTGCCCGGATGCCTGCTTCGCTTGTCCCTGCCTTTATTGCAGCTATCCTGCAACCTTTCCTGATAAGTGAGGACGCATGATGAAGCAGCTTGTCGGGATCACGAATGCTTTCAACATAGATTAGCTTGATCGGGGAACTTTTATCAGGATCAAATGTGTTATCCCAGTATTCCAGGACATCTTCCACACCTGTCTGTGCGCTGTTACCGACTGAATAGACGCTTGCAAAATTCACCCCCTTGGGTATGGCCGATTCAAAGATGAAGACAGCTGTGGCTCCTGAGCCTGATACAAAATCACAGCCTCTGCTGTCAAGCCTCGGAACGGGAGAGGTAAAAATGCCGTTGTATGTCTGACTGATCACCCCGATGCAGTTTGGTCCGATCAGGGAGCCTCCGGAATCAGAAATAATGTCAGCTATCGCTTTTTCCAGCTTCCTTCCCTCCTTTCCTGCCTCGCTGAACCCTGCTGAAATTATTATGAATGCCCTGGTATTTTTTTCTTTCACGAGTTCCTCAATAACCTGAAGGCAATATTTAGCCTGTATTGCCAGTATTGCCAGGTCAACCGGAGGCAGATCCTTCACATCACGATACGATTTGACACCCTGGATTCTGTCGTGGCCCGGATTTACCACATAAAGGCTGCCGGTAAATTTACCGTCAATAATATTCTTCAGGATCTTTCCTCCCGGCTTAAAAAGATCTTCTGATCCTCCGATAACCACGATGCTACCGGGATTTCTAAGTTCATCATTTATCATTATTCAGAACAAATGAGGAATGAATTATTACTGAAAAACATACCCTGAATTAACAATAAAGCAATATAATAATAATTAATAGTACAAAACAGGATTGTGGTCATTATATGATTCCCTCTCTACTTTTAAATTGTCTTATACCAATAAATATCTGCAAAAGATTTGTTTTCTCAGGGAATGAGTTATCTTTGTAAGATGATTGAACAATTGTTCATATATGGTATTAAATGAAGCAAAAAAATCCAGATAGTATTGTGTTGGCTGGTATTGAGAAAGAAAAGGTCAAATCGGTGAAAAAGAAAATGAAAACAGAAAGATTTTTTCACTATCTGGCTGAAACATTTAAAGCAATGAGCGATCCTACAAGAACAAAAATCATATATGCCTTATGCCAGGAAAATGAATTGTGTGTTCGCGATATTGCTACCATAATCGGAACTACAAATTCAGCCATTTCCCACCAGCTGAGAACATTGCGAAATATGAAACTGGTAAAATACAATAAAGTGGGTAAGGCAACTTACTATTCACTGGATGATATCCATATTAACAATCTTTTTGCAGAAGGATTAAGACATGTGGAGGAAAAGTAATTTTTTTCATAAGACAATTGAATATGTGTTCATATATCGATATAAATAACATAAAATGATCAAGAAGAAAGATATAGCAAGTTTAACTGAATTAAAAGATGGTCAGACAGGAATTATTATTTCTGTCGCCGGGGGAAAAATGCTGACTAAAAGATTGGCTGATTTGGGATTGACCCCGGGAACGGAGATAATGGTTTTAGGAGGTTTGTTATTCTCGGGGCCGATCCAGATCGAAGCTTGTGGATCAAAATTAGTCCTTGGAAGAGGGTTGGCTTCAAAAATAATGGTAGAGTTGAGATGACAGATGAAAGAAAGATCAGCATTGTACTTGCAGGCCAGGGAAACACCGGAAAATCTGCAATATTCAATTTTTTAACAGGACTTCATCAACATTTAGGGAACTGGGCAGGAAAGACAATTGAAAAATTTGAAGGTACTCTTTTTTATAAAGGCTATACAGTTGATGTTCTGGATCTGCCAGGAATTTATTCCCTGACAACATACTCAGTTGAGGAAGTAATATCTCGGGAATATATTATTAATCAGAAGCCTGATTTTGTAATAAACATTATTGATTCAACAAATCTTGAAAGGAACCTGATCTTCACTCTTCAGCTTTTAGAGCTTGAATGTCCGATTATTCTGGTAATGAATATGATCGATCTGGCAAAAAAGAAAGGGATCACTATTGATTATCAAAAGTTCCAAAGCATAATAAATGCTCCGGTGGTACCAACAATTGCTTCACGAGGCACAGGATTAACTGATATTATTGATAAAGCTATCGAACTTGCAGAGAAAAAAGAAGAATACAAAGTTCCCAGATATGGTAAAGAAATAGAGAATTGTATCTCAGAATTATCAATTAACATTAAGGAAATTAATCTTCCATATCCGGAAAGATGGATAGCGATCAAGCTTCTTGAAAAAGATAATAATATAATCAAGTCAGTCAGGGAAAACAAACCCGAAATCCTTGAAAAAGCAAAACGGTTAAGTGAGAATCTGGAAGAGATTCATGGTCATGATTCTTCCATCGTGATTGCTGATGAAAGAAGCCATCTTGCCTCGCAGATAACAAGAGAAATAGTAAGAATTACCCAAAACAGGAAAATTTCCTTAAACGACAGACTGGATGCTGTTACCACTCATAAAATAACAGGATATCTGGTTATGATATTGATCCTCGGAGGCATGTTCCTTTCTGTATTCAGCTTTGGCAACTGGCTTTCCACATGGTTCGATTCAATATTCCAAAACTGGCATGGCTGGTGGGACATCAATGTCGGGATAACATTTTTTGCTTCTCTCGGATGGGCGGCAATAGAGAGTGTCCTTGCCCTGGTCCAGATTGCCTTGCCCTATATTTTACCATTCTATATCATTCTGTATTTACTTGAGGACTGGGGTTATATAGCCCGCATTTCTTTCCTGATGGATAATCTGATGCACAAAATGGGTATTCACGGTAAAGGTTGCATTTCCTTTATAATCGGATTCGGATGTAATGTCCCGGGTTGTCTCTCGTGCCGTATCATGGAATCAAAACGGGAGAGGTTTATTACTGCTGTCCTGGTAACACTTATACCATGCTCAGCCGTATCTGTAATTGTTTTTGGACTTGTGGGAAAGTACGTTGGCCTGTTGTGGGCTCTGGGATTATATATCTTTGCTATGATAATGGTTTTTATAGTTGGCAAAATATCTTCAAAACTTTTACTCGGAGAACCAGTAGAGCTGATTATGTCAATGCCTGATTATAAAACACCCCAACTAAGAACGATAATCTATCAGACATGGGATGCTTTGAAGGAATTTATCTATATCGCAGCTCCCATAGTCGTAATTTCAGGAGTGGTAATTCAGGCAATTAACCTGGCAGGATGGATGCCTGCTATCTCATCATTTTTAAGCCCGGTTACAGTAACATGGCTGGGGCTTCCTGCAATTACAGGCATCCTGCTTATTTTCGGGATATTACGAAAAGAGTTGATACTTGTAATGCTTGCAGCATATTTAGGAACAACCAACTTTTCTGATATGCTTAGTTCACAACAGATGATTACCCTTGCCGTTGTCAGTATGTTCTATATCCCGTGTGTTGCAACTATTTCCGTTTTATGGAAAGAATACGGATGGAAGAAAGCATTGGCAATATGTATCCTCGAAATCCTGTTTGCTATTCTACTGGCGGGGATTGTTAAAAGAATATTGGATTTTGTTTTTTGAAAAACAATACCTCGACTGGTAAAAGAAGAAAAATTTATATGAACGAATTTGACATAAAAGCAGCTGACTGGGACAAGAACCCTGATCATTGGAAAATATCTGAAGTTGTTGCAGATGAAATAAGGAAAATCATACCATTAAGAAAGGAGATGACTGTACTTGAATATGGTGCCGGTACCGGAATCACAAGTCTCCTGCTTAAAGATTATGTGAAAGTCATCACTCTGATGGATAGCTCATCGGAAATGGGTACAGTAATGAATAAAAAGATTGAATCGAAAAAAGTTGAAAACCTGAAAGCTCTGAACTTCGATTTGGTACAATCTGATTATGAAGAGGGAAAATTTGATCTGATCTTTGCCCAGATGGTACTTCATCATGTCACAGATATTGAGAATATTATAAAGAAATTTTATATTTTGTTAAATTCAGGAGGGTACCTCGTAATTGCAGATCTTTATCCCGAGGATGGCTCATTTCATGGTCAAGGTTTTACTGGGCATAAAGGTTTTAATATAGAAAAATTATCAATCCTCATCGGGAAACAGGGATTTACAAATATCAGCTGCCGGCATTGTTTTGTTATAACCAAAAAAATCTCTGATACTGAAACAAAGCAATTTGATGTATTCCTGCTGACTGCTAACCATGATTCAAAGTACTAATCAATCAATCAGAAATATTCATATCGATTTGAAGTTGTCCTTAAAAGTTGGATTTTATTTGCATTATGAACTTTGGTTCATTTAGATCTGATTCGGATATGGAAACTGTTCCCTCTGAATCTCAGACTTTTATTTACAATCTGTATTTTACAAAATTCATATTCAGTGCAAATTCGGTCGAAAATTCATCGAGATTGGATAGTTCGATATAACGGGAATTTTTCAGCGTCTTACTGATTCTTTCTTCAAATTCATCGGATTTCAGATATTGAAGAGCACCAATTCCGGCACTGTTACCAACAGGATATATTCTGTCTTTCAATTCATATGGGAGTAATCCTATTTCTATTGCCGATCTTACATTAATATAATTACCAAATCCACCCGCTAAAAACAAAGCATCAATATCGCCGGAAGATATTCCTGACATACTCATCAGTACCCTGATACCTGAATAAATAGCAGATTTGGCCAGCTGAATCTCACGTATATCCTGTTGTGTTACCTCTATTCTGCTATCAGGATTGATAACGAAACTTTCCTTCAAAAAACCTGTCTCGTCAATCAGGTCGTTTCTCAGTAAATATGCCACAATATCAACTATTCCTGAACCGCAAATACCAAGTGGTTCAGAATTACCAATTACCTGATAAATGTTTTGCCCGGCAAAAGAAGAAATAGCTCCATTGACCGCTCCCATACCACATGAAAGGCTTGCGCCCTCAAATGCCGGACCGGCTGCCGTGGCACATGTGAATATCTCTTCACCTCTGATCAGTGCCATCTCACCATTCGTCCCTATATCAAGAAAGAGATAATTTTTGTAAAGTGGTTTTATTACAGACAATCCCGCCACAATATCAGCCCCCACGTATGCAGAAATACATGGGAGTGTAATAACCTCTGCTGCGGGATTAACATTTAAACCTGTTGAATTGCCCTTTCTCGTCTGCCGGCTGATAAACTTTGGCCTGAAAGGCGCGAGAGCAATGGAAATTGGATCCACGCCCAATATAAGGTGTAACATTGTAGTGTTACCAGCTATAATTATTTTTTCAAAATCACCCGGAATTATATGCTCATTTACACAAAATATATCCAGCTCATTATTAATAGCGTTGACAATAATCTGCTGCAATTCTTTCAGGCCACTTTCATGTTCCTGGCAATAATTGATCCTTGAAATCACATCTGCACCGTATATTTTCTGCGGGTTTAACATAGAGACTACTTTTTCGATTTCACCTGACAGAAGGTCCAGAAAATACAAGACTACAGTTGTGGTGCCTATATCAATTGCTGCTCCATATGGCTTCAGGCTAATATGGTTATTGCTGTTCTTAAAAGGAATGTCTTCAAGGAATTCTGTCTGGCTTATCAGAATATTAGCCTCCTCCTTCCCCGGCAGGATGACTTCAATATCCTTATCAGGATGATATACACATGATATTACACTTCCTTCACCTGTAATATTTACTATGCATTTTCCACATTTGCCTTTTCCTCCGCACGGCGCATAAATATTAAAGCCTTCTTTTCTTAAAATATCCAATAATGACCGGCCTGTCTCAGTTTTTATTATTCCGGTATTGTCAGATTTTATTACAGATATCTTTATCACAGATCAATGAAATAAATCCTGTCTCCCCTTAACCGTCCGGTCATTCGTCCGGATCGTATTCTGTTGGTCATCAGGCAGGTATGTTTATAATTATTTACAGTCAATATTACAAAGTTATTTTATTAATACACACAGGTTTATTTTATCCGGGGATTTTGTTTTCCTGATAAGATTTCAGGCTAAGTGTTTGCCAATTAATTTTGCACCTGCATTATGACAAGCAGGATCGCCCTGAAAATGTTATTTTTTTGTTAATCTGTTAAAATTGAATTGATATTGGCATATATTTATTACAATTTTAATGACAACTCATTTGAAGATTTGCTGTGTTATTATCTTCAGGTACTTTCCCCTGATATTTAGAGTATCTTGTCCAAATTTAAGCCGGCACAATACCGGAGAACCTGTCGTTTAAATCTATTCTCTCCACACCATTCTTTTAAATGGAATTGGATCGAAGAAGTTTCCAGCAAATTACATATATGAACAGATGCATCTCCCGGTTTTAGTCGAACATTATTTAAACAAATGGACAGATAAAATGTTAATGATGCCGGAAACATTTATGATTATCAATGTTATTTTTGTCCTTGCTTGATTATTCTTACAAACCGATTAACAGGAATATCCATAATGAAAAAATCTGATTTCAACACCGGTGCCGGAAAATCAATACCGCCCGGAGACTATGTTGCTGCTCTTGAAAATACGAGTAAGGAGTATATAACAGGTGATACTGTCATTACTGCACTTCAGCCAGCCACTGTTCAGTTCAGGCAGAATGAGCTTTCCCTGATCATAGGTCCATCTGGTTCCGGCAAGACTACTCTTCTTTCCCTTCTGGGCTGTGTCATTTATCCGACCTCCGGCGATGTCTGGGTAAAAGGGGCACATGTCAATTCACTTAATGAGACAGAGCTTGCATATCTGAGGCTCAATAATATTGGTTTTGTATTCCAGAATTTCAACCTTCTCGCACCCCTGACTGCCATAGAAAATGTGATGCAGCCCCTTATACTTTTGAAAATGCCCGGGCATGAAGCAAGGAAGAAAGCAATGACCGCTCTTGAAATGGTTAACATGAGCGACAGGCTTAAGAGCCTGCCAAAACAGCTGAGTGGAGGTCAGCAACAGAGAGTGGCCATAGCCAGGGCTCTGGTCTCAAATCCATCACTCATATTATGTGATGAACCAACAGCAGCACTGGATACTAAAAGCGTTTCAATTGTGATGCAGGAACTTAAATCACTGGCAACGGATGGAAAATCAATAGCAGTAGTTACACACGATAACAGGTTAAAACAGTTTGCCGACCGCATAATATATGTACATAACGGATTCGTCACAGATGATCCACCAGATGAAGAAATACTAAACTAAACTATAACAAAATGAAATACAGAAATATTTTGATACCGATCCTTGTACTGTCAACAACTTTTGCATGCAACAAAAAGGAAAACGGATCAGGATTAGAAACAGGACAAAACAATTCTGACACCTTTAATTCAAGGCTGAAGCAGATTAATCAGGTTGCAGGTATCGGTAAGATTGAACCTGAAACAAAGATATTATCCCTTGCTTCAGAAAGAGGAGGAATCATCAAAGAAATATTTAAGAGTAACGGAGATAAGGTAAAACCGGGAGAAACAATAATTACGCTTGATTCTGATGAAGAGCAGAGTAACATGGAATTGCTAAAAGCCCGGATAAAAACCCAGGAAAATCAGATCGAGCTCGACAGGTATTCTGTGAAAGAAGCAGAACTTAAACTTGACAATAAGAAAAGACTTCTTGAAAGCGCACGGAAACTGTTGAAAAACGGAGCTGAAACCAGCCAGAATATTGATGATCTTGAAACAGAGGTTAAGTTACTTGAAACAGGTCTGCTCAAAAATAAAACCAGCCTTGAAATCAGTGAGTCTAAACTTTCCGAGCTTAAAGTCGAACTTCGGCTGTCAATGATTGAGCTGAGCAGAAGAAGCCTTACAGCACCGGTCGAAGGTACAGTGCTCAACATACTGGTCACACTTGGCAGCTCAATCAATCAATATGCCGAATTCTGTGAATTTGCACCGGATGGAAAGGTAATAGCGCGTTGTGAAATAGATGAAATGTTTGCTGACCGGATCAGGGAAGGTCAGGATGCTACAATAACACTTGTTGGTGGTAATGAAGTTATTGCTACCGGAAAGGTGGTCCGGGCAGCTCCTTTTCTGAAAAGAAAATCGCTCTTTTCAGAACTCCCCGGAGATATGGAAGACAGAAGGATTCGTGAGGTCTGGATATTGCTTGATAACAATACGGACTTGCTTTTCAACCTTCAGGTTGAGTGTATTATTACCATTTGACCAGAAATAATATGTTACGTACAGCTTATAACTTTCTGAAATATGATAAAGCAAAGAGCATTGGCGTTATCATAGGTATTGTAATCTGCATCTTCCTAATCGGCCAGCAGATAGGGATATTGACTTTCCTTATGGGACTGATGAGCGGGCTGATAGATAATTCCGACACAAGGAATGCCCAGATATGGGTAGTTGATAAGATAACAATAAATGCCAATGAGCTTGCCAGGCTTGATGAGAGTCTTGTAAGAGAAGTCAGGAGTGTGGAAGGGGTAAAAAACTCCTACCCTTTCATCTTAACACAAGCGATAGCAACTTTTTCAACCGGGAAAACTGCCCCTGTAAACCTTGTTGGAAGTGACCCTCCGAATTTCATTGCCGGTCCGAATCCGGAGAAAATCGGAAAAGGCAATATATTCGACCTTGTTCAGGATGATGCAATATCCGCTGATTTCTATGATGCATCAACCTTTGCCAATCCAACTGATATAGATACCGAGCTTGAGATAAACGGCAAGAGGGCTCAGATCAGACTTCAGACAAAAGATGCCCGTGGATTCGGAGGTTCCTATCTTTATACAACGCTTTCAAAAGCAAGGTTTTACGGCAATTTCCCTGAAGATAAAGTAAGTGCAATCGCGGTAAGTATAAAGGAAGGATATTCAGCTGATGTGGTAAGAGACAACATCAACAAAGCCCTCCCAAGCATAAGAGCCTGGAAGACAGAAGATCTAAAATCCTCAACAGTCCGGTTCATTGTTGTCAGCTCGAATATCGGGACAAGTATAGGATCGCTTGTAATATTCGCCATTATCAGTGGATTCTTCATTATCGGACTCACACTCTATTCATCAGCCATTGACAGGGTAAAAGACTACGGTACGCTCAAAGCTATTGGAGCCACCAACTCTTATATAACAAAGCTGATACTTACACAATCCCTGATCACTGCAACCTTAGGATTCTGCATCGCATGGTTGCTGCTGGAAGGATTCCGGTCAGGAGTGGCAAATGCCGGATTGCTGTTCAGACTCTCACCATTGCTTTTAGGAGGATTATATATTCTTACTTTCTTAATTTCGACCGGCAGCGCTCTGTTCTTTTCAATAAGGACCATCAGCAATGTCGAACCTGCATCAGTATTCAGAAACTAAATCGACGGATATGAATAAAAAATATGTAATGATAATCGCATCAGGCTTGTTATTTTCTACCGGAATGCTCTATCCTCAGTCTGATACCATACCTGAGTCTTTATCTTTCGACCAGGCTATATCCTTTGCTTTACAGAATAATCCTGATCTGAAAATAAAAGATCTGAATTACCTCATCTCTTCAGAACAGCTAAGTGAAGCAAGACTCCGGATGGTACCCCAGATCTATGGCAGATATGATATCCAGCATAATCTAATAATACCGTCAACATTGGTTCCATTAGGCAAATTTAATCCTGACCTCCCGCCTGATGAACTTACACCAATAAAATTTGGAACCAGATGGAACTCAGTTGCAGGTTTATTCGCTTCCCTGAAGATCTTCGATCCACAGATCATCGGGGATATAAGGGAGAAGAAAGCATCAATGTCTCTAAGCGATGTTGAAAGAAAAATTACCAGAGTTGATCTTGAAGCCGAGACAGGGAAGGCATACGCCAACTGTTTATTATCGCTCGAGCAGGTTAAGTTCTCAGCAGATGACACTGTAAACAGCTACAGGCAACTTAAAGAGTCACGATTGAAATTTAACTCGGGCATTCTGAAACAGACAGATCTCAACCATGCTATTCTAAATCACAGCAGTTCGTTAAGCCGTTTTAATGAAGCTGAAAAGATCTGGCTTGATTCAAGGAAAACCTTGTTCTACTGGATGGGACTCGAAGAAGATCCGGTTGATTCTGTATCGCTCAGTGATTCTCTTAACTTTCTAATTAGCCGTTTAAGCAGTGATAAGAATGAGATTAACGACATAAGATCCTCACTCACCTATATGAGACTTAACGCTCAGAATAATATAGATAATGTCAGGCTCAGGAACGCAAAAGCAGGTTTTTTGCCTGTTGTTACCCTTAACGGTTTGCTTGCAACCGATTATTACAACAATCAGCTTCGTCTGGGAAATAATGAATACTGGTTTGGAAACAGTAACATTAATCTTTCACTTCGTGTTCCCATTACTGAAGGTATTGACAGGACAAAAAGAATAAGGCAGCAGAAATATCAGATTCAGGCCAACAGGGAAGATTTTAAGGAAGCAATGAATAAGAAGCAGCTTGAGATAAAAAGAGCATCAGACAATATTGATTTTCATAAAAAGGAAATTAATTCGAACAAAGCAAATCTTGAACTGGCCAGAGTCAACTACAACGCATCATTCAGCCTGTTCAGTGAAGGGAGAATATTGCCCTCGGAGCTTACTGAAGCCGAGATTTCCTATAAGCAGGTAAAAATCGATTACCTGAAGGCTATTTTTAACTATATTGATGCGCTACTTGAATTAAAAAGAATAATTCTATCTTAATACATAAAAGTACAATATGCCGGGGATTTTATATCTGTGATTAAAGCAGGCTTTCCATCATTGATGCACAGAAAGGCATGGTATAAGATCATGACTATAACAACAAATAATCACCTCTCAGTCCATTTTATTATCTTTGCTATCCTGTAATTCTTATGAAAAAAAGGACGATCAAGGAGATACTGACACAGGAAGATCTTTCGAGAGAAGATATTGTGATGCTGCTTAAGACAGAGGGTTATGATAAAGACCTGCTCTTCCGGAGATCTGCTGAAATAAAACGTGCTTTTATTGGCAATAAGGTCTGGTTCAGGGGACTTATCGAATTCTCAAATGTTTGCAGCAAGGATTGTCTTTATTGCGGTATAAGAAAAGGAAATAAAAATCTCGAACGCTATACCCTTTCCGATGATGAGATACTGACTGCCGCGAAATATGCTTTTGACAACAGGTACGGATCAATTGCCCTTCAATCGGGTGAGCTTGAGAGCCGGTCCGTTACAGACAGGATTGAAAACCTTCTTCGCAAAATAAAAGAGCTCTCAAATGGTGAGTTGGGAATAACGCTATCTGTTGGCGAACAGGAAACTGATGTTTATAAAAGATGGT
>Ga0102851_10001707_pt1 | contig 12809 bp, 12 predicted proteins | sample Mud3Dept3metaG_FD_79558 | JGI IMG/M metagenome (GOLD analysis project Ga0102851, IMG submission 79558) | Freshwater wetland microbial communities from Ohio, USA, analyzing the effect of biotic and abiotic controls - Mud 3 Core 4 Depth 3... | ecosystem: Environmental > Aquatic > Freshwater >... | reverse complement strand
TGAGTCATAGACGTAGACCTTATGGGCCGTAGCCCCTGTGTCGAACAGCATGATGATCTGGTTGCCGAAAGAAGGATTGATGGCTACAGGGTCATGGTTAGCACTGTCCGGGTCCTCTATCTCAGCCATGTACAGCGGCACCCTGGCGGTGAGGTTCATCCCCCACAGTCCAGCCTTATCTGTGCCATACTCTCCCAGCACGTACAACGTGTCGTTCGCTACACACAGGTCCACAGCCTTAAACCCTACTGGCATCTCCCAGATCGGCGTAGGTACGTCCTTACGCCACTCCCATATCTGGGTCCTACCGTAGCTGGTAGTCATGAAGAACAGGGACTTGCCTCCCTGGACCATCTTGTACACAGCCCCGTTAGGGAGGTTATCCGACATAGGTTGGTACTTGACGTCGGTAGCGGCGTGGGTGATGGGGAGGGAAGCAGGGTTACGGTTGTACTTAACTAGACTGGTACCCGTCCACCCGAACAGCCCACCGTCCATGACGCCCAGCCCCCCGAAGGGGAGGGCGCTGGTGACGTTGCTAACGTAGGTATCGAGCGCGGACGTTGTTGCACGAAGCACCTCACGGGTGCCGGTCGTGGTGGGGTCCGTGTGGGTAGCCACGTAAAGATAAGGTCCGTCGGCTACGATCGCTGTGATCTCGTCCCCCGCCGTCCCGATGGGGTTGCTGGCGTGGGCCGTCCAAGCCATACCATCGCTTGAGTAGAAGAGCTGCCTAGATGAGGCTAGCCATACCTTCCCATCCCCGACGGCGAGGTGGACCGTTTTGTTCGCAGTTGTTGCGCTAAGACCCGTTGCAGCCGTTCGAGTTGGAGGGCTAGTAATCTCTCCTGGGTTTCTGGTGTTGGCTGTACTGTACCAGTATGTAACCGGATCTCGGGGATCGTAAGTTTTAAACCCCTGCCCTCCGGTCCAGTCATCAGCAGACCAGAATAGAAGGTCTGGCCGAGTAACTCGCTTCCCGTCGGTCCCGACAATCTCGCCCCCTCCAGAAGGGAAAAGGGGCTGGTATTCATGAAGGTACGGGGCTCCCGTGGACTCGTCGAGCACATACTCGTAGTCTCCGATCTTAACGTGTGCGCCGCTAGCTAGCATGTTTACACGCTCCCCATCTCCGGGATGGTCCGCATGAGTTCATCCTTAAGCTGGTTGCGGAGTTCCGTGAACTTCTGGTACATGACCTGAGCAGCGGTGAGCCGAGCCTGCGGAGGAGCGCTTTCCTGGTTCTGGTTGATGTCGTCCTGGGTGACCCTAGGAGCTTCCTTGGACATCAGGAGCCGTGCTGCTGATCCATGTGCGACCACTTCCGCCAGTAGACCATCGGATAGGTCAGAGTAGTCGCTGCCCGAGAGGTCTGCTGTGAGCTTAGCGCGGTAACGAACGTAGACAGTATTGGATGAGTGGAAAAATCCCCCTGGGAAGCCAATACCCCTTCCCGAAGCAACCAGTGCCGTAGGGAGATTGGTCGACCATATAATAGGACGTTGGGTGTACGAATCGGCTCCGTACAAGCCGAGCACGGAATCTCCGGTTCCGTACAACTGCGATACGGAGATGAGGTCGATGGCCGTTGCTGCGACGTCATACCAGTAGACGGTGCTTGGTGTGATCGTGTCGTCCACGACCTTCCAGGCGTAGGGCCATAGCGACTGGATGGTAAGGTCAATAGCATCCTTCACATCCTTGTAGTAGTAAACAGGGTTCTTACGAACCATAGATCCACTAGCCTGAGTAGCAGCGGTGGTGCCCAGATACCCACGAACCACCGTAACAGCGTTGGTAGCGATGCTCTGGACGTAGGCAAGCTCTCCGTCGGAGAACTCCATCACATCACCCTCGGCCCAGTCGGTACCGTCGTTAACATCGATGGTCGTGTCAGCCGCCAGCGACTGAGCGGTAAGCCAAGCTTGCCAACCTTTATCGTCTCCGAGCAGGGCTCTGACCCTGTAAACGAGAGTGCTTCGAGCGAGTGCCATCAGTAGTTTCTCCTGATCCTAGAGTTAGACTGTACCCTATTGATAAGCTTACGTAAAGTCGGAGCGTCTCTCCTTACGTCAGCTATGGGTAGGATGGGGGTTTGCGTTAGGACCAGAGGTGAAACGGTCCTGTCCTGAGCGATGCTAGCTGCTGGTTGCAACACGCTGACCGTTAGCACAGCAGCCGCTATATCCATCTTGATGGACGCAGCTACCGTGCTAGCAGCTTGTGTGAGTGTCGCTGCCTCTACGTACCTTGTGATGTCTGCCGCAGGTAGCGTTGGGGTTATCTGTAGGACCTCAGCGTCCACCTGCTCGTCCAGAGCTATGTGTGCCTGGGGCAGGATCGGCTGAAGCTCGATACGTGTCTCGGCGTAGACGTACTGGGTCTCGATAGCCGAGACGGTCAATGCAGCCGCTGGGAGCGACGGAGAGGCGCTGAGAGCGACTGCGGCTAGTCCTTGCTGTAGCGTGGCCGCTGGGAGGCTTACAGAGGCCGAGAGAGCCGCAGCGGAGATAGAGTGGTTGATCTGCGCGGCTGGCAAGGATGGGGTAGCGGATAGCTCCACTGCCACCAGGCTCGAACCCGTGTCGATGGTTGCCGCCGGAAGGGACGGGGCAGCCGAGAGGACGATCGCGGTGACTGAGTGGTTAAGCTGAGCCGCAGGCAGGCTCGGGCCTGCACTCAGCGCGACAGCGGTTAAGCTGTGGGTGGTACTCGCCGCAGGCAACGACGGAGTAGCCGTCAGGGCTGCTGCTGTGATGCTGTGATTAACAGTGGCAGCGGGTAGCGAAGGGCTAGCCGACAGAGCTACAGCGGTGAGAGACGTGCCGCTGTCAGCAGAGACAGACGCCGCAGGCAAGCTGGGGGTAGCCGATAGAACTACTGCCGTGATGCTATTGTCTAGGGTTGCTGCTGGTAGGCTAGGGGTTGCGGTTAGGACTACAGCCGTTAGGCTTGGTTTGATAGCGTACTCTACCAACAACGATTGAAGGTACGGGTCAGGCGTAGCATCTGTGCTGAAACCGAACCTAGCCTTGATACCGTCTAGCTCTGTGTCTGTCCACCCGTCAGCACTAGGGTCGGGGATGATAGAAGCGTTGGTACCGATGGATGGGTTGATAGACCAGTCACCGTTACCTGCGTTGACAAGGGTTGTACCGCCTGAATCGACTATACGTATGATAGCATGGTTCGCAAGAGTACCAGCAGAGTTACCAGCCCAGATGACCTTAGCAGCTTCGATAGGGCCTGGGGTGGAGTTGTCAGCGAACGTTACTTCTACATACCCTGTAGAGTCTACGGCGGTCTGGGTAACGTAGTCGGTCCCGGTGGGCCAGTCGTCGATAACATCGTAGACGTTAGTGGTTCCACCGGTTGACTTGGCGAAGGATCCTGTTCCCAGGTTATGCGTACCATCTCCCGTAGGGAGCAGACTTTGAACCTCGTACTCGCCGAGAGGATAATCTCCAGAGGTCTGCGAGATCACCACGTCATCTAGCTCTACTACTAGGTCATGGGTCGTGACGGTAGACCCGACACGCCATCCAGTGGTATTAGATGCCGCTAGCGCGTCTGTTACCTGGGTCTGAGCTACACCGTCGACCTGCCAGTCCAACGTCCACGGGTTAGCAGAGGTGATGAACTTGAAGTCTACGCGGTGCCAAGCACTGTCATTGTACGTTCCTGAGGTGACCTGGTTGTTGGGGCCGATGATTGCCCTTACGTTCCCACCCGAGGTTATGGCAAAGAAACCATTGTCCGCCCCAGCGTTGGGAAGGACGAACATATAGGCGTTCGCCGACGTGTTGAGCGTGATTACCTTGAAATAGAACGAGCCCACTACCGTCTGACCAGCCGTAAGAAGAGCACGACCGATGCTGGTAGCGGTTACCCCGTCCTGTGTGACACGTACAGCGTACCCTCTGCTGTTCCTGCCCGTAACGGACGTGATAGCAGTTGTGTTGCTGCTCAGGGTATAGAGAGCGTTACCTGTGGGGACCGCTGTAGTATCGAAGGTACGGTGCTCGAAACCGTCGATCCAGGTGAGTGTTGCCACTATGACCCCTCAGGGGTGTTTAGATACGGATGATACCAGTGGCAGCCCAAACGATGGTAACGTTTCCACCCGAAGGGGTCAAAGGGAGACCGGTAGCATCGTCGAAGTTCCCGATAAGGGGGGAGGTCGTGTCTGTTCCGCTGTTCTTGAAGATGTCGTACGACTCAACCTGGTCGCCAGAAAGGGCGGTGAAGGTCAGGTCAGAAGCGTCCAGGACCAGCACGTTCGAGGAGATGGTCGTGGTAGCCGTCATCGTAGGAGCGGAAGCGAACGCTGGGACCTGCGAAGCCGCGAGGCGGTCGGCAGCATCCACGTCGGTCGTCTGGTTAGGGGTGTCGTCGGCTTCATCGACGAAGAAGCACTCGATCGTGTCGGTGTTCCAGTCGATAGTACTATGCGTGGGAGCCCCGCCCAGAGAGTTGCGGAACTCATCGTAGAGGAATGAGGCCATTACTTCTTCTTCCCTTTCTTGGTAACGACGTACAGCTTCTTCTTCTCTCGCTGCTTAGCGGCCCGTTGCTTGTCCAGGTCGAGGTTAAGCGCGTCGAGGATCGGAAGCCAGGGCTTCTCAAGGCGTGCCCTGCCGTCGTACTTGGTCTCGGAGGGGTTGATCTTGTGGGCAGGCATGTACCCCGAAAGGGGCTGCTCTACGATGCGCTCCTTATCCTTGTCCACGGCACCGATCATCAGGGGCGGCGGCGAAGCGACCTCGTTGACCACCTCGAGTCCAGCCATGAAAACGGTCTTAAGCTCTTCGTAGATAGCGGGGGCGACGATAACGTCGCCGTTGCCGTCCAAGCGCAAGTGGATAGCCTTGCGCTGATGGGTCTTCTTACAAGCGTTGCAGTCGTACGCCTGCGGGTACTCCATGGGAAGCTCCACCACGTACGTAAGGGTAGTACCCTCTCCAGCCCTGAAGGTGGGATGGTGTAGCCTGATTCCACTCATCTTAGTATCCAGTGATCGTCATCTGGGGCGTAGTGCCCGCCGAGAGGTCCACGTACCAGTTGGTGCCACCGGCACTCGCCTGGACTCCATCCTCCCCGAAGTTGAGGTGAACGGTCGTATTGATGGCCGCCTTGACCACGTAGAAGATGGTGCCAGCCACGGAGGTCGCCCGAAGGTTAACCGTAGCGGCGTCAGCCCCACCCGTGAGGGTGAAGCTCGTCATCTTGGTGATAGTGGAAGTGATGTCGGCGGTCCCGGTCTCTGCCTTCTTAGCCATTTAAGCTCCTAGAACGGGTCTGTCGGATGGTCTGTTTGTGTTCTTACGCTCGTACTTGTTCTTCAACTCAGCTTCTTGGAGGAACTTACGAGCGATGACCTTGAGATTCTCGATGCTGTAGTCGAACTTCTCTGGGATACCTGCTTTCCAGTATTCAACCTGGATCTCTCTCAGGACATCCTCTGGAAGCCTAGGCTCCCCGTAAACACGGATGGACTCCTCAACCTGCTGCATCAGCCGCAAGGTCAAGGACTCCACCCGCTGCTGTGGTGTTCTCTTAAGGATGGGTGGGGGCGTAAAGGCGAACTCGTGAGTCTCTGAGGAAACCGGCTTAAGCTCTGACTTCCCAGCCTTCCCCTTGGTCGTGGCCTTCTGCCACGGCACGAAACCAACCTTACCGTCCGCGTCAGCGCGGGCGACGTACCCCCGCTTGATAAGCGGGTCTCGCTCCATTCGTTTCAGCAACTCTTCTAGCTGCTGGCGTTTGTCAGACGCTGATCCCATCGATCTGATCCTGTCTCTTCTCTTCCAGGAAAACTTCGAGGTTGATGTGGCGAGTGTCTGCAAGCATCATCTTGGCTTGCATCTCGTCACAGAAGTCGCCAGCCTTGGTACGATACTTGATGTTGGGGTTATAGCAGTTGCGGAACTCGCACATGTCCTTGTAGCCAAGCTCGTGCGGCATCTTGTATCCGTGCCAGAACCGCTTTCGGTCAGGCAGATAGCCGCTGTTGGAGCGCACTCCCGCAGGAACCTGTGTAACCCTAGGGGTACGGATAAGCTCAACCTGCTCGTCGTAACCGACGATAAGCTGCCTACCGTCCTCCTGCTCTCGCACGATGGGGGCACGATGGGGCACGACCTTGGCCTGATGATAAGGGTCGTGACCGCGCTTCTCGCACTCGATCCACCACGCTCCACCAACCGTGGTCTCGCATCCAGAACCACCGCTAGCGTCGTCAGACTGGGACTCAGGGCAAACAGGCATGATCATCTTCACCGTACGGGACGGTGCACTGAGCCTAACCCCAGTCTTCTCCCAAGGGATCTCCTTGAGGGCTTCCTTCTTCTCAACCATCTCTGGTCTCTCCTTCGTGGAGGTAAGGGGAGGGGGAGCCGAAGCTCCCCCCACCCCGCTTATTACGCAGTGACGATGGTAGTAGCCGCGACAGAAAGGCCGTCCGCAAGCGGAGCGACATTGTATCGTAGAAGCCAACCAGTACCGTCACAGATGACCCTAACCCCGTTGCCGATCTTCTGGCTTGCGCCAGCGAAAGCGATCGAGTCGGCGGCAGCGTCGTTGAAGACAACGAGCGTGTCAGCCGTACCGGCAGTGACCGTAACGGTCTGGTCTGCCACAACATGGATGTCAACCCACCAACCTGAGCCAACAGCGGCCACGGTGGGAAGGGTGAAGTTCACGGCTCCACCCGCCCCACGGTTGGTGAACAGGGCCCCACCATCGTTCGCAAGGATGGTGTAATCAGCAGTCTTGGCGCTGACGACCTGGGGGATCTCAACAGCAACCATAGATCCTCCTCTTACGCGTCAGTGATGATAGACTGTCCCCAAGTGTCACGGATCTCCGCAACACCGTAGTTCGCAGTCACAACGACCTCGGTACCAGGAAGCGAAGCGTCCCGCTGAAGCTCGGTGCGGGGCGAACGGATCTCGTACATGCCGAGGCAGAGGTTACGAACGAACACAGCACCGGCACGGTCAGCGCCAGCGTTGGCCGTAGCCACCAGGGAGGTGTGGTAGATGGGCACGCCGTACAGCGAGCCAGCCATCCCCTCGAAGGTAGGCTTAACCAGGCCAGAGTCGTTCCCGCCGTCGAAGTACTCACGGCCCGAGCGGGGGGTACGGGTGGTACCCTCAGCGTCGAACGTAGGAACGATCGAACCACGCAGGTCGCCGGTCTGAACCGGGTGAAGCACCGCGACGACAGAACCAACCGCGTCACGCTGCTCCAGAGCCGACAGAGCGGCCAGGAACTGAGCAGCGGTCAGGTCGGAACCAGAAGTCCCGGTAGTGTTAGAGAAGCCACCCATAAGGGCAGCCATGTCAGTCTCGTACTTCTCCGCGACGGAGCGGGCAAGGACAGAGCTGAAGTGCTCCAACTCGTCGATAACCGAGATCTCAACCGAGAAGTCGGTGACGGTCGCCATGATACCAACCTGGTCGGCAGTGGCGGACGCCTTCGAGGAAGCAAGCGCGGTGTTCGAAAGGCCCGTAGCCTCGACGATGGCCGCAGCCACGCCGGGGTCATCCTGAGTAGGCCAGTCGAAGACCTTGGTGTTACGCTTACCCTCGACGACGAAGAAGGGGCGGCAGACGTTCAGCGGACGGATCTCGTCCAGGATACTATCCTTCACCCACGACGCGAAGTACACGTCGTTCATGGTGGTGGTAGTGGTTTCGCTTGCCATTTTTCCCTCTTAGTTCGTGTCTTGGTTGTTCCAACGGACACGTCCATCCTGAAGGGCCTTAAGCGCTGCGGCAGGGTTCTCTCGATAAAGGGCCGAGAGATCGTCGCGGCTAAGCTTCCCATCAGCAGGAACGCCGCCCTCAACGGGTTTAAAGGGAACGTCTTGGGACGCTTCCTTCTCGGATACAGGCAGACCGTACGACTCTGCAAACTCGCGCACGGTCTCGGGGTTGACTTCGGCTTCCGGATTGAGCTTGATGAAAAGCTCTGCCTGCTTCTCGGAGAGGCCTACAGCGGAGAAAACCTTGGCTGCGTTAGCAACCGACTCCCTGTGTGCCATCTCCTGCTTGAAGCTGCGAAGCTCCTCAAGCTCGGTAAGAAGCTCCTTACGCTCCTTATCCTTGGCCTTGAGTGCGTCCCGAAGCTGCTTAACCGGGTTAGCTTCTTTCCGCTGGGGCTCTTCTGTGCCCTCGACTTCAGCGATAAGCTGTTCGAGGTCATCCATGATACACTCCCATCTACGTTTGGGGAAACGAGGGTTGCTCAGGGGTTTAGGTCACATACGGGACCCTGCGCTCCGTATGGATACCGGGTTTCGACTGACGGCGGGACCGGGCGCTCCGCTCGCGTTCAATATACACCCTCCGACATATAGTGTCAAGAGGTGACTCCGTGAAGCCTCGTTTGGGAGGACTGAAGGACACCAGTGTTCTTAGCCTTGCGGCTTTCATCGTGCTCCCCAGTGAGGACATTGATAAGCTCCTCCACCCTGGTAGCAATAGCGCTCTGGTTAGCCCCACCAAACTCAAGCTCGATGAGATCCTTCTTAGTGATACCGAACTTAGCCATCCTAGACAGAGGAAGAAGGGTCTGGACCTTCTGGGCCAGTTGCTGGAAGTTGCCATACAGAGCAGCTTCATCCTGGACTCCAGGCACCATCCTGGCGATAGACTTCATCTCCTTGGCGCTAAGGTCAAGCCCTGCGCGTGTAGCGCTTGCACCAACGGAAGCCTGCTCCCAGATCTCGTAGAACTCCTTAGGAGACTCACCCATGACGAAGCGGAACATCTCTTCCTCATTGAACTTACGGGTGATGCCGTTGGAAGCAAGGACCTCCTTGAAAGCCTGCATGTAGGGCTTATACTCTTCCATACGGTAGAGGGCTGAGAAGCGATCGTTAAGCTCTGTCATCGAGACATTGCCCTCGATGAGCTTGCCGATACGCTTGTCGTCGAGCCCACCCCTGAGCCCGTACCGCTGGGCTAGCTCCCTGTAGGCGTCCGCTTGCTGTAGGTACTCGTAAGGAGACATGCGGAGAGATCCGTCCCCACGGAAGATGCCTGGGAAGGTCTGCCTGAAGGGCTTAGAACGATAGATAGCGGCTTCGAACTGCTGGGGGCTCCATCCGTTGCGGATAGCCTTGTCGATGATGTCACCGAACTGTGCGGGCCGGAGGCCGAATCCCTCTAGGACCCACTTAAGCTCATCCCTTGCACCGTGCTTGCCGCCCTTACCATCCTTACCATCCTTGCCGCCCTTGTTGTCCTTGGGCTTGTTTTCCCTGTGCTTCTTCCTCTCCCTGTTATACTTGTCTTCGTACCGCTGTTCGATCTTTTCGACGTCTACGTCGGGGGAGGGCATCGGATCATCGGGCTCTTCATAGTCCTGAGCCGTCCCTGTCCAATCTTCCCAGAAGGTCTCCCAACTAGCCACTTCTGCCCCTTCCCATGATGCTGCTTACCATCTGAGCGAAAGCAGCGTATTCGTCTCTGTAGTTGTTGGTCTTCTTGTAAGCGGGCTTCCTACGTTCGTGTTCCTCGATCTCGTAGACGTTCATGCCCTTCTTGACCAGAGCCTTGATGTACCCATCCGGTGGGTATTGTCCCCAAAGCTGGAAGTAGACATCCTCACCCGCCCATACGGTACGCATGAAGGGGGTAGGAGCCTGGCCAGCGGAAGAGGAATAAGAGCTTGAGGCGTAGCTGGTGCTGCCTCCCGTGGCCCCCCCAGTGGTTCCTGGAGGGTTAGTGACATCTCCTGGGCCAACCGTTCCCGGTCCTCCTGTACTGCCAGGCTCTTGTCTATCGTCTGGCTGTGGGTGAGGTCCTTCATCGTGCTCTGGTCCCGGCGTATCCCCAGGTGTTGCCAGGGAATCCAGGATGTCCTCGTAGGAATCGTCTGCGGCTCCGTAAACTGGCATCTTTACCTCGTGTCGTGTCCGCCGAGCGGGAAGTACCACTCGGGCATGAAGTATTCCATCAGGCGACCACCGTACTGCTCTTGAGCCTGGTACCACTGCCTCTTGAAAGCGGGACTGTACTCGAACAGGGTGTTCTTAACATAGTCTTCCATGGTGTTACGCATGGAGGAGTACAGCGCTCCACGCTGGCTATCGAAGTCGTTGTCACCCACCATATCCTTAGCGTCAGCCTGCCTCTGCATGTTCCCGAGGCTAGTCCTAAAGGCCTTCCAGGCCTTGGAGGACGGCTGCGTGCCATCTAGCAGGTCGTTCTCGAAGAAGAACAGCCCACCCCACTCGTTGGCGATCTGGACCTGCTTCCTAAACGTAGAAGAGCTAGCCATCAGTGTCTTGACTGCTGCGTCCCGGTTAGCGTACATCTCCTTACGGGACTCCCATGGGAAGTCATCCCCGAACTTGGCGAGCCTGGCGTCCCACATGCCGACGCTGAGCCAGGCGTCCTCAGCCGCTTCGTCGGTGTTAAGCCCAAGAATCGTTCCCCTGTCGAACTGCGACAGGAAGGCCATGGGCCGGAACCTAGTGCTGAGCTTGATAGCGTCCTTCTCAGGCTGTAGCTGATTGTTCCACCAGGCTTCCTGAGGATTGTACGCCATGTAGGATGCCCTTACAGACAGCTTACGGGCCTCAAGGTAGTACGGGATAGCGTCAGCGTCGTCCATGGCCGTGTCGGCCTTCTCAAGAGCCTTATTGAACTGACGCTGCCAGCGGAAGACGTTTCCAGCCTCGCCTTCGGCGATGATCTCCCGAGCTTGATCCTGCCAGGCGGTGTCCGCCACCCGGTTGAACTCTTCATCGAAGAAGATGTAGAAGGCTCGCTTGAACCCAGGGTGAGCAGTCATGACCTCGTTCTGAAGGTTCTCGATACGCTTGTCGAAGCCAAGCTCGTAGAAGCCAGGGGCGTCCGTACCGTAGACGTTCTCTTCCCGCATGTCCTCTAGGATGCGGTCACGTCCCTTGATCCACTGGCTGATTGCCTGACCGAGATCAGTGCCCTTGTAAGCTGGGTTCTGTAGGACTTCCTTCCACTTGATATCATGTTGGATGTCAACCCCTAGACCCTCACGGATAGCACCATATCGAGCGAAAGCCGGATGTTGATTCTTGATGCGGGAAAGCTCGGTCAGGTAGTAGTCCATGCCGATGTGGGAGCCAACACCTGTGCCCCAAGTGGGGTTATCGGGGTTGATGCCCTTAGCCTGCATCCATTCCTGGCTGTTAGCCCAAGAATCTGTAAGAGCACGATATTGAGAGAAACCCTCCTGGATATCGATGTCGTTGATGAACTCCAGCGGGTCCTTAACCTTCCTCCAGCCCTCGTCAACCTGACGGAAGTAGCTCTCACGGTCGAACCCCAGATCCCAGAACTCGTCCGGGATGAACATGAAAGCGGTCTGAGGGTTCTCCTTAGCCCACTTCTTGAACTCAGGGTTTTCGAGCATCATATCGACAGCCCTGTTAGCAGGAAGCGCTACTCCACCGGATTCGAAGTAAGCGGCACCTTCCCTGGTACCAGCCCAGTAGGTGCTAGCAGCGGTGAAGGCCTCAAGGTTCCTGAGGTCAGGGTTATTCTTCTTGAGGATAGCGAGGGCTTCCTCGGTGGTGTTCCCCTGGAGATACCCTAGGTACTCGTTCTCCAACTCCTTCGTAGGCATGTCGATCCTAGGGGAGGTGGGGAGGAAGAGCGAGAAGAAGGCCCTCCACCCGAACAGGTCACGAGCACGCTCCTTAGCGCCAGCTACGAGCAGGACCTTGGCCCTGTCCACGCTGATGCCCTCAGCTTTGGCGATGGACTGTGGCGTGATACCGGCCAAGTAGTCCATCTTGATGATGTCGATAGCGTAGGAATCGACGACATCATCGTGGGGGATGACACCAGTAGACACAGCAGCGTTCCTGAGCCACATAGGCAGGGTAGAGGTCCAGTCCGTGCTACCGTACTGCATAGCATAGTCAAAGGCCTTCCACTTCATACTAGGAGGCATAAGGTCGCTCTGGACGAACTTCTCGATGACATAGTGGAAAGGGGGGCTCCAGCCCGGCATCGGGATGCTGAAGTCCGGGAGCAGGCCGCCCGTCCACTCGTGCGTGTCTAGCTCCATCGTAGAGGACACGAACATGTTGAGGTTGGCGATGTTGCCCGTGACGCTCCATCCTGGCATATCCGAGGGTCCTGGGAAGAAGGAGTTAAGGACCTTGGCCGGGCCGAGCCACCCCAGGTTAACGTACTTCTCACCGGAGAATGGGTCGGTCCTCACGATACCGTTCTCGTCCTTCTGAACCTCTCGCCAGATGTGGTTGGCATACCCGATCAGTTGGGGCTTGTCAGCCAACAGCCGACCCCAGACCATGTAGGCCTCCATGAAAGGCTGCATGAAGGGAGCCACGAACTGAGCCATCTCTGCGATACGAGACTGCTCCTTGAAGTCGAACATGACGTCCTTGACACGAGCCTGAGCGAACTGACGAGCTTCGGCATTGATGGACCTAGTAACGTCTTCCGTTATCTCCGTGCCGTTGGCCTTCGCTAGTTCGAGCATCTGCTTACGAGCCCGGTTATACCAGTCACGGAAGAAGGGATGCCTGACCAAGTGGTTAGTGGGCAGTTCAAGGATGGAACGAGCCACGTTGTCGAAGATGACCTCGGCGTGGTACTTCATGCCGGTAGCCTTCTCGGCATCAAGGGCATGGAGGACAGGAGCCTGGTCGTACCAGTCTCGGCTAGTCCTACGCAGCATACCGCCCTTGCCACCAGTAGCCCCGGTCATATAGCCCACAAGCCAGCCTGGGGTAGCTTCGTGGTTGAGGGCCATTCTAGCGATGTTCGGGTCCGCTAGCGCGTCCT
>Ga0102851_10001706_pt1 | contig 12809 bp, 10 predicted proteins | sample Mud3Dept3metaG_FD_79558 | JGI IMG/M metagenome (GOLD analysis project Ga0102851, IMG submission 79558) | Freshwater wetland microbial communities from Ohio, USA, analyzing the effect of biotic and abiotic controls - Mud 3 Core 4 Depth 3... | ecosystem: Environmental > Aquatic > Freshwater >... | reverse complement strand
TTTATTGTTTTTTCCTGTATAGCTCTCGTTTTCTTATAAGACAAAAACGGATAACGGTCCGTCAGCCCATGCTGATCCCTGGTTTTCCCTTCAACGCTTAAAGGATGCTCCATGAATCCGAATTTCGAAGACTACTATGAGGACCTGCAAGTCAGTTCCAACGCCGATCAGGAAACCATCGAGCGGGTGTACCGGCTGCTCGCCAAGCGCTATCACCCGGACAACAACGGCTCCGGCAGCGTAGAGAAGTTCGAAATCATCACCCAGGCATACAAAACGCTGAGCCAACCGGAAAAGCGCGCAGCCTACGATGCGACTTACGCGGAGAAGAAAGGCCGAGTGCTGAAGGCTTACGCCCAGGCCTCCGCAACCGGCGGCTTTGCAGCCGACAGCCACATCCGGAGACATGTCCTTTCCGTCTTATACATCGAGAGACGGCAGGATCCGGAAAAGGCGGGGGTGGGGTTATGGCGCCTCGAGCAGCTGCTGGGCTGGCCCGAGAAAATGCTCGAATTCCACACCTGGTATCTGAAGGAGAAGAAGTGGATCGAGCGGACCGACAACGGCGGTTTTGCCATCACGGCGGCCGGGGTCGATGAGCTCGAAAAAGACGGGATGATCCTGGGAAAAGACCGGCTGCTGCCCGAAACGACCGATCCCAAAGAGACCGCCGACAGCCTCCGGCTCCTCGATCTCATCAGCGCCGATAAGGCCTACAAGTTCGAGGAGGCCATCGCCAACTTGGACAAGAAGCTGGCCGCCAACCCGGAAGACCTTATCGCCTGGGTATTTCTGGCCTACATGCACAGCCGGCTGGGGCACAAGCGGCGCGCGAAGAAGGCCGCGGGTGAGGTGCAGCGGATCAACCCGCTTTTTTCGGTTGAGGAGTTTTCACGGACGCTCAAGTTCAAAAACGAGGAGGACAGGGCGAGGTTCCGGGAATACTCCAAACTGGCCGGGCTGGATTGAAAAAGAACTTGGTTGCACGCGATGAGAAAAGCATCCCAAGCCGAGATCTTCGCAACTAGAAGGGGACACGTTTTTCACCGATGTAAGGAGGGTTAGAAGATGATCCGCATGACCAGACAAAATGTCAGGCCTCTAGCGGTGGTCCTGTTGATGCTCACCACCGCTGTTTCATGTTCAAAGGGCTATAACAAGTATGCCGACGAATATTATGCGCAAGGCAAGATTTTTTATCAAAATATGGACTATGACAGATCCATCGATAGTTTTACAAAGGTATTGGAACTGGCACCTGCCGGAGAGGAGAACAACCGCGTCTACTATATGAGAGGCAGATCCTATTTGAAAAACAGGCGGTTTGACCAGGCTATATACGATTTTACGAGAGCCCTGGAACTAACCGGGGACAGCGATAAAAGCATGCGTTTTCTGATTTTTGAGATGCGGGGGGATGCCTATTTCGGGAAAAACGCCTGGACAAGCGCGATACAGGACTATTGGAAAGCCCTTGCCGAAGACGTTGATAACGAAAATGCGAAATATGTTTACCTGAATAGAGGCTGGGCATCGCTCAACAACAACGACCTGGAGTCAGCCATTAAAGACTTTGATAGAGCTGTATCACTAGACTCCAAACTTGCTGAAGCCTATTACGGCCGGGGCAATGCCTGGCTAAAAAAGGCAGATCCTCAACGCGCATTGGCTGATGCAAAAGAGGCATTGAAGCTTAAGCCGGACGTCACGAAGTATGACGATTTCGTTTATGAGATCAGCACGGGCACCAAGAGGAATTAAGTTTGAAAAGATAAGCATGCGTTATAACCTGGGGATCCATTCACATATGTGATGTCATCCAAGGTATCAGCAAAGCGCAAAATCTGGGATACCCTCGGAATGCTGCGGCACTGAAGCCATAATAATAGAAAAAACGATGGAGCATGCTAACTCTACGCTGTGCACTCTTTGGTTTTGCCCTTTTTTTTATTTTGGGGGCGTTCAGCCACCCCCTGCAGGCGCAGGATTCCCATGAAAAGGCTTCAGGCGCAGGCATCTTTTACGGTGTCCGCCTCGGGTTGCTCGCTCATGATGTGGGTGGACTTTGGAGTCATTCACGCGCTGAGGGCGGGGTCGACATTAATGCCGAAATCGTTTTCGGGAAGCCGTGCCTTAAGCTATTTGCAGGCTCGATCCTGCCCAACATGGGGGTCAGCATCCACAGCCAGGGCGGCACCAGCAAGGCCTACGGAGGGCTGATCTGGGAATTCCTCTTCGACAACGGGCTATTCGCTAATACGGGTGCCGGTATTGCGGTCCACAACGGACAGCTGGAATCCGACGATGCCAACAAAAAGCAGCTTGGCTCCCGTGTGCTCTTCCGCATACCGATCGAATTCGGTTTCACGATTTATGAACGTCACCGCATCTCCATTCTGTTCGACCACGTCTCGAATGCCTACCTCGCAACCCCCAACGAAGGACTGGACACCCTTGGTGTGAGGTACGGGTTCCAGTTTTAAGTTTGCCCTTGTTGACTCTGACATGGCCGAAATTCACAAGGTCACAGAAGGCCCTATTCGGATGCTTAAAGCCGGCGCTGGGTGTGTCAAAAGAATGCCGCCAGGGGCAGGTGAGACTTTGGCTGGTAAACGAACATTCCAAGAGATCGGCTGCCCATAGGATGATTAACCACCTTAGATTAAAGCATATTACCAAAATAAAAAAACTCCCCTATCTCCAAATTTGAATCGCCCCGGATCCGAACCCCTTCCTTTCGGCAAGTGGCACATTACTTGCTCATTTTGCAAAAGCTGCTGTGGAACAGTGCAATTTGAACTTTTCCGAGACAATTCGGTATCTTTCAGCATCTCTCGGACGGCATCAACGGCTCAGCCTGAGATTTTCTTTCGCAAAATATTTTCGTTTTTAAAACAGCATGTTGGTTTCATTTTGGAAATGAAATCGACCAGGCGGAGCTGTATTACGGCGCGTTATTGGACAGCGGCGTGAAAGCGTATTTCCCTGCAATGCAGACCATGGTCAGGCCATGACGACTTCGATGCAGATCCCGGCAGATCCGGTCGATTTTTCTTTCCAGCGCTACCATCCGGCCATGAGGGCGATCTGGCCCTGGCCGGCGATGCTTTTGGAAAAGACGGCGGAATGGATCAAGGCGCTTCCCAGGGACACATGGCTGGATGCCGCCTGCGGCGACGGGCAACTGGCAGATTTGATCGGCCGCTGTCAGCAGCTAGTGGGGCTCGATATCGAGCCGGTGCGCTTACACCGCGCGCAACATCATCCCTATGGTCTTCTCATCCGGGCCTCGGTTACCGGCCTGCCTTTCGCCGACGGTTCTCTGGGAGGTATCGTCAGCGTCGAGACCCTGGAGCACGTCGCAGAAATCTCTTTGGCCTTCAAGGAGTTTTCGCGCTGCATTAAACCGAACGGATATCTTTTGATCACCATGCCATCGGTGACGCTGAGAAGCCTCTGGGAGATGCGGCGCTGCGGCGAGCCCGTCTACTGCGATGCGGATCACCACGTCCGTGAACTTTCAGCCGTCGCAGTGAAGGGCTTCCAACACCGCTTTCAGAGGCTGCAGTGGTTGGAACAGCAGCTCTCCTGCAATGGGTTTGTCGTCCGGCGCAGAGGCGGAGTGGGGTGCCTTCTGCCCATGTGGCGCGGGGTGTTTGGCTTCATGGAGCACGCCATGAACCTCCTCTATCGCGAACCCATCAATAACCTCTTGGTGCGGCTGCCCGGATTGAGTCAATTCGCTTATTACCAGATGTTCTTGGCCCGCCTGGAAAAATGAACGCTCTCGGCTCGCAGGTCATTCGCTCGGGCGCCTGGAGTCTTGCCGGAAACTGGCTCATCCGGTGCCTTGGCGTCGTCAAGATGATCGTCCTTGCGCGCATCCTTTCGCCGCAGGATTTCGGTTTAACCAGCATCGCCCTACTGGCCATCAATTGTCTGGCGGTTTTCTCGGAAATTGGCGTCGAGTCAGCGCTGATCCAGAAAAAAGAGGTGCAGCGCGACGACCTGAATACGGCTTGGACGATGACCATTCTCAGAGGCTTTCTGCTGTGCGGCGCACTGGTAGCCGCTGCCGGCCCGCTGGCCAGCTATTTCGCGAATGCCGACCTCAAGCCGGTGCTGCAGATCGTTGCAGTATGTTTCGTTTTAGAGGGGTTTGCGAACATCGGCGTTGTTTTTTTTCAGAGGGACATCGATTTCAAGCAAAAGGTCAAACTCGAAGTGGCTTCAGACGCAGCCGGAAGCATCACGGCGGTTTTGCTGGCCCTTGTCTTGAAGGACTTCTGGGCGCTGGTCTGGGCCAGCATCGTCTGGCGCGCGATCTACTGCTGGCTGTCTTTTCGCATGCATGCCTTCCGGCCGCGGATCTGCTGGGACCGAGCCAAGGCGGTCCAGCTGATTCATTTCGGGAAACATGTCTTCTGGATCAGCTTGGTGACCTTCCTGGTCACCAACGGCGACGATGCCCTGGTCGGCCGCCTGCTCGGGCTGAACCTGCTGGGGTACTACACCATGGCCTATGCGATCGCCAATCTTCCTGTGAGCAGCCTCGCGGGGATCATCGGAAAAATTTCCTTCCCGGCCTATTCCCGGTTCCAGGACGACCGGCAGCGTCTCCAGGAAGCATTCCGGCGGGTTTTTGAATCCGCGCTCATGCTGCTGCTGCCCCTGATGGCGTTGATCGTCCTGCTGGCCGAGGATTTCATTCACCTGTTCCTTGGAGCCCGGTGGATGCCGATGGCCGGCGTGCTGCAGATTCTCTGCCTGCTTGGGCTTTTCAGGGGACTGTCCAACATCCTGGCCCCCCTCCATCTGGCAATCAATCGACCCGAAATTCAGAGCCGGAACAAAACGCTGGAGTTGCTTCTCTTTCTGCTGCTGATTTATCCCTTCACGGAGCAATGGGGATTGATCGGCGCGGCGTGGGCGGTGACCCTCGTCTATCTCATGAGCTTCATTCTGAACGCCGTCGTGACGGCCGGCATTATTCCACGGTTCGGGCATTTGATGCTCAAAGCCTCTGTGCGCCCGGTGGTCGCCACAGCGGGGCTGGCCGCGGCGGCATGGTTCATTAACATGAGCTCAAGAGAAATGGAGCCTTTTTTGCGCTTCGCGGCTTCCGGATCTGCGGGGGTCATCATTTTCGCAGGGGCCGTCGGTCTCATCCATCGCAAGATGATCTGGGACCTATACCGCGAGGCCTTTTAATAGAGGTCTTTTCAAATACCCGCCGGAGGCCCAGCGATTCCATGCGCATCCTGTATTTTTCCTTTGTGGAACTCGACATCCCCAATGCCTGCCGGACGCATACGCTGGGAGTTGTCCAGGGGTTCGCGCGCCAGAGATGCCGCGTCGACGCCCTGATTCCCAGGCCGATAAATAAGGCGCCGCGGATTCCCAATGTGAAGTTCCTTTACCTATGGCCGTGGCAGTTCTCCGCCCTCGGTTCTATCTGGATCCGGCTGCTGAGCGGCATCCTCATGTTCTGGCTGTGCCTGAAAAACAGATACGATTTTATTTATGTGCGCGAACTGGAAATCAATCCCGGGCCGCGCTGGTGCTCCCGGCTTTTCAACGTTCCGCTGTACATCGAGATCAACGATCTTCTGGTTCCTTACTTTTCAAATGCTGGCGCCGGCACCCGGTGGGTGGCAGCGGTTGCCCGACATCAGCAAGCGGACTTCCGCCAGGCCGCCGGGCGGATTGTCAACTCGATCGCGATGCGGCAGTGGCTCAGCGATCATTATGGTCTGGAGCCAGCTAAATTCCACCTCGTATTCAATGGAGCCCAGCTTCCCGAAAGATCTCCCTTGAGCAGGGAGAAAGCCCGCCAGCGGCTGCAGATTCCGCCGAACTGTTTCTGCCTCGGGTTCGTGGGCAACCTCTACGACCGGTATGATTTCGATACGCTGCTGCAGGCCTGCCGCTTGTGCCATTTCAAAGTGCCGGAGCTCTATCTGCTGTTCATCGGCGACGGCCCGCTGAGGGAGACCCTGATTCGAAAAACCGCTGAACAGGGGCTCGCCGATAAGGTGCTTTTCACCGGATATGTGGAGCCGGAATCCCTCGCAGGCTGCCTGCCGGCGATGGATGCCGGGCTGTGTCTGGGCAACCATTACTTCGTTCGCATGTATGGCTCCATTACTACCAAAATCGCGACATACGGGATTTACCGGATTCCGGTGATTGTTTCGGCCGCATCACTCAACGGGCACCCGCCAGCGCTGTGGCAGAGCCTTTTTGTCGTTCCGCCGGAGGATGCAGCTGCTCTGGCCGACTTGATCGTGAGGCTGTACGAGAACCGCTCGGAGCTGAACGAGAAGGCCGCGGTTTTTCATTCGTTCGTGAAGACCGAAATGACCTGGGATGCGGTTGCGCAGTCGATCCTGCGCATTGCGGGCAGTCCGGAAGCTCCCGGTTCACCCAAAGCCTGCTGCCGGAAGGATCCTCGGTGACCACGAAAAACCAGCTGCGGCGAGGCCCGCAGGATGAGATGTTCGCGCGCTACTACGACTCTTTCTATTTTCCTCTGCACGGATGGAGGGACTATGAGGCGCTCAGCAGGGGTTATGGCGAATGGTACCATGACTGTCTTCCGGCGGATAGAAATGCCAGGATCCTGGACATCGGCTGCGCCGACGGCAAATTCCTGTTTTTTCTGAAGAGCAAGGGGTATACGGCAATGGAGGGCCTGGAGCTTTCGGCTCGGCTGGCCGAGGAAACCGGCAAACATGTCGATTGTCCGGTGCACGTCGTAGACGACACCGTGCTTTTTCTGAAGCAAAATCCCAGCCGCTACCAGACCGTCACGCTGAACGATGTTCTGGAGCATATCCCCAAGGCGGAAACGATAGCGTTTCTCGCGGCCGCCAGGGAATCCCTTGCGCCGGGCGGCAATTTGGTGGTCAATGTTCCCCAGGTATCTGTCTTTACGAGCCTGTATTGCCGTTACGCCGATTTCACGCACGAAACCCTCTTCACCGAAATGTCCCTCCGCCAGGTCCTGCTGCTGGCCGGGTTCCGCAACATCCGTTTCATAAAAGAGAAATGGCCCCTGAAACTGACCCCGCGGCACCTGGCGTATCGTTTGGCTCGCTGGCTGTGGTTTTCCTTCGTAAAGCTCATCTATTTCATCGAACAGCCCGGGGAAATCCATCCCCGGAGTTTTCAGATTAGAATGGTGGTCTCGGCCAGCTCTTGACCCGGGGCTCATGCAGGAGCCTGAGAAAAACTGCTGCGGCGCGCTGCGGCCGAAACCCATCCGGCCCATCGATAGTCGAAAAAATCGGTCAAATTAGGCACTAAAATGTGTGGAATAGCCGGAATAGCCAGCCGCAGCTGGGGGATTACCGAAATCAGCGAGAAAACCATCGGCCTGCGATCATTTCTCTCTCACCGCGGACCCGACGATGTCGGCCTATATGCAGATGAAGGGATCGGCCTGGCGCACACCCGGCTGTCCATCATCGATCTGGCGGGCGGCCATCAGCCCCTCACGAATGAACACCGGTCCATCTTCCTGGTGGCTAACGCCGAGATATACAACCATCGAGAATTGCGCCAGGCCTTGGCGGTTCAAGGTCATCAATTCCGGACCGCGAGCGACTGTGAAGCGATCGTCCATCTCTACGAGCAATACGGCCAAAATTGTGTCGAACATCTGGAGGGCATGTTCGCATTTGCGCTCTGGGACAGCCGCGAACAGAGCTTGCTGCTCGCGAGGGATCGTTTCGGCATCAAGCCGCTTTACCTTGCCCGGCTGAAAGACGGCCTGTGCTTTGCCTCGGAGCTGACCGCCATTGCCCAATCCGGTTTGCTGGAGAAGCAAATCGAGCCGCAGGCCCTATATACCTATTTGGCGTTTTCCTATGTTCCGGGGCCCATGAGCATTCTCAGAAACGTGGAGAAGATCCGGCCCGCGGAGCGCGTCGTGTTCCGCAATGGGAATCTCCAAAGAGAATTTTATTGGCGTCCGGAGGCAGCGGATCCGCCGCGCGACAAGTCCGAAGCGACCAGGGAGCTCGCCTGGCGCCTGGAGCAAAGCGTGCGCAGCCACCTGGCGGCCGACGTTCCGTTGGCGGCATTCCTGTCGGGGGGCCTTGATTCCTCGACGGTAGTGGCCCTGGCCCGAAAGCATGCCGATATTGAAACTTTCTGCGTTTCCTTCCCGGGAACCGGTGTGGATGAAGCCCCCTACGCCCGGCACGTTTCGCAGCACCTGGGCACAAAGCATCACGAGGTATCCCTATCCATGGAACCCGGCCGGCTGCTCATGGAAGCCGTCGGTTTCATGGATGAACCGTTCGCCGATTCATCGGCGCTGCCGACATTTGCCGTATGCCGTGCCGCCCGCGACGTCGCCAAAGCCGTGCTTTCCGGCGACGGTGGGGATGAAGCCTTCGGCGGGTACACCGGACGCTACCGCGCGGCAGCGCTGAAAGCCGCTGTTCCCCAACCGCAACTCCTAGCCAGCCTTCTCAGGCGAGTGCCTCCCTGGCGCAACGGGAGGCGATCCTCGACCCCGCAGATGCTCGACTGGGCGTCGCTGCCGGAGATCGAACGCTACGTTGTGGAGCGACAGATCAGCACGCCGTCTCAGCGGGCCATGCTGATGGGAGAAAAAAATCACGCGCATGGCGAGCCCATGCTGCGCTGGGTGGCAGAGCAGGCGATGTCACGGGCCGATTTTTCACATCCAGTCCACAAAGCTCTGTGGCTGGACCTCAGCACCTCCCTGCCCGACGACATGCTCACCAAGGTCGACCGCATGAGCATGGCTCACGGTCTGGAGGTGCGGCTGCCGCTGCTGGACCATCGTGTCGTCGAGTTTGCCCTATCTCTGCCGCCGGCCTGGCTGGTGAGCCCCCTGCCGCTCGAAGGCAAGCGGTTGCTGCGGGATGTGGCCGGGCCGCTGCTGCCGCCCGGAATCCTGGACCGCCCCAAGCAGGGTTTCGTTGTTCCGCTGAACCGCTGGCTTCACGAAAGCCTGCTGGATCGCTTCGAAGATGAGTGTCTAAGTTCCAACAGCCGGGCCAGCGCCTGGATGGAACGGGGGGCAATCGCAGCGCTGCGACGCGAGCCAATAGCGGAGCGGCCGCGGCAGGATCTCTATGCACTGCTGGTCCTGGAGCAGTGGCTGCGCCGCTGGGGCGTGTGAGGCAGCTGCATGGCCCGAATCGGAATTGATGCATCGATCGTGCTGCACGGAGAGAGGGCCGGGCAGCGTCATTCCCGCAACCTCCTGAAGCAGTTGGTTGGCCAGTTCGAGCAGGATGATTGGCGCCTTTTGTACTTCGATCGCAAGGGTAACACGCCGGGCCGAATCTCGTTTGTGCCCAGCGGAGTGGTGCATGAAAACGTGTCGCGCATCCCGATGCGGCTTCTATCAAACCCTTGGCGCATCCTGGGCTCCCCTGCGGTGGAAGACTGGCTGGGATCGATCGACGTGTTCTACGCGCCGGACCTGTGCTTCCCTCCCACGCGGCGGGCGCCGGTCCTCTGCACCATCCGGGGGGTGGCCTACCTGGCGATCCCCAAATTGTGCGCACCCGCCCAGGTGCGCGCCTTGACCCGCGCCTTTGCCTACGCCCGCCGCCGCGCTCATCATTTTCTGGCGGTCTCCGAGAGTACGCGGCAGGACCTGCTGCGCCTGACCGATCTGCGAGCAGATCGCATCCACGTGGTGACCCACGGAGTGGATCCGGTCTTCCGCACACTCGAGCGCGAGGAATGCCGGCGTGCGGTTCTGCGGAAGTTCGGGGTCTCACGGCATTTCCTGCTGTATGTCGGGGTCATCGGCCGCCACAAAAACATCACGGGCCTTCTCCGGGCCTTCTCTGATTCAGGGCTGCACCGGCAGGGGCTGGATTTGATCCTGGCCGGTCCCTTCGAATCCGAGATCGGGACTATGCGGTCGATGGTGTCGCGCTCGGGTCTGGAAAGCGCCGTGCACTTCATCGGGAGCGTGAGCCAGCAAGACGATACCTTGGTCGAGCTGTACAATGCGGCTTTAGCCCTGGTTCATCCCAGCTTCTACGAGGGCTGGTGCAGCACTCCTTTGGAGGCCATGGCCTGCGGCACGCCGGTGGTTGGTTCGGACATTCCATCGGTCCGGGAGGTCGTGCAGGAAGCGGCGCTGCTGGTTCCGCCGGATGACATTGACGGCTTGAAGCTTGCCCTGCTCCGCGTGGTGGAGGACGAAAGCTGCCGCGCGGACCTGGCTGAGAGGGGTTTGGCACACGCCGGCCAACACACCTGGGAACGATCCGCTCAGCGCCTGCGTCGGGTGCTGGCTCGCGTGCAGCAGGCGGGGAGATGATCGCAGCCAGACTGCCCAGGATCTGCATTGCGGGCGCTTTCGGCAGCCCGTCTGAAAGGCTGAGCGTTTGAGGATCGGGTTCGACATCTATCAAACCGGATTTCCCTTCGGCGGAATCGCGCGCTATGTGCGGGCGCTGGTCTCGACGATGGCGGCCGCGGCACCCTCGGATCGGTTTGTCCTGGTCAGCAATCATTTTCGACCGAACCATGCCCCGTGGCGGCATCGCGCAGCCAATGTGGCGCATGTCGACCTGCCGGTTCCCCGCCGCCTGATGCAGGCGTGCTGGAAGCGCATCGGGTGGCCGCCGATGGACTCATTCGCGGGCTCCCTGGATATTTTCCACGGCACCCATTTCGTCCTGCCGCCGGTCCGCAGTGCCAAGCGGGTGCTGACCGTCCACGATCTAACTTTCCTGAGGCACCCGGAATATTTTTCGGACGGGCCCCTGAATCAGCGGGGGCATCGAATGGAGCTGCCGGTTGCCTTGAAGCAGGCGGACGCGATCATCGTGCCGTCGGACTGCACCCGTAGTGATTTGATCGAACTGATGAAGGTCCCTGAAGACCGCATCCGGGTCATCCCCGAAGGGGTGGAGGAGCATTTTTTTGTGGCGCAAAACGTCGCGAAAGTGCAGGAGGTAAAGGATAGATTGGGTCTGTCGCGGCCCTATCTGGTGTTTCTCGTCGGGACCCCGGAGCCGCGCAAGAACCTGCTGCGCACGGTCGTCGCCGCCCGGCTGGCGGCACCGGATCTGCCGCTGGTGATCATCGGTCCCCGGCAACCCATCCGGGCGCTGCTGGCGGGCGACGCGCGCGGGGTGCATTTGATCGGGTCCCTTTCGGAGGAGGACCTGCCGTACGTGCTCCATGGGGCCGTGCTCTCCCTCTATCCCAGCCTGGCAGAGGGCTTCGGGCTGCCGGCTTTGGAATCGTTGGCGGCCGGCGTCCCGTTGGTGACCTCCGATCGGACGGCCTTACCGGAAGTGGTCGGCGATGCTGGCGTGCGGATAGATCCGGAATCGATCGCCGCGATCGCCCAGGCCATCCGCAGTCTGCTGGAAGATGAAGACCGGCGTCGCCGGCTGATTGAATCGGGAAAGGCCAGAGCCAGACATTTCTCGTGGGAGCGCTCCGCCCGAGGGGTCCTTTCCCTGTATCGCGAGTTGGTACCTTCTCGGAATTGATGAGCTGGGCTTCCGGATACATCGGGTGAAGCATGTGTGGTTTCGGCGGATACGTGGGCAGCGGGTCGCGACAGATTCTGGAGGAAATGACCGTCCTGCTGGCCCATCGCGGCCCGGATTGGAAAGATGTGTGGATGCGCGACGGGATTGGCCTCGCCCACACCCGTTTGTCCATCCTGGACCTGACGGCGGCAGGCAACCAGCCGATGGTTTCCGGAGACGGACGCTTTGTCCTGGTCTACAACGGCGAAATCTACAATTACCGCGAACTGCGCAACCAACTGCAACAAGAAGGCGAAATCTTCCTCTCCTCCTCTGACAGCGAGGTGCTCCTGCACGGCTACCGCAAATGGGGTTCTCGGGTCGTCGAAAAACTCAGGGGCATGTTCGCCTTCGGCATCTGGGACGACGGCCGCCGCCAGCTTTTTCTTGCGCGCGACCGACTGGGCATTAAACCGCTCTTCTACGCCCCCATTGCCGGCGGCTTGGTTTTCGGCTCGGAGATCAAGGCCCTGTTCGCCCACCCGGGCCTGTGCCGCAAGATGAATTTCGGCGCGGTGGATGCCTATTTTGAGCTGGGTTACATCCCAGGACCGGGCACGGTTTTTGATGGGGTGCACATGCTCGCGCCCGGCTGCCGGCTCGAATACAGGGGCGGCGATATTCAACCTCAGCGCTACTGGGCACCTGAATTTCAGGCGGCGCCTGCTGAAAGAAGTGAAGCGGCCCTGACCGAGGAGCTGGATCAGCGCCTGCACGAGGCCGTGAGCAGCCACCTGGTGGCGGACGTCCCGGTGGGCGCGTTTCTATCGGGGGGCATCGATTCCAGCCTGGTCTGCGCCATCGCCCAGCGCCACAGCCCGGGGCCGCTCCACACCTTCACCATCGGCTTCGACGGCGGAGGCGACGAGCGCGCTTTCGCCCGATCCGTTGCCGCCCGCATCGGCTCGAACCATCACGAGCAGGTGATCACCCCGCACATCGTCCAGGAGCTTCCGCAGCTGCTCCGGTCCCTGGAGCAGCCCCTCTGCGACAATTCGGCCCTGCCCACCTATCTGGTGTCCCGGCTGGCGCGGAAGCATGTCAAAGTGGTCCTGTCCGGCGACGGGGGCGATGAGCCCTTCGGCGGCTATGAGTGGACCCGATTGGCGTTGAGCCTTCCGGGACTGAGGCTCGATTGGCAGGCCGCCGGCTGGCAGTGGGCCTATCAGCAAGGCCCGGCGGGACTGGCGAAACGGCTGCTCTTTGATCTGACGCACGCTCCTCGGGAGCGTTACCAGCGGCGGATCAGCGTATCCGATC
>Ga0102851_10001704_pt1 | contig 12814 bp, 20 predicted proteins | sample Mud3Dept3metaG_FD_79558 | JGI IMG/M metagenome (GOLD analysis project Ga0102851, IMG submission 79558) | Freshwater wetland microbial communities from Ohio, USA, analyzing the effect of biotic and abiotic controls - Mud 3 Core 4 Depth 3... | ecosystem: Environmental > Aquatic > Freshwater >... | reverse complement strand
TGGAACCTCAAAACGAAGCGTAGTAGAATCACCATATTTGAGCGTTCTACCGTTTAGAGTATTCGACATTATGCGTCACCGTCTTCAACACCGATATGTGTGGTCTTGTACCAGAAAGAGGTGTGATTGACCGTAACGTCAGTAACGTCACCTGATGCTAGACACGACAGGCGCATGGACATTGTATCTCCAACTGTTATGTTATTGTCCGTTGCGTCGTAATCGATTTCAAATTCCGTTCTGAACCGTGTGTATTGATCACAAACGCCTATAACCTTGGACACGCTGACGGTTTGGGTTTTTATTGCAACAAGATTCTCCGACCCGTAATAGCAAAGCAAATCGAAATCAACCGTGTGAGCAGCATCGGTACCCGCGGCGTTGACAGTAAACATGATTTCAACAACTGGGTTAGATTTTTGATCCCAATCGTTATGAACGCGCGCCTCTATCCACAGATACTCTGTAGCAGCATCTTGTTTCCAACCGCATAGAAGGGAACTCGTCCCGCCCTGCCACGTTGCGCCGCTGTCAGCCGGACGCGCTTGTCCTATAGGAAGATCACGGTATCGATTGTAATTGCTATCGGGAGATCTGACGATTCCATTGCCGAACAGCATTCCTCCGCGCTCTGTAAGCGGACGAACATCAAGTGTTGCAGAACCGGTTATAGATCTTCCGTCCGTGTTTGTGTAGGCAACAACGATCTTATCCCCCCTTACGAGACCAACAACTGGATTCAACATGATGACTGTTTTTCCGATAGGATCTATTGTCTGAATGATTCGGTCGTATGCAGCTCCGCTCACAGAATCGATTGTCACGATGATGTTTTCAGCAGTGGTAGGAGCAACACCAAACATCAAATCTATCCTGACAGCGTTAAACGAATCATCCTCTGATAACGTCCATGACAAAGCGGACGTAGTCGCCGCCTGTGTGTAATTGCGATAGGTCATCGTTTTACCTGGGACGTCTTTTGCTCAACTAGTTCCTCTTTTGGTTCATCCTCGATCACTTCCATCCATTCGGTTTTGTTTCCACGATACGGATGCGTGTTGAGCGGATACCCATGCTCATAGTGGATACCAAATTGAGTCAGCAATTGACTCGCATCTGGATAGTCGAATTCCGCGCAGCAATTGGCGTCCAAAGTTTTCGTGTGGAATCGCTCATAATGACTACCGAGTCCGCGCCGTGTGAGCATCTCGATGTCATTCGCACCCATTTTCTTTTTCGCCGGATTCCTCGCGGTTTTGAAATACTTCACTCGTACAACATCACCCGGCTTTGGCGTACTTCCATTTTCGTTTTTCAGTTTTTTTAGTTTCCACGTCGCCTTCACGTCGGTGTATGAATCGGTATCCGGATCGTAAATGCCCTCTTTGGATGCGTTGTCTAGGCGCTCAAGCATGCGTTGTCCACCTGAGTTTCGATTCACGAGCGCATCGGTTATACTGGGCACTTGCAACCGTTTGATCTCCCTGTTGATGAGATCCAATTTTTGATCGCTGGTCGGCTGCGAATTGATCGATGCATAGTCCACGCCCTTTTTAGCTCTTGGCATTTTTTTCCTCACATGGGTTTTTTCCTGCACACAGTTTGGGCTTTGCCTCTTGAATCATGCAGGTGTTATTTAAATTTAAAAGCGGACAACATCCTCCGGTGATATCAATGTAACCGGGACGCAACACCTTGAACGCGTCGCAAAATACCTGCTCGGTCAATCCGAGATAGTCAGCCGCCCGCTTGACATCATCATGTTCAAACATAACAGCCTCTAAGAGCACCACCGTCCCGGGCTGGGAATGAAACCCGGAACGGCAGCACGCTCCGCATCGGGAGCATTTGAAAGGTTTGGTCAATATCCCCATACAGTCAGATTGCAATCCCAAGTCGAAGGATCGGAAGAGTTAGGCATTGCATCGAGAACCTCAACGCCCTCGGCACCTCCGCCGGCGGCAGAATCGTGATGAGCAACCACAGAAATTGTGGATGCGGTGGCGAGCGCACCGGCATTGGCCCCGGTACCCTCTGTGCCGATCAAGTTGAACTTTGCACCGTAATCGGTTACGGCAGTGCCCGTAAATTTCCATCGAGTAACGTAATCGAAATAAGTGGAAAAATCCACGGCGTGACCGGCCGCGGCCCATACGGTTGGGAGTAATAGAGAAAGGTCAACCCGCTTCTCTTTGACACCCTCAACGATGGGACCTAACAGTAAAGTAGGTGTGATTGCAGTAGTCATGTCAATACCCCCAGACTGTCAAATGGCACGTCTTTGCCGAATGGTTTGCCGAGTCAGCAACAAGCCCCAAGGGCATGGTTGCGGCCTCCGCGTTGCCTGTTTTTGCAGGTGCCTCCACTCCAATCAGCTTAATCGTAGAGGCGCTAAGGTTTCCAGCATTTACGCCAGTCCCTTCTGTTCCAATCAATTTCCAGATCACGCCGTAGTCGGTTACCGCGGCGCCGCTGAAAAAATAATCGGTGATGTAGTCGTAGGATCCAAGGGCCGCAGCACTGAGATCGAGCGCAACACCGGCTTCGGTGAAAGATTCAGGAAGCAACAGACTAATGAGTGCCTTCTTACTCCTGATTCCTGTAACCATGGGGCCTTCCAAAAGAGTTGCTGTGATAGTAGTTGTCGTCATATCAATACCCCCACACGATCAGGTGACAGGCCTTAGTTGAGTGATTCTCAGCATCAGCGCACGAACCAAAAACCGTAGCCGCCTGTGCGTCGCCCGTTTTTACGGCTCCTTGATGTCCAACCACTTTGCAACCGCTTGCCAGTAATGATCCTGCATCCGCCCCGGTTCCATTCGCCGAAGATATGAGATCATATTCGACTTGCATGTCAGTTGCCGCCGCGCCGAGGAATTTCCATTCCTTGATGTACGTGTATCCGCCCAATGCCGCCGCGCTCAAATCGAGCGCAACACCGGCGGCCGTCCACGACTCGGGCAGCAAGAGAGAGATGATTGCCCTCTTTCTATTCGGTCCTTCCGCGAAGGGTCCCGACAAGAGGGTAGCTGTAATTACAGTTGTAGTCATGATTGCCTCCTAAGCAGTCTTTGCGCTCAGTTTGGCGTTCCATAAAGGCATATCGCAAATCACATTCAAACCCATGATCGCATGGAGCAGGGTTTGATCCGCGAGTACGTCTTTCTCCTTGATCTCAACCGGGCGCCATACGTAGCGCTTGAGAGTCCCGCGCCGACAGAGCAGGATAACGGTGGAGGTCATACCGGGAACTACGTAAATAGGGATCCCTTCGTACGTCTGAACGCGTGCGAGCCTACCCGCGTCCATGGGAGCCGGATTCTGCGCGTCGGTATACATCCCGAGATAAGAGGTATCAACGGTGGAGCCGATCGTCGCCGACTGCAATCTGCCGAGATTTGTTTTCTGATTGATCGGCATCAACCAAAACAGATCCGATAACTGAGCCTGCCCATAGGTAGTGGACATGAGCGCCTCTACGGCGTCTTCCATTTGATTCAGCGTGAGGGCTCCCGCCGTGGTATCCTCGTATGATGCTAGATTGTATGTGGACCGGGTGAGAGAATCATCGGAGTAGGTCCCAGCGCTGTCAATCTGCGCTTCGAGATCTGCAATCGCAGCCGCCGTGATTTGCCCTCGCATGGAGGCAAGCGTTATGTTGAGTTCTCGATCGTTTCCAATCGAGGTACCGAGCGCCGTAGCGAGCGTTTGGCCCGATCCTACGTTGTAGGCCTTGAGCGTTCCGTAGGTGCGGATCGCCTTCTGGTACTGATCCTTGTTGAAAGACGCGTACACTCCGAGAGTTGCGTCGGAAAGCGGCATGGGATCGTCATAACTGAACGATCCGCCGTTCTCTGTGTGCGAATACTCGATCGGGAATTTGATTGCCGGACCGCGGGGAATTTCTCCGTCGACCAAAATCCCATTGGCGTCAAATACCCAATTGTTGAAATAGATCACACTGCGAATGTATTGTTCAATCGCCTGGATCTGAAATGTAGTTGATGCAAAACCGTCGACCATCGTAAATTACTTTCTGACCAGTGCCACTCCAGGAGGCATATTTCCACCATGCTCGGATGTATAAGCGCCTATCTGATTCAGCGCCTGAATCACCTGCTGAGGTGTCCCAGAGTTAGCAGCGGTATTCACCGCTTTCCAGTCAATTGCGGAATCTCCATTGTTGGATCGTCCGCCTTGCTGCTGTCCTGAGAACAACGGAGCCGCACCGGCGGCAAATAGAGCCGGTTCTTTCACTCTGAGATCATCAATATACTTAGCCAAATCGGTACCGGGTTCCAATATATTCTGCATATCCCACAGCACGCTCTTGCGATTGCGCTCATTTGGAATGGACGCTACAAGAGCCTTTATCTCTGCGTCGCGAGCTTTACGCTCCGCCGCATCAATTTTGGCCTGCGCCTCGGTCTCCAATTTAGTTTTCAAAGATTCGTAATCCCCCGCCGCTTTGAGGCGGGCTTCCTCTGCCGATTTTCTCGCATTTTCCTCGGCTGCATTTTTCTCACCGAGGTCTTTTGCGAGTTTCAAAAACAGTGGATGGTTACGAACCATATCATTGGTGATCTCAGGAATGATCGGTTTTGATTCTGCTTGTGCCTGTGCGTTCTGTTTGTTCTCTTCGCTCATATGATTCCTCCGGCAGCGTTCCCCGCCACGGTAGGCCGGTTTCCTCTCGTGGTGCGTGCGCTTTTACCGGTCGCGTCCGGAACGCATCACGTCGGCGCATAGGCGCGCCTATTCAACGGCAACCATTGCCGATTGATTCTAATTTATTTTTCCGTTGATTATTAGGTACGGTCCACCATGAGGATCGCGCACCATATATTGGCTTTCCCACGTGAAAATAGAGCTAGGTTGATCTCCCTCTTTTGCATGTGGATTGCCATTCGTTTCATTATCGTTCCTGTCATCTCCGGTTCTCATTTTTTCCTCAAGACTATTTCTCTCGCGGCAAAGGTCTCATCGAGATTTTCCATCAATTGACCAGTCGCCTTGCCGATTGGATACGCAAACCCGAAAGTATTTTCTTTCCATTTTCTGTAAGATTCTGATGTAAAATTCTTTACGCCGCCTACTGCTCGCTGTGCGTCGATATGCATTTTCACCAATGTCATAAATACGCGCATCGCTTCTGTCAGGATTGCTCCCGCTGTTTGTCTTGACCACTGTTCGGTCTTGGTTATCGAGGTTACTGCGCTCGATGCTGCTTTACCAACTGCCGTTAGAGCCTTTCCTTTTAACCCCAATGATTTTCCAACTTCCCGTGCGTTGCGTTTTGCCAATCGTTGCAGCCTGGCCAATTCTTTGGCGATTCGTGATTCAAATTCCACTGCGGCCGCTTGAGCTATGATCTGCGGCTCATCCGGAAAAAGTTCACCGAATTTGCGTCCACTCTTGCCGAGATAATCGAGAACCTCTGCATTATTAGCGGCGCTGTCCTTGCGCTCTAAACCCTTCAGTTCAACGGCCCTATAATGATTTCCAGTTTTCGACAGCTCTGCGAGGATGTACTTTACTTCTTCAAGTCCCTCGACCTGAAAATTTATGTTGAACATTAATCAACCTGCACTACAACACATCGGCATTTTGTTCCGCCTTCACAACTCGATGCCCCGGGCCAACCCACCTCCATCTGTTGTTCATACGTACCCTCATATCCCCCAAGATCAGAACATGTATCGCAACTATTTTCATCGTCTTCGCAGATACGAACAAACGTTGCCGCTCTATCTACTGATATTTTCTCATATTCTCTATACGCCTGCCGAGACATCCCTAGAGCTCCTGATTTGGATTCACGATCCAAAATGGCATCGAGCGCCGCATTGAACTGCTCGGATCCAGGAGGATAATAGGTCATCCTAGAAACGTATCCAACCACCTCGGCTCTTAGTTGTGCCCATGGTTGTGTTATTCCAAACCGGTCGAGCACAATACCAAGTTCTTCGGTCGATAGTTTCAGAAGATCAACATAACTCGGCAACGACTCGCGCATGGGCACGGGACCTCCGTAACGCTGAATCGTAGGCGCCTGAAGTTTTCCACCCTCATCTAGGTAGCGCGATCGTTGAGCAGGAGTAGAGCCGCGCATAGAGCGCTCTACAGGTTGTCGTCCACTGCTCCTACTATTTGTTGCCCGCGCCATTTTTATACCGCTCCTTTGCCGCATCAAATGCCGAACGAGGTGTGCCTTTTTTGGCGTGCTCTCTCAATAATGCACTATCGATGTATTTTGCATTTTTTTCGATTTCTGCTTTTTTTTCTTCAAATACAGACATCAATTTACGAGCTAATATTTCGGCAAAGGTTTGAATTTTACATGCAGCAATCAAACCAGATATAGCAAATAACCAGTAATCATCATGCTGATTTCCGTTTGCCTTTTCAATCGTGGCCGGCGTGTTTCGGTATAGTTGCTTATCAACACCGAGCTCCATCCACAATGGGATCAATCGCTCATTGGGTTTGTTCAATAGCTCAACGATTCTGGTTTTGATCCTTGACTGATTGGCCTCGACAGCATCGTCGATGTCAGCGAACAGTTCAGCAATCGCGTTATTAAGTTGGTCGACCATTGCTATTTTTCTCGATCATATTGCCGCCTCCGGCAAATTGATCCTGCGCAGGCTCGGGGGCCTTTTGTAATCCGGTATATTGCGGATCTCTCTCCTCGAGAATTTTCATTGCGTCAATCGCTTCCTGGTCAGTAGACAATGAATTTGCCTCTTTGAAAACCTGCACTTGATCTTTTGTTTCAAGATCGCGCTCCATCTTGAGATTGCTAAGTAGTGTTGTGCGATCTTGCGGGATTTTGTATTCACCCGGATTCCACGTGCATCGAGTTTCAGCCAAAAACGAAACAGTTTCCTGATTGATTGAGGCAAGTAGGGCTTGTTCAATAGGAAAAATTCGCTCTACAGATTTCATGTTGGTTTTAATCCGTGCTGATCTTGCATCTATAAGAGGAGCAGTTTGAATCGCAAGCGAAACACCACTTTCAGGATTGGCAACCACTGGCCCTACGATTATATACGGCGGCACACCGCGCGATGAGGCTACCCCACGTTCTAATGTTACCAGCGAATCAACCGCCATCTGCAAGCCGGATGCGTTTCCTGGGATATACGTATGAGTAACACCCTCTGGACATACGATTACATCCAGTGAACTCGGCAAGCGTGTCGCTGATACGGATAGACTAAAAATGTCTTTACCGCTCGCGCAACGTCTGATATTGTCCGCAATGCCAGACCACAGATATTCTATATTTTCACAGTTGTGCTTGAATGTGTCAGATACAGGAAGTACCTCTGAATCAACAAACGGCGAGTCGCCCTTGATGATCGCTATCGGATAGTCGAACCCGCCGCCTATGCCATGCTTCACAAAAGTGCGATTGACATAGGTTAGAGGGTTTGCTCGCTGTCCAGATACGGTAAGATTCTCGACAATAATTTTGTCCCGGTCTGTAATCTCTGGAATGGGCCACGCTTGATCTTGGTGATAGGTCACCATGCGACCATATGGATCGGAATCGTTTGCGCCTACATAGGCAAGCCAAACCCTTTGCGTCCCTACACTAGACCCCCCGTAAGATCCCATGCATATGATTACTGCCGATGCGTCCTCGAGATCTGTCGTGTCTGCAAATCGAGAAACGTTTCCATTCCATTTCGATGTCTCGGTGATCTTCTCGCCGTACACCAAATAAATCGAGGACGGCCAAACGTTGCAATACTCTAACCAATCTCCCTTCGTGAATACGTGCAGTATTGACGATTGAATGCCGCTCGACACAAAATCCGTGTTGTTGATCGCGTTTTCAAATCCACCCGATTTGCGATGCAGCCATATTAATTCCTCTATCGCCTCAACGTCTCCGGTATCGTTCGTAAACTGAAATTTATTGTCGGATGAATTGAACAGGCACGCGATCGTTTTAAGAATCGACTGTGCAACCCCGGTAACAACTGTTGGGAGTAGGTTTGATTCGTACTTCTCATATTCCCCTGGGCGAGCGATGACATTCCTGGAAACCATGTGGCGCGCTATCATTGGCGGAGCGTAGAATTGATCACCTGCGTACGTGGTATCAGAAAAGGTGTCCTCTGACTTCGAAACGATCTGCGTTCCATCTCGAAGATAATGCAAATCATGGATTTGCTGCCAATCGTTTTTCCCAGTGATGTACTGGCAACAATCCAGATAATCCGCACCTGTTACTATGCGGGCATGTTGTTCAACCGATTTCAGGGACTCCCTGGTTCTATATGAAATTAAGTTCTTGTAGATGTCGATGAAATCGATCAATGCTTTTCCTTTCGGACAGCGATAGTGTCAGGTTGTTTTGCAGTGGTATTCGGTCATTGACTATTTTTTCTTGTTCTTAAAATATTCAATCTGTCGCAATCGCTCGTCGGCTTCCTTGCGGGTCTTGTAGGTACCGAGCACCTTTCCATCCGATGAAAGTACCACGTAATTATCGCCACTCTTTTTAATCATCCTATCACCTCAATGCGGCGAATATACCGATTGCCGCTGTAATCACGACACTCGCGATTGCTCCCATGATGCGCGCGTTGTTTTTCCTCTGCTCGGAGCAGTATTTATAATGGACCTCAACCGCCTTCATTGCGGCCAGTTCTGAGATTTTATCCACAACAATTTCCAGATGAGGCGCCATGCGATCTTCAACGGCTTTTGCAATCTCGGTTATATCAGAACGTGTCATGCCGCAGACCTTGATCCTATGCGGGGAGGAAATTCAACAACGCACAAATACATGAACGCGTCACGCGCGTCCTCGACTGCTGTCGTACCGTTTTTCGCTTTGTCTTTCACGAACCACCCCGCCGCGCCCGCCTTGGGAAACGCATCTCGCTGAATCATTTTGTAGAAGCACCTTGCACCATTACCATGAATTTCTCGCCAATTATCCAAGTGGGTACATGCCGTAGACAACCTAATCCGTGATGTCTCAATCGCATCGCAGCATGCCCCATATTGAATGCCCTTATCTCTATATACTGGATCAATGTCGTTGGGCGTAATAACCGGTATGTTGAACGACATGCGAGCAGCCGCAAGGGATCTCTTGATCTCTACTAGAGCTGAATCGCCCCCGGCCACTGATGCAGAACGAATATCCTGCCCTGCGATGATTTTACTTGGTTGTCCCCATCTTGACAGTATGAAACGAAGATCGTCTGGCGTTCCTCCGTTGTCGGCGTGGTATTCAGATACGATTGTGTAATGGTCGTTGTGTTTCTGAACACAGTACCAACTGGACTGCACCCCGATGTCGCCCGCCAAAATATATGGTTTGTTTCTGTCTCGATATTCCCGCACCAAATTGCGTTCATCTTCCCAACACTCCCACACTCGCCCTTCAAGGGCAACCATCTCACCATCAAGCTCGCGCTGGGCGTGTTTGAAGCTCATTCGCTTGCGTTCATCTGCCTCGAAGCCAGACCTTAAATTTGCTGCATTATCGCGCGTGCGACCGTGAAACAATCGCAATCCTGGAACGCTCAAAAGTTCGGCAAATGGCCCTACCTGCGGAGTGGTTAGCGCCACATAGGCGCATACTTCTCGTGGGATTCTGAGGCGGCCCATGCAATTTAAAAAGAACTCGTGGTTGTATCCTAGAGCTTCTTCATCGCTGATGATGACATCAATATTCGGTCCGCGCGCTATGTTCGCCGCAGTCTCGGTGTTTCCATAAATCCACCGATGCCGCAAATACATTATCGACCCGTTATGCCAGCGTATTTCCTTCTTATTCTCTACTGTCGATATTTTGTATAATTGCTCTGGAATCCATTTTCTCCACTCTGGGAGAAACACGGTATTTATTCTGTCTGAGTCTGGCTCAAAAAAAATGATTCGTATACCGGGATATTTTTCAAGCAGCCCCTCGGCAATCACTATACTGATTGTCGTTTTCCCGAATGCAATCCCGCATAGGGCCAGAATAATCTTTTGCGCCCCAGGCTCGGGCTTGAATACCTCGTAAATAATCGCGTGATGTTTAGGCTGAGGATTCCATATCAAAGGTTCAGTTTGAAATTCAGTTTTGTACGGATTCAGAATCAGAGGAACTCGAACCTGGGAGCTCATAGATCTGCTCGATTCTCCTGATTTTTGCGTCATCACTGAGGACATCGGCCATCCTGTTCATTGCCTTCGCCGTTTTCACATCTTGCAGAACCCTTAAAGTCCTAGAGCACTGCTCTGCAAACTGCGAACAGACGAGCATTCCGCGGCGCTTTCCCTCGCACAGAAAGAGCATACCGACAAGCAGGGCCTTACCTATCGCCCGCCTGCAATCGATTTCCATCTGCTCATCGTTCGGTATCTCTCCCGACTGGATGCGCCTCACAATCTCTGACACTTCCTCTATCGATCCATATTTGATTTTCATTTTTTGTCCTAAACGCACGCGTCGATATCGATCGTGGTGGGGTCGGTTGGAGTCGAACCAACATGAAGCGCCCTGTCGAAACAGCCGCAAACCCCAATACAGTTTCAGATCCGTAACAACGAATCGGTCGCCTACGGCTCCCTCGGCCTGCCCGGCCGTCCAAGTGTTTTGCTATGATCTGATATAGGGAGTAAGAACGCTGCTCGCTACGCTCGCAGCTACTCCCTAAGATCCTATTAAAACCGAAAACTAAAAAAAGCAACACAACTATTTATTTTTGGTGAATGTTGTGGTAATCTGGTGGTTGTTGGAGGTGCAATAATGAAACCTGAATTGAATCCGTCCGCGTTGAGGTATGCTCGAAGAGCAAAAGAAAACAGCGACGATTTAAAACGATTGCAGGCGCTCGTTTCTGAAGAAAAATTCGTCTGGGAAAATCGATATAGTCTGGAATACTTATTGTCATTTTCCCGCGACTACGAATTCGGAAAAGAGCGACTGATGCGCTCCGTTGAGGAGCTCGCCATGATTGATCGATTGAAAAACAGACCCCCCAAGCCGCCTGTCAAATGTGAATATTTATCCGCCAAACAAGCGGCGGCTGTGCTCGGGATATCAATCAATACAATATTTAAACTGTTGTCCGATGGAAAGATCCCTGCTCGTAAAATCGGGCGACAGTGGAGGATCTTGAAATCCGATTTGTAGTTTATCCAAAATTGAAAACCCTTGGATCGGTATCCTCTTCATCAGAACGGATACCATTGATATAGGAGGCAATACAATCTCCGTTTTCCATTTTAACAGAAATAGTTTCTCCTGCCATATTTGCTCGCGTAGAAATCTCGCGAGCTTTCCTATCGATCGTGGTCCAAATTGAAGATCCATCCAGTTCTCTATTTTCAAAAAATATCCGGAAGTTCATTTATTCCTCCTTGCGCAACCGTCTCCACCGACCATGTCTGACCGGCAGAGCGGGCGCGCGAATCAACACTCAATACTCAATCCACATGCCTCTCCGGCTCCTTTTTCATCCGCTTGATTGTGGATACCTGATAATAGTGCAAACCGGATGCCAGTTTACAAGCAATATTATACTGTATTGTTGTAATAATTACAATATTCTTAAAAAGAAGGCCTTAAATTTCAGTCCAGATTATCCATTTTTATGATAATAATCACTACAAATCGACTACAAAACGCTGTTTTTTTGACCTTTTTGCGTAGTTATTAAATCTTTTTTATATAATAATTTTAGATACTTACAGAAAACTATGACACGAATGTCGTGTTTTTATATTTTTCAACATAACTTAAGTAATTGATTTCATTGAGTTTTGAAACCGATTGATTTATGGCACGCGGCGTGCATTGCTATTAGGCATACCGCAACGGAGCGGTCAAAAAAGGAGATTGAGATGAATATAAGGATTTGGATAGATTCAGAAAACGTGAAAAATATGGATGCAGAGTCGTTTGACACATCAATGATTTCATCTGAATTTCTTACAGGTGAATATCAACTCGATATCATGGTCGAAGGTCAAATTAGAGAGCCTAAGCCCGAAACAATAAACGAAACTGAATTCTCAAAATTCCTCGGTCTAAATCCGGTAGTTCCGGCTGATGATGGATATAGTACCATTTGGTCCGGATACTGGTCAAAGGAAGATGGGTTCACAATCCGCGAAGAAGCAGAGCATAAAACAATTGAGTATCTGTTCGGATGAAAGCTTCATTGATACTTGAATCAATCGGGCACGCCAATGTGCAACGTGAACGGTTGTTCATGGCCAAATGTGATGCCGTTATTCCCGGCCTTGGAGCTTTTGTCATTGGGAAGTCTTCCACGAGGGGGTGGGTTGCTTTAATAAGGGGACCAGGAGGCAAATTCAGACTCGACAGGCAATTTCTGAAACCCAAGATTGATTACAAGAATTCAAACGGAGCCGGAACAAGAGGAGTTCAGAAGTGCTACCTTTTGGAATCCGGAAATGTTTATGAGGTTTCCGATCCTAAGTCATGGAAATGCGATGAAAAATACTTCGTCGTGGTTCTCGAATGCGGAACAATAAGGAGGTTCAAAACCTATGAAGAAGCCGTTGGGCAAGAGCGTCCTTGAGGCAGCAAGGGAACGAATATCGATGGTTTTCGATTCTTTCCCCAGTATCTATGTTTCTTTTTCCGGAGGCAAGGATAGTACAGTTATGCTTCAACTGGTGTATCAGGAAGCAAAGAATAGAAAACGAAAATTCGGCATCCTATTCGTTGATCTTGAAGGTCAGTACAAACTCACGATCGACCATATTCTATCCGAAACGTCGCGAATGTCGGACCTGGCAGAAACATATTGGATTTCACTGCCTA
>Ga0102851_10001703_pt1 | contig 12820 bp, 8 predicted proteins | sample Mud3Dept3metaG_FD_79558 | JGI IMG/M metagenome (GOLD analysis project Ga0102851, IMG submission 79558) | Freshwater wetland microbial communities from Ohio, USA, analyzing the effect of biotic and abiotic controls - Mud 3 Core 4 Depth 3... | ecosystem: Environmental > Aquatic > Freshwater >... | reverse complement strand
CCTTTCGGATGACCTTTCAGATGCCATCTCCCAATATAAGCTGTCCGGTACCCATGCTCCCTGTAGACTTCGGCAATGCTCGTTGCATCATCCGCCAGAGGTTTATCATTAAAGAATATACCATGGGTCAGAGGATACTGGCCGGTCAGGATTGAAGCTCTTGCAGGACTACTGACCGGACAGGTGGATATTGCCGTGGAGAAATTCACTGATTCCGCTGCCAGTCTGTCAAGGTTCGGAGTTTTAACCTGTGCATTACCGGCAAAACCTGCAGCTTCTGCTCTCCATTGATCGGCAAAGACAAACACCAGATTGGGCTTGTCAGCTCCTTTACCCATTTTCCCTGATCCTGCAGAACAGGATGCAGACAGACTGCCGATGAATCCCAGGATCAATCCCGACTCAATGGAATTCCTGTACCTTTTAAAATCTTTTATCACCATTGTCTGCTTTAAATTTTAAATGAGTTTGAAATCTCCAGGGACTACTACCGGGTCCAGTGGTTTGATTTTGCCGGTAACACATACAAAGTGGTTAAAATTACAAAAATTTGATTTAAACTTACAAGAGGAATATTATTGAATTAAACTTAAATATTGATTATCAGCTTATTAACAGTAGATCCTGAAAATCGTTATTATTAATCAGATTCGGTATCAAACAATTACAGATTTGTTACGTTTTCATGAAAAGATTGAATTATGCCCGTTGTACTGTCAGGAAAGGGAGAAAATACTGACCTGAAAAGTAATTTAAAATTGTTCCGCCATAAGTTCTGTTCAGGAACAGTATCTTACAGAATCAGGATCTTCATATTGGTAATCTCCTGCATTTCAGTATTATATTTGCCTGCATCTTCACAAAGCCGGGCACCTTACAAGACCATATTTGAAACAAATTTAGGCTATGGCTTCCCTGAGTCCATTTGCCTGAAGCTCAGGGTTGGAAATGATCTCCAGCCAGGCTTGATGCAGGCATTCGATACCAGGGGTTTCGGACCGACTGGTCTTGAGATATATTACCGTTTTGGGGAAAGACCCAGGCTCCTTGACCGGCCAATGTGGTATGCAGTGGGTGGGATAGCCGGATATCTTTTCGATGTTAAGTATACAAAGGAGTATAAAGCATTATTCTACCCCCGGATCGGCAGATCTTTTCACTTCTCAAAAAAAGTCGGATTCAACATTGATATCGGACCCGGCTTTCCATTTGGCCGGAATGGTGATGCCACCAATCTTATATCTCCGGTTGTTCTTACGGGGAATATGAATTTATTCTTCAGATTCTGAAATATCTTAAAACTGGCTGGCAATAAGGGACATGACAAAATAAAAGGCGCCTTCCGCGGGGCGCCTTCAGTTTTAAAAGACAACAGCACTATTAATCAGAAACCAGCCTTCTTATACCACATAAACCAGGCGAGCTTATAATATCCTTCAGGTACTGCTTCCGGTTTGCCCTGATCAGCCTTGGGAAGGAAAGGAACGAGGACATCATCGCCGGCACGCCAGTCTGCAGGTGTCATTAAATCCTTCTTATAAGTAGTCTGAAGAGCGGTGAGGGTTCTTAAAAGTTCATCGGTGCTTCTTCCGACTTGCGTGGGATAAAAATAGATGGCTCTGATAACATTATCAGGGTCAATTATAAATACGCCCCTTACATCCTTTGTAGTGTTGGTCGGGGCATGGATCATTCCATACTTCATCGAAACTGCAAGCTTATCATCATCAATGATCGGGAACTTGATCTTGACCCCGGACCTTTCTTTATACTCAATTCCTTCCATGGCTTTCTTCCAATCATAATGCATGTCGAGCGGATCGGTTGAGATCACCGCAAGTTTAGTGTTAAGATCCTTGAATTTTTCCTGCAGGTTTGCAAGCTCAAGTATTTCGGAAGTGCAGACGGGTGTAAAATCCTGAGGATGACTGAATAAGACCTTCCAGTTTCTGCCGAAATCGACCGGGAAATTAATTGTTCCCTCAGTCGATTCAGCTGTAAATGAGGGCGCTGTCTCCCCTAAAAGAGGGATCCTGAAATTCCTGTTTGCTTCCTGTGATCCAGAAGTTGCCATAGGACGTAACTCCTGGGCCCATAACTGGGTTATCACAAAAACCATAGCAACTGACAACATTACTTTTTTCATAGTTTCTATTATTATTTTTATTTTGTCTAAATAAACACTATAAAGAGAATAATGTTCAGCAGAATTTACTGATTTTTTTATAAGCAGTATACCCGATAAATGAAGTCGAAAGAGAAATTGTATTATTTTGCCGGAAGTTGTTCCTTTTTTCCTGAATATGGGATTGTAAAGTAAAAAGCGGATCCTACCCCGGGCTTTGAATTAAGCCATATGGTTCCGCCAAGCAAACCGACAAATGCCCTGCATAGTGAAAGGCCAAGGCCTGTACCTGTATACTGTCTTGACACATTACTGTCGACCTGGTAGAATCTCTCAAAAACGAGTGAATGGTATTCTGCAGGGATACCGATACCTGTATCTTTTACAAAAAACTCCAGAAATCCATCCTTCAGATTGTACCCAAAATCAATCCTCCCTTTTTTGGTGAATTTGAAAGCATTATTGATCAGGTTGGACAGGATCTGCACCAGCCTGGTCCCGTCGGTCATTATATCTACTTCATTATTCGGCAGAGCTGTTTTGAGGTGCAGGGATACATGTTCTGCCCTGGTCTTATATTTGTATTGTTCATTAAGGTCTTTCAAAACAGTGTTTATATTTACCTCCTTTATGGTAATCTTTATCTGTCCGCTCTCAATACCTGCCAGATCGACGATATCATTAATTATTGAGAGCAGCTGGTTTCCGCTCTGGAAAATAATATCTACATACTGATTCCGGTCGGCCTCGCTAAGACCGGGTTCGCTCAGAAGCGAAGAGAATCCCAGAATTGCATTCATCGGGGTCCTGATCTCGTGCGATACGTTATGAAGAAATGCGGTTTTCAGCTTGTCACTCTCCTCTGCCTTTTCCTTGGCAGCTATAAGTTCAGCTTCCGCAATTTTCCTTGAAGTGATATCCTCCACCATTGCTATGAAGAACTGAACCTCATCTTTTTTGTTCCGGATTATGCTGACTGTTGTTGAACCCCAGATTATTTTACCATCGCTCCGGATATACCTTTTTTCGGTATGATAGACCGGAATTTCATCAGCAACGAGTCTCAGCAGTTCAACTTCATCACCGCTTATATAATCAGGATATGTAAAACTCCTGAATGTCATACTCTGCAGTTCTTCTTCAGAATATCCCAGCATCTTGCATAAGGCTAAATTTGCCCTTAAAATGCCAAAATCCTTGTCGGACATTAACATGCCATACGGACCATCCTCAAATATTTTTCTGAATTTTTCCTCACTATCTCTCAGTATTTCTTCAGATAATTTCTTCAGGGTAAGTTGTTCAAGCTCCGCCTCATATTGACTCCGGTAAAAACGCACACGCTGATTCCACCAAAAGCCTATGAGCAGTAAGCCGGTGGTCAGCAGGAACATGATTGTAATTATCAGTACCTGCTTTATCTGGGCATCCAGTGAGCTCAGTATTTCATCACGATCGACCTTGGCAACCATGAACCAGGGCAATTCCGGCACTTTCTTCACAGCCGCAATTACCGGAACGCCACGATAATCAACTGCTCCGGTTGTCTCGCGGATCCCCCTGAATGCCAGTACATCAGCCTGGTTCTCCTGAGTAGCCGATCTCCGGATGATTGTTCCCGGAAGATCCGAATACATGGGATCATTAAGATAAGCTATTTCGTCACCGTCGCGACGGATAAGATATGCCTCGGATGTTTTGGTCGTCATCGGCCATGACCTGACGAGTGGGAACAGGATTTCCTGGGGATCGATCCTGAGTACAACAATCCCGAAAATTGAACTGTCAGACGTCTCCGGATTTTTTAAAGGTATCAGAAGATCAAGGTGCAGGTAACTCACTTTCCCCGTCTGGTGAAGATCGGTAATAACAATCTCATCCTGCCTCATAATATCCGGCAATTTTGAAGTGAGATAATCACCTATAACAGAATCCTGATCCGGATAAAAAAGCCTCACCCGGTAATTGAGGTCAACAAAGAAAGCTGACCTGTAATCGTAGTTATCCACAAATGCCCTTAGATCACGTATAAGGTCGGAACGTAATTGTTTGTTATCCCCTTCTGACAGAAACCGTGAAAGCTGTCTCCTGTATGATATATTTTCACTGAAAGTCCTGCCGTCAGCAATACGTTCACGCCGCCACTGGGAGATCTGTCTTACCTTCATATCGGTTATTGCTGAAAGTTCCTGGGTGCTGGTTGTCAGAATGTGATTCATCTGACTCTTATAGTACAGGAATCCTGTAACGATCCCTCCGACGGACAGGATGAAAAAAATAATAACAAGAGGCCAAGGATTTGCCAGTTTCCGTTTCTTAGAATTCATTATTCACCCTTTAATGCCATGATGTATTATAATCCCTGACTTTCATAAAACATTGTAAATTTAGCATTTTCCTTAAAAATAATATCTCTGTTATTTCAGAAAGCAGACTGGTGCAGAGATTATCTCTTTGGAATAATCAATGATGCAACAACCGAGATCAGAAGTATTGCGACGATCACTGACAAGGATATGAAAATCGGTATTTCAAAGCTGAAATAGGATGCCAGCATTTTCAGCCCGACAAATGCAAGAATAAAGGAGAGACCTGTTTTAAGGTACCGGAAGTAGACCATTATACCTGCAACAGCAAAATAGAGTGATCGCAGACCAAGGATGGCGAATATATTTGAGGTATAAACAATAAACCTTTCGTGGCTGATCGCGAGAATGGCAGGAATAGAATCGACTGCAAATATCAGGTCAGTTGATTCGATTACAAGAAGAACCAGGAACAATGGAGTTGCGTAAAGCCGCTTATTCTCCCTGATTATTAACCTGCTGCCATGGAGCTCCTTTGTCACCGGCAGGAATTTTCGGGAGAACCTCACAATCGGATTTTTTTCAGGATCAACCTGCACCCCCTTCTGGAAAAGCATTTTGATCCCGGTGAAAACAAGAAAGGATCCGAAGATCAGCACGATCCAGTGAAACCTGTCAATAAGGGCTACACCTGCAAATATAAATATACCCCTCATCACCAGTGCTCCGAGTATTCCCCAGAACAACACTTTGTGCTGATATTGGTCGGGGACTGCAAAATAGGTGAAAATGAGGATGAAGACAAAAATATTGTCAACACTCAGGGAGTACTCAATTACGTATCCTGTAAGAAATTCGAGGGCTTTGGTCTCTCCGAACTCGAAATAAATAAAAAGGTTGAAAAGCAGCGCCAGGGTTATCCATGCGCCCACCCAGGCAAGAGCCTCTTTAACGGGTATTCTGTGTGCTTTTTTGTTGAAAACGCCCAGATCCAATGCAAGCATCACGAGTATCAGGGCAGTGAAACCTATCCAGAAATAAATGCTGACTTCCATCTAATATTAAATAGTTCGCAAACTTATAAAAAATTTTCTTCTTCAGTTAAACAATTGAATTTCCGGATCCCTGAACGACCGTAAAATTCTCATCCCTGCTTTGGGGCTGAAAATAGATCATTATATGAAAACTTTTTTACCTTTACGGCTCATTTATTGCATACAAATTCCTTTGATGAAACATAATATAACTATCCTTTTCATCATCATCCTGCTGATATCAGTCACTGCCAATGCTTCCGCACAGAAAAAACCTTCCGGCGCTGATGTAATAACATCTGAGGACCTGGAAAGCCATGTATCATTCCTTGCTTCACCTCTGCTTAAGGGAAGAATGAATGGAGGCCCTGAACTGGAGATTGCTCAGCAGTACATTGTATCTAATGCAAGATTACTTGGGCTCAGACCTGCCAACGGGACAAGCTTTTTTCAACCATATACGGTTTTGGAGCATAGTGTTGATCGTGAGAAAACCATGATAAGCGTAATTCCTGAAGGACAGGATACAATAAATATAATGGAAGCAATTGTTCAGCTCTTTCCACGAAGTCCATCGGATTTTATCCTTGATGGCGAGGTCGTTTTTGCAGGTTATGGATTGAAGAATGAAAAACAGAATTATAATGACTTCGAAAATATATCAGCCGAGGGAAAAATATTGCTGGTCATGACCGGTACACCACTTCAGGAAGCCGGTAAAAAATACCCGTCTGAAGAAGGAGATAGGTTATTATTCTGGAACACTGTGCGAAAAACAAATACCCTGATGTCCACAAAAGCCAAAGCGATCCTCATTGTCATGGATCCCAAATCAGGGTATACATCCATTGAGGGAGCCTATCCCGGCATTTCCGGGGATCTTAACTCATCCAAAAGCCTGAAGGGGGATAAGCCCCGCACATTTAACTTCCCTGGCGCAGCAAAGATAATGTTTGTAAATACTGCGGTGGCAGATGAACTGTTAAGTGGGACAGGAACCTCACTCGCAGAACTTCAGAAAAAAATTGACACTGCCCGTGAACCGCAATCTTTCGCTATACCCGGCAAAAGGCTTATGATAAAAGAAGCGGTCAGATCCCATGAGCTGATACTTAATAATGTTGTTGCATATATTGAGGGCAGCGACCCTGTTCTCAGGGACGAATTTATCGTTTACTCAAGTCATACTGATCATATCGGCACATCGCTGGGAAGAATTAATTCAGGAGCTGACGACAATGCTTCAGGATGTGCAGCCCTCCTTTCAATAGCCGAAGCCTTCCAGAGTCTGGAGAAAAAACCTCTGAGATCGATCCTGTTCTTATGGGTTTCGGGCGAAGAAATAGGGCTTTTTGGCTCAAAATCATATGTCAGGAATCCGGTTGTTCCCCTTGAAAAAACAGTTGTCGACCTGAACATGGATATGATTGGCAGGGTAAAAGGAATTGCAGATTCAACTTCTGAAACTCCTGTAACAGGGCCTGATGAAGTGTTTGTTATTACCGGGAACCAGAGCAGGGAATTACTGTCTATCGCTGAAGAAGTAGACGAGGGAACTGACCTCGACTTCGATTACTCCCTCAGCGGAAGAGACCATCCTCTCCAGCTTTTTTCACGCAGCGACCATTTTAATTTTGTTGTGAATGATATCCCTGTACTGTTTTTTACAACCGGACTGCATTCCGATTATCACAGCCCGGGAGATGTGATCGAAAAACTTGATTTTAATAAGATGGAACGGATAACGAAAGCAATGTTCCGGATAGGTTATATCGTAGCCGACAAGAAAGCAAAACTTAAAGTAAATAATCCCTACAGCAAATGGCAAAAAAACTAATATCAAGAAAGATATTTTTAACAAAAACTCTGGCAGGAATTGCCGGGATAGGCCTGGTTAACAAAACTTCAGGCGCTGAATCTCCAACTCCCCCCGTGCTAAGAAATATTGGTGAAACCGGAATCAGGATTACACCTGTTGGTTTCGGAGCTCCGCGAACGAATGAGGAATCACTGATCAGATATGCCGTGGAGAAGGGCATCAATTTCATTGATACAGGAAGGTCGTACGGCAATGGGAACAATGAACGTCTGGTAGGCAGAGCAGTGGCAGGTATAAGAAAAGATTTAGTCATCCAGTCCAAGATAAGACTTGATGCCGATGAATTACCATCAAAAGGAAAAGGTAATAAAGGTGCAGAAGAAATAAAGAACTTGCTCAATTCGAGAATTGATGCAAGCCTGAAAGCATTGAATACAGATTATATAGATATCCTCCTCTACCACGATGCATCAGAGGAAGGTCTGGTTTTCCATCCTGAAACTATGAAATTCTTTTCAGGGCTGAAAGATTCGGGGATAATAAAGGCCTGCGGATTTTCAACCCATAATGACCGTATGAACCTGCCAGCCCGTAACAATGCCGAGAAGTTCTATGATATTATTATGGTACCTTTTAATCATAAAGGATCATTCATCCACTCAGTAAGCAAGAGGTACTCTGAGTGGGACCAGGCAAGGCTGATCAGCATACTTGAGGAGGCAGGGAAAAAAGGTATTGGTGTCGTTGCAATGAAAACCTGCTCGGGAGGGCAATACTCACCATCACCAGGCGTGGAACCAGGTTTCAGGGAAGCCGTAAAATGGGTTTTACAGCACAAATTCATTTCATCAGCCGCAATAGCTATGGCGAACTTTGAGCAGGTTGATGAATTTCTGGCCTGCCTTGCTGAGAGCTGAATGGGGCAAAACAACCTGGAAAATCAGCGGTTGTCCGGAAGTATAAAAGTCTGAATAGCTTCCCTGTATTTCCTGTCAATATCAGGAATCCCGTTTCCGTTGGTATCGTCCATTGAGGACAGGTACTCCATCAGGGCAAGCCACTCTTTCCCTTCCTGGATACCATACCTGCTATCATCAAAATCGATAACTGCCGTTCTCATATCTGTGATCGGATTCCCACTGGCATCCTTTGGCACGACGTTTATCAGTCCGAAACTCATTTTTTTGATTATACCAACAAATTCGAGCATGTATGAGTTTGCTGTAATTGAATAGAGGGTCTTTGCTCTTTTTGAGAAATCCACAGTTTTGTTACCATCAGGTTTAACTATCTCAATGCCAACTATCTTTTTCAGCAAACATTTTTCCGGGTCAAATTCAGCCTTCAGACCGGAATAGTAGCAGTAGTTGGCGGGTGTCGATTTATAGGCAAGCTGAAGGATTTCCAGAATACTTTTAAGTTCTTTCCCCGTAACATAAACCCTTGAAAGGGGATAACCCGGCACAGCATCATTTCCAGATCCCATTGACATTAACCTGAAAATGTCGGGTGCAGTTTGGATCCCGGGAAGGATCCTGTCGCGGATGACACCGACAGCTACCATACTTACATCTGTCCCTGTTTTTACGTGGGAGTTAACATAATTGTGTATTGCATCAGCTACAAGCGGACCAAGATTGCTTTCCTTAATGTTACCCTGTTCAATACATTCCAGTATGAAATCCGTTTCAACAACGGACCTGTCATAATCCATACCCAGCGGTTTGAGAATCTCCTCCGTCACGATCTTTTTCTGATCCTCAATAAGCCGGTGGATTGCCGGATCACCTGCAGTCCTGTCATCAACGGGAATAAGGGAATAGCCTGTTGTATTTACTTTACCATTATTATATGTAAGTGATAATTTTCCGACATTGACTCCGTATTCGCCGGCTTGCACAATGGGGATACCATTTACCATTACAGGTTTGTCGAGGTATGAATGAGTGTGGCCGCTGACAATAACATCTATACCCTTCACTTTTTGTGCAATCTTTGCATCTTCTCCTGCCCATTCCCCCTTTTTATTTTGTGTAACACCTGAATGTGAAAGACAGATTATGATATCGCACTTTTCCTCCTGAAGCTGTTTGACCATCTTTTTTGCTGTAGAAACCTGATTTGAGAATGTTACAGGCGAAGCATAAGCAGCATTTTCGTTAGCCTCCTTACCGAGAAGCGAAAAGAAGCCGAATTTAAGTCCTCCCCTTCTCACGACAGTTGTTCTTCCCAGGATATTGCCAGCAAAAAGCTTTTCAAGAGCATCGTCACCCGGATCCTCATCATCCAGGACGGCATTACTGAGAAGCAGGGAAGGTATCTCTCCTCCTTTTACCGAAGAATTAATTATTTCCGCCAGTTTAACAGGACCATAATCGAATTCATGATTCCCGAGGCATGCGACATCATAGCCCGCCTTCTTCATTAAACGCAGCTGAAATCCGGTTTTGGTTTCGGTTCCCTGGAAGAGTGTACCCATAAGAAAATCTCCGGCATCAACAACCAGGGTAATGCCTTCATTCTTCTCTTTTTCATTTTTAATAATTGATGCTATTCTGGCAAACCCGCCTATAGTTTTATCATCGTTAACAGTAAGAGGTGTATATGCTGATTCAGGTGTGAAACCGGTAAGGTGTGAATGCAGATCATTTGTATGGAGAATAACGATCTTCTGTTCCTGTTGAGCAGCGGCCCGGAGAATGAGTAAAATGAAAAGGAGAAATAAGATTGCTTTCTTCATAATACCAGGCATATAAGTATAAATATACGAAATTTAAATCACATCTGCAACTATAAAAGTGCTGCCGCCCACAAAGACAAGGCCGTCGGGTGATGCATCTGATACGGCTGCATCAACCGCCTTTTTAACAGAGGAATAACATTCACCTGTAAGCCCGTACCCTGCAGCCACCTTCTGAAGGATCCCTTCATCAAGAGCACGTTGTACTGAAGCTTTTGTAAAATAATACTTTGCATCCTTGGGGAAAAGGGGAAGAATCAGGCTGAGATCCTTGTCACTGACAAATCCGATTACAAAATGTAAACTTCCTGCAGGTATTCTGCCTATCTGCCTTATTACATATTCAAGACCTTCCCGATTATGTCCGGTATCGCAGATCACAAGAGGTTTCCGCTTTAAGATCTGCCACCGGCCCTGAAGTCCCGTATTGATTATAACATTTTTTATGCCCTCAATCAGATCGGTCTCTGATAATTTTAAAGTGTTTTTCAGACATTTATAAACCTGGAAAAGTGTCTGCAGATTTTTTGCCTGGCAGTCGCCTCCCAGGGGTATAACACCTGAAATTTCCCTTTCTTCTTTCAGATCCTTTAGAATATATCGCCTTTTACCCGTCATGGTTACTGAATCCTCAAGGCTGCAGATAAATCCGGTATCAGCAAAAAATATTTCAGAATCCATTTCAATTGCCCTGGCAGTGAAAATATCCCTTGTTGCTTGCTGTGTTTCCCCGATAACCAAAGGCACATTCCTCTTGATGATCCCTGCCTTTTCCACAGCAATTTTTTCTAATGAATCTCCCAGAAGATCCATATGATCATGACCAATATTGGTTATGACCGAGATCACAGGGGTGATGATGTTCGTTGAATCGAGCCTCCCTCCCAGTCCTGCTTCAAAAACTGCAACATCGACCTTCTCTCTGGCGAAATAATCAAATGCCAGTGCAGCAGTCATCTCAAAAAATGATGGAGATACCGATTCAATTATACCTTTATTCTTCCCAATAAAAGTTGTTACCTCACCTTTTGGTATCATTTTCCCGTTCACTCTGATCCTTTCCCGGAAATCCTTCAGATGGGGTGATGTAAAGAGACCTGTCCTGTATCCTGCCTCCTGCAGAACTGAAGCAATCAGATGTGAAACCGATCCTTTTCCGTTTGTACCTGCAATGTGGATTGTCCGGTAATTCAGATGGGGGTGTCCAAAATATATATCAAGCGCAAGAGTATTGTCGAGATTATCCTTGTACGCAGCTTTGCCAATCCTGTGGTATGCGGGAAGAGACGAGAACAGGAATTCGAGTGTTTGAGTATAATTCATGTTATTGTCATGCTGTCATACGGTCATACAAATTAACATACTTTCAACATGGATACCAATAATACTTTATTTTAGTTATTTTTGCATTTCGATACAGAGCAGGATTTATTGCTGTATTATATTGATAACAAAGACTTTAACTATGGCGAGAAAGCATAATAAGAAACTTTTTATAATAGATACCAACGTTCTTTTACATGATTATAAATGCATTTACAACTTTGAGGAAAATGATGTAATCATTCCAATTGTTGTTCTTGAGGAGCTCGATAAATTCAAGAAAGGCAATGATCAGATCAATTTCCATGCAAGGGAGTTTACCAGGGAGCTGGACAAATTATCAGGTGATATGCTTTTAACTGCCAACATACCTCTGGGAGAGAATCTTGGCAACCTTCATATTGAGACCGGCAAGGATTTTTCGGAGAAAGTCAGTCAGTCATTTCCTGAAAGAACAGCCGATCATCGAATACTGGCAATTGCGGACTATGTCTGCAATGCCAATAAAAACACAAACGTGGTACTTATCACAAAGGATATAAACCTCCGAATGAAGGCTAAATCCCTTGGGATCACAGCGCAGGATTATGAGAATGATAAGGTTGCAAATATTGATGACCTGTACAAAGGCATTACCGTTCTTGAGGGCGTCGACCAGGCACTCATAAGCAAACTCTATGAGATTCCCGAAGGTGTACAGGCTAAGGAGTTCAACATCGAAAGCGATCAGAAAGGGCACCAGTTCTACATAATGAAGAATAACGGATCAAGCGCTCTGGCCCATTATAATCCGGTAAACAAGCTTCTCAGCAGGGTAATAAAACAGACTACCTATGGCATCGATCCACGAAATGCCGAGCAGACTTTTGCCCTGGATGCATTGTCCAATCCCGATATCCAGCTTGTTTCACTCACAGGCAAGGCAGGTACCGGAAAAACACTCCTGGCACTTGCTGCTGCACTGGCACAGCATAAGAGATATAAGCAGATATTCCTTGCACGGCCAATTGTTCCTCTCGCAAACCGCGACATGGGATTCCTGCCGGGCGATGTGAAGGAGAAAATGGATCCGTATATGCAGCCGCTGTATGATAACCTCACAGTCATCAAGCATAAGTTCAGCCATCAGAGCCCGGAATTCGTACGCATCAATGATATGATGAAGGAAGAGAAACTGGTCATAACTCCCCTGGCTTACATCAGGGGACGAAGTCTCTCCTCAATATTTTTCATTGTCGATGAAGCACAGAACCTTACACCACATGAAATTAAAACTATCATCACACGTTCCGGAGAAGGGACAAAAATGGTATTTACAGGCGATATTGAACAGATCGACTCGCCCTATCTCGACACTGCATCCAACGGGCTCAGCTACCTTTCCGATAAAATGAAGAACCAGGAAATTTTTGCTCATGTGAACCTGGTCAAGGGGGAACGCAGCTTCCTGGCAGAACTGGCCAGTAAACTGCT
>Ga0102851_10001701_pt1 | contig 12824 bp, 10 predicted proteins | sample Mud3Dept3metaG_FD_79558 | JGI IMG/M metagenome (GOLD analysis project Ga0102851, IMG submission 79558) | Freshwater wetland microbial communities from Ohio, USA, analyzing the effect of biotic and abiotic controls - Mud 3 Core 4 Depth 3... | ecosystem: Environmental > Aquatic > Freshwater >... | reverse complement strand
TCCGGGGCTTTCCCCTGAGCAACGGGAGCCTGCTGTCCAAACCGCAAGCCAGAACGCTGTTGGGCAGGTACCTGCCGGAGACTTCAGCCAGGAGAGCCCTCGTGGCCGCCTTCTGCGGGTCGCCCAGGATCGCGATCTCGCGCACCGGCCCAAGATAGAAATCCAGGGCGCAGAGGTAGTTGCTGAATGCCTGAGGATGGTGCGCCATCGCGCCGGCCATTGGCTCGAGGACCGAGCGAGCCTGCACGGACCATCGTTCTTCCGACGTGAGCTTCCATAGGCGCAGGAAGGCACCAGCGGCAACCGAGTTGCCCGACGGTATCGCGCCGTCGTAAGACTCCCTCGGACGGTGGATCAACGGTTCGTGTTCGCGCGACGTGTAGTAGAATCCCCCCCCTTGTTCGTCGGTGAACAGATCCACGATCAGGCTCGCGAGCCCGATCGCTTCTTCGAGCCAGCGGGGATCGAAGGTCGCTTCGTACAGGGATATCAGCCCTTCGGTCACGAAAGCATAGTCCTCGAGGTACCCACTGAGGCGAGCTCCACCATCCTTGTAGCTCCTCAACAGCCGGCCTTCCCGCCGGGCGCGGGTCAGCACAAAATCCGCTGCCTTGACCGCCGCGAGACGGTAGTCGTGCCGGCCAAGGCTGCGAGCCGCTTCAGCGAAGCTCCTCAGCATGAGCCCGTTCCAGGCCGTCAGAATCTTCTCGTCCCGGCCGGGCCCGACCCGGCGCTCGCGTTCCCGTAACAGCAACCCTCTCCCCCGCCGGACAATTTCCAGCATGCGCTCTTCGGAGATGCCGTTGAGGCGCGCTACCAGTGCTGCCGTGCGTGGGATATTGAGGATGTTCCTGCCCTCGAAATTGCCATCCTCCGTTATATCGAAATAGCGGCAGAACAGGTCGCCCTCTTCGCGGCCGAGAACCTCGACCACCTCGTCCGGGCTCCAGAGGAAGAACTTGCCCTCATGACCCTCGCTGTCCGCATCCTGGCTCGAATAGAAGCCTCCCTCCGGTGACGTCATCTCACGCAGGATATAATCGAGTGTCTCTTCGACGATTATTCGATAGAGAGGTTTCCTGGTCAGCAGGTATGCGTCCAGGTATACACGGCTCAGGAGCGCGTTGTCATAGAGCATCTTTTCGAAGTGCGGCACGAGCCAGCGGTTGTCGACCGAGTAGCGGTGGAAACCGCCTCCCAGCTGGTCGTAAATCCCGCCGCAGGCCATTTTGTCGAGCGTGTGCTCCACGGCGGCGCGGAAATCGCCATTTCCTGTGCGGAGGTAGGAGCGCAACAGAAATGTCAGTGGCATCGAGGGGGGAAACTTGGGGGCCGACCCAAAGCCGCCCTCCCGGTCGTCATATGAGGCCATGAGCCGGTCTGCTGCGCTGTCCAGGACGGAAGCCGCCAGACCATCCCCATGCTGCTCAAATTCAGCGGGATTCCGCAGAGCGGCAACAATCGCCGCTGCGTCGCTTCGGATCTGCTCCTTCTTTTCGTTGTGGGCGCGGGCGACGCTCATGAGCACACGCGGGAACCCCGGCATGCCTCTGCGATCTTCCGGAGGGAAGTAGGTGCCGCCGTAGAAAGGAATCTGGTCGGGGGTAAGGAAGACGGTCAAGGGCCATCCGCCGCTTCCCGTCAGCATCTGCACTGCAGCCATGTAGATGGCGTCCAGATCGGGTCGCTCCTCCCGGTCGACCTTGATGTTGATGAAGTGGGCATTCATGACGCTCGCGATCGCCTCGTTTTCAAACGACTCGCGTTCCATGACATGGCACCAGTGGCAGGCCGAATACCCGATGCTGAGGAGGATGGGCTTGTCTTCGTCCCTTGCGCGTCGCAGCGCCTCTTCACACCAGGGGTACCAGTCGACCGGGTTGTGCGCGTGCTGAAGCAGGTAGGGACTGGTTTCGTTCACCAGGTGATTGGTGTGCTTGTGTTCAGTCATACAATAGCAAGTTAGCTGGCGAATCGGTCCGGGTCAAGGCGACCCAGTCTGCAATGTGATCGCTGTCGATATCGGAATCGTCCGTCCGCTTTCGATTCCGAATCCGAGCTCGATCCCGATGCCGATTCCGACCCCGAACCAGTTGTTGGAACGCAGATTGCCCGCTGGGTTCGTTACTTCTTGCGGGAGCGGCGTCGTTGCGGGCGGGTGTACCGCGCTTCAACTTTACTCAGTATTCCGCCGCGAGGCGTGAATTCGCCCCGCACGGTCATGGATAACGGATGGCAGGCAGCCACAAGGTCCCGCAATATCCGGTTCACCGCGTTTTCGTAGAAAATGCCCAGGCTCCTGAAGGCGTTCATGTATTCCTTCAGCGACTTGAGCTCGAGGCACCATTTGTCCGGTGAATAGGTTATGTATATGGTCCCGAAATCCGGGAGCCCCGTCCGCGGACAGATCGCCGTGTATTCCGGGATGACGATCTCCACCTGGTAGCCGGGATACTGATTCTCCCAGCACTCAATCCCCGGCAGCTTCGCGTCGATACCCGAGCGCGCGTGTTCAGCTGTGTACAGTCTCATACACATAACTTAGCACAGACCGGGGCGCGCCCAATCCCGTAATAGTCCGGATTACAGCCACTGAATAAACGCCGGTACTTCTGCGCAAGCACGAGGCGCCTGCGCGAGGGCAGCCGAGATTGTAAATGCTAAAGCACACAATATCTTCCGCCGATACAAGCAGGGAAACCGTGCGGGCCGCACTTTGTCTCGACCCCGCAGGATATTAAGTGAGTAAAAGCCCATGCGAAACAAGACGCAGCACAGACTCCACCTGGCAGCACCGCGCCTGAATGAAATGAAGCTGTTGCAGTGCCTGGCTTCCGACCCCGACATAACCCAGGCTGAGCTGGCCAGGCGGTGTGGCCTGTCTGTGGCAATGGTCAACAACTACATGAAAGACCTCTGCGCCGCAGGCCTGCTCGTCTATCACCGCAAGAGCTCGAAAAACATCTCGTATCACCTGACCACGGCGGGCTCCATGCGGGCGGAGGAGATCGGGCAGGAGCTCCTGCAGGAGATGGTCGAGTCGTTCGCCATGGCCAAAGAGCGAATAAGGAACCTCATCCTTTCGCAAGTGCCGCCGGGCCCGCTCCGCGTGGTGCTCTATGGGCTCGACGATCTCGCGGTCATTGCCTTCCATGCGCTTGACTGCCGGGATCTCCGGATCGTGGGTGTGTGCGACGATGATCCCGGAAGAATCGGCCGGGAATGGTGTGGGCGCGAGGTATCCAATCCGTCGCAGATCCGGTACCTGGCCCCGGATGCGGTAGTGATCTGCGACAGGGCGCGCACCGAAGAGATCTATCGCAGCCTCCGCTACCTCCACGAAAGAGGCATCCGACTGGTACGGCTTGACGCAAGGCCGGTACAGCGCTCAGAGGGCGATGCCAGCCTTCCCAACCCCCCTGCGGAAAGTTCCCGCGACGGAGAGGTCGACAGCCGGGCCATTTCCGGCGGGCGCCACTGACACCTTTTCGGCCCGATTCGCAAACACTGGCATCCCGCCGGTGCGCCGTGCCACGGTCATTGTGAAACCTGCCCCGTCATGATAAACAATGGACCGTGAACCTCTTCGACCAGCGCAAGATATACACCGTCCTGGAGATTACTTCCGAGATAAAGCACGCGCTGGAGAAGTTCGGCATCGTCTGGATCCAGGGTGAGATCTCGAATTTCAAACATCACACCTCGGGCCACATGTACTTCTCCCTCAAAGACGACCGGGCGCAGATCAAGGCCGCATTCTTCCGCAACAACAATCTCTACCTCAAGTTCCGTCCCGAGGACGGGATCGAGGTACTCGTACGGGGCCGCCTCAGTGTCTACGAGCCTCGCGGCGATTACCAGGTGATCGTCGAATACATGGAACCGAAGGGGCTCGGGTCGCTGCAACTCGCGTTCGAGCAGCTCAAGGAGAAGCTCCGGAAGGAGGGGCTTTTCGACGAGGCCCACAAGGTTGCCCTGCCGTTGCTTCCGCGCAAGATCGGCGTTGTCACTTCGCCCACCGGCGCGGCAATCCAGGACATGCTGCGCATTCTCAAACGCAGGAATGCGTCGCTGCACATCCTGATCTTCCCGGCGCGCGTGCAGGGAACCGGAGCGGCCGAGGAGATAGCCGCCGGCGTGCAGTATTTCAATTCCCGGGACGACATCGATGTCATCATCGTGGGCCGAGGCGGCGGGTCGATCGAGGATCTGTGGGCGTTCAACGAAGAGGTTGTCGCACGGGCAATCTACGGCTCGGAAGTCCCTGTAATCTCGGCAGTCGGTCATGAGGTTGACTTCACGATCGCGGATTTCGTGGCCGACCTGCGGGCGCCGACGCCGTCCGCCGCAGCCGAGATGGTTTCGGGTGCCCGCGACGAGCTGCTGTCTGCGGTGCAGTCCCTTTTCGGGCGCCTCTTTCAGTCGGCGCGGCTGCTGATCGAGAAGAGGCGTTCCGCCCTGGAGCGACTGGCTCGCAGCCGCGGCTTCTATGCGGCGCCGAACATGATCCGCGCCCTGGAGCAGCGGTTTGACGAGGCGACCCTCCGCATGCAGCAGGCCATGGCACGGTTCACAACCTCCCTGCGCCACCGCGAGCGCTTGGCGAAGGCACGGCTGGCCGGCATCGATCTGCGGATGTTGATACGGGGAAAGACCGAGCGCCTGTCACGAAGCCGCCAGCTCCTTGCTGTCAACCTGCGTGCCGGCCTGCAGCGGCGGCGGTCGCGCCTGGAAGTGGCGGCCGGAAGACTGGATGCCTTGAGCCCGCTCGCCATTCTGGCGCGCGGATACGCGATATGCCGTGACGCTCAGGGGGTGGTCGTGAGGTACGCTGGGAATGTCAGGACCGGCGAGGGTGTCCGCGTCACACTGGCAAAGGGGGAGCTCGACTGCCGTGTCGAGGGCGTGCGCCTGCAGCCGGGTGACTGAATGCCTGCGCGGGCGATGAGATATTGATCTCCTGCCCGTGTTCAAAGTGAGGTTGCGATGGAGCTGAAAGTAAAGGATTTCGAATCGGCCCTCAAATCGCTGGAGGAGATCGTCAGCCAGCTGGAGGGAGGCGATCTGACCCTCGATCGAGCTCTGGAGTTGTTTGAACAGGGCGTGAAGCTGAGCCGCTTCTGCAGCGACAAGCTCGAGGAGGCGGAGCGGAAGGTCGAGGTCCTCACGCGTGCCGCCGACGGCACGATGAAGGAAACGCCTTTCACGCCGGGAGTCGAGGGCGAATGAATCCGGGCGCGGAAGGATCCATGGACATCGCAGCGTACCTGCGGGAGTGCAGCCAGGAAGTCGATCGCTACCTGGATCGCCTCCTGCCGCCTGAGACACAGCACCCCGCTACGATCCATCGTGCGATGCGGTACTCTGTCTTCGCAGGGGGAAAGCGGCTGCGTCCCGCGCTAGTACTGGCTGCCGGCACCAGCCTGGGTGGAAACCGGGACACGCTCATGCACCTCGGATCCGCCATCGAGATGATCCATACATATTCGCTGATCCACGATGACCTGCCGGCGCTGGACAACGACGACCTCAGGCGAGGTGTGCCCACCAGCCACAAGGTGTTCGGCGAAGCGATCGCGATCCTCGCGGGTGATTCGCTCATGACGCGCTGCTATCAGCTGCTAACGGATCTGCCTCATCTCGGCGATTCCGTGCGGCTGGTCATCATCCGCGAGATCGCCCGTGCGACGGGCACCATCGACGGCATGATCGGAGGCCAGGTGGTCGACATCGAATCGGAAGGCCAAACCATCGGCCCGGACGTCCTCGATTACATCCACCGGTCCAAGACCGGCGCCCTGCTGACTGTCTGCGCCCGCTGCGGCGGAATCGCGGCAGGTGCCGGTCCGGCGCAGCTGGCTGCCCTGACGCAGTACGGGAGCAAAGTCGGGCTTGCTTTCCAGATCATGGATGACATCCTCGACCGGACCGGGAGCAGCCAGAGCCTCGGCAAGACCGCCGGCAAGGACCTGCAGGTGAAGAAGGCAACCTATCCCGCGCTTCACGGCCTGGAAGCTTCGCGGCGAAGGGCACGGGAGTTGGTCGCGCAAGCCATCGAAGACACTCGCAGCCTCGGCGAGCCTGCCGAACCCTTGCGTGCCCTCGCGCGTCTCGTAGTCGATCGCTCGAAATGAATCAGGCTCTCCGGCACTGTCACGGGCACGGTTCCCCATGAAGAAGCGCATCGATCTTCTGCTGGTCGAGAGGGAACTCGCGCCCAGCCGCCAGAAAGCCCAGGCGATGATCCTTGCGGGCGATGTCCTGGCCGACGATCAGAAGATCGACAAGCCCGGCCACCTTGTGCCGGAGGAGGCGCGCCTGCGAATCCTCGGAGAGCGGCGCTTCGTAAGCCGGAGCGGCGCCAAACTGGAGGCTGCGCTCAGCCACTTCGGAATCAGCGTGGAAGACCGCATCTGCGCGGACCTTGGGGCTTCGACCGGGGGATTCACCGACTGTCTGCTCCGGCAGGGGGCGCGGGCGGTGCACGCCTTCGACGTTGGCCGCGGTCAGCTGGCCTGGAGCCTGCAATCGGACCGGCGGGTCGTCATACATGACCAGTACAACGTCCGGTTCATCTCCGCCACGGACCTGCCTCCCGGAATCTCACTCATCACAGCCGACCTTTCGTTCATCTCCCTCACCCTGATCCTCGGCCCCCTCCGCGACGCCCTGCTCGCCGCGCCGCATGACGCACCTGGTCGCATGGCCGTCGACCTTGTATTGCTCGTGAAACCTCAGTTCGAGGTCGGGAAGGGAGATGTGGGAAAAGGTGGGATCGTGCGCGATCCTGGTAAGCGCCTCCACGCCCTGGAGTCAGTCGAGAACTGCGCCCGCAGCCTCGGATTCAAGGTCGTGGGGAGCATGCCTTCGCCGGTCGCCGGCGCCAAAGGCAACCAGGAGTTTTTGTTGTACCTTCAGCTTGTCCTTGGTCTATCATCCGGGCCATGAATCCCCCGGTACGCAGGATCGGCCTGATCTTGAAGCGCGAGGACTCCCGCATACCCGCTCTCCTGCGCGAGGTAGTCCCCTGGCTGCAGTCGCTCGGTGTGGAGGTCTTCCTGGATGAGGGTTCTGCTCTGCAGGAAACCGCGCCTTGCGCAATACTCCCGACGAGTGAGTTCGCGTCGAGCGTGGACGTGGTTGCCGTATTCGGCGGAGACGGCACTTTCCTGCATGCCGCGCGTATCGTTGTGTCCCACGGTGTTCCCATCCTGGGCGTCAATCTTGGTTCCCTGGGTTTTCTGGCCGAAGTGAAGATCGACGACATGCGGCCCGCGCTGCAGAATCTGATCCGGGGCGACTATGCGCTGGAGGAGCGCATGCTGCTCCAGGTGGAGGTGGATCGCGGGGGTACCGCGCTGAACCGATACCTGGCACTGAACGATGCCGTCATCAACAAAGGAGCCATAGCACGCATAATTGACCTCGAGATCACGGTCAACTCCCAGTTGGTCACCGTCACCCGGGCTGACGGACTGATCGTCTCGACCCCGACCGGTTCCACGGCCTACTCGCTTTCTGCCGGGGGCCCGATCCTCTATCCCACTCTGGGAGCCTTCCTGGTCACTCCGATCTGCCCGCACACCCTCACGAACCGCCCGGTGGTCGTGCCCGACCGTGCACAGGTCGGCATCTGCCTCCTGCGGGGCGGCGACGTGATGCTCACAGTCGACGGCCAGGTCGGGATGACGCTGGTGCCCGGTGATCGCCTTTTAGTCCGTAAAGCGGAAGCCAGCGTCAGGCTGGTCCAGCCTGCGGGGAGCACCTTTTTCGCGCTGCTGCGCGAGAAGATGAAGTGGGGATAGCAGGAGCCGCCTCCGCGCAACCCCCCGGGTCGAAACCGGAATCGGGATCGCAAGCGTGTTCGGAATTCGAGACTCCGACCATCCGTCTGCCCTGAGGGTTGAATCCGCCGCCAAACGATATCGACAGCGATACCGACGCCGATACCGATCCCGACCCCGAGAGTCGCAGCCACGCGCTCGACTATGCCGTCAGGCGGACGATTTGCCTCACGAGCGCGAGGGATTCCCGACCACAAGCTGCGGAATCAGGTCGTAGCCCAACCTCATGCAAAGCCTCTCGAAAGTGGATACCGGGAATCCGACAACGTTGAAGTAGCAGCCTTCGATGCGGTCGATGAAAAGGGCCGCATATCCCTGGACAGCATAGGCGCCGGCCTTGTCCGAGTACTCGCCCGTGCCGAGATACCACCGGATCTCCCGGGCCGAAAGACGCCTGAAATGCACGCGCGTCACGCTGAATCCGGCGCGCGTCCTCCCCAGGTTGAGGTCGCAAAGGCACAGGCCTGTGATGACCTCATGCCAGCGACCGGCGAGCTGCTCGAGCATTCGCCGCCCCTCTTTCCTGTCGACCGGCTTGCCGAGAATCTGCTTCCCGCAAACGACGATGGTATCCGCCCCGATGACGATGCCGGCCTTGTGCCTTGCTGCGACTGCGCGTGCCTTTTCCCGCGCTGCACGGACAGCGTAGGCGGAGGGTTCCTCCCCGGGGTGTTGTGTGGGCTCGGGAAGAGTGCAGGGATCCACGGCAAAATGCATCCCGAGGCCGGCAAGTATCTCCTTCCTGCGGGGGGAGGCCGACGCCAGAATCCATCGGGGTGCGGACGCTCTTGTCATCTCTCGATTCCCATGGCTTTGCTGCAGGCGAAAAAACGCGCGCAAACTCATTTATTATCATATGATTGTATCGTTTTTGATATGTTTGCGGAGGTTTTGCCTCGTTGAGTCACCTCCTTCTCCGCCGGGGCCTGAAGATGGCCACTGCCTTCTGCAACATTCTTTTGTGCGGATTGCTCCCGGCGGCGATTGTTCCCGCGAATAAGGCGGGAGTACAAGTGCATGCGTCCGGGACGGGATTGAGGCGTTGATGCCTGCATTGATAAGACGGGCCCAGGGTGCGATGGCTGCTGCAGGGAGGAGTGCTCCTCCCGTTCGCTGATCTCATATGGAACCGGTATCGAACATCGTCTTCTCGATTTTCCGAGGCACCGACCGACACGAAGAGTGGGTGTTGTCCTGCCTCGAGGGCGCCTGGCCCCGGTTGGTTGGTGAGAGGCTTGCCTCCGCCTGCCGGCCACGCGCTTTCAAGGGATGGCACCTGATCGTGGAGGTCACCGATCCGGAGTGGGCAACCAGCCTCAAGGGCCTGGAAGACGAGTTGCTGAAGAAGATCGAAACGGCTACCGGAGGTGAGGTCCGGAGCCTCGAAATCGCAGCACGGCGCTAGTTGTCTCACCGCAGAGGCGCAAAGCCCGCAGAGCAGGCAAACCTGTTCTGATGAATCTGGTCACCTGTCCGGCGCGATGCTATGATGCTGTTTCGCCGCGGGATCTTACCCGGTGATTGTGTGTCTATTTGAATTACGGAGCCATGGTAATGCATAGAAATGTGAAGGCGGCCATGGGAAGCCTGCCTGTCGTCCTTTGCCTGTTATTCATGACCCTTGCTGACCAGGCCTGGGGCCAACTGAGGGTGTACGGCAAGGTGGACCCGAACACCGGAGATCCCGAGGTGAAGCTGAAGTTCGACGTAAACCTCGAGGCATCGGACAATGTGGCTCCCAACATGGTCTTCTCGGGCGACAGCACCCGGGGATACGTCGCTTATGCAGGTTCGGGAACGGTCGTTGGTTTTTCCACGGCAACCGGCGAGATCATGGCGCGAATCGTGACGGGCGGGAAACCGTCTGCTGCGACGCCGCTTCCGGACGGCCGGACGATCGCTCTCGCATCGGTGGCGGAAAACCGTGTGTTCCTGGTCGACATTGAAAGTGACACGGTTGTCGCCACCTACACCTTCGAGGGGGCTGAATTCGGCTTCGGCAGCGTTGTCGCAGTCTCGCCGGACGGAGCAGCGGGGTACGTCTCTTCCACCGGAACAGGCGAGGTCATCAAGTTCTCCATGGCTGACGGGAACGAACTCGCCCGTTTGGGGGGATTCAGCAGCCCTTGCCGGATCACGGTTTCGTCCGACGGGTCCGTGCTGATGGTCGTGGACACTCTGAAGGAGACCCTCGTTTTCGTCAACGCCGCAAGTCTCACGATCAAGAGCACGATGACGGGACCCACTGGCAAATCGATCAACTACACGATTGTCAGCCAGGCCGTCCTCTCCCAGGATGGGAGCACCGGGATCATCACCAGCAAGGACGTGAACAGTATCTATGGCAGCGATACCGTCCTCCTGTTCAGGACTTCTACCGGCGAGCGCCTCAGCACCGCCTCGGTTGGGTCCGAGCCGCTTTTCACGGGCATCACGCCTGACGGCGCGTATTGGATAGTCCTGTGCACCACGAGCCTGTGGAAGATCCCGACATCGAACTTCAACGCGCTGTCTGAAATGCAGACGCCGGGAACGCAGTCGGTGGACGGGTCGAATGTTTCGTTCTCGCCCGACTCGAAGTATGTCTTCTACACTGCCTCGTCAGATAACACGGTCTACCAGCACGACATCCTGAACAATATAGTCGTCGGAAAGACCTACGTCGGAGATCCGGGAGACAAAGGCACGAACCAGTCCTCGCGCGTCGGCCTCACCCCGGACGGGAACTCCCTCGCTGTCGTGGACTTTACCATCAACGTCCTTTTCCTCGTGGAGCGGGTCTCGTTCATTGACAGTGCGACGTTTGCCAGTTCGCCGTCGCGCTTCACCGGCGTGAGTCTCGTCAACCTGGCGCCCGCCATGAACAAGGTCACGTTCGCGGCGCTTGATGTCTACGGCCAGACCATAACCGGAACGGGCGTGACTAATCCCGTAGACTACGACCTGCGCCCGAACGAGCAGGTGTCGCTGACCGTTGGGGAGATCTTCCACTTCGATCCGACGAATGACAAAGCCGGCTGGCTGTCCATATTGACCTCCTTGCCTGAAACGGTTGGTTATTACACGATAGGCGACACGAATCTCAGCCGGTTGGATGCAGCGCCTCTTTTCCCGAAGCCGCTCACCGAATGGATCGTGCCGGACATAGCCAAGGGAACCGGGATCTCGACCGAGCTCGACATCGTCAATCCCGACTATGTGCAGACTACGTACGACGTCACGAGATACAACCAGGACGGCAGCTCCGCCGAGCAGAAGACCGGCCTGATAGCGTACCCGACAAACCGGACCAATCAGACCGTGTCCACCGTGTTCCCCAGCATGCCGGACGGCACGGCCGGCTACCTGCGAATCAAGACGGCCGGCAACCTCCTCAATACCTCCCTCACGCAGACAGATAGCGCCCTCGCGGCGCTGAACGGGATCCAGGTCAGCGATTTTGCCGGCATCACAAAGATCTACTCTCCGCACTTCGTTGTGGGCTACGGCTATAAGACCATCCTGAACGTAATCAACGCCGGAAGCGCGAGCGCCGACATAACGATCACCCTTCACAGCCCGGACGGCGCGACAATCGGGCTGCCGTACCACACCACGCTTGCTGCGAACGCACAGCTCAAGAATGACCTGGCGACGATATTCAAGGGGGATTTGGCAGTCTCCAACGTCACCGGCTGGCTCGAAGTCCGGAGTTCGCAGGATAAGGTGGTCGGGGATATCAGCTTCAGCAACTCGAGCGGCCGGTACGCGACCACCTTCCAGCTTTTGGGCGTCCCGTCGACGGATTTCGTATTCCCGGTGCTCGCTCTGACCGATGTGTATCAGACGGGAATCGCGATGATGAACGCAAGTCCGGAGCCGGCGACCGTTACGTTGGAAGTCTGGGATGTGGATGGAACGATGAAGGCGAGCACTGCCGTGACGCTGGGGTCATACGCGCAGCAGGCAGAGTACCTGAACAACTACTTTCCCAACCTGGGCCATATGTTGAAAGGCAACATCCGCATCCACTCGACCGGGAACCTGTTCGGACTGGCTCTGATCCACGACAAGGGACTCACCTTCATGACGGCGATCCCATCCTTCCCGTTGCCCTGACGCGGGCTGACAGCCGCACAGGCGGAAGACTGCGGCGTCCTCAGGCGATGCTCGGGTGCCTGAGAAGGGGTTCGCCGACGGCCCTGGAAACGGTCCGGCTCGCTCTGATAGTTGGCAGAAGAGATGTACGAACGTTTTTACGGCCTGCGTGAGAGGCCATTCAACCTTACGCCCGATCCCGAATTCCTCTACCTTTCGAGGCGCCACAAGGAGGCGCTCGATCAAGTCACTTACGGTGTCACGCGAAGGGAAGGGTTTTCCCTGATCACCGGCGACGTGGGCACGGGCAAGACGACGCTTTGCTGGTCTCTTCTCGGCAGGCTGGAGGGGGGTGTTCGCACCGCCCTGGTTCTCAACCCCATGCTCTCCGAGGAAGATCTGCTGCGCACAATCCTGCAGGACTTCGGCGTGCGCGGGCCGGGCGATACCGGCGGCGGTGAGGAAGACACCGCTTCTGCTCCGCTTGCCCCCTATGATCCTTCGTGGATGCACGGGCTGTCAAAAAAGGAGCTGCTCGACGAACTGAACAACTTCCTGCTCAAGAGAGCGCAGGAGGACGTGTTCTGCGTCCTGGTCCTCGATGAGGCGCAGAACCTCTCCAACGCCTGCCTTGAGCAGCTGCGCATGCTCTCAAACCTGGAGACAGCGAAAAAGAAGCTCCTTCAGATCATATTCGTCGGCCAGCTCGAACTGGGCGACAAGCTGAAGTCGGGATCGATGAAGGCGCTGAATCAGCGCATTTCGATCCGGAACCGCATTGAACCGCTGTCGCGCAGCGATACCAGGGATTACATCTATCATCGGTTGAGAATCGCGAAGGCTCCCAGGGATCTGACTTTCACGCGAAGCGCCCTGCGGGGCATCTACCGGCACTCGAAAGGC
>Ga0102851_10001699_pt1 | contig 12825 bp, 11 predicted proteins | sample Mud3Dept3metaG_FD_79558 | JGI IMG/M metagenome (GOLD analysis project Ga0102851, IMG submission 79558) | Freshwater wetland microbial communities from Ohio, USA, analyzing the effect of biotic and abiotic controls - Mud 3 Core 4 Depth 3... | ecosystem: Environmental > Aquatic > Freshwater >... | reverse complement strand
TCTACTATGTCAGCTTCGCCTTCTTCGGGCTCTTCCTCACCCATTCGGTGATCCAGTCCAGACGTTGGAGATAAGCCATGGAAACGATCAAGAAAAACCTCAGCAATATCGGCCTGGCGCTCCTCGCCGTGGCCCTTGTGGGCCGCGTCATCTGGCCCTACCGGAAAGCGCTCTTCCTGGCCCTGGGCTTGGCCGGGCTCGCCGCCGTCGCCGTCTTCATTGTCCTCCACCTGCCCCAGCTCAAAAAGAGCGTCAGCCGGAAGTCCTTTCTCTATTCGGGCAACCTCCTGCTCATCGTCGTCCTGGTCCTGGCGATCCTCGTTCTCGTGAACTATTTTCTCTCGCGGCACAACTTCCGGCTGGACTTCACCGAGGCCAAGCTCCACAGTTTGTCCGACCAGTCGATCCAGGTCCTCAAGAACCTGAAGAAAGACGTCCAGATCAAAGGCTTTTTCCGGGACGGCAACTACAGCCGGGCCAAGCTCGAGGACCTTCTCAAAAACTTCAGCTACTACTCCAAGAAGATCAAGTACGAGTTCATCGACCCGGACAAGAGCCCGGGCCTCGTCAAGGCCTACGGCATCACCCAGGACGGGACGACCATTCTCGAGGCGGGGGGTCAAGAAAACCGGATCACCACCGTGACCGAGGAAGACCTGACCAACGTCCTGATCAAAGCGACCCGGGAGGGCAAAAAGATCATCTACTTCCTGGAAGGCCACGGTGAGCACAGCATCGAGCAGACCGAGGACATCGGCTTTTCCTTCGCCAAGGACGAGCTCCAGAAGCTGGGCTATGAAGCCAAGAAGCTGGCCCTGGCTCTCTCCGATACCTTCCCCGCGGATTGCGCCCTGCTCGTCATCCCCGGTCCCCAGAAAGACCTCCTGCCGAACGAGCTCGAGACTATCCAGGGGTACATCCGCCGGGGAGGCCGCGTCTTCTTCATGGCCGACCCGGAGGCCGCTCCCGGCCTCGGGCCCTTCCTTGCCGGGTTCGGCGTCAAGCTCGAGGACGACGTCGTCGTGGATACGGTCTCCCGGCTCTTCGGCGGGGATTATTTCATGCCGGTCATCACCGAGTATGAAACCCACGAGATCACACGCAACTTCCGCTACGCGACTTTCTTCCCTTATGTCCGGTCCGTCGAGCCGCTCGAGCCGAAGCCGGAAGGCATGACGGTGACCGTCCTTGGGAAGACCAGCCCCAACTCCTGGGCGGAGCGGCAGCTGGACCAGAAGCAAGTGACGTTCGACAAGGATAAGGACACACAGGGCCCTATCGCCCTGGCCGCCGTGGTGACGGTGGAGGCCAAGGCTGAGGAAAAGAAACCGGAGGCGCCGCCGGCGCCCGGCTCGGAAGGGGCCGGGAAAACCCAAGAAGAGGAAGAGCCGGCCGAGCCGGCTTCTCCTGAGCCCAAAAAAGAAGGGCGTTTGGCCGTCTTCGGGGATTCCGACTTCGCCAGCAACAGGTATTACGGGCTGTCCGGGAACGGCAACTTCTTTCTCAACTCCGTCAACTGGCTGACCGAGGAATCCGACCTGATCTCCATCCAGCCGAAGACCTCCTCGCCGCGCACCGTGCAGCTCACGCCTTCGCAGGGACGGCTGATTTTCTTCGTCTCCGTCCTGATCCTCCCTCTCATCATCCTGATCTTCGGGATTTCTGTTTGGGTGAGGAGAAAGTCGTTATGAAACCCAGGACGACCCTCATCCTTGTGGCGGTTTTCGCCGTCCTGCTGGCTGCCGTCCTCCTCTTTGAGTCCCGAGGAAAAGCGCGCAAGGAAAAGGAGGAAAAAGGGAAAAAGATCATCGACCTGGCCTCGGCGGATGTCGAGAAAATCCAACTGAAGAATGAAAGCGGGACGATCGCATTTAAAAAGGACGAAAAAGGGGAATGGTGGATAACCGATCCTCTCGAAGCCAAGGCGGATTCAAGTGAAGTCAGTCGCCTGGCCGAGGATTTCTCCAGCCTCAAATTCGAACGGATCGTCGAAGCCGAGGGGGGGGACCCCGCCAAGTACGAGATCCCCAAGAAGGAGCTCACTCTCTGGTATAAAGGACAAGCGGCGCCCGTGAAGCTTCTCATCGGCATGGAGAACCCCCTGGACAACACGCTCTTCGCCCAGCGGGAGGGAGACAAGAGGATCGTCCTTTTCGCCAGCTACCTGAAGAGCAGCCTCGAAAAGAAGACTTTCGATTTTCGAAAGAAGGACATCTTCACCTTTGAATTGGACGATGTCGGTTCCATCACACTCACGGCCAAGGACATCTCTTGGCAGGCTCGAAAAAAAGAGGAGGAATGGTTCCTGGAGAGCCCGGTGAAAGCTCTGGCCAAGAAGAGCCGCATCGAGGATGTGCTCAGGGCGCTGTCCAACCTGAGGGCCAAGGATTTCGTCGCCGAGGAGAAGCCCGCCGAGGAAGTCGCCAAGTTCGGGCTCAAGGAGCCGGAATACTCCGTAGCCCTGGGACTCCCCGCCAAAAATCAGGAGATCCTGTTTGCCCTCCATAAGCAGGACGATACCGTTTATGCGACGACCTCGCTCTCCAACACGATCGTCACGGCCGAAGCCCAGGTCCTGACCGATATCGAAAAAAAGGTTGAGGACCTCAGGGAAAGGCAGGTCGTTGTCTTTAACAGCTGGGAGGCGAACCGAGTCCGGGTCAAGAAAGGCGACCTCACCCTGGCCCTGGTCAAAGATAAGGAGAATAAATGGGTTTTTGAAGGCACCGCCCCAGAGGAGGCGGATTCCTCCCGAGTCGATACCTTCGTCCGGAAGATCGAGAGTCTCGAGGCCTTGGAGTTCATCGATGCGCCGGCCGGGCTCCCGACCTACGGCTTGGATCCCCCTCAGTCCGAGGTGTCCGTTTGGATTAAGGACGGAGAAAAAGAAAAGGAATTCCGGGTCCTGGTCGGGGCCGAAGACCCCGAGAAAAAGCAGGTTGTCCTTAAAAACCCGGGTCTCGATTACCTCTTCCGGGTGGACGCGGCCTTTTTGAGCGAATTTCCCAAGGAGGCCAAGGACTGGAAACCGGCGCCGCCAGAGGATAAGAAGGAACCGAAAAAATAAACGGCCTCTTTCGTCAAACAAGGTCAGAGGCGCAAGCGCCCGCGAAGCCGCACGCTGTCCGAATTCTCCGCCCGCCTTGCCGTCAGGCACCAGGGGTTAAAAAACCAAGGGATAGCGGCTTGCCCGAAGAACTCCTCCGCTGGTACACGGCCCAGCGCAGGGATTTACCCTGGCGGAAGACCAAAGACCCCTACCGGATCTGGATTTCCGAGGTGATGCTTCAACAAACCACGGTGGCGGCGGTTCTCCCCCATTATGAAAAGTGGCTCCGGCTTTTTCCCGATATGAGGGCGCTCGCCCGGGCGCCTCTTGGCAAGGTCTTGAAAGCCTGGGAGGGTCTGGGGTATTACGCGCGCGTCAGGAACCTGCACGGGGCGGCCCGGATCATGTGTCGTGATCACAACGGCCGCGTCCCGGATACTTATGAAGACCTTATCGCCCTCCCCGGGTTCGGCCCCTATATCACGGCGGCCGTGCTCAGCATCGCCTATGGCCTTCCCTTCCCCGTCCTTGATGCCAATGTCCGCCGTTTGATGATGCGCCTTTATGGGATTCATGGGAGACACGGACTCCGCATCGACCGCCGGCTCCTCAAGCGGGTAAAATCCATCTTCCCCGCTCGCGAAGCCGGCGATTTCAATCAAGCCCTGATGGAGCTCGGAGCCCTTGTCTGCAGGCCCAGAAACCCGAGCTGCCTTCTTTGCCCGGCGGCGCGGCGTTGCCGGGCCTTCGAGAGGGGCGAGCAGGAGATCATCCCCGCTCCAACCCGGATGAGTTTTAAAAAAATCGAAACAGTGGTCGGCATCATCAAACAGGGGAAGCGATACCTGATTCAGAGGCGGCCTCCCCACGGCCTGCTGGCCGGCCTCTGGGAATTCCCGGGAGGGAAGAGAGAAAAGAGGGAAACGCTCCGCGCCGCCCTGCGGCGGGAGCTGCGGGAAGAGCTTGGCGCAAGCTTGAAAAAAGAGAGGTTGCTGCTCCAGGTCCAACATGCCTATACTCGCTTCCGGGTGACCCTCTACGCCTTCGAATGTGAGCTCGCCGGCCGACCCGAGCTCAGCCGGCGGCGTCACCGCTGGGTTTCCCTGAAGGCCATGAAGGGCTATCCTTTCCCCTCGGGAAGCGCCAAGATCGTCCGCTTCCTCGAGGGGGCCGCAGGAATGAGGGAGCTCCGTCCCAAGGGCTAGAGGCCATGGATATCATCTATGAGTTTGTTCCCTATGGAGAACGGTTCGACCCCCGGCCCGCGACCCTCGTCCTGGACGTGGGGATGAAGACGGTTCCGGGCGTCATCGATCACCATCACCCGGAGGCCGAGCCGGAATGCACCGCGTCACTCATCGCCAAGCATCCCGGGCTCATCCTGGACCATCTTCCTCAGTACCGGGCGGCGGATCTCGGAAAATCGCTTCCTCCCCTCCGCGTTGTGACACATCGGCTGCCCGATTTCGATGCTCTCGCCTCGATTTTTTTGACGTTTAAGCTCCTAGAGACCGGAAGGGTCGACTCTTCAATGGAAACGCTCTCCCGGTATACCCGTCTCGTGGATTCGGCCTCCCTGCCCAAAGAGATCGATCTTTCCTCGACTCCCTATGCCATCCTGCGCGCGCTTTTCTCTGGCGTCCGGCAAGATGAGGCGGAGATGAACCTCAGCCGCCTGGCCGAGGGGTTGAAATTTATGAGCTTTCTTTATGCCAGATCCGGAGAAGGGTACGAGATCGAGGAAAACCGGCTCCTGTTCAGCGGAATCGACCGCTTTGAACGGGCCAGGCGCAAAGTCGAGAACGACTATTTCCAATACCTTGAGGACCTGAGCCGCGCGGAAAAGCTCCTCCTCGACCTGCCCTTTTCCAGGGGGACGGGGAAACGGCGCGTCGACGGATTGGTCGTCCGGAATCCAAGAAGCCTCCTGCTCAAGGAATGGTCCCGCCGCGATTCGGCCCAATCGTCGCTGGGCAAAGGCTTTACCCTCTCGGTCACAGGCTTCGGCGGCCAGAGGTTTATATTGGGCGTCGACCCGGCGATGGGGGTCAATCTCAGGGGGCTGGGCGGTCTTCTCAACCGAAGAGAAAAAGAAAAGCGGGCGGCCGCAGGCCGCCCCTTGGTCCACCTCTGGTACGAGGGCAATTGTCCCTTTTTCGATTACCGGATCGTCGATTCGCCACGGGACGGGACGGCCCTCGACCACGAGGATATCCTCGCCTGTCTGAAGGAATTCAGCCGGACCCTGCCCTAGTGGCGCGTCTCACAAATAACTTGGCTAAGTCATAATCAGCGGAAGACGCGCCACCGCGGGGGAGTTTGAGGGGGACGGCGTCGTTCCCCTCAGGGGGTCAGCGAAGCAAAGCGGAGCGCCGAGGGGGGAGCTTGACTCCCTCCTGGAAGTGTCCCGTCCAAACAGAGGACTTTAGCAAGGAATATACGAGACGGGACACTAGCCGCTGATCCGGTGCCGAAATACGAGCTCGGCCAGCCGGGCGGCGATGTCGCGGACCGTTTCGTCGGGCATTCCGTCCGCCGCGGCCGACCGGAGGCGCAGGTCGACCGGGTTGTTGACGTAGTCAACGACAACAAAAAGGCCTGAGGCCGTCAGGGCAATCTCGGTGGAAAAAAGGCCAAGACCGCAGACCTGGGCAATCCTCCGGGTCGTGGCCGCCAGAGGCTCTAAACCATGCCGCTCAACCTCTCCTGCAGAGACATCCTGGTAGATATGCGTCGTCGGGTCCCACCAGAAAGAATAGACCTGCTCCGCGCAGAAGAGGACGCGAAACCAGGCCGGCCGGCCGTCCAATGGGGCGGGGACTATATGCTCTTGAAGCAGATAATAATCCTGAGGATAGGCTTGCCTCGCCTCGAGGACCTGACCGAGCGTCGCAACTTCGAGGACGACTCCTTCACCGCCTCCGCCATGGGCGGGTTTCACGATGAACTTATCTCCCAAAGGGGAAAGGTCCAGAGGGGGGGGATCGGGCTCCATGCTATGGGGAGGCAGGATGATGGTCTGAGGTGTCCGGATTCCGGCAGTGATGAACTCCAAATGCATGGAGGCCTTGTTGACGGCGTGGACGGCCCGGCCATGAGGGTTGATCTCCAAGGCTCCACGCCCGGCCGCCCACTCAGTGAGCGGCAGGAAGCGAAGGTCGGCCTCCGAAGCTCTGTCGAGGAAAGCCAGGAAGGATGACTCGGCCGAGGACAGTTTATCCAGGGCCTCGGCCAGATTATCCGGGGTGACGGGCCAGAGACTCAGGCCGCGTTCCTGAAAAGCGGCATCCAGAAGAGAGATGAAATCAGAGTCATAAACCCAGTTCCAGGCGACGCAAAGGTCAAACCGCGCCATGGTGGGGCGTCTTTCCAGGAGAAAAATAAGCCCGCAGGGTTTGGATGGCGTTCAGGGTCAGCCATTTGCTGGGCTTGCCTTTCTGTTCGACATTCACCTGAAAGCGGCCGTTGAACGTGTTTTCCAGCAGCCATCTCCCCTGGCTGTTTTGCTTGGCCAGCACGAGCCCTGCCGCCTCGTCCATCCGGGGATCTCGGAAGCCCAACCGGGTCAATATCATAAGGACCTCCAAGGCATCGCTGTCCCAGACCGTGGGGAACCCGAACTTCAGCCATTTGGGTTTGGCCGGCCTGGACAAATCATGGCTTCTTTTAAAAAGATGATGGCGGAGGAGATATTCAGACCCTTCGGCAATGGTTTGAGCCACCTTGGCCGACCGGCTCTTTTCGGGGATTTCGGCCAGGGCTTTAAGGCACTTGACGACGCCCATGAGACAGGTATGTTTTCCCCAACACACTTCTCTTTTGTCGTAGGGCCAGCCCATGGGACCCGGGCCCTCTCCATCATCGAAGCGACTATGGGCCGTTATCCAATGGATCCCCTGTTCGACCCTGGGATCGCCGGCGCAGCCAAAACGCAGGAGGCTCCATACCAGATTCCCTGTCAGGCAGGGGATGATGCAGCTATGGAAACCGCCGCCCGCCGCTGTCCCCCGATAGCAGAAGCCGCCGCTCTGACGGTCCTGACTGATGTTGATGATGAATTCGCAGGCTTTTTTGATCCGATCGTCGCGTCCGTCGGCGCCGAGCTCGGCCAGGATGATGACCTGCCAGACCGTGCCCCGGTATTTGGCCCGTACGTAAAAATCCTGCGGGGTCTCCCAGTAGCCCTTTTTCCTTTGCCGGGACAGGATTCGGGGCACGACTCCGCCCTGCATTATCGCCGCTTTCGCCTCGGCGGCCTCGGGGTGTGAGGGCGGAAGGCCCATGATCTCGGTGAGAGCCCGGTAGCGGACCGAGGGATTGTCCTTTTCGAGCAGCCAGGGAAGCGGATTCGCCTTGAGGATGGCTGGGCCTCCTTAAAGGGGTCTCTTGACCAGGCGGATATCATCCACCCAGAAGATGCCGGTGCCTTCGCCGACGATGTTCAGTTTCACGTTGTCCGGGTTTTCCCCGGCCTTGAGGTAGAAAGGGATCTCCACCAAAGCCCAGTTGTTTGTCCCGCCGAGCGGAGAATCCGGGCCGCGGGAGAAGAACTCCCCTTTGTCTTCGAAATGACACCACATCTCCAGATAAATCCGGCCCTGAATTTCTGCGGTCCTTATCTTGGCCTGATAGACCAAGGTCGCCTCTTCGATATCGATATCCCCGGTTTCATACAAACGGATGACCGAAGGCTCGGCCAGATTGATCTTCAGCGATCCCTTCCCCTCGACCTTGGTCCGGTTGTCGACTTGAATGCCCGAAACCTGGATGAGGCCGTCCAGGCTGTCGCCCGAAAAACGCTTGATCGCCGGTTCCTGGCGCGAGCATGCGTTCATCAGAGCGGCCGCCAGCACGGCCGCGGCCATCCGGACTAACCGCGGTTTCATATCACTCCCCTCCTTTCTATCGGGGGCCCGGCAGCCCGGCCGAGTGTTTCTTCTCATGCTCCAGAAGCCATTCCTTCCGCCATAGCCCCCCCCCATATCCGACCAGGCGTCCATCGCTCCCGACGACTCGATGACAGGGAATGACAATGGAGATGGGGTTGCGGTGGTTGGCCTGCCCTACGGCTCTCATAGCCCTGGGCCTTCCGACCGCCCGGGCCAGGTCGGAATAGGTGGCGGTTTGCCCATAGGGGATCCGGACGAGCCGCCGCCAGATAGCTATCTGGAAGTCGGTTCCCCGAAAGATGAGCGGAACGGAGAACTCGCTTCTTTTTCCCCGGAAGTACTCGTCGACCTCGACAACGGCCGCCCGCAGGATGGGGTGCTGCCGCGGAGACGCGGCCGGCTCTCCGGAGACGAAATTCAGGGCGGTGACCCCCTCCTCATTGGCGAGTATTTCTATCGTCCCTATCGGAGAACGGTAATGGGCGCGGCCGCTGCCGGTCATCGCTCATACCTCCAGCTGGTCAGGTCGGCGCCCTCCGGAGCCGATTTTTCGATCCGCGCCATGATCTTGGGAATGTGCATCTGATGGTAGCGCAGCCGCGAGACCGCGTTCGGGCGAGTGTGGTCGCCGTTCCAGCAGTGCTCGGCGCGGTCGCCGTAATCGACCTCACCGTCATAGTAGGGGTTTTGGGTTTTCTTCAGGAAATCCTCCATCAGGTAGACGGCGTTGTTGAGGTAGTAGTTGTCCATGTCGCCGCAGTAGATGTGGATTTTTCCCCGGAGCCTGGGTCCGAGAGTCTTCCAATCACGTTCCAGGATATACCGCAGGTCGTAGTTCTCCTGCCAGTACCGGGCCACCGACGGGTCGATCTCGCCCGTCCTCTTGTCCCAGATGCGCTTCGGATAGCCGTCCTCGTTGGCCGGTGAAAAAACGGCTTCCCAGATATCATACTGGTCTCCGGACCGGGAGCGCGTCCCCAGGACGAGCTCCCGGCGGTTGGAGTCCCGGAGCGTCGTGCTGACCTCGCCCAGATAGTTGCGCTGTCCCGGCCGCGGCGTCTTTTTCCAGCGGCTGTCGACAGAGTAGGCGTTTTTGTGCTCATAGATATTGACCAGCGTATAGGCCCGGAAGTCGATCGGGTCCGGGCAAGCCGCCCAGCAGCCGTTGTACTCATCGGGGTAAAACACCTGGACGCCGAGCGCTTCCCAGCCGCCCGTAGACCCGCCGTAGAGAAACCGGGCCCAGCCCTGGCCGATGCCGCGGAACTTCTTTTCGATGGCCGGGAGGAGCTCATACGTGATCGCGTCCCCATAGGGTCCCAGGTTGGCCGAGTTCACGGCGTAGGAATCGTCGTAGTAGGGGTTGGCATGCTGAATCTCGACGATCAGGAACCGGGGGGTGTCCGGCGCGATCCAATACTTGTAGAATTGGTGGGCGTATTCCTGCTGGATTTTGTTATAGCCGCTCAGCCTGAACCGCGGGGAATAGTCGGGCTCGAGGTTGGGATCGGGCGGCGTCTCCCGGAAACCTTCGAAGGTATAGGGAAAATGGCCGTGATTGATGATCAAGGGAAAGCGGGCTTCGGGATGTTCATCAAATCCTGCGGGGACGAGGACATGGGCGCCGAGGAACATCGGCCGGCCCCAGAACTTGCTCAGACGCTCGCTCTGGATCTTGATGTGCTTGATGTACTTGGTTTCGGGAGGGTCCGGGATGGGCGGGATCTCCTGGTCGATGACGATCCGGACAAGCTCGTCTTTCGCCGGGTCCAGCCGCATCTTCACAGGGCGACTGTAAAGATTCCCGGGCTTGGCGTTCCAGCGCTGCCCTTCTCCCTTGTCGGGAGGGAGCTTGACGACATGCCCGTTGGCCAGGTGGAAAGTCTCGTACCGGTTAAGCAGGGCCTGGACCCAGTATTCGCCGGCCGGAAGGTCGGCCAGGCTTTCGAGCGGATAGCCGAGCGCCCCCCCGTCGAAGACGGCCGGTTCTCCGGGTTTCAGCCCTTCCACGTCGAGCCCGAACGCCAGCTGAGTGTCCGGGCCGTCGCTGATCTGGAAGCGCGGCTCGGCCGAGCCGTCGTCCGAGACAAGAAGCAGCATTCGGCCATCCAGCAGCGCAGTGGACCGCTCGGCGGGAAACGCGACGCCCACCCGGAGCCGGCATTCCGGCCTTCCGGCCGCCACACGGTGTGCGCCCACCCCCAGGATGAGGAACGAAAACAGCAGCCGGACGGCCGGCCTGTCTTTGCGGTCAATCATCATGACCCTCCTTCAATCGCCCGGCTCGGCGCTCCCTCTCCGATGCCAACCCGCGACGGGAGGCCCGGCCCGTTTATAGGCTCAATGCACGAACAGGTTCTTGCTCGAAAAACTCGGGTCGCTCGTCAGGTTGACGCCGAGCCTCCTGAGTCCCATCTCGTCCCCCGGGGTCGGGATATGGGTCAGGTGGGCCTCGCAGCCCCGGATTTCGGTCAGCTTTTCCAGGGCGATCTGGGCCGTCGGGTTGGTCGAGGCGTTGATGCTGAGACAAATCAGCACCTCCTCGACATCCAGGCTCACCGCCTTCGCCCCCAGGATATTCTGCTTGAGGTTCCGGATGGACTCGATGATGGCCGGAGAGAGAAGATGGATGCGGTCGGGAACCTCCGCCATCTTTTTGATGGCGTTCAGGACGAGGCTTGAGGCGGCGTGCAGGAGCGTGGAGTTCTTGCCGGTGACGATGGAGCCGTCCGGGAGCTCGATGGCCGCTCCGCAAAAGATCCCATTATTGCCCTTGCCCGTTTCCCGAGCCTCTTCCGCGGCGACCCGGGCCGGGCCGACCACCCGCCGGTTCTCGGCCGCGACACCGAGCTCTTTCATCAGAAGCTCCGCCCTCTGGACGGTTTCCTTGTTGACGAGCCCGAGGGCGTATTCGCAGCGATAGCGGAAGAACCTTCGGATGAGCTCCTGCTTGGCCGCGTCCTGGAGCAGCGCGTCGTCGGTGACGGCCAGGCCGGCGCAGTTGACCCCCATGTCCGTCGGTGACCGGTAGATCGACTCCACGTGGGTGATCTTTTCCAGGATCCTCCGGACCACGGGAAAGACTTCGACGTCACGGTTATAGTTGACCGAAGACTGGCCGTAGGCTTCGAGATGAAACGGGTCGACCAGGTTGAAATCGCCGATGTCGGCCGTCGCGGCCTCGTAGGCGATGTTCACCGGATGTTTGAGGGGAAGGTTCCAGATGGGGAATGTCTCAAACTTGGCATAGCCGGACCTGATCCCCTTCCGGTGGTCATGGTAGAGCTGGGAGAGACAAGTGGCCAGCTTGCCGCTGCCCGGGCCCGGGCCGGTGACGATGACCAGCGGGAGGCGGGTTTCGACATGCTCGTTGGCGCCGTAGCCCTCCGCGCTGACGATGAGGTCGACGTCGGTAGGATAGCCCCGGGTGAAGCGATGCGTATAGACGCGGATTCCGCGGCGCTCCAGCTTGTTCCTGAAGACCTTGGCCGAGGCCTGGTCGTCAAAACGGGTGATCACAACCCCCGCGACACCGACTCCCCAATCGGCCAGGTCGTCGATGAGTTTGAGCGCGTCGACGTCATAGGTGATGCCGAAATCCGCCCGGAGCTTCCTCTTTTCGATGTCACCGGCATAGATGCAGAGCAGGACGTCCGCCCGGTCCCGGAGCTTCTGGAGGAGCCGCATCTTGACGTTCGGGTCATAGCCGGGAAGGACCCGGGCGGCGTGATAGTCAAAGAGCAGCTTGCCGCCGAACTCGAGGTAGAGCTTGTTGTCGAACCGCTCGACCCGCTTCAGGATGGCTTCCGTCTGCTGGGCCAAGTAGCTTTCGTTGTCAAAACCCTTTTTTCCAGTCATGGGTCGGACCTTTCAGGCCAGAAGATTTATATCGAATGCCAAGGTTTGTGTCAAATTCTCCCTCGCCGGAGTGCGGAAACAGAAGAAAACGTGTATCATGCAGAAGAAAGGAGCATCTCATGGCAGAGGATCACGGGTTCGCCGGTTTCAATCGGGAGACGATCGCCTTTTTGAAGGGGCTCAAGAAAAACAACACCCGGGAGTGGTTCGAGTCACACCGGAAAAACTACAATTGCTGCGTTTTGGAACCCGCCAAGACGTTTGTCGTGGCCATGGGCCTGCGGCTGAAGAAGATCTCGCCGAACATAGTGGCCGCCCCAAAAATCAACAAGTCCATTTTCCGGCTGAACAGGGATACGCGATTCAGCCCGGACAAATCGCCCTACAAACCCAACCTGGGTATCTTTTTTTGGGAAGGACCCCGATCGCGTATGGAGAGCCCGGGCTTCTACGTTCACCTCGAGCCGCCCATCTTCCTTCTGGGCGCCGGCTACTGGATGTTCCCGGACTGGCTGCTGGAGAGCTACAGGAAAGCGGTCGTCCACCCGAAGTCCGGCGCCGAGCTGGCGAAAATCCTCAAGAAAATTTCTGAGACCACGGATTTCAAGATCGGGGGTCAACATTATAAGAGAACGCCCGCCGGGTACGACGGTTCCCATCCCAATGCTCCGCTGCTCCTCCATAACGCTCTTCACGCCGGGTTCGAGGAAACAGTCCCCGATGTCCTGTTCACCCCCGGCCTGGCCGACTATTGCTACGAAAAGTTCAAACCCCTGGCCCCCCTGCATCGCTGGCTGAGCAACCTGATGAGCCGGCCCGCCCCGCCTCCGGATCATTTCCGCTTTTAGCCTCTGGGACGCGGAAATCTCATTTCTTATTCAGGCATCATGTTGTGCTTCGCTCTCAAGCAAGGATAAGGCGATACGGGCCCTCTGATCAGGGAAGCGCCGGGACGGATAAAGCAAAGAGGAGCTGGGCCGCGAAATAGGCGCTGAGGATGATGACCTGGGCCGCCTTAAACGGTTTCCG
>Ga0102851_10001698_pt1 | contig 12832 bp, 15 predicted proteins | sample Mud3Dept3metaG_FD_79558 | JGI IMG/M metagenome (GOLD analysis project Ga0102851, IMG submission 79558) | Freshwater wetland microbial communities from Ohio, USA, analyzing the effect of biotic and abiotic controls - Mud 3 Core 4 Depth 3... | ecosystem: Environmental > Aquatic > Freshwater >... | reverse complement strand
GGGCCTGTATGAAGGAAAACCGTGCATAAAGGTATTTGTTATCAAGAGGACGGCTGCTCTGGATCAGAAGATTCCCGATTCCCTTGAAGGCTATCCGGTAGTGATAGAAGAGATAGGAGAGGTAAAAGCGCGTCCAGAAAGGTAGCGCTACCGGCAATTCACCCGGCGCCGCACCAAGAAGATAGTGGGCCGGAGAAAAGATAATGCCGAAGGCGTGACCCGAGCCGGCACGGGTCTCCCCGCCACCCCATTTCATGAACGGCCATCTCGCTGCGCTTGACAATTGTACTAAATAGTATACAATTATACTAAAGGCTTAGTAAAAAGGGCTACCCGAGGAAGCTAGGCTGTCCGCATAAGGGACGGAAAGCAACGGGTCCTTGGAGAAGCAGATGGCCGAACTCCCGAAGGATGGACCTTTTGAGGAGGTTCGGCCATCTTGCCCTCGGGGTCGGCCGGCTGGAGTCACATCACCTCGGGAGGGGGGCCGCAAAGAGACATGCCCCGATAACCCGTGATACACGGAGGTATCCGGCCATGAAGAGCAATGAGCACATACAAGTCGACTGGAGATCACGTCAGCTTCTCCTCGTCTATGCCATTCTCCCTTTTGCCTTCGCGTTTGCCACCTATCTGCTGACGCGATTTCTTTACTATGACGCCGCCGCCAAAGAGTGGGACGTACCCGGCTGGTACATAGCGGGCGTGCTTATCGGGGCGATCTACGTTTTTGTTACCGCCTGTTACTTTTACGAAAAATTCGTAGTGCCTCATCGTCGGGCCGCTCAGGGACCCCATTCTATATATTCAAACATCTATATTTGGATGGTACAGTGGTGCACTCCTGCGCTCTGGGTCCAGGCATTCGTCATTCTCGGGTTTTGCATTACCATTGACAGGGCTCCTTTTCAACCCGGCGTCTACACACACCCCTACATGTACGGAAAGGTATACGCAGAGTATGTCGACCCCCGTCTCGATCAGGCCGCACGAGCGCCAGTCCTCGATCAGGCCCGTCAGTACCTGGATCCGAAAAAGTTTGAGTCTGGCCCTGAAGGCAAGGTTCCCGACGGTGAGGTCGAGGGGGCCATCTATAAGATTCCTTTCCTCATAGCCCTGGCTTTCAGTTTTCTTGGGACCCTCATCTATACATTGCGGGACATCGCTCTCCGCTTTTACACCTCTGATCTCTATTCAAAGACGCTCGTCGGCTATGTGATCCGCTTCCTGTTTGCGCCGATTGTCTGCCTGGTAATAGCCTACTCACTAAGCGAGCGTTGGCCAAGCGCACTCGCCCCCCTGCTCTTCTTCGCTATCGGCCTCCTGCCTCAGCGCTGGATCCAATACATTTTCGAAATAACAAGAAGGTACACGGGCCTCAAGAAGAGGAGAGGCAATGAGCTATCCCTCGACCAGATAGCAGGAATGACAGAATACATGGCCTACCGCTTCGACGAGATCGGCATAAGCGATGCCCAGAACCTCGCCTACGTCGATCTCCGCTACCTTCGGAGCAACGTGGGCATGGGCTACGGAGACCGCCTTCTCTGCGACTTCGTGGCTCAGGCCATCCTGCTGGTCCACCTGAAGGAAGACTTTGCGAAGCTACAGGGATACGGAATACGGGATATAGTCTCTTTCGAGAACGTTGTGAAAGTCGGGAACTACGTGGAGCTGGCCCGGACCATGGGTATGGCGCCCGAGAAGTTCCGCGCCCTTCTTCACGTATGTGCGGATGAGGCAATGCGCACGCGCGTCGCAGAATTGAGACGGTGCTATCAGCACCACCTCCCGGAGGGCGACATTCGGGAGTTTATACCGCAGACAGTGATGGCCGGTTAATTGGGCGAGATAGGGTGCAATAAGAAAAATAGGGGTCACAGACGCTGACCCCTGAAATTACAGCAGAAAGATAATGCCGAAGGCGGGACTCGAACCCGCACGGGTCTCCCCGCCACCCCCTCAAGATGGTGTGTCTACCAATTCCACCACTTCGGCATCTATTGTTTCGCTCACGCGGCTGCGCTTACGGGGCTGCGCTTACGGTTTCGCTTTTTCCGGCGCAGGCAGAGGAGCCTTCTCAGGGACAGGCAGCGGGGCCTTCTCAGGGACAGGCAGCGGGGCCTTCTCAGGGACAGGCAGCGGGGCCGTGGTAGGCGCCGCCTGCTGGCTCTGGCCGGCCGGTGGCCGCGCCACGTATTCCCGATGACTGTAGAAATAAGCCAGCACCAGGCTCGTCACCATGAATATGACCACGGCCGCAGTCGTGACCTTCGTCATGAAGCCCGTTGTGCCGGAGCTCCCAAAAAGGGTTTGGCTCGCACCGCTCCCGAAGGCAGCCCCTATCTCCGAGCCCCTTCCCGTCTGCAGAAGCACTATGAAAATCAGCGCAACAGAGACCAACACATGAATTATGGCAACAATAGTCAGCATAATGTCCTCGTATTATCCCGCGACGGCCTTTATTATACTCAGAAAGCTGTCAGACTTCAAGGAGGCACCGCCAACGAGCCCACCGTCAAGGTCTTTCATGCTTATCAGCTCACCGATGTTATCCTTGGTAACGCTCCCCCCGTACAGGATGCGCACTGCGTCAGCCTCCTGCCCGTAGGTCTTTCTCACCAGTTCCCGGATGAACGCGTGCACATCCTGGGCCTCCTGAGGCGTGGCATTCTTGCCTGTACCGATGGCCCAGACGGGTTCATACGCGATCACGATATTCTTCAGGCTCTCGATACCATGGAGCCCTTTCCGTACCTGGGCACCCACCACAAACTCGGTCACGCCCTTCTCGCGCTCCTCTTCCGTCTCACCCACGCAGACTATCGGCTTGAGCCCCGCTGCCAGGGTCTTCTTTATCTTCGCGTTGACGCTCTCGTCTGTCTCGTGAAAATATTTTCTCCGTTCGGAGTGACCGATAATGACGTACTCGCATCCCACGTCCGCGAGCATGGCTGGCGCCACTTCGCCCGTGTATGCGCCTTTCTCTTCGTAGTAAACGTTCTGCGCGGCGAGCTTCACGTTCGAGCCCTTGATCACCTCATAGACACTCGCAAGAGCGGTAAAGACGGGAGCCACGATCACCGTGCCTCCCTTGACGCCTGCGCTTCCCTCCTTGATGGCGGACGCAAGCGCCGCAGCCTCCCTGACCGTGTTGTGCATCTTCCAGTTACCTGCGACGATCCATTCTCTCATGATGCGCCCCCGCATCGTTCCAGCGCCTCAACCGCAGGCATCGGCTTTCCCTCCAATAACTCGAGGAAGGCGCCGCCTCCCGTCGATATATACGAGATCCTGTCCGCCACTCCCGCCTGATGGATGGCAGTGTCGGTGTCGCCACCACCCACGATGCTCAGCGCGTCCGCAGCAGCGACAGCCATGGCCATGGCGAAGGTTCCCGTGCTGAAGGGTGCAAGCTCAAACACGCCCATGGGGCCGTTCCAGACGATCGTTTTAGCGCCTTGAAGCGCCTCCGAAAAAAGCGAGGCGGTCGCCGGGCCGATGTCGAGGCCCATGAGGAGCGGCGGTATCTCCTGCACCGAGACGGGTCTGGTTGCTGCGTCGGCCTTTGCCTCTTCCGCCACCACAGCGTCAACCGGCAGGTAGAGTTTCACGCCCGCTGTCTTCGCTTTATCCATGATTCTCCGGGCAACGTCCAGCATATCCTGTTCGCAGAGCGATTTTCCCACCTCGCAGCCCTGCGCCTTGAGAAACGTGAACGCCATGCCGCCGCCGATGATCAGCTTATCGACTCTCTCGATGAGCTTCTCAAGGACCCCGATCTTGTCAGAGACCTTGGCGCCGCCGATTATTGCCACAAGCGGACGGGCCGGGTTTTCAGTGACGCGCTTCAGGTAGTCGAGCTCACTCTTCAGGAGCATCCCCACCGCACACTCGCCAACGAATGCTGTGATGCCCGCGTTCGATGCGTGTCCCCTGTGGGCAGTGGCAAACGCATCATCCACGTACACATCACAGAGGCGGGCAAGCCCCTTTGAAAACTCGGGGTCATTCTTTTCTTCTCCGGGATAAAACCGGAGGTTCTCGAGGAGCAGCACATCGCCCTCTTTCATGGCGGCTACCGCGGCTTCCGCCTCAGCGCCCACACAGTCACCTACGAAGGCCACGTCCCTGAACAGAAGATCGCTCAACTTGGCCACCACCGGTTTAAGCGTATATTTTTCGTTTCGCTTGCCCTTGGGCCTGCCCAGGTGAGACGCGAGGATCACCTTTCCGCGCTTCTCGATGATGTACGCGATGGTCGGCAGGTGGGCACGCACCCTCGTGGCATCCGTGATTGTGCCCTGGTCATCCGTGGGCACGTTGAAATCAACGCGCACCAGAACCCGTTTACCCTTGAGATCGACCTGTTCGAGCGTTTTCATGGGTTACCTCACACCGCTTACTTCATGACGAAGGCAAGCGTCTCAGCCATCCTCGTGGAGAAGCCCCATTCGTTGTCATACCAGGAGAGCACCTTGACGAATGTCCCGTTCATGACGCTCGTGGACGGGATGTCAACGCAGGAAGAGAACGGGCAGCCGATGAAGTCAGAGGAGACGAGTTCATCTTCGACGGGGAGCATGATGCCCTTCATGGGGCCTGCGGCCCATTTCCTGAATGCATCGTTTACTGCGTCTTTGCTCGTGCTCTTTGACACGATGGCAACGAGGTCAACCAGGGAGACGGTCGGTGTGGGCACCCTGATGGCAAGGCCGTCCAGCTTCCCTTTCACTTCAGGAACCACTTCGCCGATAGCCCGTGCAGCACCTGTTGTGGTAGGTATCATCGACATGGCCGCGGCGCGCGCCCTGCGCAGGTCCTTGTGGGGAAAATCGAGAATCACCTGATCGTTCGTATATGAGTGAATCGTGGTCATGAAACCCGACACGATGCCGTACTCGGTCTGCAGCACTTTCACTACCGGCGCGAGACAGTTGGTCGTGCACGAGCCCATGGAGATGACATGGTGCTTTGCCTTGTCGTAGCTTTCCTGGTTCACGCCCAGCACAAACGTGACATCCGGGCCTTTGGCAGGGGCGGAAATGACAACCTTCTTTGCCCCGGCCTTGAGATGCTTCTCTCCGCCTGCCCGGTCCGTGAAGTGGCCGGTGCTTTCCAGCACCACGTCTACATTGAGCTCCTTCCACGGGAGTTTTTCCGGGTCACGCTCGGCAAAGATTTTCACCTCTTTATTCCCGACCATGATGGCGCCGTCCTTCGCCTTAACATCCTCCGCGAAGGTCCGGTGCACGGAGTCATATTTGAGCAAGTGAGCGAGGGTCTTAGCATCTGTCAGGTCGTTTATGGCGACTATGTCAAGGTCCAGCCCCTTGTAGCCTGCTCTGTATACAAGCCTCCCGATCCTGCCGAATCCGTTTATGGCAACTCTGACAGCCATGAGAACCTCCTTATTCAGCTATTTTTGACTACATCCTAACCATAAGACCCAAGATTGTCAAACGGTTTCTTTGCGGAAAAGCGCTGTAAACCCTAGCAAAATATACTGAAAACCGGACAGCACGGTCAGCGATGCCGTGGTATAGAAAAAGTATGGTTGGAACTCCCTGGTGGTCGACACGAGGATATAGAGCACCGTGATCATCTGGAAGAGTGTCGACGCCTTGCCAAGAAGACTGGGGGCAGGCACCATGCGGCCCAACCAGACATGCAGAAAAAGAAACCCGACAGAGACAACAAAGTCACGAAGCAGCACGATCGCCACGAGCCAGAACGGGATGATCTGCTGGAAACCGAGCACCAGGTAGGAGGAGACAAGCATCACCTTGTCCGCCAGGGGATCGAGGTAGGCGCCCAGGTCCGTCTTCTGCTGCATCATCCTGGCAAAGAAGCCATCCAGAAGATCGCTTATTGCCTGCGCCACAAAGAGGATAAGCGCTAGTTGATACCGCTGGTACGAGATCGCAAGTATGAAGAAGGCAGTCAGGAAGAGGCGAAAGAGCGACAGGAGGTTAGGTAGGTTCATTCTCTATACAGGTTCCTGAACGTAGTATACCTATCAAGGAAGGCAACTTCCACCTCTCCTGTAGGGCCGTTCCGCTGCTTTCCTATGATGATGCTCGCGATGCCCTTCAGGGGATTGTCAGCGCTCTTGTTATAGACCTCGTCACGATAGATGAAGATGATGACGTCGGCGTCCTGCTCGATTGCACCTGACTCCCTGAGGTCCGAAAGCCTCGGCTTCTTGTCGTCCCTCTGCTCAACCAGGCGGTTCAGCTGCGAGATGGCGACAACAGGTATATTCAGCTCCTTTGCGAGCGCCTTGAGAAACCGCGAGATCTCCGATATCTCCTGCTCGCGCCGTTCATTGGCTGTACGCCCGCGCATCAATTGCAGATAGTCGATGAGCAGAAGTCCAAGGCCGTGCTCCTTTTTCAGCCTGCGGGCCCGCGCGCGCAGATCGAGCACCGTGAGCGACGGAGAATCATCGATAAAGATGGGGGCCTTGTAGAGCACGTCGGCTGCCTGAGCGAGCTTCGGCCACTCTGCGCTCGACAGCGCCCCTGTTCTCAGTTTCGTAAACTCCACCTCCGATTCAGAGCTGAGAAGTCTCATTACGAGCTGTTCTTTCGACATCTCCATGGAGAAGACACCGACCGGGACATTACTCCCATCGGAGAGCGCAACATGCTGCGCGATGTTCAGGCAGAGGGAGGTTTTTCCCATGCTGGGCCTGCCCGCCACGATTATGAGGTCGGAGGGCTGCAGCCCGCTCGTCAGCTTGTCAAGCTCCACAAAACCCGTAGGAAGCCCGGTGACCGTCTGTTTCTTCTGGTAGAGCCTCTCGATGGTCTTTACGTTCTCCATGACGAGGTCCCTGACCGGGAAAAACGAGGGCCTGTATTTTCGCTCGGAGATCTGAAAGATCATCTTCTCCGCATCATCGACGTACGTATCCACATTGGTCTCGATCTCGTATCCCTTCTCAATGATCTCCGTGGACACGTGTATAAGGCCGCGGAGTACAGACTTCTCCCGTACCATTTTCCCGTACTGCGTGATGTTGGCGGAAGTGGGCATCAGGTCGACAAGCGTGTTGAGGTATGTCACGCCGCCAATCTTTTCGAGCATGCCTTTGTCTCGCGCAAGGCTGCTCACGGTGATCATATCGATGGGTTCGTTTCTCTCGTAGAGGTCGAGCATCAGCTCGAAGATCAACCGGTGATCTTCCCGGTAGAAATCCTCGGGCATGACGATGTCGACAACCTTGTTTATCGATTCGGGATCAATCAGAACGCCGGCGAGGAGCGACTGTTCCGCTTCCAGGTTCTGGGGAGGAACGCGCCCCTTTCTTTCGCCCGTCGTTTTTACGACCCTTGCCATTTACTCTTGTTCTACTTCGACCTTGAGCTGTCCTGTAACGCCTTTTTCCAGATGCACGTCAATCGAGTATGCGCCAGTCATCTTGATCGGCTCACTGAGGCTGATGCTTTTTCTGTCGAGGTCAAGACCGAACCTGCCTTTGATGGCGGCAGCCAACTCCTTCGACGTCACCGAGCCGAAGAGCTTGCCGTCATGACCTGCCTTGTGTTTGATGGTCAGTGTTGCTTCCTCCAGCTTCTGCTTCGTGGACTCAGCCACCTTCACTGCCCGCTCTTTACCGTCAATCAGTTTTTTTGCATATTCCTGAAGAGACTTGATGTTACCCCTGGTTGCCGGCATAGCGAGATGGCGCGGGATCAGGAAATTTCTCCCGTACCCGTCCTTCACCTCTTTCGCCTCGCCCTTCTTACCAACGCCTTCTATGTTCTCCAGCAGTATAACTTTCATGCATCTGCCTCCTTAACGAAAGACGGTGGTGAAGGGCAGTAACGCCACATGCCGCGCCTTTTTTATCTCTTCCCGCAGCTTCCTCTGGTGGTTTGCACACGTCCCGGTCATGCGCCGGGGCATGATCTTGCCACGCTCCGTAACAAAGTGCTTGAGAAGCTTCGGGTCCTTGTAATCGATCCGTATGTTCTCGTCCTGGCAGAACCTGCAGACCCTTCTTCTCACATAGACTCTCTTCTTGCCTTCTGGCCTTGGCATCTACTCCTCCATCGGTAATATTTTGCTCGCTTTGACCTTCAGCACGTCCCGGGACCCGGTCTTGGTCCTGGTCAACATGCCAGCAACCAGTATGCGTCTCCCGGTCGTGGTTTCAGGTCCGCCCTCGGCTTGCCCGCCCGCATAGACGACATCAATGCTGAAACTCCCCTCATCCACGCGCACGGGAAACATCAGGATCTTCTGGCCTCTGGGCGTGTATAAAACCTCGGGCTCTGCTCCCACGCTGCCCGAGATAAAGAGCTTGTTCACGGACTCTCACTACTCTCCGCCTCGGCGAAGGTCACCTGTTCAGGCGGCTTCTCAAGCGTCGTGGCCTTTTCGTCTGTCACCACAAACATGTGCCTGAGGATAGGGTCCATTGTCCGGTAGTACTTGTCGAGGCCCGCGACCGCACCCTCATCCATATTGAGGAGGAAGAAGTAGTAATGCCCCTTGTCTTTACCCTTGATCGGGTACGCAAGCTTCCTGACGCCCCAGTCGTCAAGCTTTACCAGCTCGGCGCCGAGCCGCTCCATGTACCCCTGCATCCTCTTCATGAGGTCAGTCTCTTCCTCATTCGCAACCTCAGGGGCCACAATTACGATGTTTTCATACAATCTCACGCCTACTCTCCTTTCGCATAATCTGCTACTGCACTTTTCAGGATTTTGACCCTGACTTTTTCGGCTATCTCTATGGTCACGGCGTCGTCAGTAACGCCCGTTATTGTACCATACAAGCCACCCGAAGTCACAACCCTGTCACCCTTTTTCAGGTTTTCCATGAAGCTCTTGTGCGTCTTCGCTCTTTTCTGCTGCGGCCGTATCAGCAGAAAATAGAAAACGACAAAGAGCAGAATGAGGGGCAGAAATGCCATAATCTGGCTCCCCTGGCCTGAGCCCGCTGCCTGGTTACCCATCGCATATGCTAGATTCACTGTTCAGCTCACCTCCCTTCCATCGCGACATGTATGTATTGTAAAACTCCGGGAACGTTCCCCGGGCAATCGACTCTCTGATATTCTTCAACAACTCCATGTAAAAAGAAAGATTGTGGAGCGTGTTCAGGTAATAACTCGTCAACTCGTGCGAGACGAACAGATGGCGCAGGTAGGCCCTGGAGTAAGTGCGACACGTGTAACAGGAGCACTCGGGGTCGATGGGGCGGTCATCCGTGGCATACTGAGCATGCTTTATGTTGATCCTCCCGGTCTGCGTGAAGAGGCTTCCGTTCCGCGCGTGGCGCGTCGGGATCACGCAGTCGAACATATCGATGCCCCGCCTGACACCCTCCAGTATGTCCTCCGGGAAACCAAGCCCCATGAGATACCGGGGCTTTTCCCTGGGTAAATATTCGAGCGTCACATCCACCATCTGCCACATCACGCTTTTCGGCTCACCCACACTGAAACCGCCCATGGCGTAGCCGTCGAATCCAAGCTCGACGAGGTCCTGCGCCGAGCGCCGCCTCAATTCCTCAAATGTGCCTCCCTGGACAATCCCGAAAAGAAAAGAAGCGTCATCCTTCTTGGCATCCCTGCAGCGGGTAGCCCACCGCGTGGTCAGGTCAACCGAGGCCTTGGTGTACTCATATGATGAAGGATATGGCACGCATTCGTCAAGGCACATGCAGACGTCAGCTCCGATATTTTCCTGCACCTCCGTCATGCGCTCCGGTGTGAGGAAATGCTTTGATCCGTCTATGTGCGACTGAAACATCACGCCTTCTTCCTTGATCTCCCTCAACACACCCAGACTGAATATCTGGTAGCCGCCGCTATCCGTCAGTAATGCACCCTGCCAGCCTGCAAACGTATGAATGCCGCCCATCTCTTTGATGAGCCGGTCGCCCGGCCTGAGGTAGAGATGATAGGCGTTCGCGAGGATCATCCGCGCGCCCATCTCGCTCAGGTCCTTATGCATGGCCGCCTTGACCGTCCCCTGCGTGCCCACAGGCATGAAGACCGGTGTCTCCACCGCACCGTGCGCCGTCTTCAGGGAACCGAGCCGCGCTGCCCCGTCCTCCTTGACCACGTCCAGGATGCTCATAGGACCAGCATCGAGTCCCCGTAACTGTAGAACCGGTACCCCCGGTCCATCGCCTCCCGGTAGGCTCTCAATAGGTTCGCTTTCCCTGCGAAGGCGCAGGCGAGCAAGAGCGGCGTTGATCTGGGAAGGTGGAAATTCGTCATCAGGCAGTCAATCGCCTTGAAGCCGTATCCCGGGTGGATAAAAAGCTCTGTATAACCGTCGAGTTGTTTTGCGCCGTTTGCAGACCAGGCGCTCTCGAGCGTCCTCACGGCGCTTGTGCCCACGCCGAAGATGCGCGCGCCCCGGTCTTTTGAGCTCCGCACCAGGCTCATGATTTCCGGCTGTACCGTGTAATACTCGCGGTGCATCGTGTGTTCTTCAACATTCTCCGTCTTGACGAGGAAAAAGGTGCCGACGCCGATGTGGAGCGTGATCTTCACCACGTGCACGCCCATCCCGGCGATGCGCGCCAGCAGCTCATCGGTGAAATGAAGGCCTGCGGTGGGTGCGGCAATGGAGCCGGGTTGTTTCGCGTAGACAGTCTGGTACCGCTCAACATCGATGCTGCCCTTGCCGTTCTCGCCGCGCTTGATGTAATGAGGAAGGGGCATCTTTCCGTGGCGCGCCATCACTTCGTCCACTGACGCGCCCGGAAACTCGATCTGCCAGTATTGGCCCGTGCGCACAAGGCGCGCCTTCTCCTCACCGACCGTCACTTCGAATTCATTCGATCCCTTGTTCGCACCATCTGCAAGACAGTTCCATCTCGATCCGTCGAGGGGCTCCACAAGCAGTATGTTCACGGCCCCGCCGGTTGGCTTCCTTGCCTTAAGGCGTGCCGGCAGTACCTTCGTGTCGTTCAGGACGAGCACGTCGCCTGCCCGCAGGTACTCGGCGACGTCCCCGAACAGGCGGTGCTCGATGGTGCCGTCTCCCCTGCGGAGCACGAGCATGCGCGAGGCGCTCCTGTCCTGAGCAGGCTCCTGTGCTATCATCTCTTTTGGCAGATGATAATCAAACTCTTCTATCTTCATACGTATGTCCTGCTTATGTCCTGAATCCGAACTCCTCAGTCCCGTAAAGCGAAGCTAATCTTATAGCATTTTACGCACATATTAGCAATCATTTTAGACATTTACACAATGAAAAATGACGCTTTTTCCCAAGCCCTAAGGAAGACGTGGCCTGGCCGGGGGTCTCTCCAAAAAAGCTTGACAAGCCTTGGAGATACAGCTACAGATACTAGATGTACCGGTCGGTATAGAGCGTGTCAAATACGCCGGTAATGCCTCAGGAGGAGGGCTCCATGCCTAAGGACTTGCGAACATTCCTTTCAGCCTACGAGAAGGCACACCCCGAAGACGTGATCCGCATAGAGAAGAAGATCGATTCGGTCTACGAGTGTACGGCCATTGCCCGTCACTTCGAGACGCTCAACAAGTTCCCCCTCATTCTCTTCTATGACGTGCTCACGGCAAGCCGCGAGAAATCGGTATTCCCGTGCGTCATCAATGTGCTGGGCGATCGCAGAAAGCTTGCGTACGCCATCGACTCTACCTTCGAGGACGTGGCCATCGAATGGCGCAGGCGCGCGGACGAGAGCAGGATACCCCCGGTGGTAGTATCCAAGGAGGAGGCGCCGTGCAAGGAGAGAGTATTGCTCGGGGAAAAGATAAACCTCTTGAAGCTCCCCATGCTCAAGCACCACGAAATGGACCCGGGCCACTACATCACCGCCGGCATGTTTACGTGCTACGAGCCTGACACACACATCGACAACACGGGCCTGCATCGCGGTTTCGTGGCAGGGCCGAGAGAAATCCGTTGCCTGCTCACCCCGTTCACGCACGGGGCGTACAACCTGAAGAAGCACGAAGAGAGGGGCCTGCCGATGAAGGTGGCCTACTGGGTAGGTCATCACCCTGCCGTGCTCATGGGCGCGCAGACGCGCATGGGCTACCCGGAGAGTCACTACGCTGCTGCAGGCGGGGTCGCCCAGGAAGCGCTGAGACTCGTTCCATCCGAGACGCTTGGGGACGACTTCCTCGTACCGGCCGATGCGGAGTTCGTGATAGAGGGCATCATCCAGCCCGGAAGAAGGGACCTGGAAGGTCCGTTTGGTGAATACACGCGGTACTCCGGCCCGCAGCAGATGAGCCCTGTGTTCGAGGTGACCGCCGTCACGCACAGGAGAGGTGCCATGTGGCACTCGCTTATGGTCGGCATCAACAACAACTTCGGTGGCACACAGGAAGAGGGCACCATTTATTCGTTCGTGAAGAAGGTCGTGCCCCAGGTGCAGAGGGTCTACTGCCCGGTCTCGGGCTCCGGCCGTTTTCATGCGTACATACAGATCAGAAAAACGATGGAGGGCCAGGGCAAAGAGGCGATCATGGCCGCGCTGACAACCTCCGAAATGACAAAGCACGTGGTCGTGGTCGATGAAGATATCGACATCTACGATGACCGCTGGGTGCTCTGGGCGGTGGCCACCCGAAGCCAGTGGGACCGGGACCTCGTGGTGGTGCCAGGCTGCAGAGGCGGAAAGCTCGACCCCTCTATCGACGGGGTGACCACCACAAAAGGCGGGATAGACGCTACAAAACCTGCTCCGCCGGCACGTTTCTCTGAGAAGCTCCATGTGCCTGAGGAAGTTATGAGCAGGATTCGTCTCACGGATTTTATCGACAAGAGCAAGATTGACGGGGCGCCCACAACGGTCGATCGCTGACGGAAGTGAATGGAAGATGAAT
>Ga0102851_10001696_pt1 | contig 12836 bp, 6 predicted proteins | sample Mud3Dept3metaG_FD_79558 | JGI IMG/M metagenome (GOLD analysis project Ga0102851, IMG submission 79558) | Freshwater wetland microbial communities from Ohio, USA, analyzing the effect of biotic and abiotic controls - Mud 3 Core 4 Depth 3... | ecosystem: Environmental > Aquatic > Freshwater >... | reverse complement strand
TCTGGTAAGCGATGCGCTCGGCGCGGCGCGCCGGGAAGTCGATCTGTCGGCGTATCAGCTCGTGTGGATAGTGGTGGGGGTTTTCACGCGTCCGGGCGAGGGTTACGGGATGATCGCCTACGCGGCCAATCCGGGGATGCTGTCGAGCATACGCCGTAACGCGGCGCGGCTTGAGACGGTCAATCTCGCGGGCGGCGGCTCGTACTCGAGTGCCGCCATCGTCAGCGCCGAAAACGCGCACGTGGGGCACGTCGTACACGATCTGCTGCACGCGTTGGGCGGCGCGAGCGGCGGGCAGCGCGCCGTGCCCGACCTCTACGACTACGAGCTGCAAAGTAATCCGCCGTCCCGCCCGATGTTGCCGGAGCATTTCGCGGTTCACACCGGACCGTGGGACATCATGAGCCAGCACTTCATCGAGCGCAATTTGCCGCCGCCGGGGCCGTCTTCGTTCACGCAACTGCAACTGGGCTGGATCAGCGCCGATCAGGTGGTCAGCGTGAAGCCGGGTGAAACGCGCGAAGTCGCGCTGAAACCGCTCGCTTCAGGCGCTGCGCTCCTGGTTGTGCGCATCGAGCTTGGCGCGCGGCGGTATCTGCTGGTCGAGAATCGCCAGAAAGCAGGCATCGATGCGGTGCTGCCGGCAGCCGGGGTCGTCGTGCACGAAGTCGACACGGCGCGCGAGGAGGGAACCGCGATCGTGCGCACGGCGAACGCCAATCCCGGTGTTCCCAAGCTCTACGGCGCACCGTTCGTGGCGGGCGCCGGAGCGCATCGCGTCTACCGGAATTTGCGCGCCGGCGTGGCGGTCGCGCCGCTGTCCTTCGAAGCCGATGGCACGGCGCACGTGGTCATCACGACGCCGGAAAGAATCGGCGAATTTGTGCGCGATTGAGCGACAACCTACTTGTATTTCTTCTGCACGAGCACGGCGATATCCGCGCCGGCGGCAATATCCTGCTTGCGCTTGCTGTCGCCGGCGTCGATTTTGCGCGCTGCGTCGAGCACCGCGGCAGCGTGCTGGCGCGGGACGAACACCACGCCCGCGTCATCGGCGACGACCAGGTCACCGGCGTCCGCCGAAACACCGGCAATGTGCACCCGGCCGTTGATCTCGACGGTTTCGAGCCGCCACTTGCCGGTGATCTGCGTGACGCCGCGCGCCCAGATCGGAAATCCGAGTTCGCGGGAAGCGTCCGGATCGCGGTAAGCGCCGTCGATCACGGCTCCGGCACACTTCTGACGATGAGCGATGGTCGCCGACTGCCCGCCCATGTTCGATACACCGGCGAGCCCCTCGATCACCACCACGTCGCCGGGTTCGGCGAGGTTATAGGCTTCAGTCTCGCCCATGCGGTTGACACCCTCGGTTGCGCTGCGAAACACCGATTGCTGGCGCTCGACGTTGCGCACCGTCACCGCCTGTCCGACGATACGCTTGGCCGGCAGCGTCGGCGCCAGCACCGACGCGGGAATTGCACCGGCGAGGCCAAGGTTGTCCATGGCGTCTGACACGGTCCCGGTCAGGTCGATGAGCCGGGCGAAACCCGCGATGATCTCCTGCGGGAGACGGGGTATCTCGAGCATCCGGATTGCTTCGCGCGGGACCTTGCCGGTGAGTTTTTTCTCGGTAGCCATTGATGTCTCCTTTGTCCGTTACGTCTGAAGACGCGCCGACTGGAATTTTACCTCGCAGGCACGAGATAACCACAGATAGGCGGACGATTGGCAGTGCCTTAGTTCGACCCAGGCTTGGCCGCAAGGCTCGCTGCCGCTCCGGCACCTGAGCGAGACGGCAGCTTATGTGGTATACCGCACATACAGCCACAGTAAACGAGCGGACAGTGGCATTGTCAGGGGAGCAATGGCCATTTCCCTGACCGAGCCGGTTTTCCTGCGCTCTTCCTGCGGTTTTTACCGCGCGATCTGCCTCCAAGACCATTCCAGATTCCCAGTGATTGTTCACGCGGAAGAGTTTGTGGCGAAAACCGTTTCTGGTGATGGTGACGGACAAAGGAAAACGAACGTGCCAACCAGCGTTGAGACACCCGATCGCACGTCAAGGGTTCCTGAGCGACCGGATCACGGCGGTGGTGTGTTTTCTGTTCTCGGCGTTGAGTTCACTGCGCTGCTGGCGGCACTGCTGCTTATTCTGATCGCTGTAAGCGTATTCCCCTCCCAGCAAACCGTTGTAAGCCTGGCCACCTATCTGCCGCTGCAATCCGTGCTGCAGATGCTCGCCATTGTCGTTTCGATACTGATTTTCGCCGTGGGGTGGGTTGCTTACAGCCGGGAGCGCATCGGGAACAGCGTGCTGTTGTCCTGCGCCTTCCTTGCCGTGGGTCTCATGGATTTTGCCTACACCATGTCTTATCCCGGGATGCCGGATTTCGTCACTCCCAGCGGCGAGGGAAAGGCCATCTATTTCTGGCTGGCGGCGCGCGCTCTGGCTGCCTGCGCCCTGCTGTCCGCGGCGCTCAGGCCGTGGCGACCCTTCGCCTCACCCCGGACCAGTTACTGGCTGTTAGCTGCTGCCTTGGGGATTACCGCGCTGGTTTACTGGCTGGTACTGTATTTCGAGAGCGCTCTGCCGGCCACGTTCATTTCCGGCCAGGGGCCGACTCCGTTCAAGACAGGAGTGGAGTACACCCTGATTGCGGTTTATGTGCTGGCGGCAGCAGTTTTCTTTGCCCGCCTGCGCATTGAGCGCGCTGATTACTTGCGCCGGTTGTTTACGGCATGCTGCGTGATCATGTTTTCCGAACTTTACTTCACCTTCTACGGAGACGTCACCGACATCAATAACCTGCCGGGCCACCTTTACGATGCGATCGCGTATCTCCTGATCTACCAGGCGTTGTCAGTGCGCGGCGCCCTAGAACCGTACCAGCGATTGCAGCAATCGCGGCAGCCGCAGCGGGTAAACATGGAACGCAGACGGACTGGGCTCGTTTCCGACTTGTGGAGGGTTGGGCGCTCTCCCGACTGGTACCGCGAGCAGGACGGCGAAGCGGCACAAGCGATGCTCGCGGCCATCGTCGAGAACTCGAACACCGCCATCATCGGTTGCGCGATCGACCGCACCATCCTGTCGTGGAACGCCGCGGCCGGGCGGATGTTCGGCTGGTCCGCAAGTGAAGCGATCGGCCAGCCAATCACCATCATCACGCCGCCGCAGTACCAAGGCATGTTGCAACCCGTGTTCGATCAGGCGGCGCGTGGCGAACCGGTGGGACAGGTCGAGTCGTCCTACCTGCGCCGAGACGGCACCGGCATCGATACTTCCGGGACCCTGGTGGCGATCCGGGATGCGAACGGCGAACCCGTTTTCTTTACGCTGACTTTGTGGGATATCACGCAACGAAAGCAACTAGAGCGCGAAGTGCAGCAAAAAGCAGCGCTCGCCGAGTTCCTGAATGCGCTGGCGCGGGCCGCGAGCGAGGCAGCCACGCCTGAAGCTGCAATGCAATCCTGCCTCGATCGCATCTGCGATTACGGCCAATGGATGCTCGGGCGCGTTGCAACCTTCGCGCCGGGACAGCTCAAGGGCGTGCCGCAGTCGTCGCTCTGGCATTGTCCGCAGCCGGCGCGTTTCGACGAGTTCATAAGCATTTCCAACCGGACCATTTACAAGGCCCAGTCCGGCACGTTCATCAGCATCGCCTTGCGCGAAAAGCGGCCGGTCTGGGTGTCCGATTTCCTGGCCGTGTCAGAATCCGGGCGCCTGGCCAATGTGGCGAAATACGGCATCCGCTCCGGCTTTGTGTTCCCGGTGGTGGTCGGCGGCGAGGTATTGGCCTTTCTCGAATTTTTCGCCGGTGAAGTGCGCGCTCCCGACGCCGCGTTCCTCGAAGCAATCAACAGCGTCGCCAGCCAGCTGGCACGGGTGATTGAACGCAAACAGGCGGAGCGAGAGCTGCTGGACAGCCAGAAACAATTCCAGCAACTCGCCGAGCACATTCCGCAAGCGTTCTGGATCACCGATATGCAGCGGAAGGAGCTTCTTTACCTGAGCCCTATGCACGAACAGATCTACGGACAGCGCTTTTCGTCTCTCCAGTCGGTCTGGCCTGCGTGGAGGCAAGCCGTCCATGCCGAGGACCGCGAGCGCGTGCTGGCCGCCTACCGGGAAATGGGGAGTCGCGGACTTGACGAGCGGTTCCGGATACTGCAGCCGGACGGGGCCATGCGCTGGGTGCATGCGCGCGGCTTTCCGGTACGCGACGCCAATGGCGCGGTGTACCGCGTCGTCGGTACCATCGAAGACATCACCGAGCGCGAGCGCGTGGAGGAGTCGCTGCGCGAGTCAGAGCAAGAACTGCGCGCTATATTCGATGGTGCACGCGATGGCATCCTGCTTACAGACGCAAAGACCAGGAAGCTTCTCACCGCGAATACGGCAATGTGCGGCATGCTCGGTTACACGCGCGAAGAGATCCTCCACATTGGCATCTCGGATATGCACCCAGAGCACTATCTGCCGCGCGTGATAGAGCGGTTCGAAAGACGGCTGCGCGGCGAGAGCCAGTTAGCCGCGGACATTCCGATGATCCGCAAGGACGGTTCGGTGTTTTACGCCGACATCAAGTCCGCGCCCGTTCGCTTTGGCGGCAAGGATTGTCTGTTGGGCCTATTCTGCGACATCACCGAGCGCAAGAATGCGGAAACCGCGCTGCTCGAATCTCGCGAGGCACTGCGGCTGCTCAATCAAGAACTCGAAATCAAGGTGGTGGCACGCACCAAAGATCTGGCGCTGGAAACCGAGCGTCTCGATCTGGCGCTGAGGAGCGCGGGCATGGCGATGTGGAATTCCGATTTGGTCACCGGCCGGGTGTCCCTCGACGAGCGCTGGGCAAAGATAATAGGTGAAGAGCCCGGGAAGTGTGTCACCACGTTCAGTGAATTGCTGAAGCTGGTGCCCGCGCAGCACCAGGATCGGTTGCGGAAGGCCGCCGCCGACATCATGAGCGGGCGCACAACCAAGTACCGGGTCGAGCACCAGGTGCGTACCAGGAGCGGCGAGTGGCGATGGATTGAAAGTCACGGAGAGGTAGTGGAGCGGGATGCGCAAGGGCGTGCGCTCCGGCTAATTGGCGTCAACGCCGACATCACCGAACGCAAGGAGGCCGAGCAGGCGGTGGTTGCCGTCATGAACGAGGCGGAACAGGCCAATCGGGCCAAATCGGCTTTCCTCGCCGCCATGAGCCATGAAATCCGCACTCCCATGAACGGGGTGATCGGCATGGTCGACGTGCTGCACCAGACCAGCCTCAAGGGCTACCAGGTGGAGATAGTCGATACCATCCGCGAGTCGGCGTATTCCCTGCTTGGAATCATCGAAGATATTCTTGACTTCTCCAAGATCGAGGCGGGCAAGCTGGAGATCGAACGCGCGCCCACGTTGGTGGCCACCGTGGTGGAGCAGGTCTGCAAGATGGTGGACCACCTTGCCGCAAGGAAAGGGGTGGAACTCATCCTGTTCACCGATCCGGCGATTCCCGAAGAAGTCCTGGGCGATACCCTGCGCTTGCGTCAGGTGCTGGTCAACCTCGCCAGCAACGCCATCAAGTTTTCCAGCGGGGAGTCGCGACAGGGCAGGGTGTCGATGCGCGCACGCCTGGCCGATCGGAACCCGGAGCAAGTGACGGTGGAGTTTCAGGTGACCGACAACGGCATCGGCATGGGTGAGCAGACGCAGGCGCAGTTGTTCACCTCCTTCAGCCAGGCCGACGTCTCCACCACCCGGCGTTTCGGCGGCACCGGGCTGGGGCTGGCCATTTCCAGCCACCTGGTGAAACTCATGGGCGGGGAGATCACGGTGCAGAGCGTGCTGGGTAAGGGCTCCACGTTCACCGTGCGCCTGCCGTTCGTGCCGCTGCCGGCCAGATCCGATGCGGGCGAGGCGGCATCGGAAGTTGCGGCGCTGTCCTGCGTGGTGGTGGGCAGCGCGGAGGGACTGGCCGACGATCTTGCAGTCTATCTAACGCATGCCGGAGCGGTCGTTGATCGCGCGCTGGACCTCGCGATCGCCCGCGAACGGGCCAGCGCGTACCCGGCCGGCCTGTCGGTGTGGGTCATCGACGCCGACGCCGAACCGCCGTCTGCGGACGAACTACACCTCGCCGCCGGGGCCCGGCCCGACCTGGAAGTCCGCTTTGTCGTCATCGGACGCGGGCAGCGGCGCAAGCCGCGACCTGGGCCTTCCGCCCTGATCACGGTGGACGGCAATGTGCTCGACCGCGAGGTCTTTCTCAAGGCGGTGGCTATCGCTGCCGGGCGCGCGCAGGCCGAAGGCGAGATGCGGGTCGATCTGGACGGCAATGTGCTCGGCCGCGAGACCTTTCTCAAAGCGGTGGCCATCGCTGCCGGGCGGGCGCAGGCCGAAAGCGAAATGCCTTCCGGCAAGCCCGAGGCGCCGGTCATTCAGCCATCGCACGAACAGGCTCGGCGGCAGGGCAGGCTGATCCTGGTGGCTGAGGACAACGAAACTAACCAGAAAGTGATCCTGCGGCAACTCGGCTTGTTCGGTTTAGCGGCACATATCGTCGGTAACGGCCGCGATGCACTGGAATGCTGGCGCAGCGGTGATTACGCGCTGCTGCTCACGGACCTGCACATGCCACAGATGGATGGCTATGAGCTGACCGCGGCCATCCGCGCCGAAGAAAAGGACTCCCGGCGCATTCCGATCGTCGCCCTGACCGCCATTGCCCTCACGGGGGAAGCGGAGCGTTGCCGGGAGGCCGGCATGGATGACTACCTGAGAAAGCCCGCGCCGCTCGAGAAACTGAAAGCCATGCTGGTTAAGTGGCTGCCCATTGCCGCAGAACCTGTGCCCGAGCTTACGGCGCCACTCGCGCCACAATCTGCACCACCCTTACCGGTGGACGTGAGCGTGCTCAAGACCCTGGTAGGCGATGATGTCGCGGTCGTCCGCGAATTTCTGCACGACTTCCGAGCCAGTTCAACCACGATAGCGGCAGAGCTGCGTGCCGCATGCCAACGCGGCGAGGCAACAGCGACTGGCGCGGCGGCCCACAAGCTCAAGTCCTCGGCTCGATCTGTGGGCGCGCTCACGCTGGGCGATCTGTGCGCCGAAATGGAACAGGCCGGAATGGCCGGCGACAACGAAATGCTGGCCGCGCAATTGCCCGGATTCGAGCAAGAACTGGTCGCCGTGGAAGGGTGTCTGGATTCGTTGCTGCAGGAGCGGCCTCAGACCGCGCAAAGATAAGGAAATGATCATGGTCGAAAAATCCGCAGTCAAGGTCTTGGTGCTTGATGACGAGCCGTTCATGCTCAAGCTGCTTGGCCGGATGCTGGAAAATCTCGGATTCACCCAAGTGACAACCTGTGACAGCGGGCGCGTTGCCCTGGAGTGCATCGTTAGTCCGAGCGGCGCGCCGGACCTGATCTTGCTCGATCTGAACATGCCGCAAATGGACGGGATCGAATTCGTACGCAAGCTGGTCGCGCGCCACTACGCCGGTAGTCTTATCCTGGTGAGTGGTGAAGACGAACGCATGCTTCAGACCACCGAGAAACTGGTGCAGGCGCACGGCATCACGGTAGTGGGTTGGCTGCACAAGCCCCCTACACCCGAAGGGTTGGCCATGCTGCTGAAGAAGTGGTCACCCCCGTCGCCAACTGGTTCCCGGGCGGCGATGAAGAGTTACAGCGCTGACCAAGTGCGAGCCGCCATCACCAATGGCCAACTCGTCAATTACTACCAGCCGAAGGTGGTGGTCGCCACGGGTGAGGTAATGGGAGTGGAGACATTGGTCCGCTGGCGTCATCCGGTGGATGGGATGGTGTTCCCCGATCAGTTCATCGGCGTGGCGGAAGCGCATGGCCTGATCGACGACCTGACCCGCGTGGTGCTGACCGGCGCACTGGCCCAGGCCAAGGCGTGGCAGCAAGCGGGACTGGTGCTGGTGGTAGCCGTCAACGTGTCTATGGATAACCTCTCTTCGCTGAAGTTTCCGGATCTCGTCGCCCGGCTTGCGGCCGAGGCGGGTGTGCCGCCGCAGGGCATTACGCTGGAAGTGACAGAGAGCAGGTTGATGCAGAACGCGCGGGCTGCGCTCGAGATACTGACCCGGCTGCGGCTGAAGCGCTTTGGCCTGTCCATTGACGACTTCGGCACCGGGAATTCATCGCTCGCCCAACTGCGCGACATCCCCTTCGGCGAACTCAAGATCGACCGGAGCTTTGTGCATGGCGCCGGGACGAATGCCACGATTCGCGCGATCTATGACGCGAGCCTGGGTCTGGCCAAGCAATTGGGCATGGAAGTCGTGGCCGAAGGGGTCGAAGACCGCGACGACTGGGATTTCGTGCGCGGCACGGGATGCGATCTCGCGCAGGGCGATTTCATCGCCAAACCCATGCCCGCCGGCGATCTGCCCAGATGGACGGAGGCTTGGCACGAGTGGGTGCGCAGCGGATCCCCCGTAAAGGCCTGACGCAAGCGATTATTGCCAAGCGCTTAGCGACCTGTGCAAAGCCCTCCAATGGCATGTGATCCCGATGCGCTCGGCGATCTCGCGCATGAAGCGCTGCGGGTATACTGTCCATCAGCAAACCAGTGCCGGTCGAGATTTTCGAAACAAAATACCTGGCTCCGCCTCCAGCCGGGTGACGGATAATGACGAAGATATCTTTCCCTGCCACCGGTACGCGCCGCAGCAAGAGGCTCATCACTTCGCTGGGCGTGATCGTGCTCGCCGTGATCTCGCTGTTGGGGTACCTGATCTGGTCTGGCTACCGGGAGGCAAAACACGAAGCCGAAACCAAGACACTCAACTACGCTGCAATAATCGAAGCGCGGCTGGATGCCACGCTGCGCCGTGCCGACGCTGACTTGCAAGATATGGCGCGCACCATCCCCATCGCAGCGCTTGGCCAGCAGGAGGTATCTCGTTACGCTCGCGAGCTGGGTGCCGAGTTGGAGTCCCACCTGATCAATTTTCCGGAATTGGCCGCCCTGCGGATTTTCGATGCCAACGGCGACCGCCTCTATACTACCGGAAGTGATACAACGCCGCGCACGCATATTTCCGACCGCAGCTACTTCCGCTTGTTGCGCGACAACCCGCAGGCCGGCCTGGTGTTTTCCGAGTTGCTCATTTCCCGTTCGCGGGACAAGCCAAGCGTGGTTGCCGCCAAGGCACTGCGGGACGAGCAGGGTGCTTTTCACGGCATTGCGTTGGCCGCGATCGATCTCAATTATTTCCAGAAGCTGTTCCAGTCGCTGGATCTGGGCGCCCATGGCGTCGTTTCAATCTACCGCAGCGACAATTTCACTCCGGTCGTGCGCTGGCCAGTGGTCGAAGGCAAGATCGATACACCGTTGCCGCCGGGTAATCCGATACGCGCGGCGTTAGCTCCCGGTATCAAGACGGCGACGATCGAGTTTCCCTCCTCCACCGATGGCTTTGTGCGCACTTACAGTTCCCGCGTGCTGGATCGCTATCCTTTCTTTGTGACGGCCGGCCTCGCGCGCGAGGATGTGCTGGCGGGCTGGAGAGCGCGCGCGCTGGCGGTTGGTCTGTCAGCCCTGTTGCTGTTGGGGCTGCTGGCCGGCCTGCTGTATTGGCTGTGGCGCGCCGAAGCCGCGCTCAAAGCGAACGAAGAGCTGATGCGCACCACTTTCGAGCAGGCGGCGGTGGGCATCGCGCATATCGCTCCGGGCACTTATCGCATTCTCATGGCGAACGGCAGGTTCTGCGATTTGCTCGGTTATGCGCGGGACGAACTGATCGGCACGGACTCCCGCCTCCTTACGCCTTCCGACGACATGCCTGCGCGCGAGAACGAAAGGGCGCAAGTCATGGCAGGCAAGATCAAGACGTCTTCCAGCGAACGGCCCTTGATCCGGAAAGACGGCGCGTTGATATGGGTCAATCGCAATCTGTCGCTGGCGCGCGACCGGGCCGGGCAGCCGCGGTATTTCATCTCCGTGATCGAAGACATCACCGAGCGCAAGCGCGCGGACCAGCTCCTGACGCTTGAGCATACGGTTGCCCGCTCCCTCGCCAATGCAACGAGCGGATCCGCGGCGCTGATAGAGGTGATTCGCTCCATCTGTGAAACCCAAGGCTGGGAGTGCGGGCGCTACCTGCGGGTGGACGAACAGGCTGACGTGTTGCGCTTCAGCGAATGCTGGAATATGCCGGGTGAAGCGATCGAGCAATTTATTGCGGGCAAGCGCGAAACCGTTTACGGCCCGGGTGTCGGATTGGCGGGTCGTGCGTGGCAGTCGGGCCAGCCGGCATGGATCGCCGATATCAGGAACGCCGCCGGTTCACTGGGGGCGGCCGCGACACTCGAAACCGGCATGCATTGCGCATTTCACTTCCCGGTGATATCGGAAGGAAAGACCATCGGCGTACTCGCTTTCAACAGCCGCAAAGTCCGTGAACCGGATGACCGGCTGCTGCAGGCAGTCAACGTCATCGGCAGCCAGATCGGCCAGTTCCTGCAGCGCAAGCAGGCCGAGGAGCGCATCCAGTACCTGGCCACTTACGATACCCTCACGGGCCTGCCCAACCGTAACATGTTCCGCGACCGTCTGACGGTCGCCATAGCCAGGGCTAGGCGCAGCGGTCAAATGACGGCGCTGATGTTTCTCGATCTTGACCGATTCAAGGAAATCAACGACACGCTGGGCCATGCGACCGGGGACAAAGTGCTGCAAGCGACAGCGGTGCTGCTTCGTGCGTCGCTTCGCGACGTGGACACCATCTCGCGCCTTGGAGGGGACGAGTTCACCGTCATTCTCGAAAACATCATCGATGTCCGCCAGTTGAAGACAATTGTCGAAAAGATCAAAGAAGCCTTTTCTGCCCCGATCATCACTCAAGAAGGACGGGACATCTTCGTAACCGCGAGCATCGGGATCGCGCTCTATCCGCTTGACGCGGACAATATTGACGCACTTCTGCAAGCTGCCGACGTCGCCATGTATCGCGCCAAGCAGAAAGGGCGGAACGCTTACGAGTTTTATGCATCCGAGCTGGAGGCGCAGGCGCAGGCGCAGGCGCAGGCGCAGGCGGAGGGGTGTCTTTCCTTGTAATCGATAAATACCGTTGGCTGAGGGGAGCGGTTACAAACTTGCTTCGCGCGGGACCTTGCCGGTGAGTTCTTTTCCAGTTTTCCATTGTTTTCCTCTTTTGCCACGCTGGTTGCGGTGGCGGGAGTTGACAGGTGTAAAGCGACACTTTACACTTGCGGCATGATCAAGTCGTTTCGCCACAAGGGGCTCGAGCTTTTTTTTCGGACCGGGAGGAAAAGCGGCATTCAACCCCATCATGCCGGGCGCATCCGCCTGATTCTCGGGGCCGTTGATGATGCGTCCGAGCCCGGAGACCTGGCGTCGCCACGCTTGGGGTTGCACAAACTGTCCGGCGATCTTGCCGGTTTTTGGGCGGTCAAGATAAGCGGCAACTGGCGAGTTATTTTCCGCTTTGAGGGTGAGGACGTAACGGCAGTCGATTATCTGGATTACCACTAGGAGAAAACGATGGAGATGCATAACCCTCCGCACCCCGGAGAAGTATTGAAGGAACTTTATCTGCCGGAAGGCATGGGCGTTTCCGAAGCGGCGAAAAAACTTGGTGTTTCCCGGCAAACGCTTTCAGCAATCATCAACGGTCGCGCCGGGATCAGCGCGGAGATGGCGATGAGACTATCCAAAGCGCTCGGCACCAGCCCCAACCTCTGGCTTGGGATGCAGATGAAGTACGATCTTTGGCAGGCGAAGCAAAAACCGCCCAAAGGCGTGCAGAAGCTGGCGGCCTAGCTTCTCCAAGCTGGCGATTTGGTATAATCCGCGCCTTTGTTACCGCCCGCCGCATGCCGGCCGGCGGTTTTTTTGTTTGCCGCGGCCGAGTCTCGTTCGCGCCGGAGCCCTGTATGGATAGCTTCAACCCGATGAATGCGCCTGCTTTCCCCGCCGATCTGGTGCGCGATGTCGCGCGCCGCCGTACCTTCGCCATCATCTCGCATCCTGACGCAGGCAAGACCACGCTCACCGAGAAGCTGCTGCTGTTCGGTGGCGCGATTCAGATGGCGGGCACCGTGAAAGCGCGCAAGAGTTCGCGCCACGCCACTTCCGACTGGATGGAGGTCGAGAAACAGCGCGGCATTTCGGTCACCAGTTCGGTGATGCAGTTCGATTACCTTGGCCACACCGTGAACCTGCTCGACACGCCCGGGCACGAGGATTTCTCGGAGGATACCTATCGCGTGCTCACTGCGGTGGACGCGGCGGTGATGGTGATCGACGCCGCCAAGGGTGTCGAGGCGCAAACCATTAAGCTGCTGGAGGTGTGCCGGCTGCGCGCGACGCCCATCATCACGTTCGTGAACAAAATGGACCGCGAGGTCCGCGAGCCGGTCGCGCTGCTCGAGGAGATCGAATCGGTGCTGAATATCGACTGCGCGCCGATTACGTGGCCGATCGGCATGGGCAAGGCGTTCCGCGGCGTGTTTCACCTGCTGCACGACCGGTTGCTGCGCTTTACCCCCGGTGAGGAGCGCCGCAGTACGGACTCCGAGATGATAGAAGGTCTTGCGAACCCGCAGCTTGATGCATTGTTTCCGGGCGAGGTGGGCGCGCTGCGCAGGGACGTGGAGCTGATCCGCGGCGCGAGCACGCCGTTCGATCTCGGGCGCTTTCTGGCGGGCGAACAGTCGCCGGTGTTTTTCGGTTCGGGAATCAATAATTTCGGGGTACAGGAAATCCTGCAGGCGCTCATCGAATGGGCGCCGCCGCCGCAGCCGCGCGATGGCGGCAGCCGCATGGTCCAGCCTGCAGAGGGTCCCTTCAGCGG
>Ga0102851_10001695_pt1 | contig 12837 bp, 5 predicted proteins | sample Mud3Dept3metaG_FD_79558 | JGI IMG/M metagenome (GOLD analysis project Ga0102851, IMG submission 79558) | Freshwater wetland microbial communities from Ohio, USA, analyzing the effect of biotic and abiotic controls - Mud 3 Core 4 Depth 3... | ecosystem: Environmental > Aquatic > Freshwater >... | reverse complement strand
TTCTTCGCCAATCTTGCTTCTGCGGCAACTAACGAAGCGCAGATGTGGCGGGATGCCAAGATCTATAGCGGGCAGGCGCTGCGCTACGAGATTGGTGATTTCAAGAACGTGCGTTTCATTCAGGCACCAAACGATAAGTTTGGCTTCAACCCCAACGTGCTGTACAACTCTGGCTCGATCGTGTATCAGTATGGTATCGTCTCTCCAGTAACCGCGGGCGACGGTTCTCCAGATCCTGAAACGACCGCAGTGGATGAGGTATGGTATGTGGGCCAGAAGGCTGTTACGCACTACATTGAAGTCGAGCATGCTCGTACTGCTGCATTTCCTACTGGAACGATCGTGACTATCCATGTCAATCGTTGCACGACCTATGGTGTTAATGGTGGGGTCAATCCTCTGGATGGCCGCACTATTCATCGTCGCATCGTGTCTACGCCAGTAGATAACACTACCACGACTCGGATTTGTCTGGATCGGCCTGTGTTGTTTAACTACAACGCAGCTTTCTCTGGTTCAAGCCACAGTGGTAGCACTCTTACTACCCTGTACGGCTATGTGACTCAGGCTCGCCATATTGGTTATGGTCTTGCATTGGGAGCACGTGGTGGCGTACTAGGTAGTGTGGCTAAGGCTATCGAGTTCTACGAGCCAAGCGCTATTGATGACTTCTTGAGTGTCTGGCGCTTCGCATGGGATGAGTTCCTGGGTTACAACATCTGGGAGCCCGACCTGTGGGAGAATCACTTCTTCTCCTTGACTTTGCCCAAGGCTGGTGGACTTCTGACGCCATAAGAGGATTAATATGAGTACAACATTCGGGACACTCAAGACACGGGCCTTATTGCTTCTAGGGGACGATGTAGTAGTTACTGGTACTGGTGGCAGTGCTATTACTTCTGGAAGCAACAATAGTGCGGATTTGCTTACTGCTGCGGTTGCGGCTGCACTGGACGCAATTCTGCCTTGGTACTGGAAACGGAAGACATTAGCCCTTACGGGTGGTTCTACCGTCTACGGTTTGGCCTCTGACCACTGGCGCATGGAAGCTGTCCTGGATTTACAGTCGGGTAAATTCTTGCCAACCGTTCTTCCGTCAGTGTCCAACTCCTGGGGAGAAGGATACATGGACAACAACGGTTGGCTAGAATACCCTTCTGGCTCTATTACATTCTCGGCGTCGATACCAACGGATGGTGCCACCATCTACTATCATGCCCTCTGGGTTAAACCTGTATATGATACAGATAACCTGGAGGTACCAGACTTTCTTGTAGCTGCTTTATGCTTCTATGTAGCTTCATACTGTTGTGTGCCAAAGGCCTACAACTCTGCGAATATCAGGCAATATGGCACTAGGGTTGACTCGGGTACTCCTGAAGACAACCCTCTCATGAGTATGAGCAATAACTACATGAAGCGTTTTGAGCTAGAGATGAGTCGAGTGCCAATCTCGGCACGAGGTGAAAAGTAATGAGCCAGCAGATAATCCCGATGATCACTTCTGCGTTAGTTACTTCGATTACTGCAACATGCCAAACAGCTATTTCAGGAAGTGATATCACACGGGCTGTATCTGTAAAGCGAGGCCGCTGGCAAGACGATCCTACTCGCAAATTTGTCTACGTGACCGTTTGCGGCGGTGATCCTGAGGACCCCAAGTTCCAGGACGGCATAGTCTCGCTAGGCACATTCGAGAACATCTCATATATGATGCCTGCTAGAGAAATTGGTGGTGGGCAGTTATGGTGGAGACGTGGCATTATTCAAGTTGGCTGCTACTTTCTTCGGCAGGGACTTGATGAAGATGATGCAATCAATGCAGCATATGTAGTGCTTGGTAGACTACAGAGTTGCATTGAAAGCACAGTAGTGAGTAATCTCACAGATGACTTTGGCGAACATGCCATACAGTTGTTTTGCTTCGCGGATAGTTTCTTTGAGTCGGGTGGACCGCCAACGAGCTACATCTTCCGAGGCAGAGTGTACTGGTCGTGTTTGACGGAAAGGGAGTAATACAATGGCGACTACCTCAATGGGAGGTATTCTTTCCTGGGGACCACAACCCAAGAAGGGTACCGTCGCAACAACTTTCTATCGCCACAAGGCTACCCTCGTAGACTTCGGTGTTGCAGATGATGTACGGCTAGGCCCTCCAGAAGTGGGTGGTACGGCTGTGCCAACCTTTCCTTACAAGGCGGGTCCACTGGTAGGTGGGGGCTTGACCATTCAGCCTCGTCTTGAAGGAACAGCAGGTTGGCTGCTTCACGGTTTGCTCGGTAGCTATAGCGCGAGTGCCGGTAATTATACAGGAACCACGGGTGGTTCTCCTACTGGCATGTTTGGCAACACAAATATGATTACGGGAGGTTCTCCAGTAGTAAATGCTGCACCCGTAAATCCTCCAACCCGGTATCTAGTGATGCCTGTTTATCTTTTCAGTGATATCACTTCGGGTTCACCTAAAATTCTTATCTCGGGATCTTCAGGAAGCGCAGCGGTAAACGAGACTATGGAGCTAGGTGGAAGATCTTCAGGAAGCCATTTCTGGTTTAGTGGTAGCACTTACCAGTATGTGGGCAAGGTAGAACTTCCTGCTGTATCTGGGTCTGTTTCTATGGGCTGGCTGGCAGATCATCGTACTGCGGGGTCTATTGCTTTTGCCCACCTATTCCAGTTTGACGCAGACACCTCTAAAGTTCCTTGGATGACTTTCCGCAAGGCAATTCCCAAGAGAGAGAATAATCCTGCTACTGATATTGGTGAGATCTATCTAGACTGCAAGGCATTGTCAGCGGCATGGACGTTCCCCAATGATGGACCAATCGGCTTGCGTTTGGACATGCTAGGGCGTAGTTTTACTTTTGACTATGCTCCTGACCTATGGACTTATGCTAACACCTTCGAGGACTATACTACCATTCCTATTGGTTGTGTTACTAGTGGCTACATTCAGGTAGGTTCTGATGCAACGCTACCCATTGTGGCTGCGACCGTTACCTTTGCGAATGTGCCATTGGATACTCGACAGGAACGTGTGTATGGGGATCCATTTATCGAAGACATCACTATCTTGCAACGCACCATTGCCTTCGACTTACTGGTAAAGTGGAACAATCCAAATCTGTATGCACAAGTGCTTACAGGTGGATCAAGTGGTTCAGCATGGACTTCAGCGCCCTTCACGGCTGCTGTGACTGTCTATACTGAAGCGCCAGATGAGATTGGTACTCTTTCGGGTCAATATCACAGCTTAATGATTTACGCACCATCTGTGATGTTGGCTCTTAATGGTACGATCACGCTGGCATCCAATCAGGCCATTATGATGCGGTTTACTGGATCGGCAATTGATCCAGGTGGTACTACTCAGTACTGCACCTTCACATTGAAGAATCAGTATCCTCACTACATGTGGCCATATGCTTATTAAACCTAGCGGAGAAGGGATGGAGGGTCACGGAACTGCCCTCCATCCCAGATCCATATCATATTAGTTTATAGGAGATCAAGATGGCTATCAAAGTAATGCCTTCTACAACTAGAGAGTTTGTTCTAGAAGAGTCAGACAAACTTTATAATGAAGCAAACGAGCCCCCAACTCGGGTTACTATTCGTCAGGCTTCTCAGGGGGATGCCGAAAGACGATCCAATCTATTTTCGAAATGGCGCACCTCAATGAATTCTGCTGGCGAGAACTCTCTTGAACAGGAATTCAATTACAATGCAGTCAAGCGTCTAGATGTCTATCTCACTCTTACAGATAGTAATATCACTAATGGTGCTACTGGTAAGTCATTATTTACCTTTAAGGATGGTAGACTGGAAAGTCAAGTAAGCTTTGATAAGGCTTGGGATATGCTGCCTGTGCCCATGGCAGACGAGATCCATAATAAGGTCTTAGAAATGAATCCTGACTGGGATTTAACTCAGGGGGAATGATACTCTCGTCCTACCTTGAGGGACTTATAGAGAGATTACAAAATTATCTTGGGGGACTGAATGAAGTCAAGGCAGGTTTGTCTTTTCCAAAGGGAGTAGAGAAACCTGAAGAGTTGATTTTATACGAGCAGATAACAGAGTTGGGTATACCAGTGGTTGCGGGGGGAATCGAGGACCAACCTCATATTTGGCTTGTAATTTGTGGGGTAATCAGACATGAATTACAGGTCTGGAATGCTACAAGTGGAGCAAAGTAATGGCCAATCCAACAGGCTGGAATTATATACCTGGATCACTTCTTGAGCAGTTTCAGCAGGCGGCACGTGAGGCATCTACTGGAACTAGTCCTACACAGTTGCTAGTAAGTCTGGCAGGAAGACAGCCACCAGGATATACACGTTTAGCTTTTCAGCAGGGTGCACATCAAATTATCGCAACTCTTAGGGAGTCAGAATATCAGACACCCGTAGGGAATGCTCTAATCCTTCGTCATCCTAGTAGTGATGCTCACCGTCAGGTTCTCTCACCTATTACTGGTTTTATTGATGTAATTACAACGCCCTTTGTTGGAGAGGGAAACAAGACACAGTATAATGTTGACGCAGAAAATAAATCTCCTGTCGATTATATTCTGAGTGCTATTCATCATTCCTTCTTTACTTTTAAGGAACAGGCGCGTCGTGGAGTAGAGCCACAAGATCTCTTTGATAAGATACTTCGTCAGGGATATATTACACCTGGGGGTGTTCAATTACTTCCTCCTGCGGGACCCATGGCTGCCGGGAACAATATAGCAGAAATTAGGCGTATAGAAAACGAACGTAGCATCCCTATTCTATTTAAGTCTGGCACAGAAGAGGACTTAAGTCCTCAGGCGAAGAATTGGGCGCAGTATGAAATTGCTAATCGTCTAGAGGGGAATCTTGGATTTAGGGATGAAACTTTTGGAGCTCTTGTATCCCAAGGATATGTGGTAGAGGCTGAATCTGGAAGAACTATATTAAAGCCAAGAGCTTATGGCTATCAAGGCGTTGAGACTCCTGGTAATTGGTTTAACCAGCAATTTCAAGCAGTACTTAATAAACAGCCAGGGACTTCAAAGTATAACGTTGCGGCGCAAGCTCGTGAGCCAGTTTCCTTATTTGAGCCAGTCTGGGATCCTCTACAACATAGAAATATTCTTCGAAGGGTAGCGCCAGGAGCTCCTGGGAATGAATATGCTAATGCTCTTCTTCCTGGAACAAGACAGCCTCCTGTTGGACCAACAAGAAATATAGCCGTCATGAATGCCATTGGGTTGGGAGAAGGTGGCGCTCCAACTTGGAACCTAACAACTAATCGCTCTATTGGTTTTGATATTGCACGTAGATTTCAGTTAGCTGCCAAAGAGGATGCTCAAAAGTTTATTCAAGAATTAGGGACAGGGCAAACTTCAGTAGTTGCAAGGAAGAATTTGATTGGCAAGTTCTTTCCTGGGGGTATGCCTGTAAATGTTGGAATGGTTGATACTGCTGCTGGCTTGCGAGGACAAATTGATCCTTCGACAGGAAAACCCTATACGCCACAGGCACTGGCTGGGTTAGCTTGGCCTATTACAAGTGAAGCTAGAGGGACTGGCACTCTTATTGAAGCTCTAGAATTGCATATTCCTGCTTATACAAGAGGAGGAGAAGGCAGTACATCTGCTGCTGGAAGAGGAACAGTAAGTACAGAGCCAGCAGTTGCCAGACTACAGGAACTTCTAGGCATTCCAGTAGTACGCAATCCCGATATAACTGCTGTTAACCTAATGGCGTATGGTGCTTCTATTACAGAGACTGGTGGGCCTTTTGGTGAAAAGGCAGCGAGAAAGTCTATCCAGCGCAACCTAGGCTCGAACAATCCTATGGCAGGCAACATTCCTATCAATATTGTTACAGGAGATGTGAAGTCTAGTGTATCTCAGTTCGAGAAGCATTTAGCAAGTACTAGAATGCCTTATGATTTACAAATGCAATTCCTGGGCGACTGGGGAGGACCTGAGTATGAAGCAGCAGTGCGTGCTCAGCAAACAAAGGGTCCTATAGACTATAACGCTGCTGCGGCACAAGCTAAGGCAATGAGTCTTAAGATGGGTGGTGTCGAAACTGGTTGGGATTTAATATCTAGCCTGTTAACTAAAAATGTTTTAGGAGTATCAGAGGAACAAAACGCCATAAATCTACAGAAGTATGGTGTTGGTCGAGTTAAGAACTTTTCTTTTACAGAGCCCTGGCAGAAGGATATCTTCGAGGAAAAGAGAGCCAAGTTTCAGAACACGATAGCCGATCAGCTTATTGCTGAAGCCAAGGTAGGTGGAACTAATCTAGCCAGAGATATAGCAATGTCTCGTGCTAATGAATTCATTGCTCAGAGAACACAAGTTGGGCCAGAAATTAATGGTATGGTAAACGTGACTCAGACTGGCGATGCGATTGTTATGTCTGAGCAAGCTCGTTTTGCCAGAGAGTTTATTGTAGGATCGGGAAAGATAAATCCCGAACTTGGTATTAGTCGAGCGGCCCAAGGTCCTGAACTGTCAGAGGCATTAGGAATTAGTCCTTTCTCGCCAAGACAGTGGAACCCAATGTCTAAGGCATGGCAGCAAGGACTCATGGCTGTTAAAGCATGGCGAGAGCTAAAGAGCACTGAAGGTGAAGTTGCTATGCCGGGTGGCATCTATGCTATGAGTGAGGCTCAGACAAAAGCTTTTGGAGCTTTGCCTGATTTTGATATAGATGCTGGACAGGTTGGCTCAATGGAGGCGCTTAAACAGGGGCTAGAAGAGATTGGCGTTCCTCCAGGTGTAGCTGCTTTTGCCCCTGCTGGAATTGAAGAAGCTGTAGTTCCCATGCCTGGAATAATCGATATGTTAACTCATGTCGAGGCTACAACTTCTAGTGGAAGAAAAGGGAATAGAACAACACAATACTTAAGTACCATTAATAGTTTGACAAAGGATATTAGAAGTGACGCTCTTTCTCGTGGCGAAACATTGCCTCCTAACACAAGACTTGAAAGACTAATGGGTGGACTAAGCAATATATTTGCTGGCAAGGGTAAGGTATCTAAGCAAGTTTTTAGCATGCAAGCTGCTTATGCAAATACACTAAGATACTCTGAGTCTCCTCTTCTTAAGAAGAACGAGGTCTACTATCCCAATGATGTGCTCTCGACAGTACTTCGTCTTGGAGGCACATCAGAGAGAGGCATTAAGCGATTTGTGAAGTCTCTCAATGAGGGAGAAGAAGTTCAGAGTATTGTTTCTCGCTATCCACAGTTGGCGTGGGGTATTAAAGCAGTTGAGGCTGTAAGAGGTCCAGCAGTTGCTGCTAACCTGATTACTCAGGCAGCTATGTTAAAGAGAGTAGCTTCCATGCCTGGGGCTGCGGTTCCAAGTCTGAGTATGCCCATGGTAGCAGTCGGAACATTTCCCGAGGGGGATAGTGATGCAGACATAATGGCGGCCCAGATAACAGCTATTCAAGAGGGTGGCGATGCCAAGATTATTAAAGATCCTCGTACTCTTAAAGCCATTGAGTCGGGTAATGTTTACTCCTCTGAGTTTCGTATTGCTGATGTAGGTCTTGCGGCTGAAGTAAATCCATCAACCAGACCTGCCTTGGCGTATTTGTCTGGAATAAACCAGATGGAGGATCCTAAACTTAGGCCCCAGTTAAGAGGTGTAGGTGAGATAACCAAGAGTTCTTTCGCTGCTGCCCAGAATAAAGCCTTCATGGGAATATACTATAATTTAGGCAGGCGCTTATTTGGTGCTGTTGCTGCCGAGGGTGGCATGGCTCCTAATGATATCGCCAGTGCTGTAAATGAACTCGCTGCTCCTTACCAGGGTGCGCTTGATCGATTGATTTCCAAGGACTTCCCACTTTTTTCCTGGCTAAGCTCTGTCTCTATTAAAAATCGAGAGGGAGTGGTTTCCATTTCTGGAATCTCAAATACAGTCTTTCCTGGCGAGAAACCACCAAAAGGAAATTGGCCAGGAACAGATCTTACTGGTAATCCTGAGTCTGATGTTTCTGGTATTCTATCTCGTCTTACCAATGTTGCTGTTATGCCAGGAGGCGTGGGACGTGATATAGATTTGCCAAACACATTTGTTGCGCGACTTTTAGCCCAACCCGGAACTAACGAGTATGAAGAAATGTTGGGGGTTATGGCTGGCAGGACAGGACAGGCGCGTGGCATGCCACTTAACGAATATAGACGTTTGCATCCCGTGGAGGACGCTATGAATGTACCTTTATTTGGAATGATGGGCTTGCGTCTTACGGAGAAGCAAAGAAGGGATGAGCGTGCAGCGGCAAAGTTTGGCAAGACTTCTCCAGTTACTGAATCGATGAGAATATTCAATCAACAGTTCCCAACTGCGAGAGGACGCAGTGGTATTGCAGAGGCAGTCTATGGTTTTCTAAATCCAAAGTACTCTTGGACACCCATGGAGCATATCGATCGATTACGCAGAATGCAGGTCGGAAGAGATAATCCCTTAGCTCCTTATATTTCTATGGCCAGAGAAGTTTATGGGGAGACCCAGTCTCAGGCAGAGCTTATGTCTGCACTCTCTAGTTCTGTCCCCTTGCCAGTATCGCCTATTGGGGCCAGTGGTGGACAACCTCCAATTGTACCTCCTGTAGATGTAGCTGCGGCGGCTGATGAGCCAGAGGAGGAGCCTACTGGAGGTGGAGGCGATCCCGATCGTATTTATAAGGTGACAGAAGTTGGGGCTGTTGCAAAGACTTTGCTACGCATGGAAAAACTCCTACAGTTCAAGGGCAAGCCTATGTCTGTTATGCAGATGAAAGAACAGATTAGTACTGCTCAGGCTATGCTACTTCAGACTGGAATAGGTGGGGGTACATCAGCAGAAACTGGTGCTGCCAGAATGTCGGCTAATATTCAAAGAGCCGCCAGTATGTTTTTGCCCAAGGGTTCCAAGATAGACTATCTTGCAGCCAAGAAGAATATTGCTGCTATGGGTTTTGCTGCTGCTCAGACTATGCTTAAGAAAGATCCAGAAGCCTGGGCCGCAATGCAAGGAGCATCTGGTGCCGTATCAATAGCAAGTGCAGCAAAAATAGCTAATGCCAGACTGAAGGGTCAGGGCTTTGCATTTCTTAGTGGTGCTGAAGAAGCTGAACTTGAGCAAGTCTCTGGAATGGCTGAGGGAACCGAGGCTGAGGCTTTCGCTTTTGGTGCTAGTGTCATGGGTACTGCTGCCAAAGGTGGTATGGGACTAGGGAAAAGAATTGGTGGTGCAAGTCCAGCTTCTGTGCAGGCACGAACGACTCTGGATGTTGAGGTCATTAAGAATATTGGGGATATTGTCGATAAGACCAATTCCAAGTTGAATGAGTTTAGTAAGACAATAGAAAAGACTGGAGAACAAACAGTTGAGAGTTCCAAGCAAATGCACGACGCTATTGTGCTTAGCAAGATGGCACCTCTCGAGGCTCTTAGAGGACAGGCAGGAAATTTGCTTGCACTGCCTACTATCCAGGGAGTGCCAACAGCGCACCTGATAGCACGCCTTGCTACTGAGCGTAAGGGTTGGGAGGCCAAGATTGGCGTAGGTACAGACGAAGAGAGTAACTACGCTGCTGAACAGGCTGCATTACTTTTGGGCACCGGAGAGAAGCTTGGTGCTGCCGACGAAGCTCGAGCCAGAGCCGAGGCGGCACGACTTCAGCAGATGAGAAGTGGCCGTATGGGACAGTTTATGAGAACTGTTTTTGGGGGATTTGGACTTATGTATATGTCTTCTATGGCAGGACGTATGCTTGGTGGTATGGGAAGGGGATATGCAGAATCTCTTGGTTTTGAGGAACAAGCCTATCAAACAATGGGTGGCGCATTAGGAGGAGTAACAGAACAGGTAAATCCAGCGGATCGCCTGAGCCGAGCGCGAGCTCTCTATGGTGGCGGAGCCATGAGAGCAATGAATATCATGGAAGCACAAATGCTAGAGAGAGCTCCTGAATTAGCGGCTGTTCAAGGTGCAGGGACTGCTGGTATCTTTGCGGGTGGTGTTGGTGTTTGGCTTGCTTCTGCGGCTGGCGCTAAAGGAAAACTTCCTGGAGTAATCGGAGGTGTTCTTGGCACGATAGCAGCAGTTGGCACACTCGCGGCAAATTTTTATGGAGCACAGCAGGACGTTCGTGGTTCTTCAATCGCTGCTGGTACACGACTTATTCAGGGATGGAATTTAGCTGATACTGGCGCTGGTAATCCTGCCATGCAGTTTGTACGAAAGATGCAGCAATTTCTAGATCCTATTCGTGGCGCATACGTTAACACTCCTGAGGTGACACGTCGGGCCAGCATATATAAAGCTCTTAGTGATGGAGACAAACTTAATATTCCTAGAGAGCAAATTTTACGTGACTGGGGTGTCCCTGACACTGAACACGCAGAGTTTATTGCTGCATATGCTCAAACTCAAATAGGGATATTCAAGAATATTCCTGTAGAGGGCATTTTTAAGGGAATTGCCTTTGAAGAGTACACAGGCCAAAAGGCTGGTCGTCCAGGTGCACCAACTACACAGCTAGGATTTGAGCAGTTAGCGACTGCCATAGCGCAGGGTGTTCCAGTGACACAACTGGGCGCGGCGTTAGCAACTATGGGTGGTGCTGGTCTCTATGAGAGCCGACCTAATGTAATGGGAGTATTAACTGAGATAGTTTCTTCTGGAAGAAGACTGGATCAGGCTACTGTAGAACGTTATATGATGGGGGCTAATCTGGTCGCCAGTACAGGTGCTGCTGCTTGGCAAAGAGCCGACCTATGGCATGCTTGGAACGCTCCTCAAACTGCCTGGGGTCAAGAAGCTCTTGCAACTGCTGTTTCTGTTAATAATATGAGATGGGGAATGGGATTAACTTTCAAGAATGTAGATCAGTTGTTTAGTGAAGTTGCAACTGGAGCACCTACTCCAGAAGCCGCGCAGAAATACAATCTGATGAAGAAAGACGAGGCCTGGAAACTGTCTAACACACAGAGATATGAACAATATCTTATGGCAAAAAATATTCCAGATGCTACTCGCGCAAAGATGCTGGAAGGCTTTAATAATAAGACGGCAACTCAGCAATTACAGCTTTTGAACCGAGAAGAGGTAGTCGCCAATTATCAGCAATCTCTATATGGAGGATTTCGTTCTCCCGACGATGTTAATGCAGCATTAGCTAAAGTATCAACGCTTTCAACACCAGAGATTCAGGCACAGGCATCTAGAACATCAGCTATTAATAATATTCAGCAAAACTTAATCCAGATTGGCAGGCCTATCAGTCAGATGCCGTTGGATGAGGCGTTTGTTGGAAAGACCATGGCTGAGGTTATTAGTTACAGCAATAGAACAGACGCGAATCTTGCTTATCAAGTTTCTATGGCTAATCTTGGTGTTAAAACTCTACAAGAGTTTGGCACTATGGCTGAAGCACAAAACGCAGCCGCTAGGGCTCAGTTTGGTAATCAATATGCTCAGGCTTTGGAGGCTGGGGGCTGGGTTCCAGTAGGCCAGGGAGCCGCTCTTGGAGCGGCGCAAGCTACATCTGGAAGAACACTTGCATATCAGCAACTTCAGGTTCAGGCAGCAAACTATAATCCACAAGCTCTTACCATGATGAGTTCGCTTGGTGGTTTAGTGGGTGGACAGAAGGTCCCTTGGTGGATGGCACAGGGCGATATAAATCAATACGGCTATGCTACAGGTCAGCCTTGGGGTACTAGTACAATGCAGATGGGAGTCCTTTCTTTTGACAAGGCTGCTGGTGGTCTTCCCACTGGTATATCTGGTCCTAATATGGCTCGCTTAGTATGGGGTCAGAATTGGCAACAGGGTGGAGCGATGATGCCCAATGGTCAAGGGCAAAATGTAAATATGCGCCAAGCGATGGCCTCTGGTGTCCAGATGACTGGATATCAAGACATAATGACTGGAAATACTCAGCGGCTGTATGGTATGCAGGCCTTCCAGTACTTGCAAATTCAGAACCAATACCAACAAGCCATGGCTTCTACGGGTTTACAGATGGCAGGCTGGAATATCAACATGGCCTTCACGACTGGTGTGGGCCTACAGCAGTATGCTGGCACTATTAACCCCCAAACAGGACAACCCTTCAATTTTAACACTCAGGGTGGAGGCTTGTGGGGTGTAGAAGATCGGCAGCGTGCATTAGGTGTGAGGCAGCAGCAATGGCAGTTTGGTTTCCAGCAGCGTCAGATAGAGATGGGCTCAAAGCAGTTCTACCAGAACTTAGATTTGCAACAGCGCCAAGTTGGAATGCAGCGTGGTTGGCAGACTGAGGACTGGGCTACTCAAGACAGAACACGTGGTATGCAGTGGCAGTGGAAGCAAGAGGACTTCGCTGAGAATATTCGCTTTATGTCTGGTCGTGAACGTAGGCTCGCCGAACGACAGATGGGGCGTGAGACTACGATGTATGGCATCGAGGGGGAACAGATCGATAAACAGAAAGCCAGACAGAAGGAACTCTGGATGCTTGAGGACGAGCGCTTTAGTCTTCAGAGAACGCAGTATGAAGAACAGAAGGCTGCTCAGCAAGAACAACTTAACATGAGTAAGCAGTTCTTTAAGGAGAATCACAAGCTACAAGACGAACAGATTAAGTTGCAGCGTGCAATGTGGATCGAGCAGATGGCCAACCAGAAGGCACAGATAGGTCTTCAGGCCTATTATGCAGAGCAACAAAAGAAAATTGCCGAAGACATGCTCAAACTTCAGACTGACCAAGGGATATTGAATAGTCTGATTTCCACTGCTTCACTTCTTGAGGGTAGCAAGAACGAAGAAGATATTAAGATGCTCGAGATTATTAAGACGAAAATACT
>Ga0102851_10001692_pt1 | contig 12841 bp, 11 predicted proteins | sample Mud3Dept3metaG_FD_79558 | JGI IMG/M metagenome (GOLD analysis project Ga0102851, IMG submission 79558) | Freshwater wetland microbial communities from Ohio, USA, analyzing the effect of biotic and abiotic controls - Mud 3 Core 4 Depth 3... | ecosystem: Environmental > Aquatic > Freshwater >... | reverse complement strand
CGCATGAGAAACTTCTGCAGTCTTTGCCCCAACCAGGACAAACGATACCCCTCGGTTCGCGCCCTGTTCTCATCAAATCGCTTGTGCCTGACGGACCGGAAAATCCGAAACTTGTAGAGAATGGGCATGTTCTCCACTGGACTTACAGACTCTACAACAAACCCCGCGGAGGCGAACAATTTTTCGCACTCCTGCCTCGTCAGATTCATCTTATGAAAGTGCCGCTTAGCCTTCCCCCGATCCTTCTTGCTGGCCCTCCTGTCCGCTAACCAGTCGGTCAATCTTGTTTGGATGTTGTCTGCCCGAAAAGATGCGCAGACTGACCCTCCTTGCTCTAGCACCCGGTACGTTTCCAGCACCGCTTCTTCCAACCCATGCTCAAGACTATGGTACAAGCCAAAAGCAAGCACATATCTAAACGATTGGTCTTCGAATCTCAGATTCGTAATGTCGCCTACTTCTGCCTTCAGAGACGGATCGATATTCTTTAGCTTGTGAATTACAGCATCGATAAAATCGATGCCTACGATGTCGTACCCTCGATCATGGTAGTACCGTAAGATGCGCCCCGCTCCACACCCTGCCTCAAGAATCTTCCCTTTCTTATCCTTGATTGTCTGCTCCGCATACTTGAGCGGATATACTGACTTGTTCTCCATCGGGGCGTCGACCGGAATTTCACTCCACCGTGCACCCCAGTATTCCTTCACTCCACGAGACCGAAGCGTTATTCGCATTGTGCGCCGCACCCCTTCTCAAGAATCGCAATATGCTTGAGCACTGGATGAATTATGTAATAAGTCTCGCCTCCGATATTATTCGGTAGCTCGAATTCCCAATCGCCACATTTCACGTAATTCCGAATCGTTTCGATCAATACTTTCGCGCGCGCTCCGGAATCATATATATGATCAATAGCCCGCCGGTCTTCAGGCGGCGGGAATTTTCGTCTGACGAGGACAGGACCACTATCGATGTCTGAGGTCAGAAATAGCGAGGACGCGCCAAGCGCGTTCTCCGTGAGAAGACTATAGTAGTTCGTAGTGCTGCCCTTGAATGCGGGAAGATACCCTCCATGCACGTGGAGGAATCGTTTTCCTGTCTCCAACACTCCTTTCCTCAATAGAGAGCCGCCAAATCCGGAGTAAATAAACACCGATTCCGGTCTTCGCCTGATCTCCTCTACAACTGACGGATCATTAATATCCTGACTTGCGCATGCGTCGTAAGGAACATTGACGTCCGCCAAGCTTCCAATTATCGATTTAGTCAAATCAAAACGGGCCTCGCTCCAGCATCCATCTGGACCGCTGATCTCAGGGGTTACAAGATCGCGTTGCGACTCACCGATCTGACCCGGCATGATCTTTCCATCAGTGCTTCCAAGAACCAGAACGTAATTTGGAAGAAAATTGTTACGCACCAAGGCCTGCAGATAGGCCCGAGACCGAGATGTATCCGCTGCAATCATCCCGACATCAGCTAAACGCATGTGCAAGCCCCTTCTCTTCGGCAAGTAGTTCGACGCTCATCACCTCCGCGGCCAAGACCCCGAACAAGCCATCCTCTGGAATATGCCCTTTCACGACGATCTCTGGCACAGAGCACAGGAGATCACAAACCTTCAAAAGCGTGCTTAAGTATTTCACATTGTGGGATCGTACATACTGCACGCACAACGCGGCCGCAAACAACAAATACAGACGGATTATCGTGCTCGGACCCTCTCCCTTTCTGAAACCTGGCAAGTAGGTCTGATACACCTTTTTCGTTACCTCGAAACGCTGAATAAGGCGGTCAAGCCATATTCTGACATCATCGGCCTCCACATCCTTTAGCTGGGCAGAAATCAGTCCATGCATCAAAGCTAACGTTGTTACAGTCCTGTCCATTGCAAACCCCGCGAGCGAATCAGCGAAGCCAGCCAGCGTCGCGTTAACCGCCTCCTCCACCCCAACTCCCGTTGCGCTCCGCTGCTTCATCAGTTCCCGAAATCTTGCTCCCGCCTTAGAGGACGCGGCATTAAATTTTCTCTCCAGGCTAACCAAACAGCCAGCGAGAAGCATACGGTCTATTTGCTCACCTCTTTGCTCCACCAACTCGAGTCGACCCATGAAGGACGTTCTGCTAGCGTGATACGCACGCAAGAACTCCTCTCCATAAAATGGCGTGTACATGTAGCTGTGTGGCTCCTCCAACCGGGAGCCATGACAATATGGGTAGATCACCGACCGTTACCCAGCAGCTTATTTGCTATTGGCTCTGCGAAGCCAAGCAATTCTTGCAGCGAGTGTACATTATTGATAACGAGATCCGCCGTATCAGGGCGCAGAAATTCTATATCCATCCCTGCTACATCGCGTGCTTCTCCATTCTGGAATCGTTGGTAGATTCCTTTCGAATCCCTTCTCACGAGATCTTGCAAGGGCGCATCGATAAATACCTCGTAATAACTTTTTAGGTGCTCTCGATTCCAAGCCCGAGTCTCCGGAAACAGCGACAATATCGCACACACTACATTTATCTTTTGATCATCGAGAAATTTGCAGAGCTGGCAGATTCTTCGGGCATTTGTGCGTCTATCCTCCATGCTATATCCAAGATCATTGCCAAATATCTCCCGCACCATATCACCATCCACTAGAACGGCACTGCCGCCCTGCTGGAATACCCGTGCCATCACTTCCTTTGCCAGTGTCGTTTTTCCGGCACCGGACAAGCCAATGATCCAGACAACCATGACGTATGACTTCCTATTGGTGTAACGGCTTTATCAAACCTGTTGAGCAGTCGAGAAGAATCTGGTGCGCGTCTAAAAAGGCCTCGAAACGCTGCTCACCACATCCGATAGCTGCTGGTATCCCGAATTCCGCGCAACGGATTGCCATGTGCGAGTTTGCGCCCCCATACTTGGTGATAAGGCCCCCAATTTGTTGAGCAAAGATCCAATCAAAACCAGGGTCGGCATTTTCGATTAGGACAATCTTCCCGGCCAACGAAGGGGGCGTCTGCCCTGCTGCCAGGTAGACACTGACTGCCGTGACTTTTTTGTGCGTAATGAAATTCGGGTGGCTGATCTGAAAGGGAACAACATGAATACCCGCCTCGTCGAAAAGCACCTGTGGAAGGCGAATTGCAGCACTGATAGCGTGCCGCTCGGATTCCTCCTCAGCAATCTTGCGAAGACGTTCCTCGATAGCACCCTCGCCACTGGCAGTGGCAGTATCTAGTAGATGATCAATCGAAATATGGGACAACTCTTCACGGCTCAGACCATGTCGCTCACCAAAGGCCGCAATAACTTCCAACATCTCGCTTACTGACCGTGAGAAGACAAACTTTCCATATTCCCGCCCGGCCGTGGCCGTCTGCACATACGCGAGAAGCTTATCGGCATCCATTTCCGGGAACCCCTCTTCTGCCAGAAGAGAATTGATCTCTCGCTTTTTCTCTGCGCTCAGCGTGAAATTCTTGAGCTCCTTTGCGGGACGAACATGCGAATCCCCCATCCCGAAATCTGGCATCTGATCATAGCGGCGCGACAGGATGTCATAGGTTCCAGGACGCAGGTGTCCATACCTTTCCATGAACTCATCTCGCGACAGCTCGCCAAGCCGCAAGCGGCGAATGTCATTAACCAGCACGCTCGCGATTGTCCGCACTCCAGACTGGATTCCGTCAACTTCCTCCGTCGTCAAGATACCCCGTCGACTCAATGACAGCAGCAGCGTTCGCGCGATAAACCCGTGTCTCGCAAGGATCGAAAACGGAATCGTCCCGAAACGTACACAATCGTCCACCATCTCAAACAGCGTCAACGCCCCTTTTTCTATCGGACTCTCCCGTCCACGTAACTGTCTTCTTTCGAGCTCCTCAATTCTTCCCAGGGCCTTGCCCAGTCCACCCTCGGTGCTATCCGACAGCAGCTTACGGGTTTGCTCGCGTAGCGCCTCCTGAAATTCAGTACGCTCCAATTGACTCAGAACCCCATCACCCAGCGCATCAATCTTATTGTCGATATCAAAACTGTAGGTGGTAATCGCCACATCAAACTCGACTTTGTCGTGTAGCTCTGGGTGATTTCGCAGGCGCATTACCCAGGCATCGACAAGCTTCGTCCCAATTGCGGGTGATAATCCGGCTGGTAAGTAGGAGTGAAAACTCAGGCGCGTATCAATAAAAGGCTGCCCCGCGAGGGACACCATCAATGACTGGCCGGCGGGAACCGCGTAACCCATCATCTCCCTGGCTATTCGCCACGCATGATCGGTTATCAATTTCCTATAAAGCGAGAACGCAAGCGCGCGAGGCGCGCGCCCAATCATCTCGGCAGGATTCCAGTCGGGCATCTGGCCTAAAACTGTGGTAGTTCCATAGACCCCGGTCATTGGTTCCAGTCGCGTCCGGACGAACGCCTGAATGCCCTGAAGCGCCGCATCGATCCGTCTGGCAACAGCCCGGTTCCAGTTCGGTTGCGTCGTGATCGCTCGTACCTGCAACAAATAGGGCGTCAAATCTTCGCCGAGCGCAAATTCAATATCCAGAAATTGGCTCTCCATGGCCCGCTCCAATTCCTGTACTGCATGCATAAGGCGCTGGAACCGCTCCGAACGAATCGATTGCGTGGCACCACGGTGAATATAGAGGGTCCGGTTTGCGTATTCGCCGCCGCCCGACGTCACAGTATTCGTTCGTCCCGATACATCATCGTAGTTGATGACATAATACGGCGCACCAGTGTTCAGATCATGCGTAAATACCACACCACTCATGCTAGTGGTACGCAACAACTCTTGCACGATCACTTCGTCAGTGCCGGTGCGCGGACCCTTTCGTTCAAAGCTGGCGATCACCGTGGCAATCGCTTGCCGGATAACCTCCGAATCAGTCGAACAGACATTCAGCACGGATTCATATTCCCCGGCGCACGCCTTGTGCACACCGTCCTCATCCGCTGCAGAAGATCGTATTACCAAAGGACGACCGCCGAAGGTTTGCTTTATCCGGTCGATGACTTCCTCTGGAGCGCGTAAAAAAAGTGAAGTTTCAAAGTACAAGAATTCCGGGACCCTAAACAGCGATACTCGAGATTCAACACGCCGCAGCGTCCGAGCTTTGGACATACTGTTATTCATTACCATTTTACTCGAGTAGCCCCCGACAAGCGGGTCCTGGATACCAGTCTGCCGGCCAGTTTTGCGTACATTGTGATGGTCGTGCCTGAATGACAGAGCAACTCCCGCCACATCAGGCAAGCGGCCTTAAGCCTGGTCACTTTGGAATCGATTCCAAGATATTTTGCCACCACCGCATACTGCTCGGGCGATACCTCATCTACCCGAACAGACAGAAGCTCTTTAAGGCGAGTGAATTCTTTAATGTCCTGTTGATCGCCGTAATCCTCGAGATTTTGCTTGCCATCCCGAACGGCCTTGGATCCTCTGATCTGGAACTCCGGGTAAGGGCCATACAGAAAGAACGGAACCCCCGCCTCAATTACATAAAAGGTGTGAGACCCAATATTCGGCGATGACGAATACCTGAACTGGTACAGCAATGAATAAAATCTATCAACAAAACTTCTTGAATTTGTTGTACCTGCAGTCACTAGTGGTAGGTGATACTTTCTTAGCTTCCTATGAAGACCTTTAGCGACATCATGGAACGAGAGACAAATCACAATTGGCTGGTACTTGGCAGGTAGCGCCTTAAGACCATCTATATAGCTATCTAGGTCTTCAAAGGCCGGAGTAGTCGTGGTGTTTGAATGTGGAAAGAACACCAATGTTCCTGTTCGTTTGCTCGGGAGAGAGGGAAAATGCGTCTTTCTATAAAAGACCCATGGATGCGGTATGTGGTACGACTTTTTTCCATGGAGTATCCTCATTAACTCACATTTCTTTCTGTTCCACGTGAAGAACATCCTGAGCATGCTTTCCGTTTCGTTCGGCCAGCATCGTGATTCCCAATGCACCCCATGATCACAGGAAAAATACAAAGGCAGAAATCGTGGGTAGCGCGCCCATTCTCTAAAGGTCTTCCCGAAACTGGAATTTTCCGATTCCCAGGCCACCCAAGGAACAAATCCCCCTTCAAATCGAACCTGGGACGTACAAAGCTCTTCTAGCCTTTGATCTGAATATCCCGCGTGGGCCTTAATCAGACCTTTGTTACTGTCGTCGGTCATGGCCACCCCTTGCCAATCGTGACATAGTCCGAGTTCCGGTCGTACTCCAGTTTGTCATTGGCCTTAAAAATGTCGGGTAACCCCGTTCGTCCAGACGCTTCACTGTTTCTCTGATCCTGCATTGTGCTCACGCCTCGAAATTCCCACCCAGCGGGTTCCGTCTTCGTCCAGAAGCGCCGGTTTCTATGCTGATCAAGCAGAAACTGCATCGATCGCGGGGTAACGCCAAGCCATTCACAAAACTGATCAAGAAACCTGAGCGGCGCTAGTTCATGCTGGCGCACTAAGGCCAGCCCCTCGTCTCGCGTCAGGCGCCCAAATCGGATTTCCCGTGTGGCATGGTCTGTGACCTTCGAATACCCGTGCTTGTAGAGTTTGAGCAGATCATGCACATCCATATAGTTGAAACAGTCCACGTAATCGTACCGGTCGAAGGTGCGACTGAACATTGCAGTGCGGTAGTCATAGTCTCGCATCATCTGCTCATGCTGGGCCTTAGGGTCCCAACGAACATAATTTCCAAGATAAATGCCTCGAACGCCGACGCTTTTGAGTTCATCATCATCGGGGTAACGGAATTGCCAAATATCCTCTTCCGTAAGGGTGTCAAAAATGGACAGCAGGTCGTCAGCCTCCGCGCCCATGAGATCGTGGTCCTTGCGGTAACGCCGGGTCATTTCGACCTCATGCTCGTGCGAAAACATTCCGACCTGCTCAAGGCCCTGGTGTGCGCCCCATATAATCAGAGGAACCTGGTATCGAACGGCGGTTTGAACCGGAAACACCGTTTGGCCGGCCAGAATAGGCCAATAGATGCTCCCGAAGCGGCGCAGGGTGCCGCGGATAATTTTCTTGACTGAATTCGGATTGATATTCTGATAAAGAATGTCGCAATTGAAACGAATCCGAAGATTTGCAAGATTCCGAATTCCAAGCGGCGTGTTAAAGTATTTGTTATAAGTCACAAGCAACGGGTTCAGACCCAACCGCTGCTTGACCAAATAAACGATGTAGTAAGAATCCCCGCTCCCGGTCACGGGAACAATACAATCATAGTTGCGCCCATCCCGATTTCGATAGGGCTGCACCACGCTCTCAAGCTTCTGCCAACGTGAACTCCAGTCCAAGGAGTCCTTTTCTTCATGGATTCGGCAACCCGAACAGATACCATCCCCATCGAATGTCAGGCCTAACGGGTGAACCGAAGAATAAAGACAACGCTTACAGAATGTAATGTCAGGCATCGGTCAAACCAGGTAACGTCGATTCGTATACAGGGGGGCGAAGAGACATCCCTGCCAGCGCCTTCTTGAATTCCTGAACGGCGTGCTCGCGGTAGCTAAGGAAATTGCCGACCGCGATCGCGGCGACATTTGAAAAACTAAGGAGCTCAATCATCTGCCTGGAGGCACTTATGCCACCAAACGCAATCAGCGGTACGGCGCTCAGCGGAAACATTTTCACCAGATCTACCTGAAATGCCTCCGGATATCCCTCGTTTGTCCAGTCAATAATCAGCGTTTCCGATGCAACTCCTGTCTCCAGAAGCGACAAAATATCTTCCGGAATTGGGGTCGCGCATCGACGCCGGTAATCCAACCATTCAATCCGCCCACTGTGCAAAGACAACGGCAAGGCCGCTATGATTGCCTGCGCGCCAAGCTGCTCAGACAAGCCACGTACAATGCAGGGGTCATCATGCGCAATGGAATCGACGACCAGGCGATCAGCGCCAAACTGGATCGCCCGCACCCCATCATGAACCGAGCGGATGCCGCCACCGTATATCAGCGGCGTTTCGAGCCCCAGTCGTGCAATACGCTCCAGCAGTTCAAAGTCCGGGATTTGGCAATCCACGGAGCGATCGATAACCTGAACCAAGATCTCATCGGCACCCCAACGATCAAGGTTCTCAATCAAGCACTCCGGTCGACCCAGAGGCAGATAGCGTTTGTATCCAAACGATTGAACCGCCCAGCCGTCTTTGACGGTAACGACCCCAACAAGCCGCTTCTTAAGCATGGGCGAGGCCGAAAACGACGTTCTTAAGAAGAATTCTGCCTGCCGCCTGGCTTTTTTCCGGATGGAATTGCAGGCCAACAACCTTGCCGCGTCGGATTACCGACGACAAAGTTGTCAGGTGGCGAGAAACGCAAACCTGATATTCAGGAGGCCCTTGATAAGCGAAAGAATGATTGAAATAGAATGCCTGCCCATCGCTGGGCCATAGAAGCGAATCGCGCTGAACGCATTCAATCGTGTTCCATCCAATATGCCATTTTGGCTCTGTCAATGGCACGACTTTCCCGGGAATGAGATCTAGACCATCCGTGTATTGAAGTTCATGGGAAGCGCTCGCAAGCAACTGCATTCCCAGACAGATACCGATAATCGGACGCTGTGCCCGCGCCTGGTCCTGCAGGTATCCCACCAGTCCGTGCTGATGTAGGGCCTTCATCGCAGTCGGATAGGCTCCGACACCGGGAAGTAACAAGACATCAACATCATTTAGAACGTCGATTTCTGAACCGACTCGAACCCGAAACCCTATGTCACGCAGAGAGTGCATTACGGAAGCATGGTTTCCGATGCCGTAGTCCACAATCCCCACTGTGATGCGACTCAAAGCCCAACTCCCACCTTGAATTTCTTTTGAATATTCCCCGTGGAGTCGATCTCGAAGAGGTCACGGTTCATGAACCGCTTTATGTGGGCCCAGAACTCATCTTGAGAAATCCTGATAAATTCGCAGAAACTCCTGATATATTTTTCTGAGCACTTTCCATCATACCGCTCCACAAGATCAATTGCGGTCGATCGATTGATCGCCCCCGACCTGAGCTCTTCATTTACGTATTCTGTCACCTTTCCAAACCCAAACTTCAGATACTTCACCATCTGGTTCATGTTGTGCCAATCCTCATCGAGGTTGCTCAACCCGTACAAATCCCCGGTTTCCTCGGGCCCCTCGCTTCTGATTCCCAGACCGACAGGGCAGGCGTATGAGGCGTTGTTCACCAGACCCCAGTCCCCGATGAACCAACCCAAAAAAACGATTTGAATTCGTGATGAATCGAACTCTTCGTGAGTTGGATAGATATAAGGAAGAATCGAATTTAAATTGAATCCTGACTCCACCATCCATGCATGACCCGAACTCAACGTATTTGAATATCGCAAATTATTTCCATCGTACCCGTTCCGACCCATAGTACTCAGGTCGCCGATCTGAAGTGCTGGATTCTCACCCCAAAATATCAGTGGAATCTTGTACCTTATGGCGAGTTGCGGAACGGAACTGAATAGCGCCAGTTCTGACGAGCGCGCCCAGTTGGCAAACTTGAAGAAACTGTCCCGCATCAAGTCGCGCCACGTCTGAGGTGCGGGTGATGAAAGGACAACATCAAACCCCATGTTGATCAAATTGGATATATTATCTACTCCCAACTGAGACACCTGCTGGGGCGGGTGGCTCAAGCAAACTAACAGCGGTTTTAAACCCAGCTTCTCCCTCACCCATACCGCTTGGCGGGTGCTATCCTTGCCGCCGCTTACACCGATAATGCAGTCGAAATGCTGGCCGGGCGCTCTGCTGATCGACGGAATCAGATCAAGAAGGATCTCGTAGCGCTCCTGCCAGTCAATTTTTTTGGATTCCTCGTAATAATGGCAGGCAGGACACAGGCCCTCGTTCGTAAAGACCGTGTTTGGCCTCGTATCGGGTTGCAGACAGAGCTTGCAATACTTCATCTACGGTTTCCCGGCGCCTTGACGTTCATTGCCTCGAACGCAGATGCCACGACCGCATGGCTGGAGCGAAGCAGTGGAATGCCCCCCAACACGGGATAGACGATGCCTGTTGCCGGCGAGTAGAATCCCGTATCACCCTCCAACAGCGGCATGTGGGTCAGAGGACAGCGCCATTTAATTCCATCTGTCTCCTGACAAGCCGGTACTGGCTTTTCTATCAGGATTAGCCCGCTCGGGTTCAGTGGATTGCCGCAGTAATCGAGAAGGCGATAGTCGCGAACCTTGGCGCCCAGGTTTTCCGCAGTTTGCTTCAGATTACGCACATATCCATGCTCTCTCATGCGGGCCTGCGCCTCAATGCCGGCCAACTCGTATACCGGTTCGATGAGAACTACCGCTCGGCGGGCAATGCGCATTAATTCCCCGATGGCGGCTGCTTCACGTCCACCGTTGGGCTCAAGCGAATGTGATGTATACACCACATCAACGCTCGAATCCTCGAGCGGAATCTCAAAGAGATCTGCGACAAACAGATCAGCAGGTACCGACTTTTCTGCCAGCCACGTACGCCCGTATGTGCAACGTGACCAACTGATATCAAAGCCAATTGCCTGTCTTGGTTTTCTCTTCAGATGCTCGAGTACGCCAGCAAGTGTCGTGGCTTCGCCGCATCCGACTTCAAGTAAGGAGCTCTGTTGGGTGACATAAGAGTTCAGAATTCCTGCCAGCTGTCCGCACCAGCGCTCCCGGCCTTCTGGATGCGCGCGCGCGCCGGCAACATATGATCCCGCCTGCAGGTCATACGCGATTAGCGTTGCAACGGGCGAGTTTCCCAGAGCGCCTGCAGCTTCTCGCGCATACGCCATTACATTTTCACCTTTGGCATAGGCGGCACGCATGCCAACGATCAGCCGAGCCAACTCTGTTGCGTCAGATCCAATCGGCGTATCTGAATCAGCGTTCATGACTTTCTTCCCAAAGACGGCAGGTCCGGCTACTACCCCAATAGCTCCCAACGCAGCGCCGTGCCTCGCTTCACGTCGCGCTTCACGGTCTTACCCAAAACGCTTTCCAAATACTTGGTCGGTAACCCGAATCCCGGGCGAATCGCACGAACATTCTCCCGAGTCAAAATATCGCCCACCTTGAGGTCTCGTACCACATACAGCGAGCGCCGGAATGTCAGGGACTTCTTCTCCGCCTCGGTTGACCCGTAGCTCACCCGTCCCAGCGCCTGCCAGGCGCGCTCCGTCTCCACAACCAGCTGTGTCATTTCGGCTGGCTCCATCGAAAAGGCGCTGTCCACCCCACCATCCGCGCGCCTAAGGGTGAAGTGCTTTTCAATTACTGTTGCGCCCAGCGCGACGCTCGCTACTGCGACACCAATTCCCATTGTGTGGTCAGATAACCCCACCTCACAGGAAAACAGTTCCCGCAGGTGCGGGATAGTCAGAATATTGGTATTTTCGGCGGTGGCCGGGTACGTGCTCGTGCACTTAAGCAAGATCAGATCCCTGCAACCCGCTTCGCGCGCCACGCGCACCGTCTCGTCCAACTCCGCCACCGTGGCCATACCCGTCGAGATAATCAATGGCTTGCCCGTGGAAGCGACGCGGCGAATCAGGGGCAAATCTGTGTTTTCGAAAGACGCAATTTTGTAGCAAGGTACATCCAGACTTTCAAGAAAGTCCACCGCCGTATCATCAAATGGGGTACTAAACGGGATGATACCCACCTGACGCGCTCTGTCGAAGATGGGCCGGTGCCATTCCCAGGGTGTATACGCTTCACCATAGAGTTTGTACAACGAAGTGCCCGCCCACAAACTCGACGGGTCGCTGACATGAAATTCACGTTCGTCCAAATCAATCGTCATCGTGTCGGGCGTATAAGTCTGAATCTTCAGCGCATGTGCGCCCGATTGTGCCGCGGCGTCAACGAGTTCTAGAGCGCGTTCCAACGACTGATTATGATTGCCCGACATCTCGGCAATAATAAATGGCGCTCGATCCATCCCAATGACTCTTCCATCAATTTTTAGCACGTCAGTCATTATTGACGAATTCCTTTTGAAAACCATCTGGACTTGGCCACGTAGCCCGATCCAAGAAATAGGCGTTCGGAGCGCTCGTTGTCTCCACGCACTTCAGCGACGAGGCTCATCACACTTGGTCGATTTTCGCCGAGCCAGCGCTCCGCGCTCCGTAAGAGCTCCTGTCCCTGCCCGGATTGACTCATCCCTGGAACCAGATAAATCGACACTTCCGCCTCATTGTTTGATATGTCGAAGCGCACAACACCGACCGGGACACCGTTTCGCTCACCAATGAGCAGCACACGATCAGGGGACCTCAACACCGAGGCAAACCATTTCTGGTGCTGTTCCCAACCAATCATGTCTGAACCGCGGGATGCCGCTCTCACTCTCCTATCATTACGCCACTCGAAAATATCTTTCTCGTCATCTTGCCTTGCTTCCCGAATCTCGATGTCGGTAAACCCCAGCGCAGCGACAACTCGCGACACACCACGGCCATCAACCGCCTTCATACCATTCCGGGAAATTAAGTGCCTCAGGTGACTATTTCCCATCAGGGCCTTCATGTGCAATTGGATGTCATTACTCCACTCATCTCCGATATCAGGGGCATAAACAAGACACTCCCCTGCCGCATCCGCAATCTGTTTGTGCTGATTCTCTGCTGTACAGATCGTCAGCGTTGGTAACCCTAAACAGCAGCGCTCCCAAGTGGCCACGCCGCCCGCACCGATGGCCACATCCGCCTGCCCCATCAAGTCTGCCATCCTGGTGCTCTGCACATGGCAAACAAAGCCGTAATCAGCACACTGTGATTTAATCTGATCACCGAACGGGTGTTGCGCACCTAGCACAACATCAACCTG
>Ga0102851_10001691_pt1 | contig 12845 bp, 12 predicted proteins | sample Mud3Dept3metaG_FD_79558 | JGI IMG/M metagenome (GOLD analysis project Ga0102851, IMG submission 79558) | Freshwater wetland microbial communities from Ohio, USA, analyzing the effect of biotic and abiotic controls - Mud 3 Core 4 Depth 3... | ecosystem: Environmental > Aquatic > Freshwater >... | reverse complement strand
TCTCAGGCGATGTTCTTCAGCCGCGCCGCTGCTTCCGCAGTCGCGGCATGCTCCGGCCGGGCGTTGAGCAGCGCCGCCTGGATAAATGCCTTGAACAGGGGATGGCCGTTGCGCGGGGTAGAGGTGAACTCCGGATGAAACTGGCAGCCGAGGAACCACGGATGGTCCCGCAGTTCTATCATTTCGCACAAATCGCCCTGGGCCGATTTTCCGCTCACCACCAGCCCCGCTTCCTCAAGCCGCGTCAGATAATGATTGTTGACTTCGTAACGGTGGCGGTGGCGTTCGACGATCCGATCCTCGCCGTAGATCCGGCGCGCCATCGAGCCCGGCACAAGGTTGCATTCCTGCCCCCCCAGGCGCATCGTCCCGCCGAGATCGGAGGTGGCGTCGCGATGCTCGACTTTTCCGTCGCGCTCCTGCCATTCGGTGATCAGGGCAATCACCGGATAAGGGGTATCGGGATCGAACTCGGTGCTGTGGGCGGCGGCCAGCCCCGCCACATGGCGCGCGTATTCGATCACTGCAAGCTGCATCCCGAGGCAGATGCCCAGGTACGGCACGTGATTTTCCCGCGCATAGCGTATGGCCTTGATCTTGCCTTCGACGCCGCGCTTGCCGAAACCGCCCGGCACCAGAATCGCATTCATGTTGTCCAGGCACGCGATGCCGTTTTTCTCGATGCTCTCGGAATCGATGTAATGGATCTTGATCCGGGCGCTGGTATGGATGCCCGCGTGGATCAGCGCCTCCGACAGGGACTTGTAGGACTCGGTCAGATCGACATATTTCCCGACCAGCGCGATGCTGGCTTCCCACTGCGGATGCTCGAGCGCGTAGATCAGCTTGTCCCAGCTCGCCAGGTTGGCCGGCGGCGGCGCCAGGCCCAGCTTGCGGCAGACGATTTCATCCAGGTCCTGCGCATGCAGCATCCCCGGTATCTTGTAAATGCAGTCGACGTCGACCGCCGAAATCACGGCATCCACGACCACGTTGGTAAACAGCGCAATTTTTTTGCGCTCGTCGTCCGGAAGCGGGCGGTCGGCGCGACACAGCAGCACGTCGGGCTGGATGCCGATCTCGCGCAACTCCTTGACCGAGTGCTGGGTCGGTTTGGTCTTGATCTCGCCGGCGGAGGCGATGTAGGGCACCAGCGTAAGATGGACGTAGCACACATGGTCACGCCCCAGCTCTATCCCCATCTGGCGTATCGCCTCGAGAAACGGCAGCGACTCTATGTCGCCCACAGTGCCGCCGATCTCGACGATGGCAACCTCGGCATCGCCCGCGCCGCGGCGGATGAACAGCTTGATCTCGTCGGTGATGTGCGGAATGACCTGCACGGTGCCGCCGAGATAATCGCCCCGCCGCTCCTTGCGGATGACGCTCTCGTAAATCTGGCCGGTGGTGAAATTGTTGCGCTTCGACATCTTGGCCTGGGCGAAGCGCTCGTAGTGGCCCAGATCGAGGTCGGTTTCGGCGCCGTCTTCGGTGACGAAGACCTCGCCGTGCTGGAACGGGCTCATGGTGCCGGGATCCACGTTGATGTAGGGATCCAGCTTGAGCATCGTGATGATGATGCCGCGCGTTTCGAGGATGGCGGCGAGGGAGGCGGCAGCGATACCTTTGCCTAGGGAGGAGACTACACCACCTGTGACAAAGACATATTTAGTCATTTCATATCATACCAGCCGTTTGCCCATTCTATCGTAAATCCATGCCGCGTCCAACGAGATGCCGGCAAAATAATTCTAGGCTGTCCCGGCCTCGCGCGCCAGAAACAGCCAGGTCTCGACCACGGTGTCGGGATTCAGCGACAGGCTTTCTATGCCTTCCTCCACCAGCCATTTGGCGAGATCCGGGTGATCCGAAGGACCCTGCCCGCAGATCCCCACATATTTGCCAGCCTTGCGGCAGGCCCGGATGGCGAGGCTCAGCATGTGCTTCACCGCCGGGTCGCGCTCGTCGAACAAGTCGGCGATGATGCCCGAGTCGCGGTCGAGCGCAAGCGTCATCTGCGTCATGTCATTGGAGCCGATTGAAAAACCGTCGAAGTGCTCGAGAAACTGCTCGGCGAGGATGGCATTGGACGGGATTTCGCACATCATGATGATGCGCAGGCCGTTTTCGCCACGCTTCAGGCCGTTGGCGGCAAGCAGCGCCAGCACTTTTTTCGCTTCATCCACCGTGCGCACGAACGGCACCATGATCTCGATATTGGTCAGGCCCATCTCGTCGCGCACTTTTTTCAGGGCACGGCACTCGAGTTCGAAACAATCGCGGAACGCCGGCGCAATGAAGCGCGAGGCGCCGCGAAAGCCCAGCATGGGGTTTTCCTCGTGCGGTTCGTAGCGGGAGCCTCCGGTGAGGCTGGAATATTCATTGGACTTGAAGTCCGACAGCCGCACGATGACCGGCTTGGGCCAGAACGCCGCGCCCAGTGTGGCCACGCCTTCGGTCAGCTTTTCGACGTAAAACGTCACCGGATCGGAATAACCCGCGCTGTGCTCCTCGACGGCGAGCTTGAGGTCGTGGGGCAGGTCCGGGTAGGCCAGCACCGCCTTGGGGTGCACGCCTATCATGCGCGCGATGATGAATTCCAGGCGCGCCAGCCCGACGCCCTCGTTGGGCAGCCGCTGGAATTCAAACGCGAGTTCCGGATTGCCGACATTCATGGTGATCTTCACCGGCGACTTGGGCATGCTCGCGAGCGACAGGTCGATGACCTCGGTATCCAGGATGCCGCGGTAGACGAATCCGGTATCGCCTTCGGCGCACGAGACCGTGACCGGCTTGCCGTCTTTCAACACCTGGGTCGCCTCGCCGCATCCGACCACCGCGGGTATGCCCAGCTCGCGGGCGATGATCGCCGCGTGGCAGGTGCGCCCGCCGCGATTGGTGACGATGGCCGCCGCGCGCTTCATCACCGGCTCCCAGTCGGGATCGGTCATGTCGGTCACCAGCACGTCGCCCTCCTTCACGCGGTCCATTTCAGAGGCGTTCTTGATCATCCGCACGTGGCCGCTGCCGATGCGCTGGCCGATGGCGCGCCCGGTCACCAGCACCTCGGAAGTCTGCTTCAGGCGATAACGCCGCAACGTATCCACTTTCTCGCTGGCCTTCACCGTTTCGGGCCGCGCCTGCAGGATATAGAGTTTGCCGTCGATGCCGTCCCTGCCCCATTCGATGTCCATCGGGCGCTGGTAATGCGCCTCGACGATCATGGCGTAACGCGCCAGTTCCTCGGCCTCGGCATCGGTGATCGAAAACTTGCGGCGGTCGGCCATGGGCACGTCCAGCGTCTTGACGGTTTGGCCGGCCTGCCGGCCGTCGCCATAGACCATTTTGACTGCCTTGGAGCCCATGCCGCGGCGCAGTACGGCGTGCTTGCCTGCCTTGAGCCCGCGCTTGTAAACGTAAAATTCGTCGGGGTTGACCTGCCCCTGCACCACCGTTTCGCCGAGCCCGTAGGACGACGTGATGAACACCACCTGATCAAATCCCGATTCGGTGTCGAGCGTGAACATGACGCCGCTCGCGCCCAGATCGCTGCGCACCATGCGCTGGATTCCCGCAGACAGCGCAACTTCATCGTGGGTAAATCCCTTGTGCACGCGATAGGAAATGGCGCGGTCGTTGTAGAGCGATGCATAGACGTGCTTGATGGCCTCCAGCAGATGGTCCAGCCCGTGCACGTTGAGAAAGGTTTCCTGCTGCCCGGCAAACGACGCGTCGGGCAGATCCTCGGCCGTCGCAGACGAGCGCACGGCGAACGTCACGCCCTCGCCGGAGCCATCCGACAGTTTCTGATAAGCCGCCGCGATTTCCTGCTGCAGGCGCGGCGCAAAGGGCTGAGCGACGATCCAGGCGCGGATTTCCCTGCCCGCTGCAACCAGCGCCGCCACATCGTCCACATTCAGGCTCGCGAGACGGTCCGAGATGCGCTTGGCCAGTCCGTCCTGCGCCAGGAACTCGCGGTACGCCTGGGCTGTCGTGGCAAACCCGCCCGGCACACGCACACCGGCGCCGCCAAGCTGGCTGATCATCTCGCCCAGCGAAGCGTTTTTTCCGCCGACGCTCGCCACATCGCTCATGCGCAATGCCGCGAAATCCTGAATCAATGGGATATTGCTCATCCGGGCCACCTGTGAATTGTGTGATGCGTCAAAACAGGATATTTTACAGGGAATCACCCCGGTAGTAATTATCCATGGCCAAAAAACGCACTGCGTACTTCATTTCCGACCGCACCGGGATCACCGCCGAAATGCTGGGGCACAGCCTGCTCACGCAATTCGACAGCATCCGCTTCCAGGAAGAAACGCTGCCCTTCGTCGACACCGGGGAAAAAGCGCGGGATGCCGTCCGCCGGATCAATGAGCGCGCCGCGACCGACGGCATACGGCCGATCGTGATCAGCACCCTGGTCAACGCCGAGATTGCCGGCATAGTCGGCACCGCCAACGCGCTTTTTCTCGACTGTTTCGAGATTTTCGTTTTACCGCTGGAAAAGGAGCTCGGCATCAGCGCGTCTCACGAGATCGGGCTCACGCACAATGTCAGCGATTTCGTCAATTACCACCACCGCATGGACTCCGTCAATTACACGCTGTCTCATGACGATGGCGTGTCCACCCGCGACCTCGCCGAGGCCGACGTCGTCCTGACCGGTGTCTCACGCTCCGGCAAAACGCCCACTTGTCTTTATCTGGCGATGCAGTACGGCATACGAGCCGCAAACTATCCGCTGATCCCGGAAGATTTCAGCCACATGCAGTTACCGGCGCAGTTGCGGCCGTTGCGCAAACGCCTGTATGGACTGACCATCAATCCCAGGCGCCTGCAGCAGATCCGCAACGAACGCCGCCCGGGCAGCAAATATGCGACGCTGGCCAACTGCGAGTTTGAGGTGCGGGAGGCGGAGGCGCTGATGCGCCAGGAAGGCATACCCTATCTCGATGCCACCAGCAAATCCGTGGAAGAACTCGCCACGACCATACTGCAGGAAGCGAAGCTGGTGCGGCGCGTTTATTAAGATCGGTAAGCAGTGAGCAGGAAAACCCTGGATGATTACTACCCGCTCACCGCTCACCGCTTACCGTTTACTGCTTACCGCTTTCCCGCATCTGCCTGACCCGCTCGAACAGGCAGATCGCTGCCGCCGCCGCCGCGTTGAGCGATTCGGTTTTTCCCGGCATCGGAACAGCCACCACCACCCGGGCCGCGGCCAGCAACTCAGGCGTGACCCCGGTGCCTTCGTTTCCGAACAGCAGCGCGACTTTTCCGGTCAGGTCGGTATCGAATACGGCATGCGGCGAGCGGTGACTGGTTGCGATCACGCGGCCGCTGAAAGTCCCGATCAGCGCCGCCAGGTCGACTTTCTCATAAATCCTGAGGATGAAGTGCGCACCCATGCCGGCGCGCAGCACACGCGGCGACCAGCTGTGAACGCAATCCTGCGACAGGAACACCTGCGTAATCCCGGCAGCAGCAGTGGAACGCAGTATCGAGCCGAGGTTGCCCGGATCCTGTATGCCTTCCAGCATCACGCACGGGCCGGGATCATCAGGCACGGGAGCGAGCCGCGGCGTCTTGACGACGGCAATCACCCCGGTCGGCGTGGACACCGACGACAGCCGGTGAAACAGCTCGTCGCTGAGCGCCAACGGAGAAATAGACTCTAATCCATTGATTATATTGTTAATTTCATTATTTTCCAGCCCCGACTTGCTGACCACCAGCTGCTCGGGCCGGCCGACATGATCGCGATAGGCGGCCACCAGATGCGCGCCATCGAGCAGCGACAATCCCTGCTTGCTGCGCTCGCGCGACGATTGCATGAGCTTGAGCAGCGCCTTGAAGTGCGGATTCTCCGCTGAGGTAACGAGTTTCATGCCGCACAGGTCCTGAATCCGGCGAATACGTCACGCCGGTCGGGTGTATAAAAATTGCGCCAGGTATTGCGCAACACGCTGGCACGGGTCGCGAAGCAGCCACCGCGCAGCACCTTATGGTCGCCGAACCACGGTTCGGAATATTCCCGGTAGGGATCGGGCGCAAAACCCGGATAAGGCCGAAAATCGTCCGCTGTCCACTCCCACACATTGCCCATCATCTGCCGGCAGCCCCAGGCGCTGTCGCCGGCGCCGAACGCTGCCACATCGGCACACTCCTCCATGACGCCGTAAAGATTGGCGTGATGCCGCTCAGGCGCAGTCTCGCCCCACGGATAACGCCGCTTGGCCTCGCCCGGAATGCGGGTCGTCGCTGCGGCGAATTCCCATTCCGCTTCTGTCGGCAACCGCCGGCCCGCCCAGCGGCAATAGGCCTCGGCTTCGAACCAGTTGACGTGCATGACCGGCGCGTCCGGCGGGCATGCGATTGCGGCATCATAATGGCGCTGCAGCCACTGGCCGCCGGCCTTGTGCCAGTAGACCGGGGCCAGCGCGCCCGCCTCCTCGCGCCAGCGCCAGCCGGCAGCGCTCCACCATTCGCGGCGGAAATAACCGGAGTCATCGACGAACTGCGCAAATTCAGCGCAGGTCACCGGCGCCCGGGCCATGTGATACGGCGGGACCTCGACCCCGTGCGCCCATTTTTCATTGTCGAACACGAACCCCGTGTCCGGGGCCGCCCCCAGCATGAAGCGGCCGCCCGGAATCTCGACATCGCCGGGCAGCGCGCCGCTGGCGCGGGTTGCGGTCCGCAGCGCGGGCCCAGGCGGGGGATAACCCAGCGTCTGGCGGGTATAGGTGAAGGCCTCGCAGTGCATCTCCTCGTGAAACGCGGCGAGCTGCGCAAAATACAGCAGGCGGTCCGTCGCGCCCGGCCGGTCCACGCGCTCGAGCACCCGCTGCAGAACCTGCTTCAGATAGGCCAGCGTAGCGTCGATGTCCGGCAGCGGCAGATCCCAGCGCGCCGCATGCGGCACCGTCGCGGAATTGTAAAGCGCATCGGCATCAGCCCGCATAGCCGGCGTGATGCCGCCCCCGCGCAGGCACCAGTATTCCTGAAACCAGCCCAGGTGACCGATTTCCCAGAGCGGCGGATTGACTATCTTCAGCCTGGGCCCCAGCAACCGGTCGCCGCCCAGATCGCCGACCAGGGCCAGCGTGCGCAGGCGCGCAGCCTGCAGCATCTGCACCACGGGATTTGAATCGGACCTGGTGTTCGGTGTCATCGCGGCGGATTTTGTTATAGTGCGAACCTAGGTGTGAGTCTATCGTGATTACCTGATCGTGAGAATATCGATTGTTACCCCGGCCGGCGCGCGCTCGCGTTATGGCAACCGCAATACTGCCGCGCGCTGGGCGCGATTGTTGCGCGAACTGGATCACCGGGTTACGGTCATGGTTGCATGGGATGGCGCCGCAGCGGACATGATGATCGCATTGCATGCGCGCCGCAGCCATGAATCGATCAAGCGTTTCGCGCTGCTTTATCCCGATCGCCCGCTGATCGTCGCGCTGACCGGCACGGATCTCTATCGCGATATTCGCGTTGACGCCGATGCCCGCGAATCGATGCGACTGGCAACGCGCATGGTCGTGCTGCAGGACAGAGGGCTCAGGGAACTGGCGCCGGGACTGCGCCGGAAAACCCGCGTCATCTACCAGTCAACGCGCCCGATTCACCGGCAACCCCCGCTCAAGTCCTGTTTCGAGATCACGGTAAGCGGACATTTGCGCGAGGAAAAAGACCCGTTCCGGGCCGCAGCGGCGCTGGCTTATCTGCCGCAGGAGAGCCGCATCCGCCTGACCCATATTGGCGGGGCGAGGTCGCCGCAGATGGCGGCCATCGCGCAAGGATGGGCGGACACCGAATCGCGCTATCGCTGGCTCGGCGAGCGCGAGCACTGGAAAGCGCTGCGCCTGCTCGCTCGCAGCAGGCTGATGGTGATCAGCTCGCGCATGGAAGGGGGCGCCAACGTCGTCAGCGAGGCGCTCGCCGCCGGGGTTCCGGTCGTCGCATCCAGGATACCCGGCAATATCGGCATGCTCGGCGCCGATTACGCCGGCTATTTCCAGCCGGAAAACGAGCAAGCCCTCGCCAGGCTGCTGTGGCGCGCGGAATCCGATGCCGCTTTTTACCGCCGCCTCAAGGGGCAATGCCTGGCGCGCAAGCAGCTGGTCAGCCCGCGCCGTGAAAAACACCATCTAAAAATGCTGCTGGACGAACTGACTTGACGGTCAGCGCCGTCACATGGCGCCCGCGGTGGCCACGACGATATTGAGCAGACCCAGTCCCAGATTGACCGCAACCGCGATGCGTATCCGGTTAAGCGCAGCGCCGCCCTCTTTCCAGTTTTTCCCGGAGACCGCGCGTTTGAGCGCCGCAAACGGCACGGCATACACATAGGCGAAAATTATCGTCATGGCCACGCCGATATAGAGCATGACATGCACGTACGACGGCACTCGCGCCGCGCTGCCGATCGCCGACAGCATGTAAAAGCCGCTGCCCAGCACCAGCGCCACGGATACCCATACCCAGCCGAAAAAACGCTGCAGCGTTGCCGACCACAACGGCAGACGCTGCGGCGGATCCAGCAGCGCAGAAGCTGCCGGCCGCAGCGCCATATAGGCGAAAAACATTCCGCCCACCCAGACCACCACCCCGAGCAGGTGCAGCATGATCATTAATTTCATTCGTAATCCTTTTGCAGTTTAAAGGGTGCCGGGTTCGATCAACCGGCGCACCGGCGCAAAGCTGCGCCTGTGCACTGCGGATACGCCGTGTTCGTGCAGCGCCGCGAGATGCACGGCGGTGGGATATCCTTTATGCAGATCGAAACGATACTGCGGATAGCGCTGGTGCAATTCAAGCATCAGCGCATCCCGCGCCACCTTGGCCAGTATCGATGCGGCTGAAATTGCCTTCTCCGTGGCGTCCCCCCGGACCACGGCCCGCACCGGCCAGCGCAATTCGGGGCAATGCAAACCGTCCACCAGCACCTGCTGCGGCTCGACCGCAAGCGCTTCGACCGCCCGGCGCATCGCCAGCAGGCTCGCGCGCAGGATATTGAGTTCATCGATTTCCTCAACCGTGGCGCTGGCGACCGCCCATGCCAGCGCCTGCGACTTGATGTGCAGCGCCAGGGCTTCGCGCCTGCGGGCGGTGAGTTTCTTGGAGTCCGCCAATCCGGCAATCGATATGCCGGGGCCCAGGATCACCGCGGCGGCGAACACCGGTCCCGCGAGCGGGCCGCGACCGGCTTCGTCAACGCCGCAGATCACGCCACAGCGCCGTCGAGCAGCGGCAGGATTGCGCGCGCCGCCTTGTCCGCGGTGTTCTGCCGCAATTCCTGCAGCATGCCGGTGAAACGGGCTTCGATACGGTCGCGGACGGTTTTGTCGTGCAGCAGATTGAGCACCGCCTGCGAGAGATTTTCCGCGGTTGCATCCTGCTGCAGGAACTCGGGCACGACAAACTCTCCTGCCAGTATGTTGGGCAGGCCGACATAAGGCAGTTGCCGCTGCTTGTTCATGAGCCGCCAGCTCAACCATGGCATTTTGTACGTGATGACCATGGGACGCCTGAGCAGCGCCGCTTCCAGCGTCACCGTTCCTGATGCCGCCAGAACCACGTCTGCTGCGGCCATTGCGTCATGCGCGTGCCCAAACAGGATATTGATGTTGAGTTCTTCCGTCGGATGGCGATACAGCGCCGCCTCGAAGATTTCCTTGGTCTCGCGGCTCACCAGCGGCACGAGAAAACGCGCCTCCGGCGCAGACTTCGCAATTTCAGCCGCTGTGGCAACGAACAGATCCGCCATGTGCTCAAGCTCGCTGATGCGGCTGCCCGGCAGCAGAGCAATCACCTTCGCAGCTGCCGGCAACCGCAGTTGTTCCCGGGCGGCGGAGCGGCCAGGGAAATCAGCCAGTTGGTCCGCCAGCGGATGGCCGACATAATCGACGGGAATCTGCGCCTGCCGGTAAATCTGCGCCTCGAATGGAAACAACGTCAGCATTCTGCTGACCGCGCGCTTGATCTTGGGTAGGCGCCCGGCGCGCCAGGCCCAGATAGACGGGCTCACGTAATGCACGGTAGTCACGCCCGATGCCTTGAGCGTGAGCTCCAGGTCAAGGTTGAAATCGGGGGCATCTATGCCGATAAACAGCGCCGGGGGCTGCCTGCGGAAATGCGCCGCAAGCTTGCGGCGTATACCGGTGATTTCCATGTAATGGCGCAGGACTTCGACGTAGCCCCGCACTGCGAGCTTTTCCATCGGGAACAGCACCTCCATGACGCCGGTCGCTTCCATTCTGGGGCCGCCTATGCCCACGAAGCGCGCGCCCGGCACCTGCTCATGCAGCGCCTTGATCAGATGCGCACCGAGCAGATCGCCCGAGTGTTCCCCCGCCACGATCCCGATCACAGGTTCTGATTGCATGTGGCGGCGGACAGGCCGGCTAGCGGATGATGCCGCGGGTAGAACTGGCCAGAAATTCCAGCACGGCAGCGATCTCGGGGCATTGCGGGACCTGCATCGCCAGCTGTTTTTTGGCCTCATCCAGCGTCAGGCCGGCCTTGTACAGTGTTTTGTAGGCACGCTTGAGCATCGTGATGGTCGCGGCGGAAAAACCGTGGCGCTTCAGGCCCTCGGCGTTGATGCCGTAAGGCTGCGCCGAATTGCCGGAAGCCGTGACATAAGGCGGAATGTCCTGCAGCACGATGGTCCCCATCGCCGTAATGCTGTAGGCGCCTATGTGACAGAACTGATGCACCACTGTGAATGCGCCAAGTATCGAATAATCACCGACATCCACATGGCCGGCGATCTGCGCATTATTGGCGAAAATCGTGTGATTGCCGATCCGGCAGTCATGCGCCAGATGGACGTAGGCCATGATCCAGTTGTCGTTTCCGACGCGTGTCACGCCGGCATCCTGCACTGTGCCGCAGTTGAAGGTGCAAAACTCGCGTATGGTGTTGTTGTCGCCGATTTCAAGGCGGGTGGGCTCGCCACCGTACTTCTTGTCCTGCGGCGCCTCGCCCAGGGAAACGAACTGATAGATCCGGTTATTGCGGCCTATCCGGGTGTGCCCGGTGATCACCGCATGCGGGCCGATACGGCACCCCGCGCCGATCTCGACATGTTCGCCAATGATGGTATAGGGGCCGATCTCGGCATCGGGCGCAATCCGCGCCTTAGGGTCGACGATAGCCGTCGGATGAATTTTTACAGTCACTGTTTTATCCGGATTTCCGAAAACCGCTAGGCCTTATTTAGACTGCTCATCCTTCAGCGCGCGTATCGTGCACATGAGATCGGCCTCAGCCACCAACACGTCCTCCACTCTTGCTTCGGTCTTGAATTTCCAGATTCCGCGAACCGTACGCTCGATGGTGGCGTAAAGCCTCAGGCTGTCTCCGGGTGTGACCGGTTTTTTAAAGCGGGCATTGTCTATGCCCACAAAGTAATAAACCGAATTACTGTCGGCCTTGCCCCCGGCGGTCTTGAAAGTCAGAATCGCCGCCGCCTGTGCCATCGCCTCTATGATCAACACTCCCGGCATCACCGGATGATTCGGAAAATGCCCGCCGAAAAACGGCTCGTTGATGGTCACGTTCTTGAGCGCAACGATGTTCTTTCCCGGTTCGCAGGAAAGCACGCGGTCAATGAGCAAAAAAGGATAGCGGTGCGGCAGATATTCGAGCACCTCGTGAATGTCCATACTGTTCAAGATTTTCTCCCATTCTGCTTTTTCAGCATCTGCTCAAGCGCGCGGACACGCGCTGCAAGCTCGCCAAGATGGCGTAACTGCGCAGCGTTCGTGCGCCACTCGCGGTTGGTGTTGAAAGGATATACGCCGGTGTACGCGCCCGGCTTTTCTATCGATTTTGTAATCAGGGTATGCGCGGAAATCTCCACCCGGTCGGCAATCGTCAGATGCCCCGTGATGCCGGACATGCCGCCGATGCGGCAATAGCGTCCGATCTTCGTGCTGCCGGCGATGCCGACGCACGCGGCAATTGCCGTATGGGCGCCGATGCGCACATTGTGGGCGATCTGGATCTGATTATCGAGCTTGACCCCTTCTTCGATGACCGTATCCTCGATGGCGCCGCGGTCTACCGTGGTATTGGCTCCGATCTCGACATCGTCTCCTATTACTGCCCGGCCGATTTGGGGGACCTTGAGCCAGCGCTCGTCCGAGATGGCGTAACCAAAGCCGTCGGCGCCAATGACCACTCCCGAATGCAGAATCACGCGACTGCCCACCACGCTGCCATCATAGACCGTCACGTTGGGATGCAGCACCACGTCTTCTCCCAGCACCACGTCACGGCCAATCACGCAGCCCGCACCTATCCTGCTGCGCGCACCGACAACGGTGTTTTTCCCAATCACCACCAGGGCCCCGACTTCGGCATCGCTGGCGACAACCGCACTGGCATCGATCACCGCAGTCGGTTGCCGCCCCGCCTGCGTCGGGCACAACGGGTTGAGCAGGCTGGAAACGCGTGCGAAATAGGCGTAGGGATCGGGGCACACGATGCGCGGCAATCCGGTGAGCTCGGACGCATCTTCCCCGACGATGACCGCGGCGGCCCGTGTCGCCTGAAGCTGATGCCGGTAGCGCTCGTTGGCCAGAAACGCGATCGACCCCGGGCCGGCGTTCTCCAGAGTTGCAACCCGCGTAATGCGGGTATCCGGATTCCCGATCAGTTTCCCGCCAAATCGACGGAAAAACTCCCCGAGGGTATGGAATTTTTGATCGCTACTGATCATAGGCAGGGAGATTGAGTCGTGTCGTTGCCCGCTGCCCGCCGGGAGGGGCGCCATGCCCTGCCGTTTACTTGCCCTCGGCAAGGGCCTTGAGGATTTTATCGGTGATATC
>Ga0102851_10001690_pt1 | contig 12846 bp, 9 predicted proteins | sample Mud3Dept3metaG_FD_79558 | JGI IMG/M metagenome (GOLD analysis project Ga0102851, IMG submission 79558) | Freshwater wetland microbial communities from Ohio, USA, analyzing the effect of biotic and abiotic controls - Mud 3 Core 4 Depth 3... | ecosystem: Environmental > Aquatic > Freshwater >... | reverse complement strand
CATTTAAACTGGAATAATTATTTGATATTCGAATAAGAACATTTATATGACAGGACAAAACTTATTGTCCTGCTGCTTTTGTTTTATGTTATTATGCATTAATAATAACTACATTTTACCTGTCATTATCGTATAAATCTTTACCATAATTTCAATCGTCCGCCATCTTTTTTTGGACGGGAGAGTTCCTGATCCCGGTCATTGTCCATATTTTGGAATTGAAAGAAATTATCTCATCTTTAACTGCTAAAGCCGGACAATCGGGATACCGTAATCAAAGAAATGACTGAAGACAGCCAATATAAACTTGTAAGCAAGCTAAAACCCGGGAAGATAATTATTCCCATTTTAATCGGGCTGGCTGTCGTGGCATGGTTCATTTTCAGGGAAATTGATACTGATATATTACACATGCTGCACTTTACCTGGAAATCGGTTTTCTGGCTCTTTATTGCATGGTGCTGTATGATAGGCCGGGATCTGGGTTATATGATCAGAATCCGGATTTTATCTGAAAAGGATCTTAACTGGCTGCAGGCATTCAGGGTTATTATGCTGTGGGAATTCACTTCGGCAATTACACCTTCAACAGTCGGAGGTACTGCAGTTGCTGTTGTTTTTGTACATAAAGAAGGCATTTCTGTAGGAAGAAGCACGTCTATAGTCCTGGTAACTTCATTTCTGGATGAATTATATTTTGTGATTATGTTCCCCCTGATACTTTTAATTGTGGGAGGGAAAATACTTTTTACCACTTCTCTCCAGGGAACCGGAATTACTTTACTGAATAACCTGATTTTCGTTGCAGTCGCGGGATATATTATCATTCTGGCCTGGGTTATTTTTGTAGGATATGGACTTTTTGTCGATCCTGATAAGATAAAAAAAACCATTATATATCTTTTCAGCCTGCCTCTGCTCAGGAGATGGAAAGTTTCTGCCGAAAAAGCAGGCAATGACATTGTAGAAAGTTCTCATGAACTGAAAAAAAAGCCATTTCATTTCTGGCTGAAAGCAATTTTATCAACCTTTCTGTCATGGACTTCAAGATACTGGGTCATCAATGCCATACTTGTTGCTTTCTTTGCGGTCAATGACCATTTTTTGATATTTGCCAGACAGCTTGTAACATGGATCATGATGATAATAAGTCCTACACCCGGAGGCAGTGGTTTTGCTGAAGTGATTCTCGGCCGATATATCTCTGATGCCATACCGGCTGATCCTTCACATGCATTAAGTATTTCACTGGCAATAGCTATTATCTGGAGAATTATTACCTATTACCCCTATCTGATCATAGGTGCATCGATAGTTCCAGGCTGGATTCAGAGAAAATTTGTAGTACCTGCATCAAAGAAGAAATAGTTTTTTGTAACTTCGTTCATTCTGTAAAAGAGCATATCACAACCTGTTATGAGTGAAGAGATCCTGAAAGCCCTGATGGAATTATTTGCGCTGATTGTCAAGCAGGATGGAGGTATGATTACCAATGAACGTAATTATGTTTCAGAATTTTTAACTAAGCAACTATCAAGAGCAAGCGTTAATGAATATCTGGCATTATTTGATGAGCATGCTGGTCCTGTAAGAGAAAAGTCAGCAGAAAAAGAACCTGCCCCACCATCAGTAAAAGATTCGGTAAAGGTTTTCAGCATCTGTAAAAAGATTAACCGTACACTTAACCAGGTACAAAAAGTAGTTGTCCTGATAAGGTTGTATGAGCTGGTCAATGCCGATCGCCGGTTCACTTTGCAAAGGATGAATATAATTAACACTGTTGCAGAGGTCTTTAAAATATCACCTGATGAATTTGCGGCTACTGAACAATTTGTGAAGAATAACGATCCGGCACACCTGAAAAATCCTGCCATCCTTGTGATGAGTCCTGAAAAAGAAGAATGTGAAATATGTAACAAACTGGCAACAGGGTATCAGGACACAAATATTTTTTTCTTAAGAATTGCAAGTGTCGATCTTTACTTTCTTAAATATATATCAACTGAACAACTTTACCTGAACGGGCTCCCAATTGTATCGGGACAGGTATACACTTTTGCCAAGGGCGGATCACTGAGATCATCCCAGGGACGGGCAATCTACTACAGCGATATCAGTTCCAGTTTTTTATCCGATATCATTATTCATAAGCTATCATTTACAGTTGAAAATCTTACATATAATTTTATTGAAGGACATCCTGCAATTGATGATATCAGCTTTTCGATCGAAGAGGGAAAGTTAGTTGGAATTCTGGGAGCCAGCGGTGCAGGTAAAACCACATTACTGAACCTGTTGTGCGGCATGCAGAAACCTACAAGCGGATCTGTCAGAATAAACGGTCTTGATGTAATCAGGGATAATGCTGCCCTTGAAGGAGTTTTGGGCTATGTGCCTCAGGATGACCTTCTTATTGAAGACCTTACGGTTTTTGAAAACTTATATTTTGCTGCCTGTCAGTGTTTTAAAGATAAGACCAAAGGTGAAATAACAACACTTGTCGATCAGACCCTGATGAATCTCGGACTGCTCGAAAAAAGAGATTTCAAAGTAGGTAATCCATTTAACAAGGTGATAAGCGGAGGCCAGAGAAAAAGGCTGAATATTGCACTGGAACTTATAAGGGAGCCATCCGTGTTATTTATTGATGAGCCTACATCAGGACTCTCTTCAAGGGACTCGGAAACACTTATGGATCTTCTCAGAGATCTTACAGTTAAAGGGAAACTTGTATTTTCAGTCATTCACCAGCCTTCATCTGAGATTTTTAAAATGTTCGATAAGACAGTTATCCTTGACCAGGATGGTTGTATGGCATATTACGGAAATCCAGTCGATGCTGTTATCTATTTTAAGACTCTTGATGCCCAGATAAATTCTGACCAGGGTGAATGTCCTTCATGCGGAAATGTAAATCCGGAAACAATTTTTAATATCATCGAAACGCATGTAGTTGATGAATTCGGGAAATATACCGATAAAAGGAAGGTCAGACCCAAAGAGTGGGCAAATACTTTCAGACAGAAATATCCGGTAACTAAAGTACCTGAGATTAAGGTTCCTCCTCACAGGAGTCTTCAGAGACCGGGATTATGGAAACAATTCCAGATTTATTTCAGCAGGGACATTAAGAGTAAATTTGCAAATACGCAATATATAAGGTTGACGCTTCTTGAAGCTCCGGTCCTTGGTTTTCTCCTGTCATTTATTATCAGGTATATCCCTGATCCGGACTCAAACATTTACATTTTCTCTGAAAATGAAAATATCCCCATATATATTTTTATGAGCCTTATTGTTGCTCTTTTCCTTGGATTGACAATAAGTGCAGAGGAGATCTTCCGTGACAGAAAAATCCTCAAAAGAGAACATTTCCTGAACCTGTCCAGGACAAGTTATCTTGCTTCAAAGATCTTTATAATGATTCTGATCTCTGCCCTGCAATCTTTTCTTTTTCTGGCAATTGCAAATCCGATTCTGGGAATAAAGGGAATGTTTTTTCACTATTGGCTTGCACTTTTTACGACCGCATTCTGCGCAAATATGCTTGGCCTGAATATATCCGCTTCATTTAATTCAGCTATAACCATATATATAATAATCCCCCTTCTCATAATTCCGATGATGGTGCTTAGCGGAGCAATGTTTCCCTTCGACAAGCTTAACAGGAAGATCGGAAGTGTTGGAAAAGTACCCTTTATTGCTGAATTAATGCCGACAAGATGGACATACGAAGCCCTTATGGTTTCACAATTTAAAGATAATCGTTACAGCAAAGTCGAATATAACAGGGAAAAGGAAACATATTACCTTCTTCAGAAAAAGATCAGTGAAGCAGATTTCAACAAGGTGTACAGAATTCCTGAACTTAAAAAAGCTCTTAATACAAGTCTTACCGAATATAGAAACAATCCTAAAATTATTGAAACAGAGGAAGATAATAAGCTGACGCGGCAGTTCAGCAAGCTTATGCTCCTTCAGAACGAATTTTCAGAAATGTCAGAAATCTACGGGCTCCCGGAATTCAGGTATATCAAATATCTTACACCTTATGAATTTAATCCGGGGATCGCAGATTCGGCGTATGCTTATCTGAACAGACTGGATAATCTGTTCAGCAAAATATCAAACGAAGCAAGTGACAGGAAGGACAGATTTTATATTTTAAATGCCGTTAAGCTCGATAAGCTTCGTAATGATTATTACAATTACAAACTCGAAGAGATCGTTACAAAATACTATGAAAGAAAGAAAATCCTTCTTTTTAAAAACAATTTAGTCCAGAACACTGATCCTGTTTACCTTGATCCATACAAAAGAGGTTTTCTGAATTTCAGGACTCATTTTTATGCACCTGCCAAATATATTTTCGGGATAAAAACCGATACTTTTACATTCAACATAATCCTTGTCCTGTTTAGTACAATATTTCTCTATCTGATATTATATTATGAACTTTTAGCAAAAGTTGTTGATTTTATTGAAAAATCTAAATTCCGAAGACAATTATTTAACAGATTAAAGTTTAATTTTTATATTTTTGTATCAATCATACTATTATCCTGATGAAAGGAAGTTTGTTATTTATTCTATTTACAGTTGTATTTGTTTGCTGTTCCTGCAGAAATTCATCAAACAAAACAACGGAATTTATATTCCCTGAGGCAGACTCAGTACCTATTGGCGAATCCGAACAGTTAAGCGCTGAAGCAATTGAAGAGATTTCAAAGAATATTTCCTCACCTGTTGAAATTGCAAATCTTTTGCAGATGATGTCAGTTCCTTTTTCACCTGATTATCTTGCTTCTTCAATCGATCCAAATAAACAGACAACAGCCTTTGACAAAGCGTTTACCCTGGGAATTCTCGGAGCCGATCTCGGATATCTTAATATGTATGAGAAAACAGGTACTTCAATCGATATTCTTTCTTCAATCAGGAAACTTGCTGAAGGAATCAGAGTTGGTCAGTTCTTTGATTTTGAGGCAATAAAAAGACTATCCCTTAATAAATCGAATCTTGATTCACTCCTTTTTCTTTCAATTGATTCCTATACTCAGATCGACAAATATCTGCGCGATAATGCCCGTGGACAACTTTCATCACTTATGATAATAGGAGTCTGGATAGAAGGTCAGTACCTGGCAACTCAGGTAGTCGGTGATTATCCCGATCCGATACTTAAAGACCGTATCGGAGAACAGAAGATAATTTTAAATGACCTGATTATGCTGGCAAATCCTTATTGCAGCAGGGATCCGGAGTACAACAATCTCTGTGGTTATCTTCAGGAAATAAAAGAAAAGTACAGGGATGTCAGGATTACTTATACTCTGGGGGAACCTGTCAGTGTGGAAAAAGAAGGCGGACTGGTAATTACCCAGACAGAATCAAGTAAAGTAGATATGACTGATGAACAATTGAAGGAAATTATCGATGCTACCAAAAAAATTCGTGACAAACTAATTTTAAATAATTAGTATGAAAAAATATTTTATTACATTTATTTTATTGCTTACAGCCGGTCTGCTGATAAAAGCACAATCTGCAGATCTGCTTGTAACCAATTGCGTCCTGAACGCAGGTCCAAATGCAAGATATCTGAAAGATTTCAGAGTTCAGCTTGCCAAAGGATCATCAGACGGAGAACTGCGATACAAAGCACAGATGTCGCTTTGGAAAAATACAAAATACAGGTTTTCACTGTGCAATTCCGAAGACTCAAATGGGAAGCTTATACTTACCATAAAAGATAATACAAATAAAATTGTCCTTTCTTCTTTCGATCAGAAAACAGGGAAAACATATCCATATGTCGATTTTATCTGCAACAGAAGCGGGATTTACCAGCTTAACTACGATTTTATTGACGGGCAGCAGGGATCAGGAGTTGGTGTTGTATCAATGGTTAAATAAATATTTCAGAAAATATAAAATACCTGTATCAGCAGTACAAGCAGATAGAATCCGGTAAAGAATATCTCAGGCAATATCTTGTCCTTTACAAACACAAAATAATGTGCCAGAAAATAACTGGCAGGGATTCCTGTTAACCAAATTATTTCGACAGAAACTGATGGCAGAGAAAAATATAGAACCAGTGAAATGACAAATCCCCAAATAAGAAGAGAGAAAGTCTTGCGTGATTGTATTTTTTTGGAATTCATCCGTGCTATCAGAAAACCGATGCTCACAAGTATAATCAAAGCAGAATATATAAGAACAACGATAGTCAGTCTTGTGAATGAATACTCCGGAGAATAACCAAACAGGTTCTCTTTAATATCAGCAAGAAAAGTTCCAATATCTTTTCCGAGTACATAAAAAAGTCCAATTATCATTATATAAGGTGTAACCAGACCAAGGAATGAAATTGCAATTTCTTTTATGTTAACGGTCCTCAGTAAAGCTATTCCTGTGAGGAGAAGTATTCCAAACCATACCAAATTGGCATAAAACAAGCTGCCAAAGCTGATAAGAATCCCGGCATCGAAAAAGTTAAATGCAATCCCGGGTTTTCTGTACGAATCCATGATTCTCATAACCGCAAGCATCAGAAAAAGTGCTGCAGGCAATACAGGGTTCAAGGTCTGATTTTGCGGGATAAGTGCGCTGAAAAGAACATAAATGAGTGCAGGCAGAAATGTTCTCTCATTTATGAAAAAGACAGTTGTATTAAAATTTGTAACGAGCAGGATCATTCCTGACAGCAGTAAAAATGAGAAAATAACTCCGGGTAAAGGTTTACCGTTAAAAAGGAATTTTATGATCCCATAAAAAGGCATTGGCCTGGTTTCATAAATATATGATCCCGGCAAATGTGGATTCAGGAATGCACTGATCCAAAATAATCCAAGGGTCAAAATAATAAGAAAGATAACCCCGGGATTTGTTCCCCTGATCAATTTTAAAAACATTAAACTTTTAAATCAAATCCTATATCTTTCCGGTAATAAATTTTATCGAACGACAATAAGTCTGCGTTACGATAAGATCCATCTAATGCTTCCTGTAAAGTTTTTCCCCGTGAGCTCACGGCAAGCACCCTTCCTCCGGATGTAACAACCTTATTATCTGACATTTTTGTTCCGGCATGAAATACTATACAATCTCTTGTCTTTTCCAGTCCCGAAATTTCCTTTCCTTTCTCATAACTTCCCGGATAACCTCCGGAGACAAGCATAACGGTAGCATAATAATTGTCGTCTGTTTCAATTTGCCTTCCGGCCAGGTTGCCTTCTGCTACTCCCTCAATAAGATCAAACAGGTCCGATTTAATCCTAGGGATTACTACTTCAGATTCAGGATCACCAAGACGGGCATTATATTCGATCATATAGGGATCTCCATTTACATTGGTAAGGCCGAAGAAAATAAATCCCTTATAAATAATGCCTTCCTCCGAAAGACCTTTCAATGTCGGATCAATAATTCTTTTTTTCACCTTAGCCATAAATGTGGAGTCTGCAAAAGGCACTGGTGAAACTGCTCCCATACCACCTGTATTCAGACCTGTATCCGCGACTCCAACTTTTTTGTAATCTTTTGCCTCAGGAAGAAGTTTATATGAATGCCCGTCAGTAATAATGAATACTGATAATTCAATACCTCTCAGGAACTGTTCAATAACCACTTTTTGTCCTGCAGCACCAAATTTTCCATCAAGCATAGCTTTAACTTCTCTTTCTGCAGAATCTAGATCGTCAATTATCACCACTCCTTTTCCGGCAGCCAGACCGTCAGCTTTAACTACATATGGCGGATCAAGAGTCCTTAGAAAAGTCGGAGCCTCGTCGACTGTTGATTTATCGAAGCTTCTATAGGCAGCAGTCGGTATTTTGTTACGGGTCATGAAAGCTTTGGCAAAATCCTTGCTCCCCTCAAGCCTCGCAGCAGATTTTTCGGGACCAATGACCGGTATGTTTTTAAGAAATTCATCCCTGAGAAAAAAATCATGAATCCCTGCAACAAGCGGAGCTTCAGGTCCAACAATTACCATTTTTATTCCATTTCCCAGTACCGCTTTCTTAATCCCTTCAAAATCTTCAGGATCAAGAGACAGATTTGTTCCGATCATTGATGTCCCTGCATTACCGGGACCAATAAAAACTTTTCTGATTTTTTTACTCTGAACAAGCTTCCACGCAAGAGTATGCTCTCTGCCGCCTGATCCCAGGATAAGAATATTCATTTTCGGAAGAATATAAGATATCAAAAATAACATTTAATCTGAAAAAAAATCCGGCTAGCAGAAGAAATATGTCACCGGAATTCGGGAATTGTAAAACTGTAACCTCTCTCAACTGCCATACCGATAAAATCATTAAGGAAGTTTATTGAAGATGAACCCGGTTTATCATGCAGAACAATAATCGACCCCGGTCGTATTTTTTTTTTAAGAATTGCCAGCGACTTTGCTGCTCCGAATCTATTATCGAAATCATAGGACATCAGGTCCCAGAAAATAATTCTGAATGTTTTCCGGAGCTTTTTATATTGGCTCAGACGTAAACGTCCGTATGGAGGGCGGAATAATTTTCCGGATGTGAATTGCGAAGCATAATTAACGTCAGTACAATATACTTCTGAAGAAGTAACCCACCCGTTATAATGATGATAACCATGATTGCCAATAAGGTGTCCCGCGTTTCTTATCAGCTCAATCAGTGACGGATATTTTTCTGCTGCAAGGCCGCTGCAAAAAAAAACAGCTCTTATATTGTTTTTTTTCAGAATTTCCAGCAATGCTGAAGTAGTTTCCGGGTTGGGGCCATCATCAAATGTCAGGCAAATAATCCTGTCAGATGTCTTAATCCTGAAAAGAGTTCCTGGATATAACCACCTTAAGAAGAACAATGGCCTGAAAAGCCTCATATTTAATTATTTACGAGAGTACAGAATGCCATAATAATTATTTATCATAGGTTCAACAACTCTTGTCAGGGAATCTGCCTTAAGACTTAAGGACATGTTGTAGAGATCAAGCATAGTCTGCATGTTAATACCTGTTGAATAATCAAGTCCGAACCGTTCACCCTGGACCATAGTTACCGCATAATCAAGGTATTCTTTTGAGTAGTCCAAAATCTTTCCGATAAGTTTATTGCCTTCTTCAGTTTTACCTGCCCTTATAAGGACTTCCGCTATACCCAAAGAAAAAAAATCATCCGGCATTTTTTCAGACGGAACTATCTCAAGGCCTTTTTTAACAGCTTCTAATGCTTTTATTGTATCTCCGCTTATCAGCAATGCTTTACCGAGATTCCCGAAGTTTCTTCTGAAGTTGCTGAACATCCTGCGGTTATTTTCATCAAGGTAAACTGATGGATCATTTGCATTACCCCACTTGAATTTATTCATCATATTATCATACATAACAACAGGATCTATCATTCCAAATTCACCTTGTTCAGGTTCATCCGTTTTAACCGGGACAATATGGTATGCCATACCTTCCTGGATAAAATATTTCTCGAGACCCTTATACTGGCTTGACGGGACTGTTGTTGACATATAGATAGGCCGTTCCCATTTATTTGTCGAAATCAGATCCATTATTGCAAGATCACCCTTAAATGCATTTTCATCAGAAAACTCCCATATGATAGGAGAAAGGAGTCTGTCTTTATAATACTCCTTTACTGTGCCATTTGCAAGGACAACTGAAGTATCGACATCAATCAGAAATTTATTTGTCGGCAGGTAATTCATAAATTCTCCTGATCCGGCATTTATCATGTATTTTCTGTCATCGCGACCCGTAAACTGAACTATGTCCTTGAGATTCACGGGTTTATTAATTCTGTTATCAACCGGAAGCTGAGTTCTGGTTCCTTCGATATATTTTTCAGGTGGGAGTGAAAATGGCAAAGGATCAGATTTAAAAGCTTTTTGTCTCATCATATCTATGTACCATCCTGCCTGGATATAACTGAGATTTGCTACCCTGACATCCGATCTGACTTCCTCCACATCCTGTACATACCAGACAGGGAATGAATCATTGTCGCCATAAGTAAAAAGCACGCTGTTAGGATCACATGATTCCAGATAATTGGCGCCGATATCTCTGGCAGTATAACGCCCTGATCTGTCATGGTCATCCCAGTTCTGCACAGCCATAAGGACAGGACATGCAGCAAGCAGCAGAACCAGTGTGATTGCTGCTGATATTTTTGGATTTACTAAACGCTGTAACTGTTCATACATAAACATAAATCCCATTCCTATCCAGATAGTAAAGGCATAAAATGAACCTGCATAAGCATAGTCACGTTCCCTTGGTTGATTCGGGTACTGATTCAGATAGATAATGATAGCAGCACCTGTCATTAAAAATAATGTCAAAATCAGCACCAGACCGTTTTTATCCTTCTTATATTGCCATAGCAAACCTGCAATACCTATAAGCAGAGGAAGAAAATAATATTTATTAGTCCCGCGATTATTTTTCAGATCTCCTGGAAGTTCATTAGCATCTCCGAGTCGTGCCTCATCAATAAATTTTATTCCGCTTATCCAGTTCCCGTGAATATTGTTGCCGTTTCCCTGGATATCATTTTGCCGGCCGACAAAATTCCACATAAAATACCTCAGGTACATAAATCCTGTCTGATACCTGAAAAAGAAGCGCAGGTTCTCCCCAAATGTGGGACAAACAATACTTTCCTTACCAGATCCGGAACTAACGGAGTATTTTCTGCCTGTAATTTTCCCCCAGTATTTATATGCATATTCGTGTTCAGGGTCAGCACTGTACATTCGGGGAAATATGGTCTCAAATTCTTTATTGTACTTATATTCGGGTCTGTAATATGGTTTATATTTACCATCAACTTTATTATAGCCGGAGATTACTCTTTTCATTTCTGTTACCGGGGCACTGTAATAATTCCCGTATATTTTGGGATTGCTGCCATATTGTTCCATATTGATATAGTACGCAAGAGAAAATATATCTGATGGATTATTCTGATTCATCGGAGGTTTTGCCGATGATCTGATCATTATCAAGGCATATGATGAATGACCTATCATAATCACTGTAAAACAGGTCATTATATAATTGAGAATTATTTTTTTGCTTTTTATTGAATATCTGATCCCAAAAATAAGAATAGCAGCAAGTGTAATTACAAAAATCATGAGTCCGGTATTATATGGCAATCCGAATACATTAACAAAAAGTAATTCAAACCAGCCTGCAACTTTAGGCACTCCGGGAACCAGAACGAATATAAGAAACCAGATCAATAATGCGGCTATGATAAGAGTTTTGATTACTCCTTTTGTTGTAACATCGAATTTTTTAAAATAGAATACAAAAACAAGAACAGGAAGGACCAGAAGATTCAGACGATGAACACCAAGTCCCAGTCCCATTATGTAAGCAATCAGAATTATCCATCGTCCGGATGCCGGGTCATCTGCTTCCTCTTCCCATTTAAGCATTGCCCAGAAAACAAGACCAAGGATAAGAGATGACAGTGCATAAACTTCACTTTCTACTGCCGAGAACCAGAAAGTATCGGAAAAGGTATATGCCATTGAACCAAGAATACCGCTTCCGATAATTGCAGGAATATGTTTTGACTCAAGAGGTATGTTCCTGGTATAAATTCTGCGGACAAGATGTGTAATAGTCCAGAAAAGGAACAGAATGGTAAATGCACTGCAGATAGCAGAAAGTATATTAACCATCAATGCAGCTTTGGATGCATCACCACCGGCAAACAGTGTAGCTATTCTTCCAATCATAAGAAACAGCGGTGCTCCCGGGGGATGTCCAACCTGTAATCTGAATGCTGATAGAATAAATTCACCGCAATCCCAGAAGCTGACAGTCGGTTCGACAGTCAAAAGATAAATAATTGCCGAGAATAAAAACATGAACCAGCCTGTAAGATTATTCCACCGACGGTAAGTAGCCCGTACTGAATCCATAAATGATCTGTTTTGATTATTGAAAAAACAAAGAACGTAAAAAATTACAATATGAACCTAATCAGGAATCTATTTAACTTCATTTTAACTTGCAAAAGAATCGTTGAATATAAACAGACTACATATAATATCTCCAGGGTTTTTGTTTCCACTTTTCCCCTGCATAATTAATTCCTATTCTCTGTCCTTTTTTTACTACAGGTTTTAAGTTAATATCCTCAACCCAGATACGGTCAGAGGTTGCAAGGTCCTCACCATAAAATGACTTGTCGATGCCAATTGCTTTTGTCAATTTACCCGGACCGTTAAATCCTTCTATTCCTCTTATCAGCGCTGCCTGGGGATTATTTTCCTCGCCGGCAACAAAGTTGAGCATCCAATACATTCCATAGACAAAATAGACATATATTTTACCACCCTGATGATACATTACTTCAGTCCTTGAAGTTCTCCCCTTACTGGCATGGCAGGCTTTATCCTCAGGTCCCCGGTATGCTTCTGTTTCAGTAATAATATACCGCTGAAGAGTTCCGTTTTCTGTCATTCTGACCAGGAGCTTCCCTACAAGTTCGGGAGCTACAAGGAGTACATCACGGCAAAAAAAGGTGCGTGACAATCTTTTGCCATCAGGCAAATCAATATGTGATCTTGTCTTCAAATTCATCCCATTTTTTGAATACTTTTTCTCCGCCCGCATCAGGCAGATGAATAAAGGATATTTTTCTTTTTGCAGGATCAAGAGTCATTTCACAATAAATAAAATTGTCGCTGAAGCCTGCAGTTGCAGCATCAGTCCGGTCTGATGCATAGACCACCTTTTTTATTCCTGCCCAGTAAATAGCTCCGAGGCACATTGGACATGGTTCACACGAAGTATATATCACGCAGCCTGAGAGATTGTGT